>Ga0224559_1000595_pt1 | contig 23317 bp, 20 predicted proteins | sample 714S33034metaG_FD_180676 | JGI IMG/M metagenome (GOLD analysis project Ga0224559, IMG submission 180676) | Peat soil microbial communities from Stordalen Mire, Sweden - 717 S3 30-34 | ecosystem: Environmental > Terrestrial > Soil > Wetlands > Peat | place: Sweden: Norrbotten County, Stordalen... | reverse complement strand
AAGGCCCATTACAATTATAAAACAAAATATAAAATGTATTTTTAGAATAACAAAACAAACTCCCATTCAAACAAACAAAACACAGAAGGACAAACCTTCAAAAAAATAAAAAAATCTAAGACCCTAATCTATTATTCTCTAATTTTACTTTTTATTTTTACCTTCGGCTTCTTTAGTTTTCCCCTTAATTTCTCCTTGCATCTCCTTAACTTTTCCTTTTAATTCACCTTTCATCTCTTTAGCTTTTCCTTTAATTTCTCCTTTAATTTCTTTAGCTTTTCCTTTAATTTCACCTGTTTTTTCACTCATAAAAAATCCCTCCATAATAATTTTAATTCCAAATTCATAATATTATATTTTCTATTTTGATGATGTGTTGTTGTCTAGGTTTTGATACCAACCTTTACCAGTGCCTCCCATTAGTTTTGGAAGTATAAAACTTCGCATAACTGTTTTAAACATAACCTTGAACATGTGACGATGTTTCATGAGATAATTGGGTCTTGCATAAAATTTTAGATATGCCATAGCCAGTTTTCTTTCGACCATCTTTTTGTTTAAACCCATTTCATCGTATTTTAAAACTGGTTTGAGTACGGTGTATTCATCCCAGTCGTCATTGTCTATTAAATTTTTTTCTTTGAGTTCATTGTAAATAGGTGTTCCAGGAAATGGTGTAAGTATTGAATATTGTGAGTAGTCTGAATCAAGTTTTGTTGAGAACTTTATGGTCTTATTCATATCTTCTTCGGTTTCTCCAGGATATCCTAATATAAATGAGGTTAAAACTTCTAGATCCACATTTTTTGCACTTTTAACTGCGTCTTCCGCTTGTTTAAGTGTTATACCCTTTTTCATAAGGTCCAATATACGCTGTGACCCTGATTCTACACCATAGTAGATTGTTTTTAATCCTGAATTTTTAAGGTTTTGTAGTAAATTCTGGTCTACGCTGTCAACTCGGGATGATGCAACGAAGCTTAAATCTAGATCTCTGGCTTTGATTTCATTTGCTATATCGTTAGCTCGTCTTTTATTGAGCATGAATGTGTCGTCCATGAAGCCTATATCATTTATTTGATATTGGTCTATTAATTCTTCAATTTCGTCCACGACGTTGTCTGGACTGCGTGATCGGAACTTTTTACCCATGATAAGTGATGATGAACAGTAGTTACAGTTGTACACACAACCTCTGCTTGTTATTATCCCACCAGTCTGTTCTTTAGAAGCGCCATATGAATCAAATGGAACCAAATGTCTTGCAGGGAAAGGTAATGAGTCAAGATCTTTTATCAAAGGACGTTCTTGTGTTATTTTTAAATTTCCATTCTTTAACTCTTTATAAACAATTCCTTTAACCTCATCAAGATTATGGCTGCTTTCGGTGGCATGGTTGGCTAAATCCACCATTGTCTCCTCACCTTCACCCATAACTACTACATCTAGATCTTCAGAACTCTTTAAGGTTTCATATGGCATGAAAGTAGTATGAGGGCCACCTATTACAGTTAAGGAATTAGGTAAAATGTTTTTGACTAGTTCCACATATTTTAATGCACTTTTTATAGTAGATGTGGTTGCAGTAACACCTACTAATTGCGGATTGAGCTTTTCTGCCAGCTTAGAAACCTTTTCGTAGCCCATTTGAAGAAGATCATCATCTATAATTTTGACTGTGTAAGATTCTTTCTCAAGTGATGATGCCAGGTACATTAGATTTGTGGGGGGTGTTATGAATCCAAGGGCATTTTTTAATGCATTTTCATCATACGGATTTATAAGTAGTATATCAATTTTTTTATTCATTTTTGTACCTTTTTTTTATGATCAAAATATTTATTGAAAATAGAATTATTTAAGATGTAACAAGTTGTAATAGTATATTTGTAGTTTTCTATTAATATAAGTTGTTATAAAGAATTCCACATTAAAAAATCGGTTTTAAACAGACACCTGAAAGGTAAAACATTTCTGAATAATATAAAAATAGGTGAAACTTAAAAATCTGTTATTAATTGGAATTTAAAAGCTTCCACTTTTTGGTATTTATTTTTAAATCCTCAAGCTGACTTTCAACATTTTTTTCTTGGCTGTAAGGTAATATTTGGCTGTTTAAATAGGGTTTGTTTTTATTCAGAGATTTTATATTTCGATGGGCTATTTTTTGCCAGATTTCTAACCAACCACTTTTTGGCTGTATGATATGATCAATTCCCAGATGTTCCTTCCAAAGAGTTTTTCTAAGTATTTCAACTGTACTATTTGGATTATAATCCATTTTTGGTATAATGACATTCATTTCCATATTTCTCTGAAATTTTGAATCGAAAAACCCTTTGAGTTCGTTTACATGGGTGAGAGATGAACCATCCAAGTTAGCTGTGCCTATTGTAGCCCATATATCATCAACTACAGCCATTTTAGTATGCACATATATAGGTTGTATTTCAAACTGTTCTTCTCCCATTCCTGCAGACCAGAGAGTAAAAAAGCCAATTTGAGGATGTTCTAAGATATCTTCAACCGATTTTATTCCGAGTTTCTCAATTCCTTGATTTTGCCACCCTTTATAACCAGGTATATCAGGATTTTCATTCATTACAACAATTACTTGAAGCTCCTTATTGGATTGCATCGCATTTTTAAGGGCTTTTAATATACTGCTATTAGTAAAATACTGATTTTCAAGATATATAAAATCTGTAGCCTGAGCTATGGCCTTCCTATAACTTTCAAATATACCTAATTCACCTTTCTTAGTTAGAGTTTCAGGTGTTATTGATCTGGCTATTTGAACAGGGGTTTCTCCAGAATCTATGGTTTTGATATTTGGATCAAATTTGACAGGATTCAATTTACCTTTTCCATGGTATTCTTCCGTTGAAATGTAATTCCATATTTCTATAAAAAATTCTTCAATATGTTTAACGGATCCTCCTTTCAGTTTTACTGATACATCGTGAATAGGTCTTACTAATTCGGGTTCACGTCTTGGATCATTTATTAAATGTTGAGATGCATCCCAATAATCCTGTTTAAATGGTGAACCAATAATAAATGCTTCTTTACCATCAACAATCAGTGTTTTAGCATGCATCACATGTAGACCACTTGCCTTAAATTTCTTTACTTCAACATTTGTTGATTTGAAATAATCATTAATTTTATTGTATGTATCAGGAACTGCTAGATTTTCGTTCAATATTATTTTTACATCTACTCCCCTTTCACTTGCCATTCGAATAACTTCGACTAAAATATCTTTGGGAATTAATTCATCATTTTTATCAAATTTGTAAGTGGCTATAAAATCAGGATTGAATTCAAATTGTGTTAAATATACATATAATTTTGAATTGTTGATAGATTGGACGATACTTTCCAGTTCATTCTTGTTGTCTATTAATATCTCCAGTTTGTTATCAGTTGTAAATCTGGATTTTTCAGTACCACCCAGGGTTATGAACCACCCTTCTGCCCAATTACGGTTAATATGAATATCATCTATTATTTTTATAGCTTCAGATACATCAGAGTATTTGTCTGTTCTAAAAAGCTTAGTTACATCTAATAAATCCCTAATAATCACCCATATCTCCGGGTTTTTATTTAAAATATTATCATAATAGCTTGGAGGATATAATATCTCATAATATCCATTTTTATCTGTTTTAGATTTACCTAATTGATAATCATTCATAAGTGAAATCGGAGAAAGATTATCTACAAATTTTAATGCTTTACTCCCCATTATTATTTCTTCTGTTTTTCCTGTACCTTCTGCCACAACCACTAAACCCTCTAAGGGATTTCCATTTTCATCAAGAATTCTTCCTTTAACTCCCCTATTAGGACCTTCAACATCAATAATTCCAAAATCTATAATTTCGCTTTTAATATTTCCAGTAAATATGCTTTCGAATATTTTTTCCTTCAAGAATATGATATCCACTTTAATTTTGTCAGAATCGTTATTAAAAACAGTTTCATTCGAATTAGTTTCATACGAAAATTTGAAATCACCCTGGAAATCTGTTAATGTTGTTCCAAGTTCTCTTTCCGGTATAATTGGGTTATGATCAACATACCAAATAGAAACTTCATAATTCTTCAGGATACTTCCATCTATATCCATTAAACGCCCCTTAAAAGTGATGGTTGTCATTTTTATCACTACATATCTTTTTAATATGATATATTAAAAATAAAAGAAAATTATTCCATTTAATATAATACCTAGTATTGTAATGAATCAATTTATTGCATAATATCAATAGATTCTATATTGAAATATTTTTTTACACTTTTTATCACATTCATGAATACCCCATTTTCCCTAAAGAATCTCTAAAAATCTTAAAACAACTTAATAATGATTATAACAATTAGGTAATATAATAGGCTGTTTATATTCTTTCACCCCTCTAAATTTCATATTTTTCTTTGTTAACTATGATAATGACTTAATCTCACCTATCCCTATCATCCCTTTGATCATCTCGTCGATCATCATTTCTACTATCTCCTTCCCTTCGACCACCATAGTTTCTTCTGTTTCTTCTGTTTAATAATAGTATTAGAGAGCCGATTAAACCACCTATTGCCCCTGCGATTATTACAAGAATTAATTCTGGGGCTGAGTTTAGTGGTACAAAAGTTGATAATTGTGAGGAGAATGCAGCAATTTCACCTGTAAATAAGCTTAATATCCATAAGATTACTGCACCAGCAACACCCATAAGTGCCCCATTAATCACACCATCAATAATATCACCATAAGATATGTATCCAACAATTATACCTGCGATTAGAAAACCAAATATTGCAACTGGCAATCCAACAACCGATCCAACACCTAAAATAGATAATACTACTGTAATTATTATTGCCAAAATAAAACCTTCAACTATCGCTCCAACACTTACCATCTTCATATTCCTCCAAGAATTGAATATACAATGTTAAACAATTAAATCTTTTACCCTGTTACATCCTATTACAATATATGTTGCTAAATATTACTTAAAAATTTCTATAGTTAATTAAACAGAATATGAAAATAACTAATTGGAAAATAACATTATCTAAATAATTAATTTATTATCAAAATTTAGTTTAAAAGTTTAGAATTGGTAGGGTTAAATAGAATTTTGAGTCTTTCTGATTCTGTTAAGAATTGTTACCATGGATATTAAAAGTACAGAATTAGTAAAATAAAACTAGTGAAATTTGATTTTTTTAAATGTTGTTTAAAAATGAAAATAAAAATTATATATATATATTAAGGTGCTCCTCCTGCCCCTCCTAGATTATGTCCAGTTTGTGCATCTATATCTATTTCACCTACATTTGTTCCATTTTCCATTACTGGTACTATGTAAACTAGTTTATTGCTTTGATAAACTAATGTAGGTATACCTGCTACTGCTCCAGAAACTTGGATGTAAGTAGCTGCTATATTCCTGGCTTCTGCAATAGATATATTGATTTGTGAGGTATTATTGTGTGAGGTATTATTTGTTGCAATAAAGTTTGTTTGTTTCACAGGACTTGCTAAATGAGTAATATTAGTTGTTGAATGAGTTGTGTTAGTAGTTGGAATTGTGTTAGTTGTATTCTTGGTGTTTATGTTGTTTGATGCAAATGCTAATCCCACAATAGCTAATATAACGATTAATACGATTACAGCTTTTTTTATCATTTTTATTTCCTCGTTTATCTATTGTCAAAATAATACTGTGTTTGGATATGTCTTTTAGTTGGAAGATTGCATCTATTTCCAGTTTTTATGATTTATACTCACCATATCATTAAAATATGTTGTCTATGTACTTCAATCGATTTTATCTCACATAATAACATTAGTTTAACTGTCTTTTTTTATTGTTGGTTATGTTCATTAACATTTTACAACTGAATTTTATGCCCCTTAATCTATAATAAAAAAATGTTTATAATGGTTCTAGTGTTCTGATAATTCTTTCTGCAGCATTTTTTATTTCAGGATCCTTTATTTTATCATTTCTCGCTATTTTAAGTGCCATTTCTAGTACTTTTGGGACATCTTCTGCAGAAATGTTATTCATCATGTTGGTATAAGTCTGTCCTGGTTCATCTTCCATTTCAACTTTTTTGTCTACCATAGTTTTTAACATAACTTTACATTCTTTCATTAAAGCTGGATCATTCTTCATTGCTTCACATTTAGCCATAATTTCACTGGTTTTTTTATCATCCATTTATAAACACTCCTATTGTTAATAATATTTTATTGTTTGAATAATTTTGAATAAAAATTACTTAAATTAACTAATTTTTTTTTACACAGTCATTTTTGCGGGTCTTGAAAGAAATGGTAAAGATATTTCTCCACGTAAATATGCAGATGTGATATCATTATGTTTTATAAAATAACCACAATGTTGGCATTTACTCCTTTGTTCTGTTTTTCCATGAATCCTCCATCAGTTTGGATTAAATTATTCATTTTTTTACCATTTCCCTAAATCCTCTTTTTAAATTTATTTATATGGATAAATAGACTTGTAATTATTTTTTATACAAAAGGTATACTCATTGGAAAGGAGAATTAACTTATTAGACTGATTTGGAATAGAAGGAATATTAAGAGTTTTTTTTTATTGGAGGCGAGCAGAGATATATTGCTTTTTTTTCACAAAAAATAAAGCTATATACCTTTTTAGCAAAAATAATAAATTTAAAAGTGAGTTTTCCCTACTCTATTAATTATAATGGGTTGAAGGACTATATACAATTTATCATTTTTAATACTAGACTTTTTTCTTGTTCACTAGTGATATTTTCAAGAAAATTAAATTATTTTTTGGTTTAAAAAATGTAATAACACCATGAACTATTTAAAAAAAAATAGGTTTCAAAATTACTAAAATAAATATTTCAGTATATCTTTTAAAATTATTATATCATCATTTTTTATATGAATTAGGTTTATCTTGAGGATGTACATGAATACTTATCCCATTAACAAATTGAATTGATTCTAAAACTATTTTTTCAACTTGATTAGTAATTAAATAAGCTTGTTCTACATTCAATTTTTCATCAAGGAAAATATCCATTTCCACATAGTAATATGGCCCTACAGGATTTATTTTAATATTATGTACAGATTTAACCTCTTTTATATACAATACTACTTTACTGACTTTATTTTCTAAATTTGGAGGTACTTTCCCCATGATACTATTGAAATTATCTCTACCCATTTCTAATGCTGTTTTAACTATTAAAATAGCTATTATAACAGCTAGAATAGGGTCTAATATTGGGTAACCTAATTGTGAACCTATTACGCCACCTGCTACCGCTGCACATGCCATTACATCCACTCGTTTCTGATTACCGGTAGCTGTTAAAATTTGGCTATTAACTTTTTTACCCGTTTTTAGGAGGTATACACTCATATACAGATTTATAAACAATGCTATAATTGCCATTATTGCAGCAATCCACCCAGGAGGTACTATGGAATGGATCATTGTAAATTTAATGTATGCATCTGAAAATATTTGATAAGCAATATAAAGCAATATAAAAGCTATGATTAATCCAACTATTGGTTCTATCCGTCCATGTCCATATGGATGATTATTATCAGCTGGTTTTAAACCTATGCGAAATGCAATTAATCCTATTATACTACTTATTACATCTCCAAAATTATCGGCTGCCTCTGCTATAAGTGCAGTACTACCCGCTGCCAATCCAATTACGGCATTTAAGATTGTTAAAATTACATTCCCCGCAACTCCAATTCTAGCTGCTCTTTTTCCGTCTTTTTCCCTGTTATCATGATCGCTGCTCATATATTACCACATATATTTTTTTAAAATCGTAATTTTTCATAAATATCGTTTTTATATCCATATTTATGTCTGTTATTGCTATTAACTAGGGTTTATTTAATTAGCTCATTCAATTAATATCAAAAATATTATTTAGTTGTAGTTATTGATGTTAAATTAAATATTGAATATGAGGTAAAAAAGGTATTCAAACAACATTATTATTATTAGTGTGAGGTTTTAAATATTTGAACCTTTCTCTAATTTAACGTCATATCTATCTTATTTACAACTAAATCTTACAAAATTTCAACTATTTTTACTATACTTAGTTTTACCGTAGTAAATAAGGAGATTTATCTCGAGTTATATAAAAAATTAATCATAATTATAAAATCGTTACAAGAATTAAATTAATATGGTTTTATATAAGTTAGATAATAAAAAAAAAGGATTTAAATCCCATCAATTGTTGAGTTATTTTTCGTTTGAATCCATTAATTGTGGGTTTAAATCTGTTTTTGAGTTTGTTTTGGGTGATTATTCTTTGTGTATATATTTTTCTCCCCGTAGTGCTGATAGTATAGCTGCTATGGCTGCTATTATTGCTGCAATGTAGAATGATATTTTTAATGATGGTATAAACGCGATTTCAAGGGTTGATGGGAACCATGTAGTACTGGTTATGGTGTTTATTGTTGAATGGGGTATGAGTGCAACAAGAGATGGTGGTAAAGTTGGTAATATTCCTGCTACAGGATTGTAACCTAATAGAGCTGAGAATAAAGCTGCTGTTGGTGGAATGTTACTAAGTAGTGGTGCTAATTGTACGGCACCTATACTGGTTAAAGAGGATGTCATTGCTTCAGGGAATCTTTGAGTTAATCCTATTACAATTATGGTGAAGAATATAGCTATACTAATGGGTGTAGCAGTGTTGAACATAGTAAACATCATACCGGAGGCAATACCTCTATCTTCTGCTTTTACAGAATTCATTATAGAGGCGTTGTTAGGAGAGCCGAACATTCCATTTCCAATTCCCATCAACAGCAATATCAAACCAAGTTCTATGTAAGTGAAGTTGGTGGGTATTACAATTAGTAATAGGAAGGATAATGTAACAAGAGCCATTCCTGATGTGGCTATCCATCTAGGCCCATATTTATCAGATAGTATACCTGAAATCGGAGCCATAACAATCATTCCCATTATCAAAGGTATCAAATAAACACCTGCCCAAAATGGAGTAGATGCATAACTGTAACCATGTAATGGTAGCCAGATGCCCTGTAATAATATTATGATCAGGATCATTGCACCACCACGAGCTAATCCACTTAGTAAAGTTGCTAATACTCCAAAAGTAAAACTTTTAATTTTAAATAAATTTAAGTCAAACATAGGTGATTCCACCCTAGTTTCAATAATTGGGAATAAAATTAGTGAAATTAATCCTATGCTCAGAGAGGCTATAACCCATGGATTGTTCCATCCCATGGGATTGTTACCGTACGGTATTAACCCATAAGTTACACCTATTAGCATTAGTGTGATACCCAAAACGAATGTTAAATTTCCCCATACATCTAATTTAGTTTTTATAGCTTTAATAGACAGTTCTTTTAGTTTATAAAATGATAATATGGTTCCGATAAGTCCGAATGGTACACTGACAAGGAATATATATCTCCAATTAAATACTGCTAGTGTACCTCCTAGTATTAAACCTAAGATATTTCCAGACATTCCTGCAACTGTATTTATACCTAAAGCTTTTCCACGTTCATCGGATGAGAATGCATCTGCAAGTATCGCACCACTATTCGCCATGAAAAGTGCACCACCAACAGCTTGGATCATCCTGAAAATAATAATTTCTAATGCACCAGCATCCCCTGTAGAAGGTGTAAGGTAAAGTAGAACAGATCCTACTGTAAATATTAAAAACCCGTACTGGAACATTTTTACGCGTCCATACATATCCGATAGACGGCCAAAACTCAGGAGCAAAATAGCAACAACCAACATATAACCCATTAATATCCATAAGAGGTAGGGGAAGGAATTCAATGGATTGATATTTATACCATTAAAGATGGCAGGAATGGCAATTAAAATGATCATCATATTGATGCTTCCAATTAAAGTGGCTATAAAAACTGTTGTCATAGCTGTCCATTTATACTCCAAATCTATCACCATTATTGATTTTAAAATATTGTAAAAGCATCATATTTTATTTACACCCCTTTTGTACTCTGATTTTTTTTGTAAATTTTAAATATTTTTTTTGATTTTTTGGAGTCTTTCAATGAAATTTTCCAGCCGTTTCTCGTGAATGATCAATTTTTTCTTGTTAATATCCTCAAGGAAAGATAGGTAACTATCAATTTCGTTTAATGCAGTTTCTATTGCAATTGCGCTTCGATCTATTGGTTCTGTTAGTGAGTGTTGCATAATAGATCCTGATATCCTTTTATTGGTCTCGTTTCCTGCTTCTGTTAATTCATATTTTCCGTCACTTTTTTTAATAATTAAGCCTTCAGCAGCTAATTTTTTAAGCATAGGGTAAACCGAGCCAGATGATGGTTTAAATGACATTATTGAACCATTTTCAATCTTACGCACTTGGTGTGGGTAGTGGTTCTCCAAAACTTCATACACTTGTTTACGATGCCATTGAATAGCATCGATTATTTCTGTACCAGTTTTTGGTTCTTTGCGTAGGACGTGTAATGTCATAAACCGTAAACCTCCCAGTTTATCTAATTCATTTATTCTTCCAAGAATTTCTTCTAAACTCCACATTGTATAAAAACCTCTTGTTGTATATTCGATATATTTCTATAATAAGATATTTAAAAAACTATTATAATGATTTTATTTTAATTTTAAATTGTTATTAATGATATTTAAAATTTTCTATATCTATTAATAGATAAGATTTTTTAAAAAAAAGTACACAAAATATTTAACTAATACTTTTAAAACAGTTATCAAAGGGGAATAATTCTTCCTTACTTTTTTATATTTTTTTTATTAAAAAGTAACATATTTATTTCATTTTTTTTAAGGTTTTCTTTAACGAGTGCATGTGAATTTCCAGTTTCCTTAAAAAATAAATTTCAATGTTCATTATAAATCTCTTTTTGGAATTCTATAACTTTTAATATTAATTTTTATATTCCATAATAATCTTTAATAATATATAGACGTACACTTCAAGTGTAAAACAATTCACTTTAGGTATAAATATATTATAGGAAATAATATACTAATATAATTTAAATAATTCTGTTTTGAGGGGTTGTTTAAAGAAAGGAGAAAATGGATACTAACATAAAAGCATATGAATCGCCATAAAAACAGATTAATTAGAATAAAAATAAATATTAACCATAAATTTATTTAAATTTGGACATTATAGTGTTATACCTACTTAGAAATCCATCAAAGTTATAGATAAAGGAAATTTAGGGAAATAATAAGTGCAATAAAAGACATAGCTGATCTTAAGTAGAAGTTTAGAATATCTAAAAAGATAAATAAAATACAGACATTTTTTATTTATATTGAAAATTTAATTAAATGGAGGAAACTAAATGTATGAAGAGGAATATGTAAAAATCTTGAAAATTCTTTATGAACAAGAGGATAAAGAACCAGGAGTTTCTATTAGCAGTGATAACCTAAAATTACAATTAGATATGACATATCACAACCTATTATCAAATTTTAAATATCTAAAAGCAGAGGGTTATATAGAACTTAAAGAATTTTATGGCGATGACTTTGAAACAAAAATCACTAAACATGGGATTGAATTTGTAAAAAACATAGCTGAAGAGTAATACTATAATATATGAAACCTTGATGTGGAGATCAGTGGTGAATCAAAAGCCATAAAGGTTCAAAATTCTATTAATAATCTCAAACAATGAACAACCCTTTAAATTAATTCTTAATTTTATTATAATAAACTAAACCTTCAGTATAGTTATCTGATTTAGTATGATGGCCATTAATTTTAATTAAAAACAAATTGGATATGTTATTTAAAGTAATAATTTATTATTAAAACCCATTTGAACTACTTTTATCAAATAAATGTTGTTAATTCGCTAGATTTAATATTTAATATTATATTTAATGAGAGGATATTTTTAATATAAACAATTCTCAATTAGTGATAACACCATTTTAGAGTGTAATGATTATATTATTTGGAATATGTTTATTTATAGGCTTATTTTACTCTATCGAATTGAAATTATTGGTTTTATTAAGGCTATGAAAAAAGATAATAATGCCTAGGTCTTGGCCGTAATTGATGCGGCTCTCCTTTTCCAACACCACCCTCTGACCAGGCAGTGATGATGTCCAGTTAACCATTGACCTAGTTGAAAATTTAGCAGAATTTAAGAGTATTATAATACCATTATTCTTTGTATCGCAAGGCGGACTTAAGGATAAAAATTCATTTAATTTAAATAATACAACCAAAAATGAATGTGAATTCGTATTGATCTTCGTGGGCATTGGTTACATGCTTTATGGACCAAAAGTTTATGAGGAGAAATAAAAAAAACATCTAACATTTCTAATATTTTTTTGCATAAATGTAGTATTTATTGATATTCTTATACAATAATTGAACAAAATATATACGATATAATCTGGTTAATGGATGAATTTATGAGTTAAGATAAATAGGGAATAAAATAGGATAAGATTTCTTAATAATTTATATCAATAGCATAATTACTTATATCATATCTGATAAAAAATGATTTAATATCTTAAACAAAACTAATTTTATGTACTGGGGTTATCATAGGGATAGATGAACCCATAAAAATGTTTTGATGTTATATTATATTAATGGAGGGCCCGTAGCTCAGGATGGTAGAGCGCTCGGCTCTTAACCGAACGGTCGCGGGTTCAATTCCCGTCGGGCCCGCTCTATTTTTTTATTTATCTTTTTTAATATATTAAAATGAGTTTCATGAATAATTTTTTTTTTATGATAATTTATAAAACCCTAATAGAAATAGTCAATCGGGAATTGAAAATATCTTCAATTAATTATAATCATGAAAAATAAATTATTTGATTTCTAATATTATAATAAAATTTCATTATGATGTTGAAGAATCAAATTGGAAGTTATTTAAAAAAAAAAATAAATATAAAATCTTATTACTATAAGATTTTAAGTTTATGTGTGGTTTGTTGGTTTAGGTGTTTTTGGGATTATTTTTGTTGGGACTATGTTGGTGATTTTCTTCATTTTTGTGACTAGTCCGTCTTTACCCGTACCTATAAGTGCATTTTCAAGTACTTCGCTCATGTTCTTAACTGGTATTATTTGGATCTTATCCCTGTAACGTTCCTCTATAAGAACATCATCCATATTGGATTCAGGTATTATAACCTTTTTCATGCCAGATTGAACTGCTGCTTCAATTTTTCCTGTAACACCACCAATCGGCATAACATCACCCCTAACACTTAATGAACCAGTCATAGCCACTGATTGATCTACTGGTACATTTTCTAGTGCGGATATAACTGCAGTTGCAATGGATACACTTGCACTATCACCTTCAATTCCTTCATAGGATTGTAAGAATTGTATGTGAATATCGTGATTAGAAATATCTGTACCTGTGTTCTTTTTAATCAATGCACTCACATTTTGAACAGCTTCTTTAGCAATTTCTCCAAGTTTACCTGTTGCAATAATCTTTCCTTCATCCTTACTTTGGGCGGGAGCAGCTTCTGCAGCTATTGGTAAAAGTATACCGCTTCTGTCGCCAATTATAGCTAGTCCATTTACGATTCCAACTTTACGTCCTTCAGATTTAAAGACACTGTAAGTTTTTCTTTGGTCTATATATCTATCTGCTATCTGTTGTTCGAGTGTTCTGGCAAGTTTTTTACCAGTTAAAACATGTGCAAGTGTTACGCTATCTGCACCTTCACCCTTAGCTATGTCACCTGCTGCCCTTACAAGACCACCAAGATCTCTTAATTTAAGGGTTAATTCATCTTTTTTACCCGTCCTTCTCTGGGCTTCATGAATTATTTCTTCAACAGCTTCGCTGCTAAAGTGTGGTATCCTACCATCTTTTTTAACTTCTTGGGCTATGAACTGAACCAATTTGTTCCTATTTTCTATGGTGTCTTTCATTGAATCCTTCATGAAAACTTCGTATCCATAACCTCTTATCCTTGAACGTAATGCTATATGCATCCCTTTAAGCACTTGAAGATTTCCAGATGCAACAAGAACAAAGTCACATGGAACTTCATTAGAACGTACCATTGCTCCACTGCTTGATTCACTCTGTCCTGTTATGGAATATTTCTTTTCCTGCATAGCTGTTAACAGCTCTTGCTGGGTTTTCATTTGCATGGTACCTATTTCATCTACATATAGTACTCCTTTATTGGATTTGTGTATCATTCCTGCTTCTACACGTTCATGGGCAGGTGTTCCAAGTCCACCTGACTGGTATGGGTCGTGTCTTACATCTCCAAGAAGTGCACCTGCATGGGAACCTGTTGCATCTATAAATGGTGCTGTGTTTTTGCTGTCGTTGTTCACCAGGAGTTTGGGCACCATGACACTTCCACGAGGTTTCATTTGCATTATTATAAGAAGAACTATTCCTGCTGCTATAATAGCGTAGAGATATTGTTTTAAATAAAATCCCACTACTAGAATTGCACCAATTACTGCCATCATGAACATATTCTTCTTTTCTTCCTGTGACTTTGCCTTAAGCCTGTAGGTATTAACAACTTTTTTACCCTCACCCGCAGGCATGGCACCTATAAGTGGGTTGTTGTTATCTTCTATGTTAGGATAGACAAGTATATCCTGAAGTTCTTCAGGCGGCAGTAGTTCGGCCATTCCCTTTGCAAGCATTGATTTACCGATACCCGGTTCTCCGATTAAAAGGACATTTCTCCTTTGTTTAGCTGCTTTTATTACAGTTTGTACTGCTTCTTCTTGACCTATGACCTGTTCTATTATTTTATCAGGGATTTCTATTTCTCCAGATGATTTATAACTCTTGACATCAGGTTTTTCTATAGATGAATCGGTTAAATTTGTCATAATTTTGAATCCTCCATATATTTTATATGTTATTGGCAAACTTTTCTTTAAGCATCCAATAAATTTTTCCTATATTTACCGGTTGATATTATAAAAACTTTTTTGTTTTCAACCCTATATAAATCTTCAATAAACATTTTTAACTTGTTATGAGGTTTAAACCAATATAATTGCGAATCTAATCCAATTATATCATATTCCTTCATGATATATGGGTTAAAATCTTTTAAATCGAACAATTCAGCATCCAGAGAATTTGCTACAATTTCAGCAATATCATTGGCGTCCCCTCGATGTATTGGTTTGTTAATTACTGCAGTTTCCATATTTTTTTTAACCTGCTTTTTTTCCCATAATTATGTTTTAATATTTTTTTTCATACTTTAGAAATTTATAATCTTAAAAAAATTTCAAATTATTTAGTGAAGCTTTAAAAGTTCATTAACTTCATTAACTATTTCTTCATTAACTCTGGCAACTAAATATCTACCATTTCTTTCAGTAAAAATTAATTCAGCATTAGTTAATTCTTTAAGGTGATGAGAAATTGTAGGAGCCCCAATATTAAATGAATTGGTAATATCACTGATTAAACATCCACAATTAGTTTTATAACTGGTTTCATGTTTTTTAACGATTTGTAAATATAATTCCAACCTGTTAGGGTTTGAGAGGGCTTTAAATACTTTAGCCATTTTTTTTGTTTTCATTGATTACTCCATGATCAAAATTCCACAATTCGATAAATATCGAAGTGATGGTATAATGTTGTTGAAAATGTATATAAATGTTTCTGTTAATTGGTCAATGAAACCTGTTAAAAAAAGAAAAACTAAATTTTTCCAAGTTTCGTAAATAATATCTATTTTAGTTATAACCCTCTGATTGTACATATTTGATTTTTAAATAAAAATGAATTTTTTCTATTTTACATAGATCTCTCTTTAATTTAGTTAGATTAAATATAGTGATTTATGATCAAATATAATTTAATTTATGGAGTAGACTGATAGACCAATACCAAAATAATATATGTTAACACGTCAAGTATTACATATAATTCATGTTAATATCTGGGGTAGGGTTATGAAAAATCTGAGAGGATTATTATTATTTATAAGTGTTTTAGCACTATTTGGCATGTTTATGGGGTCTGTTTCAGCTGCAAGTTTAAATTTAACAGATGCTGAATTAGCCTCATCTGGAGTTAAAAATTATACAGTTGCGACTGGTCATGCACCCGGCTATGTCGATGTTTCAGGTAAAAATGTAACCACACCCTCATTTCTTAATATAATAACAACATATACTGTAGAGATTAATAAGAGTGTGAAAACACCGGTTAACATTACGAGTGTAGCTAAACCCATAAGCCCTTCAGGATCTGCTACCGGTACCCTAACAAGATCACAATATGTTACAATTGCCAATAATATCAAGAATTATATCGCCACACATCACACAGCACCGAACTATGCATCAAGCAGTATTGGAAATATCCGTTATGAATCTCTTGTTTATATCTATTCGAAAATAATGGATTATTACCTCAATTACAATGTTTTACCCAACACTGTGCTTGTAAGTAATATTAATGGTGTGGATTCTAAAGGTGTGATAATCCAAACCCACAATCCACCTATAGTTTCTTCGACCTCACCAGCCAACAATGCAGCAGGAATATCGTTAACATCTCCCATCACCATCAAGTTCAGTGAAAATATCATAGCCGGAATTAATTATTCAAAGATCTATGTTAAAAATTTAAACACCGGTAATATAGTTCCCATTACTAAAACAATATCACTTAACACTTTAACAATCAAACAATCCCTAAACAGATTGTATAACGATAATTATCAAGTATACATACCAGCAGGAGCTATAAAAGATGGATATGTTAATAATTTGGCCACAGCTTATACCTTTAAATTTAGTACATCCCCATCCACACAGGATTTAACAGTAACCAATGTCCTTAGCCCCACAAAAGCAATTAAGGGTTCTACAATCATAGTTTCAAACACTGTTAAAAACCTGGGAAATACAGCTACAAATGGTTTCTGGGTAGCCTACTACCTGACAACTAGTACAACTGGTTCAGATATCTATATCGGCGAGAGGTACATCAGTTTCCTTGCTTCAGGTGCTAGCAACCAACAAAACACTCAATTAACAATCCCCACAAATATTTCATCTAATAATTATTATATAATGGTAAAAGCTGATAGCACCGGCCTGATAAAAGAATCCAATGAAAAGAACAACATCATGTACAGTTCTTCAAAAATAGATATAATTAGCATAGCTAATACATACAGACCTGTTTATATTACAAGCGACAACATTAACAACACATCAGAGGACAATACGAGAATTAGCAACATAGTAGCTGCACTACAACAATTAGGATTATTTGCAGTAAACTATGGTTTAGGTCCAGATGAACATTATCTCATACTTGAAAATATAACTATACCACAAAATGCTTTAATAGTAGATATATATGGCGGTTTTTGTGCAGGCACCATTTGGGAAATGAATCAATCGTATTACAAATATTATAAAGGTAACAGAACGGTATTTTCTATCTGGATTGATACACCAATAACATTAGAGGATATACAATTTTTACAAAGAGCACATGATGATTATTCCACACCACTCTACGGCACCTTTGGAGGATTTCCTGATTTTAATGACACAAATAACGATGGAATCTTTGAACCAGGAGCCGGATGTGTGAATGGAGTTATATATCCTACAAAATTCTTAGAAGAAGATGGACTTGACAATCCTGCTCTATTCTTAATAGATAGTGGATATAATTATTTATCCTTAATAAATGAAGATATTAACACCATAGTTGATAATATTTTACGTGAAGCAACCAATCATTAGTTTTTATATTCCCCATGGCCACTAAATCTTTAATATTCCTCTAATAATTAGTCCATATTCATTTTTTTCTTTAATTATATAAATCGATATAATCAGCACCCATAGAAGTATTGAAGCCAAAAATATTCTTTCAATCAATCCAAAAATACATGAACTAAAATTGTTGTAAATACCAGACTTACAACCGAAAATATGGATAATGGCAGCACGTATCTGGGGATGTCTTTAAATTCATTGTCAGTCCTCATCCGAATTGATAATATTAAAATGCCTTAAATATCTTAAGAAAAAATGTGAAATGTTAAAATCAAAAATGTAAATTTTTCAACAAAAAAATAAGCATATAACTTGTTTATTCTAGTTATAACTTATTTTCTTTTTAAATTTATATCAAAGACTTTTTAGATAATATCTTTTTATTCCTATCTTAATATAGTACACAAATATCTATCCATATGTTATAGTTAATTTAAAGGTGTATTTATCATTAAAACTCTTTTTTTCATTTACATCCTTGAAAATAGTTAAATTTATTATTTTCCATTATAATATATATTTATAATAAATAGCAACGGGTATTTATGAAAAATAATCCTCAATCTATATCATATTTAACAACTTAACTTATAGGCAATTTGATGAATATGAATCTGTTTCTAAAACCTAACGTATAGGGACGGGATTATTTAGATCATATATGATTTAATTAATGAATTAAAAAAAGAGAGGGTAATAATGGATGTAAATAATAAACAAGCTGATAGTAGAGGTCTGACGAATCGTGAATGGTGGCCTAATGAGTTGAATTTAGACATCTTGCGTTATCATTGTTCGAAATCCAATCCAATGGACAAGAATTTTAATTATGCAAAAGAATTCGATAGTATTAACTTTGAAGCTCTTAAGAAGGACTTGCATGAATTGATGACGAATTCACAGGATTGGTGGCCTGCAGATTTCGGCCATTATGGACCATTATTAATCCGTATGGCATGGCATAGTGCCGGTACATATCGTATTGGTGATGGCCGTGGTGGTGCAGGTCATGGTAACCAGCGCTTTGCACCTTTAAACAGCTGGCCCGACAACGCAAATCTCGATAAAGCACGTCGACTTCTATGGCCTATTAAACAGAAATATGGTAAGAAAATTTCCTGGGCTGACCTGATGGTTCTATCGGGCAATGTCGCTCTGGAATCTATGGGTTTTAAGACCTTTGGTTTCGGTGGTGGACGGGTGGATATATGGGAACCTGAAAAGGAGATATACTGGGGTTCTGAGAATAAATGGCTTGGAGATGAACGTTATACAGATGATCGAGAATTAGAAAATCCACTCGCCGCTGTTCAGATGGGTTTAATCTATGTAAACCCGGAAGGCCCGAACGGTAACCCTGACCCAATAGCTGCGGCAAAAGATATCCGAGAGAGTTTCAGTCGTATGGCAATGAACAATGAAGAAACTGTGGCCCTTATTGCGGGTGGTCATGCATTTGGGAAGACTCATGGTGCAGGTGACCCTTCACTGGTTGGTCCTGAGCCAGAAGCGGCAGGAATTGAAGAACAAGGCCTGGGTTGGAAGAACAGCTTCAGGTCTGGTAAAGGCAACGACACAACCACAGGCGGTCCAGAAGTTATATGGACCAACACCCCAACAAAGTGGGACAATAACTTCTTAAGGATTCTATTTTCCCATGAATGGGAGCTGACAAAAAGCCCGGCAGGTGCATATCAATGGAAGCCAAAGGGTGATGTCGGGACCGATACCGTCCCCGATCCCCACGATCCTTCTAAGCAGCGCACACCAAGTATGCTAACCACAGACCTCTCCTTAAGGTTTGATCCTATCTATGAAAAAATAGCACGACATTTTTATGAAAATCCTGATGAGCTGGCAGACGCCTTCGCCCGGGCGTGGTTCAAACTTACACACAGGGACATGGGGCCGAGGACGCGCTATCTTGGGCCTGAAGTACCAAAGGAGGAACTTATCTGGCAAGACCCCATCCCTCGAGTTGACCACGAACTGATTGATGAAACAGATATATCAACACTTAAAGACAAAATAATAGCTTCGGGCCTATCGATACCAGAATTAGTTTCAACAGCTTGGGCTTCAGCCTCCACATTCCGTGGATCCGATAAACGTGGAGGAGCTAATGGTGCTCGCATACGTCTGACACCCCAGAAAGATTGGAAGGTCAACCAACCCGCACAATTAGCCAAAGTGCTCGAGAAGTTAGAGGACATCCAAAGTAAATTTAACAAATCTCAAAAAGACCATAAAAAGGTTTCAATGGCTGATCTAATTGTTTTAGCTGGTTGTGCCGGTATTGAACTGTCTGCAAAAAATGCAGGTCATGCTATAAATGTGCCATTCACACCAGGACGTATGGACGCCTTGCAAGAACAGACAGATGTAGATTCATTTTCTGTACTCGAACCTACAGCAGATGGTTTTCGCAACTATCAGAAGAACCTTAATTTCGTTAGGTCTGAAGATTTATTAGTGGACAGAGCACAATTACTTACATTAACTGTTCCTGAAATGACGGTTCTTATTGGAGGTTTACGTGCCATGAATGCAAACTTTAAACAGACTAAACATGGTGTTTTTACTGATATGCCTGGAATGCTCACTAATGATTTCTTTGTGAATTTGCTTGATATGAGAACAGAATGGAAAGCAACATCTGAAGGAGATAATGTGTTCGAGGGGCATGATAGAACAACAGGTGAACTCAAATGGACAGGAACGCGTGTAGATCTTATCTTTGGTTCAAACTCTGAGCTAAGAGCATTGGCAGAATTCTATGCTTCTGAGGATTCCGCAGAGAAGTTCTTACAAGACTTTGTATTGGCATGGGATAAGGTCATGAACCTAGACAGATTCGACCTTAACTTGTCATAAACAACATTTGAAACGTATAATCACAGACTTGGGCTCGTTAATAAATTCTAATTAAATTTTCCCATATTTTTTTTGTATTTTCAAACATCTTAATTTCAATAAACCTAAAAAATAACTTTTCTTGGTTTAATGCCTTTATTGGTTCATAACTGGTATATTCCAACATATAGTAATGATATTGTAGCACCATATCCTAGATCATTATTTTCATTGGTAGTCAAAAAATAGTCAAATATATATTTTATGAGGTATAAATAATATTTCGTTGATTAGGGGAAAGAAAATGTTTAGGCCAAATTTTAGTTACACCGATAGTATAGTCAATAATTTGCTGGAAATTTACTCCACAAAAGAATTTATTTCCAACGCACCCATGGTAGTTGAGATGGAAGTTTCTTTAAAAAGGGATGCATTACTAAAATCTGTTCATCATTCAACAGCAATTGAAGGAAATCCCCTATCATTAAACCAGGTTGATAAACTTGCTAAGGGCATCGAAATAAATACCCAAAAAAAGGCCAAACAGGAAGTTTTAAATTATTTAAAAGTACTTGGAAACTTGGATAAATACTCTGAAAATGGTAAAATTACTGAAAAAAATATATTACAACTTCATGAAGATATAACCCATTACACATTAGAGTACACATATCTTGAAGGTCAGTACAGAACCATACCAGTACATGTAGTTAATAATAAAGGAGAAACAGTTTATAAACCACCCCACGTGAATTTAATTCATACCGAAATGGAAAACTTCATTGAATGGATCAATCATATTATAAAATTAAATCCAGTTATAGCTGCAGGAATAATCCATTATGAATTTGTGAGAATACATCCCTTTGTAGATGGTAATGGAAGAACTGGACGAAGTTTGGCGGCTATTTTTCTTTATCTTAAAAAATTTGATGTTGATAGGTTTTTTACTCTCGATGAATATTATGATAACAATCGACAATCATATTATGATGCCCTTAATTCGGTTGATTCAGAAACACAAGATTTAACTAAATGGTTAGATTATTTCTTAGAGGGATTTAAAATTTCAATTACTGAAATTAAGGATCAGATATTGCTATTTGCACCTGAAAATGTTGGAAAACAAAAGATTAAATTATCAAATAAGTACATGAAAATACTGGAATATATACATTCAAATGGGAGTATCACAAATTCTGACGTTCAAAAACTTCTAAATCTTTCAAGACAAGGAGCTTATAAATATTTAAAATATTTAATGGATATTGATACAATAGACAAAAAAGGAGGCAGCCGTTCAACCTACTATGTTTTAAAAAACACCGTACATTCACAATCACAATAAACTATAATCAAAAAAAGTAGTCAAAAAAGTAGTCAAAAAAGTAGTCAAAAAATATTATTTTATTCATTTGTTTTAGTTATGTGATTTTTCAAAAAACTTAAAGTTTTAAGCAATATTTTGATAATCTGCTTTGAGTCCTATTCATAAAATGTAATAAATATCCTGTTCATAATTATATTATAAAAATATTATTTTAATACATTAATTATTATAAAATAATCTTAAAAATTCGAGGGATAAGATGTTTAAGAACGATTTAAAGGAATATAAAGAATTACAGAAGGCAGAACTTCAAAAACATCTTGAAATATTAGATAAAGTGCATAAATTAGTTGATTCTATCTTTGAGAAATATGATATGCAACCAATGCACAGTGAAGACGTATCGCCTCAAAACTCCTGGATTAAAGTGAGAATACATAATATTGCTAAATTTGAACTTCCAACCGAATTAATAAATGATCTTACTAAAGAAATGGATTCTGAAAAGAGTTTAGTGACTATACTAAATGGTAAACTCGAATTAACTTTTAGTTATTAACAGAAATTATATCCCAAAATATAAAATTTTATATTATCCCTAAATTTTTTTGTTAAAAACCAGCCTTAAGTGGTAAAAATTTCAGAAAATAAAGTCGAAAAAATTGGTGAAAGTTTAAAACATGCAGGCATGTTAACTACAGAACCATTAGCACTTTATTGTTCTGATAAAATCCTCGATGGAGCTGTTCCAATATGCTCAATTGATCGCTGCATTGCCAAGAGCCTACTAAAAGCTTCTGTTGATAAGGAAATACCCGCACTTTATATGGGTAAAGATACCGCTAAAGGATGTTGTCCTGCAGCATTGACATATTTAGGATTTATTAAACCGCCAAAATCTATAAAATATATTGTGTCAACTGGAAACGAGAAATTTTTTGGAGTGAAATCAGAGTATCTAAAGGCAAACACAGAAATTGTGGAAGGATTTTTAGAATCCCTCGGAGAAATAAAAAAACTGGATAAATATATAATCATAAAAAAAATGTCAGGATATAAAAGAAGAAGTTAATATCAAATCGGTTCTTTGTTTTGGAAAAGGTGAACAAATAAGAAATTTAACTAGTCTTATACTCCCCTTCTAAAAGGGCGGAAATGAATTAATAACAATAGTAATACTTATATAATCTTAAAGTATTATATGTTTATGAGATATAAGGTTGACTAGGATAGCATTGG
>Ga0224559_1000594_pt1 | contig 23332 bp, 31 predicted proteins | sample 714S33034metaG_FD_180676 | JGI IMG/M metagenome (GOLD analysis project Ga0224559, IMG submission 180676) | Peat soil microbial communities from Stordalen Mire, Sweden - 717 S3 30-34 | ecosystem: Environmental > Terrestrial > Soil > Wetlands > Peat | place: Sweden: Norrbotten County, Stordalen... | reverse complement strand
TCTAGAAACTCTCCGAATGCTCCCAGGCCGCTAAATTCTCGCACATCAAAAGCCCTTACGTCTGTTTCTTCCAGCGCATGGTAGCGAAATCAAATTCCCCACCATCGCACTCTCCGATGACGATGATAGCAGCTTGGCGCTCCATATCGGTCATCTCGTTTTGGTCAAACCCTGGCGCGATCCCATTCTTGGCAAGGATGATGATTTCCCTGAACGTCGGATCGCAGACTATTTTTTTGTGGCGGCCCGATCCTCCTCATCGGCCTGGAGGCGTGCCTGCTCATCCATGGCGGCTTTAATCTTCGGCGCCAAGTCTTCCATGATATAGGCTTCGACCGCGTCGATACCTTCGTCGCCAAGACGCAGAAGCATCGCGTCGAGTTCGCGGCGGCTGCGCACACGCGGGGACATCTCGCCGTCGAGTTCGATCACGTAGTAGGCTGGCATCACGCTCAGCATGACGACTTGGTTGCTGGCGGATTCTCCGAGGATTTCCGCCAATCTGACACGCTCCAAGGGATTGGGCTTTTTCACGCCGATTGTGCGGCCGGTGCTGTCCTCGAAACGGATCACGCCCTTGGCGTCCGGCGCGTACTTGTCGCCCGGCGCCGCGCCGGACGTTTCCGTATCCGGCATTTTCTCCGCTTCACCGACCGGCGCCGTCACGCCGCGTTTTACTGTGACTTTGGTCATGGTCTACCTTAGATCAGTTGCTGACGCTTCGACGCCTTGAACGTCATCTGTTGTTCGACCTTGTCGTCGCCGCGCCACTTGCCGACGTTCGGAAACTTGACTGAGACGCCGGTAAAGACGAACTGCGAAATGGTGCCGTCCGCTTCGGTGATGGTTTCCATGATGCGGCTGGCCGTGAGCGCTTGGCCGGCGTAATAGGCCGCTTCATAGGCCGAAATGTAGAGGTCGAACACTTCGCTGTTGCGGTCCATGTTGAACGTCCCTTCCCAGCCGGAAGGAATTTCCAGAAACCGGTTCTCGCCGTCGATCCCGTGGCTGTTACGCTCAGTGCTCATCTGGTTCAAACTGAACTCGGTGATGTTCGAGAACTGTACCAAGCCGCCGGTCAGGGGCGAAACGAAGTCCAGCGTTACGTCTTTGCCAACGGAAAAGCTGTTGATAGGCATGGCCTAAATCTCCTCAAGCCGCGTTGGACAGAAGCTGCGCGCCGCTGCTTTCGATGGTGACGGTCTGGCCGCCTTCCAGATTGACGATCAGGAATTCGATCACGCTCTGGTAGATGACCTTGATTGCGATGGTTTCGATACCGGCCGCGACCTGCGAAGGCGGGTTGTTGGTCGAGTTCAGCGTGACCTGCCATGGCTGGCTTCCGTCCGCCGTGCCGATCACACCTTCCGACGCGAGGCCGGAGAAGAAATCGTCCAGCATGGACTTGGCTTGGCGCCGCTGGGTCGGGTTCTGCAACTGACCCACGACCTTGCCGACCACCGGTTTCAGACTGGCCACAATGAAGTTGGTCAGCATCGTGTAATTCTCGCCGCGGGTCGCGCCGTTGGACGAACTGTTACGCCCGATCCGAGGCCCGAAGTAGGATCCGCCCGGAACCGGGTTGCAGATGACATCGACGCGGCCCTGAACCAGCGCCGCAATGTCCGCGGTCGAGTAGCTGGCGCCCGACGTGCTTTTTTGCGTCCCGACCACGGCCTGAACCGCTCGGTTCAGCGTCGAATTCTGCGGCGGCGTCGCGGCGCGGAGCCCGGCCCAGAACGTGGCCGGGGCTAAGAGGCGGGTAACGCCATTGACCTGATCCTGCCAATAGACCCAATCGCCGAGCAGGAGCTTGAAGTTGTAATCGTCCACACCCTCGCTCGAAAGCGCGGCGACCGCGGCGGAGATGGTGTCGCCGATTGGCGTTGACGTGCCGACGATGCACGCCTCGCTGTCGGCAAAGGCAGACATCGCGGACCAATAAGTATCGTCCCAGGCGTCGGTAAGATTGACGATCTGGCATTGCTGGCCACGAAGCGCGTACATGCCCTTGCGCGGCGCGGTATCAACACCGACCAATTGCTGGGTGGCGACGCCGGACACGCCGTCAGCACCGCCCGAAAGCGTCGTGGTGGCAACCGTTGGCGTCGCACTCGATACGCCAGCCGTGGCCGTGACGATCTGCGACGGGCCACGAAGCCCGGAAATTCCGCTGTTTATGGCGCTGGCAAAACCGGTCCAGAACAGATTGCCGGGACCGGCGATGTTGTCGTAAATCTCAGCCGGAATGCCGAGGTTCGGAATGGAAACCGTCGCCTTGAATGTGCTGGCCTTGCTGCCGGCTGAAATGGCGATGGTCAAGCCGTTGCCCGCGGAGCCGGTGTACTTGGCCGTCACCGTCAATTGCGTCGGCGATGCGGTGCCGGAAGCCAGCGTGACCGTTTCTGTGGCCGCACCGGTGACGTTCTTGTTGTAGGTCCAGCCCATAGCAGGCCCGTTCATTGTGATGACGGCGCCACTCGACGTGAAGGTGAAACCGGCCGTGGTCAGGGCCACATTGGCTTGGAGCAGGGCGAGAAGTGCGGTCGCGGTGCTGGTGGTCGTGTCCGTGCCGATCACGGTATAGGAAACGGTGATGGCCGCGCCGTAGGTCGGGGTAAAGATCAACTGGACCTTGTCCGCCGCCGTGATCGTGCCGCCGATGGTCGCGGTTTCAATCGCGGTGCTGGCCGCAATCGTGGCCGTGGCCGCGGTATCGGTGCCGTCCGTGGCGCGGACGCAGCGCATGTCGGACGCGCCTTGCTGAATGGATACGGCGACGGCGGTGCCCAAATCGTATTCGCGGTTTTGGATGATGCCGAACGACGCCAATTGCTGATCGTTGCCGCCGATGATTACGGGAACGCCAACTGGACCCCACGTTGCAGTGCCGACGATGCCGAGGCGCCCGTAAGCGGCGCCCGCGATCAACTGGTTCTGCGGCGGAACGATGGCGATATAGGCGTCCGGGACGACAGGCGTCGGGGAATTTGCGGCGATGATCTGGGTCACGATTTTTCTCCAACGTCAGGAGTTTTGGCACGGGGCGACGGCACGGTGATGGGCGAGGCAGGAATGACCACCGGGTCCGGCGCGTTGATCTTGACGACGTGGTGAGCCTGCGGCGATGCCAGAATGGCGTCAACCTGCGCCGCGTCATCCACGATCTGCCCCTTGTCGTAACGCACCTTATCCCCGGTCGCGTTCTTGATGACAAACGGCTCGTTCACGACCAAATTGTATGCCATGGCTCTTACCTCACATCGGCTGCGTTACAATCGGCGGCGCAGACGGATCTATTCCGCCCGACATACTTACAACGCCAACCGTGATTTGTGTATCGGTTTCCTCATCCGTTACAGGATATTCGACGGAATAGATCACGTCGCGGCGATAGAGTAGCGGCTTTTGCTGTTCATCGCTTTCGTGCTCGCCCACCGTGATCAATCGTGATCCCATGCCATCGGCAAGGGTGAGGAAATTCTGTTGAGCGAGATACAACGTCGCCGCTTTCGCCGCAGCCGTTCGTAACGCTGGAGTCGGGCACCAGAACGTGACCTGAAACCGGCGCTCGATCCGCATCACTTCCTTGAAACTGACCCCGGCCCCGCCGACCCGCGCCGAAAGCTCGCGCGCGCCGTCGATATGAACGACGGGACCAACGGCATAAGCGGGCTCGAACGCATTGACGGCGGCGGCGACTGCAGTCGCAATCGAATTCAGGGTGTCGCCGATCTGCACTGCGTATTTGGCAAAGTGGCCATCAACCAGCACGGCGATGTTCTGCGGAATCGAAACGGTCCCGCCAATCGTGACTTCGGTCCCGGTCTCATCTACCGTCGCCGTTACCGTGGTGACAGGTGCCGTCTTGGTCACCCAATTCAGCGGGTAACGCGTCGTGTTGCGGTATGCGCCGGGCGGCGCGAAGATGGAAACCGTTACGACGCCAGCGGCCAAATCGATGTTGAGCTGATCGGCCGCGGGCCAACCGGGATAGATGCGCACCACGGAACCGGTAACGGTCGAGACTTGGCCGGGCGTCGGCGTCGCGCCCGCGTAAAACACTTGGTTCAGCGCGGCCGTGAATGCGTCGTAGATGTTGCTGAGGTCCGCCATTATGCCGTGGCCTGTTCAGCTAAAATCCGCCAGCCCAATTCGCTCAGTTCTGCGCTGGACACCACGAACCGGCGCGGCGGCGTGGTTTGTCCCACCTCTTCGATAATATCGCGGGATTTCAGTTCGACCGGCACGCTTGGCGGCAACAGGACGCGCCACCACGGGTCTTTGGTATCGCCTGGCAGTTTCACGTTGGCTTGGCCCAAACGGCCTTCAAGCAGGCCGCACGGCCAGCCGCCGCCCAGCACAACCGTCTCGCCCGCCAGTGTGTTGCCGCCATAGCCCTGCACCCCTGTCCCCGCATTCTGCGCCGGTCGCATCACGTTGATGACCGAGTTGCAGTAGACCGAGGGCATAGGCAAATCGGGCCAGCGGCAGGCCAGAAAAAAGGTCCGCGTCCCGTCGAAATGCAAGTCGGTGTAGACCAGATAGTCGCCGTCCGTTACCTTGTTGCCGTCGATGATGGTGTGCCACATCGGCTGGCCGTATTTGTCCATCGACGTGAATTCTTCGTTGTGGGCAAAGCTGGCTTTGAGCGTGGTAACGAGATTTCCCGGCGCCAACGGGTTGGTCGCGGACGATGGGCGATACACGTTCGTCGGAAAACCGAGTTTCTTGCCGGCGCGGCCGTACCCCGTCCAAATCTTCTTTGCGATGCCCTCGGCTCTCATGAAAACCTCATGACGCCAAGGTGGGTTGCGGGCGTGCCGGTGCGGCGCGGATTGACAGGGATGTTCAGAAAGTCGGAAAGGCGAGAAACCCAGGATTGATACAAACTTTGCCTCATGGCAAGTTCCTGGGAATGATGTTCCCAAACGGCTGCCCGTTTAGTATCTAAATTGTCGCTCGATCCGGCGAACGCACTTTCAAGCCCGTCGAGAATTCCGAGATACCCGTAAAGCGTGGTCGTTCCGCCGTCCAGGCTCGCGCTCGGCGGCAGTTTCACCCCGTTGGCCGTGACCTGGGGCTTCAGAACGCCAGAGCCCGTGGCCGAAATGGCAAAATCGAACGGTGACACGATGCTGATTTCCGGCACGGCCGCGGCGTTCTGCGAATAGGGGCCGGTGCCGTATGGCGCCGCGCTGTAGACGCCAAGGGATTGAAGCACGGCATTTGCGGCGATGCCCGCGGCCAAGCCGTTCACGAGGTTGATGCGGGTGTCAGTGGGCTGGCCAGATGCGTCAACCGATGGGGCCGGGGCCGTCGCGGTGACTGTAACCGGGCTCGGGATCAAGCCGCCAGAAACCGTGATCGAAACCGTATCGCCCTGCGCCGGTTGAGGCCCGACCAGGATCACGGAACCATAACTCGCGCCGGTCAGCATGGCCTCTTCATTGCCGGCCAAATTGTTCAGCCGCCATTCCAACTGTCCGAATACTTCGAAAAACCGATAGCCAGCCGCAGCGCTGCCCAGCGTTTGACCGCCAGCCGATACCCTCAGCAACCCGATGGCGGGAAATTGCAAATGCCTACGAACATTCGCTTTTGTGGCTTCGGTGAGCACATCAGTTTTCCGCGGGTTTCTCGTTCACGAAAAGGACGCCGCAATGCGGGCATCGCACCAGTTCTTTGCTCGGGTCAAGCGGCGCAATCGGGGCTTCGGCCTGGATCAGAGCGGCCAAAATGCGTTCGTCCGTGATCGGCTTGCCCGCGGTAAACGCCACGGTGGCGCCACCGATGACATGACGGAAGTCACGGATTGCGGCGTAAACCGTGGGCGCGTTCGGGTCGGAATGTTTCACAGAAACATTTTCTGCCGTAGCGGAAGCTTTCTTGGCCATGCCAGGGAACGGCGTCTGACACGTCTTGCAGACCTTGGTCCTGATATGGGCCTCAGCGCCGCACCGCGCGCACGTCTTCTTGAGGTTGGCACCCCGCGTCATACGATTGGTTCTCCATCGGCGACCAGTGCGGCCAGGAGGTCGTAAGGCACGATGACGGGCTGGCCGATCCAGAAATTCATGGTCGCGCTGTGCCAGACATAGCTGAAGTTGTTGTACGGGATAACCGGGCCGTCGCCGCCGGCAAAGATGCCGGTGAGCGGGTTGAGCGTAAACGTCTCGGTCTCGCCCGCGGCAATGGTCAGCGTCTCGGTCGGGTCACCGGCCAGCGTGAACGTGATGACGGCCGAAGTCCGCGAATACGCGGTGGGGCCAGCCACGGCCGGATTGGTCACGGACAGCACGTTCGCAGAATTGGTGGCGGCATAACCTGCGGCGGCCAGTACGGTGTCGGCATTGACAAGGGCCTTGAGCCCTGCCGCAACGGCGGTGGCGTCATTGCCAGCGACCACGGTGTACGTCTTCGTGATCGGGCTACCGGTCAAAAGCGAGTTTGTGACGGTGAGCGCGACGGTGTTGCCCACGGCACCGACGCCACCAGCGAGGCTTCCCGCGTTGCCAAACGTGACGGTTTCAGATCCGCCGCCCGTCTCTGTAACGGTACGGGTCACGACAGTCGAGTTGCCAACGGCCTGCGGCTGGTGGAAGGTCAGAACCGCGTTGGAAACCGTGGACGTGATGAACCCTGCGGCCAGAACCGCGTCGGCGTTGATCAGCGCGTTGAGCCCGGCCGCAATCGTGTTGACGGTATCGCCGCCGATCACGGTGTAGGTCTTGGTGACGGGAAGGCCGGTCACACCAGAATTGGTGAAGGTCAGCGCGACAGTGTCAAGCGCGGCCGGAGCGCTACCCGTGCCAATCGTCGCCGTTTCGGTCGCCGTCATGTTGGCGACGGTGCCGGTTTCGGCTGGACCATTGGCCCAGGCCAGAACCGTGTTTGCGCCGGAATCCGGCGTCGTGACCAGGGTCACAACGGCACCTGACGACGTGGCAGTGATCCCAGCCGCGGTGAGGGTTGCGCTGGCGTTGATCGCGTTCTTGACGCCCGTCGCCATGTCGGTCGTGCTTTCGCCGCCAGTCACCGTTGCGGCGACAATGACGGGAGTGGAAAGCGCACCACCCGCAAAGCGGACGTTGAGCGTATCGGTTGCGGTCGCGGTGCCGCCAATCGTGATGGTTTCGGCCGCGGCTTCGGCCCAGCCGGACAGAATGGCCATGTTGCCGAGCGCGGAAGGCCATGCGAAGGTCAAGACGCCCGCGGCGGCGCTGACCACAAGGCCAACGGCTTTCGCCTGTGCATCGGCGTTGAACGCGGTTTGGAGCGCATCGGCGATGGTGGAAACGGTATCGCCGCCGATCGATGTATGCGACTTTTCGAGGTAACCACCGGTGAACAGGCCGTGCGCGACACGCAACGTGCTGACATCGCCGGTCGTAACGGTTTCACCGATCGTCACTACCGCGCTCGCATCGGTGCGCGGGTTGTTGATCAGGAATTGAGCTGGTGAGATATGGTCCAATGTGCCGTACCCGCTATTGCCGGGGCGGTCGAAGTTCGGGACCAGCGTCGGGTTGCGCGGATCGAACGAGCCGGGCGTGCCGGAAAGCGGAATATTCACCATGGCCTATTTCTTCCTCATCACGCCCGAACCAATGGGCGTCTTTTTCTTGCCCATGGCCTCGCGGCGCAAAACGTGGTCATGCGCTTGGGCCAAGCCCGGTCTCGCATCCCAGCCAGGATGAAAGGCTTGCGGAAGCGAAGTGTCCATGGAACCGACTGTCTTCGTCCCGCCGCTGACGCGGCGCGTCGTCACGTCGATTTCTTTCCGCCGAACTTGCTGGAAACCGCATCGGCGTAGACCGCGGCGGAACGACCAGCTTGCGAGCCGCGCCCAGCGCCTGCCGGTTTCTCGACGCCACCCTCACCGGGAACCGTCATCGAAACGCCCTTTTTCAGACCCGAAACGGTCGGCTTGATCGCGGATCGACCGGCTTCCTTCTGACTGTGAAGGGAAGCCGAGACATTCTTGGAGGGACTTTTCATAATTTTGCCCTTTCAGTTGAGCAACGCGAGTTCTCGGATCGTCGGCGCCAGCAATGGCGCGTATTCTTCTACCGTCACGGCATAGAAATGCTCCGCGGCGAGTTTTATCTCACCACATGCGGGGCACTTCTTATGGCCGGTTTTAGTCAGCATACGAATTAACCTGCGTGCTCGATCACCGTACAACGCTTGTAGAGCGCACTACTGGCAGTAGGAATGATGCTGGTGGTGGCGGTCAAATCTGAAGGTGCGGCGTAGCCACCAATGAAAGTCCAGGCGAATGATGCCCACTGCGCGAGGCGGTCGAGAGGCGGCCGGACGATGTGCGCGATGTTGTCGACCAGGAACACGTCGGAAATGTTGTTCATGCCCGAACGTTCCAGCCAAGTGTCCAAGCCCTCAAAGTCGCCTTCGATCAGCGCTTCGGCGCCGATCACGAGCGGGCGGCGAACCGTGACACCAATCTTGTCGGTGGCGCCGTTTGCCGTGGTCGTGGATGCGGTCTGCACATAGGCTTCCGTCGTCGGAATGAAGGTCATATCGAGCAGGCGGACGATATCGCCTGTCTCCCATTCCTTCGACTGATAGCGACCGGCGTAGAGCACCTTGAAGTCCTGATCGGCGAACAACTGGCGCATCGACGTGTTGTCGAGGATGACGTGATAGCTGCCGTCGTCGGTGGGCGGAACGCTGTTGTTTTTCAGGATCGTGGTGGCGTCCTGCGAAATGCCGAGGGTCATCACATCGCCGCCCTGAAGAGACGCGGTGGACAAACGCCCCATCGGGCGCAACACTTGCGGCGCGTTCGAAGCAACCAAGGCATCGCCGTTGACCGGCGTGGTGGCGGCCGAGAACGTGAGCGTGCCGGAAATGCCGTCTGGCGTCTTGGAGTGGTTGGTTCCTTCCGCAACCACGGAAGTCACGGTCAGGGTCTGGGTTACACCGGAGGATGACGCCTGGATTTCCTGCACTGTGATGTTCGTGCCAGAACCGACCGGCGTCGGCCTTCCGTTGACCAGGACGGTCTGAAAGCCACGAATGTCATCGACGTAGCAGCTCGTGGTGCCAGGTGCGCCAAGGTCAACGCGGACACGAGTGTTGCCGCCCAGATACGCGCTGAAGAATGCCGAGCGGGCCAAGCGCTCCAAGGACTGCGCCGACTGCACACCGTTGTTGCGGGCCACGCGGGTCATGTTGTTCGCGATCGACGCCAGATCCTGCATGAGGTTCACGTCGGTGGCGTCGCCGTATTCGTAGGTCGCGAGTGTATATTGCTCAAGAGCCGCGTCCGACGCGCTCAAGCCGTTGTCCAGCGAGGACGAGGACTGTGCGTTCATCGGTGTGGTGACCGGCGCCTTGCGGCCGGTACGGGTGCGGGTGATCGATTCACCGATGCGGGCCGGAATGGTCTCCTGCATCGCTTCGCGGCGGTAGCCGAGGATGGAATCCAAACCCTCTTCGAATTCGCGTTCCAATAATCCGGTCTGAAGTTCGGCGGCGAGCGCGGCCGGGAAGCCGGTCCAGTTGGCCATGGCAAGTCCTCAAAATGGCGGTTGCGGTTGTAGACTTCGCGGCCCCTGGCCATCCCGGACTTGTTTACCGGCGCGGGGCACCTGGCCCTTTGAGTACCTTCTTGTAACGCGCACAGTACCCAGCGCGGCTCGCATCTCGCTTGCAAATCAATAGATATCCCTCGCGAACATTTTCTGTCAATATGTTCGACATGAGATTTCGTCATAGAGCCGTTGTAACGCTGTCCGATACGTTCGGCTGGCAGCATCCGCGTTACATTTACGTGCGGCCGCCGCGTGACCCCGATGAAATAGAAGACGGCGCCCTAGCCGCCGGTCGCATCGTCCGCTTCTGGCTTTGGTTCATCGCACCGTTCGCCGCTGCGTTTGTGGGATCGGTGCTATGGGCGGTTGGTGTGGCGGTCTTTGGCGGATGAATGTTGGCGGGTGGTCCAGACTGCCCTCGGCCTACGCTTCGCTGTCGGGTACGGGCCGTTTGCGCGCTAGGATCGGCACTTCCCTTGCTCCCGTGCTTTCGCACCGCTTCAAGCATCCACCCCACCGCGCATCTTTGTTCGGACCATGGGGTCGCGTGTCTCGGATGTCCTGGTACAGATCGCCAGATACCACCTCGCCAATTAAAGCAGACGGGCCGGACGTTGTTAGCGCAACATCCAGCCCGCCCACCACCTCCGGCTTGCGCCTAACTCAATGCATTACCGCCCGCCACGCAACCGGCGCCGAATGCCGGACTTGTAATCTCGGTACTGAGACGCCGACATGTCTTTGACGTTCGTCGGGCTCGGATTGGGATTGGCCGGCGGGGCTGACGGGTTGCCGCTGGATGTTGGGGCCGGAACTGGGGCCGGTGCGGGCGCCGCGGGCGCGCGGAAGAAATTGGGCTTCGCCGCCTTGAACTTCGCCACAGCCTCTGTCACACCGGTAACCGCTCCGTTTTCGTCCACCGTAATGCCGTCGCGGCCGACAAGGCCAACCAGTTCGGGATCGAGCACGCCTTCGCCGACCAGCGCCGCCTTGAGTTCCGCTTCGATGATCCGAGGTTTCAACGCGTCCACTTTTGACCTTTCCGCCGCAATGGCTGATTGCTTGTCTGTTTCGGCGGAGGTTTTCAGCGCCGCCAGTTTGGCTTCTGCGTCCCTCGCCAATTCCCGCGCATCCTTGGCCTGAATGCGGTATGCAGCGGCCTCAGCGTTGAGCCGAGACCGAGCCTGTTCCGGCGTCTCATGCGGCTCTACCGGCGTAGCTGGCGTCGGAGTGGGCGGCGTTACGGGTGCGGCTGGTGTCGGTGCTGGGTTCGGAGGCGTTACCGGTTCTGATCCGGGTGACGACATAGGTCAATGTCCTCAAATCGTTGGTTTGTAATTCTAGGCGTTACGCGAGGCAACTTCAAGCAGCCATTTCGTTTCGATTTGGTTGGCGCTGGCGTTGATCTTGAGCAGGTCAGAGACAGTTTGGCCGATTTCACTCATGTCACATCCCTTCCGTCTGCAGCGCGCACGCCAGAGCCGTCACAAACTCTTGCTCCTTGGATACCGCGTCACCGATGTTGTTCATGTTTCAGCTACACTAATCCCATCATCCGCAACCAGTCTTCATTGTCCGGGTACTGTGAAAATGGAATTGAAGGGGCTGGAGTCGCAATCATAGAAAACAGCGGACAAAGGTGGTGCATGGGGTAATCAATGCCGTCCGCTGGATTATGATAGACATCCGTGCTATGGGCGCGCAAGTCACAACTTCCGCCGTTGGCAACGTTAATTCCAGGAGCCACTACTTGTCCGTACAAATCTCCGCAGCCGCCTGTTGAGATACTGATGAGGGCCGGACCATTACCCGCAGATGGAAGGTCGTGATCAAGAGTAAATTCAATCGAAACGGTATTACTGCCGATGATCATCTGATTATAAGCTGTAGTGTTATCCGAGGAGAAAAGAGACCCAATACCCTTGGCTTGCAGGTTCAATCCGCGAGGCGCCCAACCATTTGCGCCACTAGGTTTGTTTGACCAACCCGTTGCTCCGGCCAAGGTAAGCTGTGCAAACTCAAGTACGCCGGGAGCCTGAAATGTAAGGATGACTTTTGAGCCCTTGCTTATGCCATAATAAATAAAGTTTATTGGTTTCAAAAAATCTGGTTTTCTGCCACGAATTCCGTAAGTTGGAGAACCCATTATCTGAGCGCGAGCCCGACCAATTTTTGCTCCTAAGTAGAGAGCCCCTGAGCGAATATAGTGCGTAGCGTCTACCGTGTTTCTCACTATGTCGTAATCAGGTGTAACGTAGCAGCAAATCGAGTCTTCCAGACAAGCCTTCAACATGCCCTGCTGTGCCTGCCCCTGCAAAACTCCGACGCAAGTCGGTACGCCGAGAGTGTAGGCCGGAGTTTGCTGTCCGGTGAGATTTGCAATATCTCCCGATCTATCGTGCGCTAACTTCTTAAACATCTCCGCCCAAGAATAGGCATCAGGCGTGGCAGCGGTATCAATGTTCTCGTGTCCGATATAGGGTATCGTTTGGACGTTGTAGCTCAGATTTTGAGAATGGAAATAGGTTTGTGACTGCGCAAAGAAGTCCATAAATACTGTATATGGATCGGTACCTTTGATGAAGTGGTTGAGTGGCTCTCCACCACGTCCACCACAAAAAGCGTAGACGATGTTTTTCGCAGGATTAACACCCCAATTGTCGGAGGCCCACTCTACCGCGTAGTTTGACGACTCACAAAAAGTAGTCTCAGGCACAACGTTTATTACTGCGTCACCGCCAATCAGTAGTGGCCGTTCACCGGTAATTGTACCTGTATCGGTTATTTCATAGCGGATGTGATTCACATCCGGCCCTGGGTTTGCTACAAAGTCCGCATACGTCGAGTCCGGCATTTTGTTGTAGTACGGCTGGGTGGTTAGGACGGGCGCCCCACCAGTTCCGGAAAACTCATTGCTTTGTGCATAACCGCTATTGCCGTTACGATCAGCCCAAGCAGGCTGCACAAACTGTATGGCCGAAATGTAGTCAGGAGTGGTGTCTGGAATAATCGTGTTATTGACCGCCGCCGTAGCGTCGGCGTCACTATAGCCAGTAACAAGAAATGCTTTTTTAATTCCCAGTGCTGTCGCGGCCGAGACTGTGGTTGGGGTGCTTGTTGATTGATCTAGAATTGCTGCGGATAGTGCCTCCGCCGCTCCTCCACTGGCTATGGTTTCCCCCACTAGACCACAGGTCATCGTCCAGCCGAATTGAAAAACAATACCGCTGTAGTCTACAACTGCACCAGACAATTCACCAGGACGCCCCAGCATTGCATAGCTGTTCTGACCGACAGTATTAGCATACCGAATATGGTTTCCCCCCTCCGCATAGGCTGTCAAATACCACCCCGGCGCGGCGACTGGATGCCATGTGGTGATGACCGATGTACCAGCCGCGGCGGTGTATTCGTAAGTCTCTCCAACAACCATCCCCGCAGCGAGCGCGCCAGAAGAATACCCCACCGTTCCAGGATCGGCAGAAATGGGGATATTGATAGTCGATCCTGTAGTCCCAGAGGCCGTCGCAAACGTCCCGTTCACCGTCACACTATTTGAGCTAGTTAGCCCCGAGATTGTTACGTCAGAACCTGACGGCACTCCATGTGCGGCGGCGGTAGTTAGCGTAAGAACACCTGACGTCCAGATCGCAGACGTAAACGTATTTGCAGCAATTAATTTTACCAGTGCAAGTTCAATGCACCCTGCCGCAGGCATATATATTGGGATTGATTTAATTGGTCCAGTGGCCGCAAAGGGATCTTTGCAAAATACGGTGTTCCCAAGAGTCCAAGCGCCATAGGCTGCGGTTGGGTTGAGTTCTCCGCCAGAAAGCACCGCGCCTGCAAGTGCTTGGCGAGCCGCAGCCTCAGCATTGATTGCATCTTCACGATTTCCAGTCTCAACAGCGATGGCCGCGTTGCGCGCTACGACTTCAGCAGCATCATTTGTACTACGTATAGTGGCCTCAGCAGCAATTCCTGTAATAATCTTCCAACCAATTTCAGAAATAACCCCTCCAACATTAGAGAGTGTACTAGCTATCGTTATTGCCTGACTTGTGCTAATCAGGTATGATCCTGCCTGATTATCGTATCTGACATTGTGATAGACGTTTTGAACCGCTACATACCACCCTTGAGTGACGACAGGATTCCATGTCGTCACAGTATTGAGTCCGCCAACTGCATTTGGGAGGGTAAGAGTATCTCCCAGTTGCACGATAGAGGTACCTGCGTCGTTCAGTTCAACTAAAGTCAGTACCACTGGACCTGCGTAATCTAAATAAAAATTTAATGTCTGAAGCAGACCCGTTGCAGTGAAGGGTTGGCTACAAAATACGGTTGCACCAGGGCCCCACCCACCATAACCTGCACCCGGAGCAGTCACGCCGCCCGTTATAGACTCCCCGCGTAAAATATCATCCGCGGCAGAGCGGGCAGCAGCCTCGGCGGCGACAGCGGCAGCCGCTGCGTTTGTTCCAATGTTGACCCATGGGGGGATTGCTACCGTGCCGACACCACCACCGGCCGTTATCTGCGCGGCGGTGAGTGGGCATTGATACCGCTGACCTGCAAGCGTTGATGTAGTCGCATCAACTTCGACGGTAGCAAGCCCGAGTTCCGCAGCGCTATCCGCGTCTGTCGCGGTGGTCCATGCGCCCGACCCGGTTATCCAAACACGGTTTTGGCTTTGTGTGGTCTGTGCAATCAGCAAGACGCGAGATGCGCTTGTTGTGAATCCATTGATGGTGTGCTCGCCGGATAAGGTGATATTTGTGGTCGATACCGACGCAACTTTTGCAAGATCTGGAACGCGACCGGTTGTTGCTATCACCTGAACTGCAGCAACGTCGGAATCTGCAAGTATAATTTCCAACCGGCCGGATGCAGGGTTACCCACCGGGATGATGACTGTCGGACAAACGCCTTGTGGAAAAGAAGCCGACGCGGCCGCTTTTGTAGATGTTGATTCCCACTCGTATGAATGGCCTGTTTCATCGCAGATAAAACCGCCAACGCTTGAACATTGGGCTGCATTTTTTGCTGCAAGGTCGGAAAGGGTCGCCACTCGCGTGAAATAGACAGCCATGTTATGCAACTCCAATGGATGCTTTAGCGGCGAGAAGTGCGATCAGGAATTTACGCATGGTGTCCTCGGAATTAGAAAAGCGCGGTTACGCGACCCCGGCGTAGTTGGCGACGGCGGATGACCCGGTCATGCTGGTGAGGCGAGCCTTGATCCAGCGATACGATGTGGCGATTGAGGTCAGACCGGCGGCGCTTATGGTCGAACCGAGTTTGAGCCCACTGGTGCCGGTCGTGAATGTGATCGTCTCTGTGGCGCCTGCGGAAAGCGCTGAGGCGAGGCTGAGGTCGTTGGCTTGGGACGGCGACGATGGCGACGAGAACTGCCCTGCGCCTTCGGTCGGTGACGTGCTGGGCCATGAGACGGTGACGACGCCAGACGCGGCTCCAGCCGTGATGCCGAGCGCAGCCAATGTGGTGTCCGCGTTGATTGCGGCGGCGAGGCCAGCGCCGATCGCGGTCAAGTCGTTTCCGTTCGCCACGGTGTAGCTTACCGTCTTGCCGCCCGAAATGAGCGGAGACGTAAATGTGATGCCGACGTGATCCGCCTCAGTTGCAGAACCGCCCAACGTCGCAACATACTGGTTGGCCGGCGCCTGTTCCGCGTTGCTGACATAGAGGTCAACATCGATGGCGCTGAACGTGCCGCTCAACTCGATGCTTCCGGACTTGGCCCATTGGATCGGAACCCAAAGGCCCTCGTAGGGCGCCGCAGCAACCCCGGTGAGCAGCGCCGCACTGATGGAAAACGGCCCATTGTACGGCGCGGATTGGTAATCTACGAGATTGCGCATAGGCTTCAGCCCTCAGTTTCTATTTCGGCAAGGATGTCGTCGTATTCCACGCATTCACCAAGGCCAATGAGCCATTTGATGCGGCCGGTCGCGGGGGACATGACATCCGTAAACATTTTCATGACCTCAACCTGACCGATGGATTCGCCCTCTTCCATCAAAGCCCCGTCTTCCGCCGCCTGAGACGACAGAATGCCAGACGTTGGTGACGGAATGGGAATTCGCGCCATGCGTTACGAACCTTTCGGTGCGCAGTTTATCGCAACCGGCGGAACTTACAAACGGGGAATGATGTAACGCGTTATCAAACCAGCTTGGCGTCCGGTTCTCTGAACTGGACCGAGAAATTGAGACTGTCGCCTTGCTCGAATGCGTGAAGGTGGGCGATGATACCTTCTTCGCAATACCCGAGCAGGAGAAATGAACCACTGAAGGCCGAAGGCATTTCCCAGACCGGCCGACCGGTGCCGGTCATGATCCGCGCCTTCGCCCAAGCCCCCTGCCCGACGATCAAAACCGAGTAGAGTTCACTCGAACGCCTCGCCAGCCGGTACAGCCCGCTCTTGTGCAGACTGACCATGCGCATCAACGTGCCGGGCGCGGGCGGCGTGTAGATGTCCCGCACCGTGCGCATGTCGATTTCGGGGGGTTCAAGCATTAGCCGTCAATTTCAAGAGGATGATGTCGCTTTTTTCAGAAAAGCTCATAAAAACGGCATCAACCACCAATCTTTTCGCCGCGTCTGGAGAGATCGTCTGGCCAATACGAACGCCAAAGTTCCGAGCATCTCGAATCATGCTGTTGGCCACGTCGGCAAGATCGTCGCCAATCTTATATCCTTCCACAAACTCAGTTTCTGATAGTGTTTCCGCTCCCCCGGCTTTGGCCGCGTCAGAAGCCCCGATCAAAACCTCTTTTTCCAGAGGATGCACGTTTTCGATCATTTCACGTCGTAGTAGCGAAACCCTTTGGGTAAAATCCATGTCTTTCTCCTTCACGCATCCGTGCGGGTGATGGTCTGGCCCGCGACTTGCTGCTTCAAAAGCCGCGACAATTCGTCGGTAAACAGCGTCTCGACGTATTTTCGCTGGGCAATGTCGTCGGTGTCGCCGGTATTTTTGATCGCCTGGGCCGCCAGGCAGGCTGCAGCACATGTCACGGCGCGGAGCACGTCGCCCTTGGCGGCGCGGACGGCATGGCTATTGACCCATCGCACCAGCGGGTCGCAGAGGCCAAGCATCAATTTGGCCCACAATTTGCCCTCAGCGCCAACCGCTTCGTCGGCCCGGCGCCGGTAATGCGCTTTCTGCGCCGCGATGATCGCCTCAACGCTGGGATCTGTGTTGGGCTTCGGATCGATCCGGCGCATGATGCGGAGGCTGGCGCTGTGGATCATCTTGGTCTTGCGGTTCACGCCGTCGCGGACGAAATGGCCGTGTTCGTCGGTCTCGTAGACCAAGGCGGTGCCGGCCGCAGTATCGGCCTCAAGGCACTGGGTCAATATTTGCTGGCCATCCACAACCACAAGCGCTTCGTCGGCTGATGCTCCACCAATTTTGTACGTGGTCAATTCAGTCATCTCGTAGCGCGTCTTGATCATGCGTCGTCCTCCCGGATAATGCCCATCGACTTGGCGATTAGGTCGAATTTCGTCATTTCCATGATCGTAATCATCCGCTCCACCGTGATATCGCTGTCCCATGCCTTCGTGAAAACGCAACTTGGGTCTTTTGGACTTGGACTTTCCCCCAAAATCAGCACGGTTTTGAGCACAATATCGCCGCTTTCGACCTTCTCGACGAGCCGCTTCAGCGTGGCCAGCGGTGTGTTGCCCTCAATTGCGTGTTCAATGGGCTCGCCGCTGAGCGTGACGACTTTGGGACCGGTCATGCCACTTCCTCTTTGGGTTTGGTGTCGCCGATCTTCTCGCCGTTTACCCACCTAAATTCGTCCAACGGGAAATCGCCGTCACACCATGCGCAGGGTAGAGTTTCCGGCAACTGTTCGGTGTGTGCAATCGCAAAAGCGGTCGCGATGGCGTAACGTGTGATCTTCTGGCACCGGCTGTGCCTGACGGAGTTGTTCACGGGGCGGCCGGTGGTGCGGTGCTGCTTCACGGCAATTTCTCGTGAACGGGCCATGGCATGGTGAAACCGCTTGCGTTCTTGTGCCCGCCGCCACCGAAGCACTTGGCGACCGCCGAAACATCGAAATCACCACGGGATCGTAGCGAATATTGCCATTGTCCAGGCCGTACCTCGAAATAGCTTGCCCCAAACTCGGCACCATCGACGGCGCATAGTTCGCCCGCAACCTCACTCGCCGCAAAATATGGCGCGTTCGCGATGGCGATGGTGGACCGCGTAAGGTCTCTGGTGTCATGGCCCCAAGCAATCTTTGCGAGATAGGAGCTTTGCTTCAGTTCCTCGACGCGAAGCCGATAATAGCGCTGAATTGCGCGGCCTTCTTCGATCAGGGGCGCTGGGCCTGCGGCGACAAGCCTGTCCCACGTCTCAAAGTCTTGTGGATGTGACCGCAGAGCGATGGTAAATTCGTCGCCGTTCGGAAGCGCCTTGCGCCAAAGGTCGCGGTCCTCGACATAATTGATGAACGCAGGGCGCGCCTGATACGGGTGAAAGAAATCCCACGCGATACCGGAGCCGCTTCGGGTCATATCGAAGATCGCCGCGACGCCGTCCGGCGCCTTACTGAAACACCATTCGTCGCGGGTGCCGGGGTGCGGCATTCCGGCGAGGTCTTCGGCCGCCGTCTTGTGGTGGTCGAGAATGAGAATTGACTTTGCTGCCTTCGCCATTTCGGTCAGAATTGGGCGCTTGTAGCTGAAATCGACAAGAACAACGTGCCGATCAGAAACGTCAGGAGGAGCGTTACCGTAGACGCCGGGGTGAAACTCGAATGTGTCAGGCACCATTGATGTGCGGAGCGCCCATGCCGCGGCAAACCCGTCATCGCAGCCGCCGTGATAGATGCAAATCGACTTGCTCATGTCTTCTCCCTCGCCTTGTATGCGTTCCAGACTACAGTGGCGAACGGGCAGACCGAATGGCCGCCGCCGTCCGCATGGATGACCAGACCGTGAAAACAGCCGCCTGACGCCATCCAAGAGCCCATTACTGCAGGTGTGGCGCGGTAGATCGCCCGGCCGTTGCGGGTGTCGTAGTCCGGGTTGCGGCTGCCGTCCGGCATCCATTCCTGCATTTCCTCGTCCGGGAACCGCCCGTTTTCGTCCGGCACGCCGTCGTAACCAAGGATGGTCCCTGACCCGGCGTGCGTTACGGCCAGCGTGATAAGCGTCGCCGGGCCTTCCTCGAATACGTAAAGCCCAGGCTCCTGGATAAGGAACATCTTGCCGCCCATCTTGGGCTGGGGGAGGCGGATGCGGCGGATGATGGTGTCACGCATGGGGTCAGGCTGCCTTGGTTTGTGCGACGGCCGCGGTCCGCGCAATCGACAATAAAAGATCGCGGAACTGCGGCGGCGTGGCGTTGCGGATCTTCGTCTTGTCCTTACCGCCGATCATAGCAACAACGCCGATGCGCCGCGCCTTTTCGTAACCGTAACGCTCAATCATCCATTCGGGCAAGCGCTGATTGCCGCGGCCCCAGTGAAGCGCCGGCAGATCGACGCCATGGGCGTACAGCCAAGTTGGCTTGCGTGAAGGGTGACCGTAAAATCCCTGCTCAACGTAGCACGTCCAGCCGCCTGACATATCGGCGGCGATCCACCCGCCTTCGCGCGGCGGGGCGTTGAGGTTGAACGCCGACCAGGTCCGGCTGTCTGCCGGATGCTCAAGCACGCCACCCCAGTGCCGCACAGAAGCCAGCGCAGAGGCAAAGCAGCCGCCGTCATCGCCAAGTTTGAATTGATGCGGTTTGCGCGTGCTGCCATGCCAGAACCTCCCCCATCGCTGGCAGGGCGGATGCGCGACGACGGGGTGCGGGCCGGGATAGAGCCGCGCGTCTCGCGTTTCGTCCCATGGGTCCACGCCTTCAAGTCCGAAGTAGCAGCCGTTCGTCTCGACAAACAACGCCGCAATCATGGCAGTTCCGGCATTGGCATCCAGTGGGTAATTTTCAGGCGATAGTGATACCATTGCACTGGTTTGCGGTCGCTATCCATCCAGCCATTTACGACCACGGGGTGGCTGAACGCGCCAGAAACGCTGACGCCAAGGAACAGGACGTAGTGAAACTTGCCATCGGTATACCCATCTGGCGCGGTCTCAATCGGTTGCCAACCGTTCATCCTACATCCCCATCCGATTGATGACATTCTGCATGGCGTCCGCGACAGGATCGGTCTGCGCCTCGCCTTCGCCCTCGATTACTTCTTGGTCTTCCGGCCCAAGCGCGGCCGGCGCGGTCTCAATCGGCTCGCCCGGCAGGTCGGCGGTGGACTGTTCCTCGACTTCCGCCACGGCGGCGCCGTCCAGTTCCAGCGTTGTCAGGTCGAGATAGGTCGAGACGAACAGCTTGGCTTGGTCCGGCGTGACCAACATGAAGTCTTCCGGCGGCTTTTGCTCTTCGCTGGCCGGGACCGGCGTCGTGGTGCCGTCCGGGCCTTTTTCGCTGGACGCGGGCCGGGCCGGGGCATAGGCGGCTTGGAGCGGATTGAGCAACTTGCTGATACCGTCCGCCATTGACGATATGTCGGCCGCTTCCGGCTGGTTGAGACGCGGCCACTGTAACGCGATACGGGCCGCGTCAATCTCGCCGTCGTAGACCGCAACGCACATCTTGCGGAGCAGCGGCAGCAAGCCTTCGTCGCCGTAGGCGGTGCGCAGTTCCATAACGAGGTCGTGGCTGTCCTGGTCCAGGAATTCCATGCCGCGGCCGGACAACACACCCTTCATGCGCTGAGGGTCCTTGCGGGCCGCGCTGATTTGCTCGAGCGCGTGGTCGTGGAGCTTGTCCACCACCATCAATCCGGCCTCGATCCCCTTGCCGGTCATTTCGAGCAGCTTGGCGTCGCCCGCGTTGATTACGTTACCTTCAGGGTCCTTTCGCCCAGGCTCCAGGAACAGCGCCACGGCAGGCCCGCGCGTCATGTCACCGGGGTTCATCAGGTTTCCGATGATGACCGGCTGCGGAGCACAGTTGTAACGGGTGCCGCGCGCGACCTGGCTGAAAACATAGTCAAGTTCGATCGAATCCGGGATTGCATCTTCCCATGTGCAGGCCCCGTCCGGGTCTTCGCCGCCGGCCAAATTCTTGAACCAATGCCCCGGCACAAAGCCAAAATCGTGCGTGTGGGTGTCCCACGGCGTCAATTCGTGCTCGGTCGCGCCCTCTTTGAACCCGTTACAGGGGTCCCAGTCCTCTTTCAGAACCGGCTGAAACGTCACTTCCGAGTTGGTCAGGTAATCGCGGATGAACCAGTATTGCCGGTTCGGTTCCATCGGCTTGAGGTCGGGGAGGTTCATCGCGGCGAACGCGGCGGGCCACGTCAGGTAGGCAATGCGTAACGCGGACAACTCGCCCATCGTGTCAAAGCTGGGCCAGCACCATTTGGCCTTCCACACGTTCACGCCGCAGCGCACATCCTCGTTTTTGCCGTCCGCCGCGGGGTTGGTCTCGACCCTGAACGTCGCCGCCACCGAGCCCACAGAGCCGCGAAACGCAATTTCCATCATCTTGCGGTAAAGCCCGGTCGAGACGATGAGGGCCTCCACCCGTGCCTTAGCCTTGGGGTCATCGTGCTTGATGCGGGGGACGTGGCGACCCGAAAACAGCTTGCGGCTGGACCAGCGCGCCACCATGCGGGGAAGGCGGTATTGTGTTGACGGGCGGCGCTGATCGATCGGGATCGGGACCGCGGCTTGGCCCATGCCCTCGGTCTCATCGTAAAACGAGTGCTTCAGCCCGTCGTAAAAAGTGCCGTCCAGCAACCGGTCAAACAGATCCAATTTGCGGAAGCGGGAGCCATCTGGCGCCCAGTCATAGGCCGGAACGGTGGCGGCAATTTTTTTGAACATGCGGGGCGCCCGATGGTTGTAACGCGGAATGCAGAATGTAAACCGGTTGGGCGGGAGTTACAAACCCACATATTCGGCCGAGCGCTGGCGCCGATGTTCATCAATCTCACGCTGAATTTCTTGGCAGCGCCTCATCGACTGAACCATATTGCCCAAACACTTCACGGCGTCGATCAACTCATCTCGCGTCATGTCCTCGACGTTTTTGCCCATGAACGTGGTGATGGTTGGAACATCGCTCATATTTTACCCTTTACTTCTTTGTTTAATCTGTTCCACCAAGCTTCTCGCACATCATACCCCAGAGCGGTAGGCCCGCAGTCGATATCGACAAACGTCGACCCTGGTGACATACCGAGCGCTGGGTGTGGTGATCCTTCCTTAAAGCGAAACAACCCGGCACCTTTCAACCTCTTGCCGTAAAAGTCACGCCAGTCAGGAACCCACTCACATTCCGCCTTACCGATAAAGGGCGCTTCGCCGTTAAAACTGGTCCATGGAAATCTGGCGCCTGCGAACAGGCCAAGGAAGGCGCGCAGCTCATCAGATGAGAGCCCGTCAATAAACGCCAAGCCTTCAGCAACATCACTGCGTATGTCAGCCGGGTCATTCTCCGGTCTCTCGCCGTGCGCCGTGTTTTCTTCGCAGCCCATGGTCAATCCTTTGTTTTCGGTTCGCGGTATCAACGACGATGTGTGTTTTTGCCATCACTTCACCTTTATTGCCTTGAGCCGGTGCGCCGACATCAACAGATCGGTCGCGTGAGACCGGCAAAGTTCCTCAAGTTGCGGAACAACGCCAGACGGCACCGCAGCCTCGCCGCTCGCCCAGCGCCGCACCGTCCGCTCGTTGATGCCGAGCATTTTCGATACCGGTAGTTTCCAGTCTGGGCCGGCGAGCAGAACACCAATCGCGGTAAAGTCTTCTGCGCTGAGTGTCATGGTCACGTCTCGCCTACCGGTGCATAATCCTCGGGTCGTGCAAACATCATCTTGGACAGATCATCCTTGCGCCGCCACGTCGATGCAATCGCAGCGTGGCACTCCCGGCCAGCGCGGCCGTCATACTTGGTCGGATCAACGCGCATCACATACTTTCTGGCCTCACCATCCGGAACCGGTGTCGAATCCGTCACCTCAACGGCGACAATCGCTTCGTCGTCCGGCTGTTCACGCCGGAACAGGCGCCGCGGATTGCCCAGCGCGTCAAAGTCCTCATGCACAACCGTAGCGCCAGATTCCCGCAAATACCGGTCCATGCCGAACCAGCCGATCAAAACTCGACGGACCTCGGCATTCTGTTCCGCGTCGATCCGCGCTACCGTGATCTTGGAGTGGTCAACGCCAAGATCGGTCGGGACCCGCACGCCATGTGACGCGTACAGACTGTAGCCGTCACGATAACGTAGTGCAGGGCCATTGTCAGAGTGCGGCCTCCCACGATCATCACGCGCGATAATTTCCGGTCGATCCGTGATGATGCAGAAATCATCGAACGGATAAAACCAGCCGCACGATTTGACTAGTGTGCAGTGTGCATCAAGCATGGCGTTCTGCTTGTCATCGTAATGAGCGCCAATCCGGCGACCACCATCCAGCCATGCCCATAAATAATCCCATTGGCCCCAGAACCACGTTCCCATATAGTTCAGTTTCTGGTCCCTGAGCTGGTCCCTGAGCTGGCCCCCGAGCTGGTCCCTGAGCTGGTCCCAGAGCTGGTCCCCGAGCTGGCCCCCGAGCTGGTCCCAGAGCTGGTCCCCGAGCTGGTCCCTGAGCTGGCCCCCGAGCTGGCCCCCGAGCTGGTCCCAGAGCTGGTCCCCGAGCTGGCCCCCGAGCTGGTCCCAGAGCTGGTCCCCGAGCTGGTCCCTGAGCTGGCCCCCGAGCTGGTCCCCGAGCTGG
>Ga0224559_1000592_pt1 | contig 23349 bp, 15 predicted proteins | sample 714S33034metaG_FD_180676 | JGI IMG/M metagenome (GOLD analysis project Ga0224559, IMG submission 180676) | Peat soil microbial communities from Stordalen Mire, Sweden - 717 S3 30-34 | ecosystem: Environmental > Terrestrial > Soil > Wetlands > Peat | place: Sweden: Norrbotten County, Stordalen... | reverse complement strand
CGCATACACATCTGACGGTAGACATGCCTTTCTTATGAGTAGCGAATTTGCCGCTCCGGTCTTGGTTAGGAGTGAGGCTAATTTCTTGGAATCCTCTCATACATCCTTTCTTTTTTTTGAAGCGCATTTCTATCATCAACGCTCTATTATTCGTGGCGTTAGTGCGCTCTTCTCCGAACTCTACGTTAGTGTGTACAGCGCTTATAAGCATAATGAATTAACTCATGGAGCATTTTTAATTATAAATGCATTATTTGATAACAATATTTAGAAATACGCATTTTAAATGCAAACCTTGTAGATGTTACACTAAATCCACACTCACTTATAGTAAGCGCTGCACGCCAGCTTGTTGCTAATTCGAGTTCTTTGTGTTAACGTCTGTTTACCTTTACCTTGCGAGCAGGGTGATTGATCTCGCTTCTTAGCGCGTGGTTGTTCCTAAATTAATTTGCAAAATATCTGACGCTTATAGATTTGCCTCATTTATATAACTCAAAATTCATTTTTGATTCAAAATACAAGGTTTGCCAATTGATTGAATCAAGCAACGGGAAATAGCAAATGTTTATAAAAAACAGTCCATTATGCAATGGAAAGACCACCTGTGAAACTGGAGAAGCTTGAGGCACCAAAGATGAGACGATCAAAACTAGAAATGTGCGTTACCATCCTCGAAGCGTTAACGCATACGGGTTCCTTGAAGCTGAAAGAGATCATGTACAAACTTAACCTCAACAGCATCATGCTCAAAGTGTATCTGGACTTTCTAATCAAGCAAGGCTTGGTCGAAGAACGAACTTTTAAAAAGAAGAGCGCAGTTTTCGCAGTCACACAACGCGGTATAACTGTGCTGAGAAATTTTCGAGAACTCCCGCAAGCAACAACTTTCGAAAATTTGGGCGCCATAGGATAAGTCAAATCAAAATAAATAATATTCATTTTATATGTTGCGATGATAAGCAAAAACTTGTAAAGCCGTTCCTACTATACCGCCAGATTTCGGAAGACCTTGGCGCTCCAAGAGTTGCAATCGAGGATTGAACAGGCGCCATCAGATAAGCAGAAGAATCCTAAGAATGAACAAACGACTAGAAAAGAAATCCAAGAACGCGTAGCTGAGAAAAGAGGCTGGCATTGGGCTTTAACTTACTTCGTGATTGATTCTTGAGGAGACATGCAGAAAAAATCCAGCGAAATGTAATAGACATGAAGAGCAAGTCCGGTAGGATTAGCTCTTTGGTAGAATTTGTCGCGTTTTTTGTTTTGTTTCTGAAAAGATTATAAGTATACGAACCCAGTACGTGTATCAGGTTAGGTTTTGGCACAAGTTACCGCGTGGCTAACTTTGCTGGGTTATTCGTTGTTTTTGCTTTCGTGGTTCTGCTTGGGCTTTTCTTTGTCTCTGGTTTTAGCCAGTCGATTTTTAATCCTCCCTATCTGGCGTTCATTCTCCAGCTGTTTTTCGTTTTCGGCGTTGGCCTAGCAGTAGTTTTCGTTTCAGCAAAGAGCTACGTTCAAACGGGCGCTCCAAACATCTTGTTCCTTGGTAATGCAATTCTCATAAGCAGTCTAGCTTTCACGGTTTCCGCAACTGTGCTAACGCCCCAAATTCCTCCAACTTTGACAGCAAATCAGGCAGTCATAATAGGGAACGTCGGCGTCCTGATTTCATCTCTTGTTCTGCTGGTTAGCGCCATCGTGACCTTTCGTGGAACCGAACACAACCCGCGGTTTCCCAAAAAAACCATGTTGGCTGTTTCTTTCCTGATTTCCATAGCAACCGTCACTATCATAAGCGTTTTTTCCGCTCTTGACCTATTCCCAGTATTTCTTACAAGCAGTGGTCCAACTCCGCTTCGGCTAGTTGTTCTGGCTCTCACAACAATCTTCTATTTCGCCAGTAGCGTTCTATTTGGTTGGAAATATGTGAGAGCCAAATCACAAATTGTCTACTGGTTCTCGCTGGCCTTGGCATTGTTCGGTGCGGCGTACCTATCGGGAGTCTTAACTGTTCATTTGGGAAGTGGTATGACCTGGATTTCTCGTCTGGCCCTTTACCTTTCAGGCACGTTTTTATTGTTTGCTCTGCTGGGTCCTGAAGGGAAAACTCAGAAACAACCATATGCCGAAAAATGGACCGAAGCTTTCAGATCTAACCCTAAGCAAGCTGCTGACTTTTTCTCCAGAATGTTGGATGCATTTGCATACTTTAAAATCTTGATAAATAAAGAGGGAAAGCCAATTGACTACGTTATCCTTGATGTCAATGATGCTTTTGAGAAGCTTACTGGACTGAATAAAAATGACGTTTTAGGCAAAAAAGCGTCCGAGATAATGAATAGTGATGCTCTTGAGGATTGGTTAAGCATTCTTGGTCCTGTTGCTTTTACAGGTGAGCCAGTTACTTTGGACCACTTTTCAAAGTTCTCGAAAAAATGGGTTCACATGACCATTTATAGTACACAACAAAATTATTTAGTTTCGATTTCCGAGGACATTACTGAACGCAAGAAAGCTGAAGATGCATTGCTTTTAAGTGAGGAGCGCTTCTCCAAAGCATTTAATTTAAGCCCATTTGCAGTAATCATGACTAGTCTTAGTGATGGAACCTACGTCGACGTAAACGACACTTTCCTGAAAATGTTTGAGTTATCGCGTGAAGAAGTGATTGGTCATACGGCAAATGAAATTAAAATCTATTCAAAGCCTGATGGACGAGCAGCATATTTGGCTTCTTTTAAAAATGGGCGTGTTTCAGATTTTGAGGTAGATTTGAAAACAAAATCTGGCAAACCGCTTAAGGCGTTGGGTTTTGCAGAAATAATTAACCTCAACGGTCAAGATCTTACTTTTGGTACGCTTGTCGATGTTACTGAGCGCAAGCAAGCTGAATTGAAGCTTGAAGAGTATCGGAATAGCTTGGAGAAGCTTGTTTTTGAGCGAACCAAGAAACTTGAGATTAGTTCGCTGTATGCTAGAAATCTAATCGAGGCAAGCCTTGATCCTCTAGTTACTATCAGTGCTGAAGGCAAAATTACTGATGTAAACAAAGCCACAGAACAAGTCACAGGTTGCTCTAAAGAGCATTTGATTGGCAGTGACTTCTCGGATTACTTTACTGAACCTGAAAAAGCTGAGGTTGGGTATAAGCAGGTTTTCACGGAGGGTTTTGTGAGAGATTATCCGTTGGCGATTAAGGATAAATCTGGAAAAGTCACTGAAGTATTGTATAATGCTACGGTTTACAGAAATGATGCTGGTGAAATAGAGGGTGTTTTTGCAGCAGCTAGAGATATTACTGTACAAAAAAAGGCAGAGAAAGAGGCTAAGGAAGCAGAAAAGAAACTAAAAGATTCCGAACGTTTAGCTGCCATCGGCGCAACTGCTGGCATGGTTGGGCATGATATTCGCAATCCTCTGCAGGCAATAACGGGTGATCTTTTCTTAGCTAAATCCGAGTTATCTGAGCTCCCAGAAAATGAGAATAAGACTAATGCTATCGAAAGCCTTGACGAAATCCAAAACAACATAGATTACATCAATAAGATTGTAGCCGACCTTCAAGACTATGCTAGGCCGCTTAATCCGAGAGCACAAGAAACAAACATAAAATCGCTATTCCACGAAATATTGGCTAAGAATGGCATTCCCAAAAACATCAAAGTTACTGTTAAAGTTGAAGACAAAGCAGAAAAAATTATGGCTGACCCTGACTATCTTAAGCGCATAGCCGCCAATTTAACTTTGAATGCAGTTCAAGCTATGCCGAATGGCGGTAAACTAACTATTCGTGCGTATTCCGAAAAGCAGACTAATGATGTTTTGATTACTATTAAGGACACAGGAGTTGGCATTCCTGAAGACATCAAGCCTAAACTGTTTACTCCGATGATGACAACAAAATCCAAAGGTCAAGGGTTCGGTTTAGCCGTGGTCAAACGTATGACTGAAGGCTTAGGCGGAACAGTAACCTTTGAAAGCTCCCAAGGAAAAGGCACAACTTTCATTGTGCGTTTGCCCCTCCCCAAAGAGCTAAACGGTAAATTGGTCTACAAGTAACACGCTTATCTTCTGCGCTTGTCCGAAAGATGCGAAGGCCTTTCATGAATCGGGCGCTATAGGATAAGTCACAAATCAAAATAAATTGTATTTATTTTATTTGTTTTGATGACAAGCTATTTTCCGGAAAGCCTCTTTCCTTCTGTACCCCCAGATTTCGGAAGGCCTTCATGCCGAATACAGCGTACATTGCGAGAACAAAGGTCTGTTGGAAACTGGAGAGTATACAGTGAATAAGTCTGAATCCATTTATTTGATTTTTGTATGTTCTGATGATTAGTTAGAACGTTAAAGATCTTCCACCCTCTATACCCCCTAATTTGGGGAAGACCTTGATAGCAGATTAGCCAGTATCATAGTACAATTCGATGTAACCGCATTCTTGACACGTGTATGTCCGGGCTGGAATGAACCTATTTGTTTTGACACTATATCCTCTGATTCCTTTGGAAGCTGTAACTATTGCTGATAAATCTTTAGACTTTTTCATTGAACCGCTGCATTTAGGGCAAGTTTTCAAGGTCGACATAGACAATTATTTTGGAGTAGATTGTATTAAACGCTTTCACAAATCCCCAAGAAAAACGCAGACATAATCCGATTCCTGAGACGGACGCGTAGCCACCGTCAAAAAAACCGCATAAACTTCTAAAAATCCGCCGAAAATTCCGTTAAGGCAGAAATGTTATTCCGTCCAAAGGCTAAGCTCAATCGCACAGACGCGCCCAAAAATTTCCGGAAAAATTTCGGTTTAAGTCTCGCAATGTACGCAATGATTGGGACAAAGGCTTGTCGCCGATTGGACCGGATAGGATAAGGCACCCCAGAAATTGTTTATTGTATTTTATATGCTCCGATGATAAGATAAAACCCGAAAAGCCTTGCTCCTTCTATACCCCCAGAATTTGGGGGCCTTTGTCTTTTTATTTTCCAGTTGAAATGTTGGCAGATTCATGGCTGTGTTCTGCCACGCCTTGAAGTTTACGCCGCCAAGTCCGGAACGATTCTACATACGGCTGATATTTGCCGTCTGGCGTTTCTTTGCCTTTAAATTTTACTATCTCACTACGGGCTGCCCTCATGTCATCTGCGAGTGCTTCCATGGTTTTTTCGTCGCCTTCACGTCCTTCCGCGATTTCCTCAGCGTAACCAATTACCTTGCTCAGGTGCTTCTCCATGCAGTATGGACATTGAAACTCCTGCGCGTGATCCTCAAGCAATGTTAAGTTTGAGAGGAGTTCCCCACGTTCAAACTCAAAGGTCGGCTGAACATGATCCGCATGAATGTGTTTAGCAGGAGCAGTTTTCACAGGTTTTGCTGCAATTACAGCTTTTGATGTTTCTTTCACAATTACTTTTTGTACTTCTATCATTTTTTTTACCTCCATAAATTAATTTATTACTATAATTCTTAGAAAACGATTATCTTAATTGTTGCCGCTTTATTTTCGGCGCGGGAAAAGAAAATTCTCAGATTTATTCCTTCTTAGAGATCCACGTTTTTACTGCATCTTCGACAGCGCGGGATAGGTCGCCTTTTTTCGACAGCGCGGGATAGGTCGCCTTTTTTCCCGCCAAACCGCTCCACCGTTTTAATTCTGAGTTGCTTTTCCAACTCATCCGGGAGATCCACTCCGATGCGACCCATATTCAATCATCCGTTTTAATTTAGATTTTTTTCCACGGTTCCCGTGTTAAATGTTCTTCCAATAAGCGAACCGCCAAACACTGAATTCTATCCTTGTTTTTGTCACCATTTTTCATTCACGTTTTTCGCTTATCAACATAACTCACTAAGAACTTACACACCTATAGGTGTATTGGCAAACGACTTGATTTGCATTAAAGGCTTATTTGGAAAAACGTTCTTATCCAATCATTACAAGTAATTGTATAAGAGGGAGGGGATACATGGTTAACTTCTCGTCTGCTAAGCGCGAGATCAGTATTTTAGCCATTGTGCTTTTTGTTTCCTTCTTAATCAGAGTTCTTTTGTTTCCACAAAAAGGGTACCCGATTGACACAGGAGATTTTTCTTACTGGTTTAACGCTGCTGCCACGCATGGAATAAGAACATTTTACAGTGGTGGGGCATTTGCTGATTATCCTCCTTTTAACGTTTACATTTTCTGGGTGTTCGGTTCTCTGGCAAAGGCGGCATCCATTAACATTTTGACTATGATAAAGTTGGTTCCCAACCTCTTCGATTTAGCCACCGCAGTGTTGATTTATTTTTTTGTCAGAAAACAATCCACTTTCAAACTTGCACTCGTAGCAACTGCTCTTTACACTTTTAACCCAGCCGTAATCTTTAACGCAGCAGTATGGGGTCAATTTGATGCGCTTTACACTTTCTTTCTTGTTCTCTCACTTGTGCTTGCGCTTAAATCTAAACCTGAACTTTCCGCCGTTGCATTGGCAATTGGACTTCTGACCAAGCCCCAAGGAATTGCTATGTTGCCACTCATCGCATTCTTGATTTACAAGAAAGGCGGTTTGAAAAAGCTGTTATATTCTGTGGTTGCTTTTGCCGCAACGGTTTTCTTGGTTATTCTTCCATTTGAATGGAGTAATCCAGTAACTTTTTTGACCAATATTTACTTTGGAGCTTATGGAGGGTATGCGTACACTTCGATTAACGCCTTTAATCTGTGGGGGTTGTATGGGTTATGGGTACCTGACGGAATCCTCAATATTGTGGGATGGGCATTATTTGGAGCTTTTACTGCTTTCGTATTGTTCTTTTTGTATAAGCGTTTTAAGGTTTCAGACGATTTCCTCGCTGTTTTCTCTGCGTTCATGCTTCTCTTTGCGTTTTTTATGCTTCCAACCAGGATTCATGAGCGGTACCTGTTTCCAGCCATAAGCATGTTAGCAATTATTTTTCCGTTCATCAAAAAGACCCGTCTACTTTATGCGGCTTTAACAGCTACTTTGTTTGTCAATGAAGCATACGTTTTGTATTGGCTTAATGTTTCTTACCCTAATGCTGCTCCGAATTTGACTGGAGATCCAGTTGTTTTGGTGGTCAGCGCTATTAATTTATTGATGCTTGTATATGCTTCAATATTAATGTTAAACACACGCATATGGCTCAAAAAGGAACCCGCAGCACCAAACCAAACATTAGGAAGGGAAGAGCCAGCATGAACCTGAACCTTGACTTAAAAATTACCAAAAAAGACTTGATAACTATTGTGTTACTTTCAGTAGTTTTCTTCTCCATAGCCGTAGTGAATCTTGGCTTAACGCAGTCGCCAACAACGACGACGCAACTTACAGCTGGACAAAGCTTCTACCTTGATCTGGGCAGTTCAACAAACGTCAAATCAATGATTTTCTTGCTAAAGCAGGGCGCGATAAACATTACAATATCAACTGGATCACCGGGCAACTGGCAGAACAACTCAATCAACAATCTTTGGCCTTCAGCTACCTCTGAGGATTATTACAAATGGAATGAAGTAAATATTGGGCTAACTACTCAATATTTAGAAGTTAATTTTAGCCAGGCAGGTAGTTTCCCCACAATAATCGCTGAAATAGCAGTTATAGATCAAAATAATCATCAAGTAACGATTAAATCATTAAATGATGAGGGAAGCGGAAATCCAAACTTGCATAACCTCGTGGATGAGCAAACCATGGTTCAATATCCCTCCGATTACATGCAGAATACCTACTTTGATGAAATCTATTTTGTAAGAACAGCAGAGCAATACTTGCATTCGCAATTACCGTACGAGTGGACTCACCCCCCGCTTGGAAAACTGATCCAAGCCACAAGCCTCTTAATTTTCGGTTTTAACCCATTCGGATGGAGAATAATGGGCGTTATCTTTGCCACATTGATGATTCCGCTTATTTACTTGTTTGGCAAAAAAATGTTTGGCACATGGATTGGAGGTTTCTCAGCGGCATTTCTGCTAACGTTTGATTTCATGCATTTCACCATGGCACGCATGGGAACCGCAGATACCTACGTAGTCTTCTTCTCATTAGCTTCACAACTGTTCTTCTTCATCTACCTCAAAAATGTTTTAGATAAAGGCTGGAAAACCAGCATTATCCCATTGTTCTTTGCATTTTTCTTTTTTGCTTTAGGCTTTTCAAGCAAGTGGCTAGTTCTCTACGGATTTGTAGGGGAATTATTGCTCTTAGTTGTGATAAGGCTTAACGAAGTTAGAAAGCTCAAAAGCAATTTAACCTCCAAAACTTACGCATTTCTTGATCACCCGTACTCTATAATTGTTGCATTCATTTTAATGGCAATAGGGATTTACTTTTTAACTTACATACCGGACATGCTTGCAGGCAGGTCATTTTTCGACGTCATAAATTTACAGGGTCAAATGTACATTTACCATACCACTTTAACTGCAACTCACCCGTTCTCTTCGCCATGGTATAGTTGGCCTTTCTTGTTTGACCCAATAAATAGTGCAGTGCACGTTCCAGTTTGGCTTCAGTCAGCATCGCTCTCTAATGGTCTTACCTCAACCATTGTTGTGATGGGTAACCCAGCGGTTTGGTGGATCGGCTTTACCGCCGTAATAGGATTAACAGTTTACAATTTACCGAAAGTATTCAGGAAAAATTTTAGCTTAAAACAGTACTTACCGGCAATATTCTTGATTGTTGTATTCTTTTTCCAATGGATACCCTATGTGCTATTGACTAGGGTGATCTTCATTTATCATTTTTACTCCAACGTGCCATTGCTCTGTTTAGCATCGGCGTTTGTGATAAGCAAATATTGGGGCAACAAATGGATGAAAATCGCGGCAGTCGCCTACTTTGCATTGACAATTGCCTTATTCGTTCTGTTTTATCCGGTTATTTCAGGCGTCCCAACATCAACCACAACTGTTACCAATTTGAAGTGGTTCGGAAGCTGGGTGTTCTAGTGGAAAAGGAAATTGTCTCTAAAGACAAAGTGATGGTTTCTGTTGTTCTCCCAGCGTACAATGAAGTAGAAAAGTTGGAAGGCGCTGTAGGGAAAGTAAGCCAAGCCCTGAAAGAGGATGGATACTCCTATGAAATTATTGTTGCTGAAGATGGCAGCACCGACGGTACCGCTGAAAAAGCTGAAGAGATAGCGCAAAAACTCGCTTATGTAAAGCACATTCACCGCGACAAACGCTTAGGCAGAGGAACAGCACTCAACAATGCATTTAAGCAAAGCAGTGGCGAAGTCTTTGTTTATATGGACTTAGACTTAGCCACAGACCTCAAGTACCTTAAGCCTCTTGTTGATGCGATAACAGTTGAAGGCTATGACTTCTCGACAGGTTCAAGAATGTTGCCTGAAAGCAAGGTTCAACGTTCCCTAAGGAGAAGCATAAGCTCCAAAACTTACAATTTCCTTGTAAGACACATGCTGGGTTCTAAACTTAGGGACCACCAGTGCGGTTTCAAAGGCTTCAAAAAAGAACCAACTTTGAATTTACTTGACGAGGTTGAGGCTACGCATTGGTTTTGGGACACAGAAATGATGGTAAGAGCTTACCATCACGGGTACAAGATAAAGGAGATTGCTGTAGAGTGGAATAGCGGTCGGGACACAAAAGTTAGCCTCTTTAAAGATTCATGGAATATGTTTCGGCAAATAATGGGACTTTGGTGGAAAATAAAAGTAAAACGTGAGAACTAACGATATCTACCGACTAATAGAATAAACGCTCTAGTAACCAAAGATAAACCGGCAACTAGAATTATCCCAGACCAAAAGACAAACCACTCGGTCTGCAACGTCATATTAACAAGATAACTAATTATCAGATAGCTTGTTCCGAGCCAAAAAACCAGGTTTTCAATGGTTTCTGCTTTTCTTGCAAGAGGCGAATGCAGTAAAATTCTAACCGCTAATATTACGATTTCTAAAATTCCTATACCAATGCTAAATTGGAAAGCAGCATTGTAAAGCTGTAAGTGAGAAGCCGGATTTAATGGTGCCGGCAAAGATATGCTAGTTCCTGGAACCTGGGCAAGAGTCAATGTGCTGAAAAAATTTACGAGACGCCCCCAAATTCCTGTATCAAGAACGAAAATTAAAGCCAATATTATGAAGATGCCACCGACATATAAGGCGGTAATCAAGCTTTCTTTTTTCTTATCGGTAAACGCTTGAGTACCGGATATGTCATTCAAGCCAACTTCTCTCCCTGTTCGAATATAGAACGTTGGAACTTAGCAAATATATCTTTCTATGTAAGAAAAAGTGCATGTTTTAAATAACTCAGAGATGTAATCCATAAAGTAGGAGCGAAATTGATGTCCTATTGTCCTAAATGCGGCAATAAAGTTGAAGAAACAATGGTTTTCTGTCCACATTGTGGGACATCACTAAAGGCAACAGCGACTCCAGTTCAAGCACCACTGAATCAACCTTATCGGAACGAGAAAGCCGAGAAAAATGATAGAAAAGAGAAACAAGAAAAAAGTGAGTACGACTTTGTCGGCTATCTTATCGGAGGTTCAATACTTATCACAATCGGCGTTTTCGCTTTGCTAGATTTAACAAGCCCTGTAAATTCAAGTCAGGACTTAGCCGCTATGCTTCTGGTAATCGGCGTAATCATAATAGTTGGCGCGGTTTATGTTGCATTTACGGCGCGAAAACGATTCCTGTCTATTCACATATCAAAGTATTGGCCCAAAAAACATTCGGTAAAGTCTGTGTTCTAAAAGAGTTACTGTATTGTTACGTCCGAATATTCGGAAATAGTTTTTGCCACCTGCTTCCTCTAAATCGCCGGTATCATTGAGATAGCAGTCTAAATTGGTTATGAATTTGCTTATATGCTTCTTTATAAATAAATTAGCACCCAGAAAACTTGGTTATTTAAGGGTTGAAGTTTATGAGTGAAACAGTTCGCGCTACAGCTGATAAGATAAGAAAGTTGGAAATTCAAGGAGCAAGAAACGTTGCAATTGCAGCCATAAAAGCTATGCAGACATTGGCAGAGAATACGAAGGCAAAAAACAAAACTGCCTTTTTACAAGAACTCAAGGAAGCTAAAGATTTGCTTTTTACGTCAAGGGAAACTGAACCGTTAATGAGAAACGCTGTGCGTTGGGTAATCACTCAAGCTCAAAGCAGCAGCACGGAAAAGGTCGACGCAATCAGCCAGATGGTTTCTTCCAACGTTAGTTTGTTTTTGCAGAATCTTGAAGCGTCAAGGGAACGAACCGCAGAAATAGGTTCTAAACGAATTCGAGACGGCATGTTAGTTTTTACTCACTGTCATTCTTCAACTGTAACACGCATGCTGGCCAAAGCCAAAGTTGACGGCAAAAACTTTAGTGTCATATGTACCGAAACAAGACCTGCATTTCAAGGTAGAATAACTGCTCGAGAAATGGTCGAACTTGATATCCAGACGTTGTTTATTGTTGATTCAGCGGCCAGGTCATATATGGGAGATGTAGACCTCGTTGTGGTGGGTGCGGACGCAATTACTTCTGAGGGCAATGTGGTTAACAAAATTGGCACCAGCGGCATAGCAGTTTTAGCGAACGAAGCCAGAAAACCGTTATACGTTGTTTCGGAATTGTTAAAGTTTGATCCAGAGACTCTCTACGGGGCATATGAAGGGATTGAGCAACGAAACCCCAATGAAGTTTGGAAGGAAGCTCCTGAGAAACTGTCCGTTCGGAATCCTGCGTTTGATGTTACCTCAAGTCGTTACATTCATGGATTAATCTGTGAGGAAGGAATAATCGCTCCTCAATCAATAGTTGAAACGGTAAACCGAAACTATCCGTGGATTCTCAAGTCAATTTAAGATTTCCAATGCTCTAGCGAAACTTTAAGTTCTCTGTGTGTTTTAGCGTAGTCTTCAAGCGTCGATCCTTTCAGAGTAGCATCTACTGCTTGTCGCATGGCTTTGGCTCCCGCTACCGTTCCGTCTGGGTGCCCATGAATTCCGCCGCCAGCTTGAATAACCACATCGTTGCCAAAGGTTTCAAGCAAAGAAGGTACTAATCTGGGGTACAATCCGCCTGAAGCGACAGGCAAAACAGGCATTAATCCACTCATTTCAGCTTTGCAAGCATCTATGTTCTCAAGTACCTCAGCTTTAGTTTCAGACATCTTACCTACGACCGTTCCAACGTGTAGTTGATCGACGCCGATTATTCTTGCGACTGTTGCTATGGGGCGCATTGCAATGCCGTGTTTTTGGTTTTTTGTGAAAGCAGCGTGTCCTGCCCTGTGCGCGTGAATTACAAGTTTGCTGTTTTGGTCTCTTAGAGTTTGTAGGGCTGACCATCCACATGTTAGGATATCGACCATAACATATTCGCCGCCCTGGTTTACGACATCGTCAGCTCGTTTGAGCATAAGGTTGGTTTCACCTGTGATGTTAATCATGTAGACTTTGCGTTCGCCCGTTTCGTTTTGTGCTTTGTCCCGACTTTCCAAAGTCTGGATGAGCCGATCTTCGAACAAATTGAATTTTTGGCTGCTTAAATTTTCGTCATCTTTAACTATGTCGCAGCCGCCCTTCCACGCGTCATAGGCCACTTTTGCGTGGTCTTTTGTGCTTAATCCAAGTTTAGGCTTAATTATTGTGCCGACAAGGGGGCGCTTTGGAACTTTTAGGAGTTTACGTACTCCAGCTACGCCAAAGGCTGGACCTTTGAAACTTTTAAGCAGCACTTTGGGCATTTGGATATCCAAGAGGCGCAGATTTTTGAGTGCTTTAAGCCCGAAAACGTTTCCCGCAACACTGCTCAAAATGTTTGGCATGTTAGCTGGCTCAAAGAGTTCAATGGGATAAGCAATTTTGGCTACATTGCCATTGATGCTGTAAACGTGAGCTGCCAACTTTGTCACATAGGGCTTCTCAGTGGTGAGTTCCGTCCATGTGCCAACAGAGCTTTCAGCTGCAACGCCGCCTGCAGCCTCTTTAATGCTGATGCCTTCGGGTTCCAAATAAAAAGCACATATTAAATCGGATTCTTTTGGCTTGTAAGCAGGATTAACAAAATCAAGATACTTCAAAGGTTTTCGTCTCAATCTATTGTCACTGGTTTTTGCTTAAAATCTTTAACTATTTCTGGCAACATCAAATAGTTATGCTGGTCTCAAAATGGAGTTAAACGTTGAAGTCTTAATGATAACTACTGGCGGCAGCAGAATCGCCATCCTCAGTGATGAAACCGCCAACCTGCTGGGTGTGCATAGCTCCGACAGAATACGTATTACCTACGGCAAACAAGATTTGATTGCAATAGCCAACATCGCGCCTTATTTTCCAAAGAACCGAATCGGACTTTATCAGGAAACAATCGAGGCGCTGGGAGTGAAAGAGGATGAGACTGTCAATGTTCAGTTGGCGCCCCTTCCTGAATCACTGTTTAATGTCCGCGCCAAGTTGCATGGAGAACGTCTTCGAGAAAAAGACGTTTTTAGCATTGTTAATGACGTTGTTGAGCGACATTTGAGCAATGTTGAGATAGCCGCGTTCTTAACAGCTCTCAGCATCCACGGTTTGAGCACGAGCGAGAACGAAGCGTTGTCAAGGGCTATGGTTGCGACAGGAAAAACTATTGATTTCGGCAAAGGACCCATTCTTGATAAGCATAGCGTGGGCGGAATTCCTGGCGACAAAACAAGCATGCTGGTCGTGCCCATTGTGGCAGCGGCTGGATACACAATTCCTAAAACTTCCTCACGCGCGATCACTTCGCCCTCAGGAACCGCAGATAGGGTGGAAACTCTTTGCCCAGTAAATTTAACCATTGACGAGATTAAGAATGTTGTTGCAAAAACCAACGGTTGCCTCGTTTGGGGTGGCGCTTTGGATCTTGCTCCAGCGGATGACCTTTTCATTCAAGTTGAGTACCCTTTAGGCATTGACCCTATGCTTTTGCCGTCGATTCTTAGCAAGAAAAAAGCGATGGGAGCAACACATGTTGTTATAGATATTCCCACTGGGATGGGCGCGAAAATCAAGACTCGAACAGAAGCATACACTTTGGCGTCGGATTTTGTTGATTTGGGGAAGCGATTAGGCTTAAACATTCAATGTGCCTTGACTTACGGAGATCAACCTTTGGGCTGTTGTATCGGTCCCGCCCTTGAAGCGTGCGAAGCGTTAACAACTCTTATGGGCGGTGGTCCATCTGATCTTCGGGACAAAGCAGTTAGTCTTGCAGGCATGCTTTTTGAAATGGTTGGAGCTGAAAATGGCCGTAGTAAGGCGGAGGAGATGCTTGATTCGGGCAAAGCTGAGAAAAAGATGCGTGAGATTATTGCTGCTCAAGGTGGAGACCCAACTGTCAAACCAGATGATTTGCCAGTAGGCAACGAAAAAACAGAGGTAAGGTCTGAGCATAGCGGAAAAGTGATTTGGCTAAGTACTGAAAATATTGTACGGATAGCTCGAGAGGCTGGAGCACCCAAAGAGAAGGGGGCTGGCCTTGTATTGCACTCAAAACTTGGAGATACTGTACATAAGGATCAAGTGTTGTATGAAATTTATGCTGAGAGAAACAGCAAGTTAGCTTCCGCACTTGAGCTTGCCAATCAATTATCGCCAATCGTTCTGACTAAGAAACCTGCTGAAAAAATGATTTTGGATCGAGTGCCTGAGAAGTTTTCACATGAGAAAAGTTTTAGCCTCGACAGGTAAACTTATGCGCGCTGAGGGCACGAAATAGTAACAGAATTTGAGATAGCTCTAACGTGTACTGTAAACTGTAAAAAAGCAGGTTTGGAATCTACATGTGATTCTGTTCTTAAGATGGGCTTGGAACTAATTTTTCCCTCAAAGGTTATTCTTAATCCATGGCGCCACCCAATTTCTGGACAATTTAGAAAATTGCGATCCAAACCTCAGTAATAGCACCACTTGTCATTCACTTCAATAGTTATTCAATATTTTTCCAAAAACGTTTTAGACTATTTTTTGAGTTTGAATATCAAGCTATGGAACGATTTGATAGTTTTCTTCGCCGTTCTTGTTTAGTTTTGGAATTGTTATGGTGAATTTTACTCCTTCGCCGGGTTTACCATTCTCCTCGATTTTCCAGCCATAAACATCTATCATTCTTTTGGTAAGAAAAAGACCAAAGCCTGTGCTACCGCCGGTACTAAAGCCTTCTTTAAATAAACGCGGTTTATTCTCCAAAGGCACACCTACACCATCATCCTCATAAATCAACTTTAAGCAGCCTTGGTCAGTCTTCCTAAAGTACACTCTTATGGTTGTGGTTTTTTTGCCGTATTTTCTCGTGTTGTCGATAAAATTGTAGAATAATTGTCTAAGGAATGAGTCTGCCAGCACCGTTAACCCGCGGCATTCATTAATTATCGTTGGTGTAGGTCCGGAAAAAAGAGCAGCTGCTTCTTTTAGTTTCTCTTCCACGTTAATGTGAGTTAGTTCTTCCGCGCCAATTTGTTCATACATTTTGGCAAAATCTAAAATCTTAACAGTTTCCGCTACAGCCTGTTCCATCCTGCTAAGCCCATCCACGACGTCTGCCAAATCGCCATGCTTCTTCTTGAGAATATATGCGTAACCAGTAACTGCCGAAAGCTTGTTACGTACATCATGCCTAGTTAACCCACCTATTACTCGGAGTTTTTCATTTAATTCCTGAATCTCAGCTAAACTATTAGATAAAGACTCTAGAGAAAAAGTCAAGTCGGCTTCAGTGCTTTTTTGCAAGGTTATGTCTGTTGTAATACTTGCATCGCCACTAAATTTTCCATCCTCTTTGAAAATAGGTGTTCGATTCAAAATTACTGGCACAACTGATCCATCCTTATTTTTAGCTGAAGTTTCAGTTGACCAGCTTTCACCCGCCATCAACCTTTTTGATACTTCATCGGTTTCTTTTGGTGAAGCAACACCCAATAGCTCAGTAACGTTGTGTCCTAATGCTTGTTCTTCTGAATAGCCATAAAGTTTTTCTGCTGTCTTATTCCAAAAGCGAATTATTTTGTTGTTATCAACCATTATGATAGCTTGCCCAACGTGATTAAGCAAATCAGCTTGAAACTTAATCTCCTCTTCATTTTTTTTGAGGTCAGTTATATCTCTAACAATTCCGGTAACTGCTATCACGTTTCCTGTATCATCTTGAACAGGATTCAGACTGGTGCTGATGTACAATTCATGACCCTGAGCAACCATTTTTTCCGCTACAAACATACTTTTGCCGGTTTCAAAAACATTCTTAATGTTGTTTGAAAATTTGGATGCAGTTTCTTGACCGTACACTTCATTTATTGATTTGCCAATAATCTCTTGGATAGCCTTTCCCAAAACATCGCCCAAGGTCTTATTTACAGATAAATATTTGAAGTTCTCATCTAACATGAATATTTGATCGCTAGAGTTTTCAACAATACTACGCAATTTGGCTTCCGACTCTCTTAACGCCTCCTTCTCCATGTTCAATTCGCTCTCAGTTTTCTTTTGCTCAGTAATGTCTTGTCCTGAACTTAGACGTGCGATTATGTTACCTTCTTTGTCTTTTAGAATAGAATGGTGCCAAGCAATCAGCCTTAATTCTCCATTCTCGATGAGAAGTTCATTTTCAACATATTTGTTTGGTTCAATTTTTCCAGAGATAATATCGCTAAAATTCTTCTTAGCGCTTGGTCTATCTTCTTCTGGTGCGACAGTGTCAAACCAGTTCTTGTTTAAGATTTCATCCTCTGAATACCCCAAAACCTTAAGAGCTTTTTTGTTCGCTAAAACAGTGTTTTGATCAGCTGAAATAACCACGATCATAACGTCAGCAATATCCAAGTAACTCTGAGTCCTATCTTTAGCTTCAATTAAAGCTTGTTCAGCTTTTTTGCGCTCAGTGATGTCCTGCACTATGCCAAAAAGTCTATGGGGTTTCCCCTGAGAGTCCCCCTTTAGCTCTCCCATGGAATTAACCACTCGTTCAGTACCATCAGGACGCAATATTCGCATTTCAATATCAAAGGGTTTGCCCTCCAACGCACCTTGGATAGATTCTTTGACGAACTCTAAATCATCCGGATGAACAATCTTAAAGAAATTCTCCAAAGAAGGTCTCAGCTCAAAAGATACACCTGAAATTCTGCAGATTACCTCATCCCAAAAAAGTTCACCTGAAGAAACATCAAAATCCCAAATGCCAACTTGCGAAATACTTTGAGCCAATTTCAAACGCTCTTCATCTAGTTGTAGTTTCTCTTCAGCTTTCTTTCGTTCAGTGATGTTTTCGCAGAAAGCCATCATTTTCCCTTCAGGCAACTTTGTAGCGTTCAAAATAACGTAAACGGGGGTTCCATCTTTTCTCTTTAACGCGACTTCAAAAAGGGATTTTCCAGTTTCCTTAAGCAAAGCGAATTGATTGAGCCCAAATGGAAAGTCTTCCTCAAAAAGAATATTAACAATAGTCATTTCGAGTAGCTCGTTTCTAGAGTAGCCCAACAATTCACAAGCTGTATCGTTCACCTGCTCATATTTTCCATCAGAATCAACAACAAAGAAAGCTAGGGGCGAGTTGTCCACATAAGTTCGATATTTCTCTTCGGAAACTCTCAAATCGTTTTGGACTCTCTTCATTTCGGTGATGTCTCTTGCGACTCCTACGATTTCGACTTTTCCCTGCCTTTCTATTGGAAAAGATGAAATTTCAACTGTGATATGACTTCCGTCTTTTCTCTTAATGACATATTCATTCGGTCCAGTTTTTTGACCCCGCAAGTTTTCTGTCAAATCTCTAATTACCTGAGGAATAGACTCTTTACCGATAACTCCGACTTCTAACATGTTTTTTCCAATTAATTCCTCTTTGCTGTAACCCAATATTTTTTCAGCTAACTTGTTACCATCCAAAAAGTTGCCCTTAAGGTCGCTAACATATATGCCTGTCGGGGCATTTTCTATTAATCGCCTAAATCTTTCTTCGCTTTCTCTGAGAATTTCTTCCTTTTTCTTGGCTTCAGTTATATCTGCATTATAACCTGTCCATATTATGCTTCCATCTTCCAGTTTTTCAGGTATCGATTGTGCCCAAACCCATCGTATCGGTTGACCTGGAAGCTGTACGCGGTACTCTAAATGCCAAGGCGTCAAATGTAACGCAGACTTTTTGATAGACTCAAGTACTTTTTCAAGGTCTTCAGAAAATATGGCTTTAGCTATAGGGGTGAAATCTTCAGATACATCCTGTGGAGAACAACCAAAAATTGTGCGTATAGAATCGGAAGTGAATGGTACGCAATAAGTACCGTCTGGACGTTTTTTGAATTGAAAAAGCATTCCTGGCGTTTGAGATGCAAGTTTTAGAATTCGGGTATCACGTTCAAGTAATTCCTTTCTTGTATGATATCGGTCTAATGAACTTCTGATGCCATATACGAGTTCTCCGTAAACAGTCTCAGGGTCCCCTTGTTTGTTGAAGTATCCATCGACTCCAAGGTTTAGAGCTTTTACTGCAACTTCTTCTCTGCTCTTTCCAGTAAACAATATGAATGGAGTTTCGTTTTTCTGTTTGCGCAGCACCTTCAAAAATTCAAGACCATTCTTTTGGGGCATTTCATAATCAGAAATGATAATATCGTATTGACAGGAGACCAATTTCTTGAGGGCTTCATCCGCACAGCAGATATTGTCAATCTCAAAGTTTCCCATATCCATTAGGATCTGCTTGGAAAGTTCGAGAAAAGATGCGTCATCGTCTACTTGTAAGATTCGAATAACATTCTTTTTGTTTGAAACAGTCAGATCAGTGGCTTCTATTGCTATCGCATTTTGGTTGAGGGTGTGTATTAGCCATACGCCACATCCATGTAAAGAATGGTTGGATTATAAGTCAGTTATGAATCTAAAATTCTCGTTCATAGAGCAATCTAAAAAACATTGAATCCAAGCAAAAGTCAAGACTTTACCAACGAGCCAATATCATAAAGCTTGCTTTCTAGCTTACAAAGGATCTAAAAGTATATGGATTAAGAAAAGGAAATGCGGGTTAAGTTTCTATTGGAGGATGCGTTCAAGTCCCAACCCCGGGCTTTTTTCATTAGATTCCCGAGAAGTAATTTTAACCGAAAACTAAACGAATACTTAGTCAAACCCTAAATCAAGAAAATAACGCAAATAGTCTGTCCAGAAATGGCATTGTAGCTGTTGTTGTTCTAGAAAAGCGATATCAAATCAGAGTTAATGTAAATTGTGATTGCATCCTTTTGAGGCTTGTTGACGTCTCTTGACGTCCCTTGACGTATAGTGACGACTGTTGACGAATAGTGACGCAACCTGCAGACATTGGAAGCCCTAAAACAAAAAAGCAATTCAAACCCATTTGATCAGAAATTGCAATTCTATCCGTTGTTGTTCTTTTTGAAAATAAACAAAACAGCCTGAAAAAAAGCAGAAAATATTAACAAGTTTTAGTGTGCGATTGCTCCTCCTATCAAACCGCCGACTGCAGCGACTATGCCTGCAAATATCGCCAGAACGATTGCAATCACGCCTATTGCTAAACCTGCTAAGCCTCCAAATAATGCGCCTGCAATTCCACCAATGAGTCCGCCAACGATTGCGAGTCCTAAGAAAGCTAGAATCGCTATTATTATGCCGCCGAATATGCCTGCGAGAAAACCAGCTATTAAGCCTCTGCCAGCGCCTCGAGCTATCAGTCCAGCGACTAAGCCTCCGATAAACCCGCCTACTAAGTGACCGATCCCAGGAAATAGAAAGGCAATAACAACTGTTAACAAAAACCCTACAAAAGCACCTAACCATATACTTCCCAAATTTTTCACCGCCTGTCCAAGTAAAAGCTAACTTGAATGCCTCTGCACTCAAACTAAAGAAAGAATCAGGCGAGCAATTGATAACATTTTGTTGGTGTAGCCACACAATAACAAAAAAACCTTAAGCAGAGATTCATCTAAGCTGACAGGATCTACACTATCATAAACCGCAACATTATTTCCAAGATCATCCTGCGCTAATTTTAATAGAGTGATTTTCCAAACCTATGTTAAAAATAACAAGATAGGGCAGTTTCTGGGTCTGAACTATGGTTTGCTCAGCGTGGGTACTACTTAAGAAAACATTCAGCTTAACGCTGATGCTTAATTCATTCATAACTTTAGCTACTATAATCGGAATTTTGTATGGGTTCTACTTCCATGCTTGGAGGTCATATTCCCCATATCTTATCGATGGAAACTTCTTTTTATTAGCCGCTGGAGCAGCACTTATCAATGTTTTTCCAAGCGCAAGCATAGGTCGATGTTTGCATACTGGGCGATTATGGTTTCATCATTATGTCTACGGCTTTTTTGTTTTAATAGGGGCATCAATTTTCATAGTTGCCTTCACATCTGTACCGTTAGATAGACTCTTTATTGTAAATTCTTCAAACGTGGCAGTCAATGCAGGAAGATTCTTTTTCTTAACTGGATTAGTTTTATTCTTAGATGACCTGCCAGATGTTTCCAAAGGAATTGAATCTGCTCTCAACAAGGTCAAATCGAAAGCTTATCAAATAAGAAAAGCAATTCATATAACTCAATTAATTTCAGGTATAGCTACATTTTACGTCTTTCTAACAATTGCGCTCTCTTCAATCGAACACCATGCATTAACTGTTTCCAACTTCCTTACAATGGGCACTCTATTGATAACTAGCATTACTGCTATTGCTTTCGTTAAAAGAAAAGCTTGGCTAAAAATCAAAGTTGCAGAATAGTCTTTCAACGTTTTTGTTTTAGGATTTCTTTTCCAATCTCTTCTAATTGCCGGCGTGAGTATTTGTTTTCAATTCCATGAGTTGCGATATGACTGGGAAGTTGAGGAATAGTTCTTAATGACAGTGCTCCAAGCATTTTTTATACATTTTGAAGCTTATCATTACGTTATAGCAACTTCAAATAGAATTACCAAAGAAAAGTGATTTTATGTTAATTAGCAATCTTTTAAATAGCTTGCATTTCCAATTGAAACGCTCATGACTGCTGACACGTTTTCCCCTCAAAGGATTGCTCACAAAAAGCTTTTTCTCCCTGCTTTGGGACTTGCAGTCTTTTCCGTTTGGTTGATAACTGTTACGTTTGAGCTGCTCTTGATTGATATTGCCAAATCGTTTCAAGTGCAAGTTGGTACAGCGGGTCTTGTGGCAGCAGTTGGTTCAATTTCAGGGATAGCTGCTGGATTGGTGCTTTCTTTTTTGAGCGTTCGCTTTAATCACAAACTATTCTTGCTTATTGGATTGTCATTTACTTGTCTAGCTGCGGTAGGCTTCTTTTTGGCGCCAAGCTTCGATTATATTTTGATCACAAATATTGGTGTAGGTACTGGAATAGCTATGGTTACTGCTATGGCTTACTCGTTGATCGGAGAAGTTTATCCGATTGAAAAAAGAGGCAAGGCCATTGGCTGGATGGTAGCAGCTTCTACTTCAGCATTTGTGATTGGAGCCCCAATTATCGGAATAATTGCAAACATTGGAACATGGCGTGCAACAATGATTTGGTTCTCATTACCAATTACTTTAGCAAGCTTAATTTTAGCATTGCTTGTCATTCCAAAAGATTCAGTTGAGCAACAGATTTGCCAGAAAGAACCCTTTTTTGCCGGTTGCAAACAAGTTTTTTCAAACAAATCTGCAACGGCCAGTTTATTCGCCAATATGCTCTCTGTTGCTGAAGGATCTATTGCTTTTTATGCTGTTTCTTTTTTTATAAATCAATTTGCCACAAGCATATCCATGGGATCCATCATTATTTTAGTCGGCAACATTCTGTCGGCTGCGGGAGGTGTAGTTGCTGGCTTATTTGTGAATCGTATTGGTCGAAAATCCTTAGGCTCGCTCACTGGTTTGACAGCAGCTTTACTCACGTTAACATTTACGTTTATGCCTAGCTTCACGCTGTCATGGGGTTTGAATGCTCTTCGTTTTTGGTTTGCTGGAATGGCTTCTACCGCTCTTGGCAGCTTAGTGATCGAGCAAGTTCCAAAATTCAGATCAACAATGACCTCTCTTAACGTCACCTTCATAAATCTGGGAATGCTAACGGCATCGATAGCCGGAGGAGTAGCTCTAAACATATACAACTACCAAACCTTAGCTTTAGTTTTAGGCGGCTTAGGCGTTGCAGGTACAGCCATCTGGGTTTTCTTGGTTGAAGACCCCTGCAAAACACAAAAACAAAACTAAGCACCTTAAAACGTGGGTTTAGCTATCAATTCACCGTGATTTTTCTAAACTTTTTTAACTTTTTCAAACCTTTTTCGACTTATTTTGACTTTCTTTAACTCAACCTACAACCATTGCAGATCCTAAATCAAAAAAGCAACCTAAAACAACCTCAAATAAATATGGCTAACTACCAAAAAAATCAAGCTTACCTTTGTTCTTAGAAAACTTAACCAAGATAGACTTGCGCCAAAACACAAAACTGCACAGAACAGCACAATCCAGCACATCCTAGCACATTATAGCACATTCTAGCACATGACCTGCAAACGCTACAAGCCCTAAATCAAAAAAGCAACCCAAAACACAAAGAAAAAATTCCGCACAAAACACCAATAACAAAATACGCTACGGCACCAAAGAAGCATCTAAACAATAAACTCTTCTTCAAAAAAATCAACTGACAAACACAAAAATGAAAATGAAATTGCTGCCTCAAAAAAGAGACAGAAAAGAGTTTATTTCTTGTTCATTAGGTATTCGTGCATTGCTTTTGCTGCACGTTTGCCTGCGCCCATTGCGCTGATGACTGTTGCTGCTCCTGTTGCGACATCTCCGCCTGCGTATACTCCGTCCAGGCTGGTTTTGCCTACTTCGTTAACGCATATTGTTCCGTGTCTTGGGTCGCTTTGCAGGCCGCCTGTGGTTCGTTGTATGATGGGGTTTGGGGTTTGGCCGATGGCTATGATTACGGTGTCAACATCCATGGTGAATTCTGAGCCTTTAACCTCTCTTACGCCGCGCCTGCCTTTTGCATCGGGCTCGGTTAGTTCCATGGCGACGCATTTCATGCTTTTAACCCAGCCGCTTTCGTCACCGTAAAATTCGACGGGTGCACCGAGAAACTTGCAGACTAATCCTTCTTCTTCTGCATTCTCAACTTCTTCATGTCTCGCGGGTAATTCTGCACGTGAACGCCTGTAGAGTAAGCATACATCAGAGCCAAGACGCATACTACTTCTTGCGCAGTCCATGGCTACGTTTCCGCCGCCGATAACTACTACATGTTTGCCGATGCGTATTGGCGTATCGTAGTCTGGGAATTGGAAGGCTTTCATGAGATTAACGCGTATTAAGAATTCG
>Ga0224559_1000591_pt1 | contig 23357 bp, 31 predicted proteins | sample 714S33034metaG_FD_180676 | JGI IMG/M metagenome (GOLD analysis project Ga0224559, IMG submission 180676) | Peat soil microbial communities from Stordalen Mire, Sweden - 717 S3 30-34 | ecosystem: Environmental > Terrestrial > Soil > Wetlands > Peat | place: Sweden: Norrbotten County, Stordalen... | reverse complement strand
CTATTTCATGTTCGCTTTCGTTCATGTTCCCAATGGCAGATCCAACAGTTGCAATGGCATATGGAACTGGTTATGTAAATATAAAAGAGATATTAAAAGCAGGAATACCAATGGTTGTAATTGGAATTATAATAACCATAGTAATCATGCTAACAATAGCTAAACCATTCCTAGGATAAAAACAAAATAGTTGAAATTAATTTGTAGAAATGAAATGTATTCCTTCAAATTAATAATTTTATTTTTTTAAATATTTTTTAAAATAAGTATTGAACTAGAACAAAAATTTTGGAGAGGTATCAAGATGAATAAAAAAATATTATTACCAATAGACGGTTCAAAAAATGCAGAAAGAGCAGGTGAGTATGCCATATCTCATGCCGATATAACTGGGGATGAAATTGTTGTTTTACACGTTATAGACACCGATTATTTAAATTCAGTACCTCAACCGGATGTCCGAAATGATTTAGATAAGGAATTAAGGGCTGATGGTAAAAGAGCAGTTGAAACATTTAAAACCCAACTCGAAGAAAGTCAATGTAATGATAAATGTCAGAATATAGAATTCAAAGTACTAGTTAAGGAAGGAAAACCAGCAGATACAATACTTAAAACAATTGATGAAGAAGATATAGATCAAGTTATAATAGGTAAATCTGGTAAACACGGTTTAGAAAGATATTTATTAGGAAAAACTTCAGACAAAGTAGTCAAAGCTGCAAAAGTACCTGTTAATGTAATATCATAAATATCCAAGACAGGATTAAGATGAAAATAAATTAACCTATAAATTTTTAAAATATAATCTAGAATATTCCATTTGCGGGGGGGGTGGTCTTAGAGAATGTATGTGGTTATAATGGGTGGAGGTAAAATGGGGTCGAGTTTAGCCTCATTATTAGTTTCTGATGGTCATGATGTGACTTTAATTGAAAATGATCAAGGATTATGTAATATTGCCTCCTCAGAATTAGATGCCATGATTATCTGTGGAAGTGGTACAAATGGTAAGGTTTTAGAAGAGGCAAATATAGAAGATGCAGATGTATTTGTAGCAGCTACTGGAAATGATGAGGTTAATTTATTGTCATGTATCCTAGTAAATGAATATAATATCCCTAAAATAATTGCCAGAGTTAGTGATATCACCCATTCCCATGCATTTAAAGAAGTTGGTATTGATTCAGTAGTAAGTCCTGAACTAACTACAGCTAGTTATGTTGAAAAGTTGATAATAAGACCTAAAATAGCGGATTTAGTTGTGATGGGTAAAGGTGATGCTGAACTGTTGGATATAAAGTTGGAAAACGATAAATATGTTGGAAAAAAAATCGGAGATGTAAGTCCAGACGATAATTTTTTAATAGTTGCAGTATACGAAAATGACAATTTATTGATTCCAAAACCTGAAATAATATTAAAAAAGGGAATGAAAATCTCTATATTGGTTAAAACTAAGTATGCTCAAAAAGTTGTAAAAATGTTTACCACTACCTAACTACATCCCAAAGCAACTAAGGTAATATAGCAGTAATGAAAATGGAATATTTTTTTTACAATTTTGACTAAATTATATTTTTTTTATCATAAAAATAGAATAATTTCTTAAGGATTTTATAAGACCTAGATAGAAATTATAATTTTTTCCTTGCACTAATATTTCTCCAATACACTGAGATTCCATCAGCAGATGGATAAACAGTGAACTCAAAACAATGATCCTTGTAGTGGAGACCATTAACTTCAAAGTGTTGGATCTCTTGAGTTTCCATGGCTTTTCTAAAAGATGCTTCGTAAATCGTTCCCTTTAGTTCTGGAAAAGTTTCCCATAAGTTTTGCCCTATCAAGTCTTCATATTCAACTTTGAAGTATTCTGAAGCACATCTATTAGAATAGATAAAATGCCAATAATGGCTCAAAGCAATGAATCCGTCTTGAATACTGTCTAATATTTCTGTCATTTGGTGCTTACTACGTGTAAGCTCCTCTTCCGCTTGTTTTCGATCTGTATCATCGAAGACATATCCCTTAACTTGAATAAGCTCATTTGGCTCATTAAAAATCCCAACAAGATTAGCAACAATATGAATTCTCATACCATCTGATCTTCTTTGCCAACTTTGGAATCCTTGAAGTCTATGTTCCTTCTTCAAACGAGTTATCATATAAGGCCAATCAAATGAGTTAAATTTTGATATATTACACTTAGATGCTAAGTCACGATTTGTAAATCCATATATCTCTGCAAATGCAGGGTTGCATTCGAGAATTTCACCGTCAACTGTAGCAATAAAATCCCCAGTTAGATCTTCATCAAAAAGACGATGATACTTCTCTTCACTAGCTTGTAGAAATTCTTCTGCTTTCTTCCGATCTGTATCATCGAATATGTAACCTTTAATTTGGGTAAGACGTCCCGAGCTATTGAAAATACCAACTAAATTAGCCACAACATGGATTAACTTACCATCAGATCTTCTATGCCAACTTTGATGGCCTTTAATTTTACATTCAGTTCTTAACATGTTAATTAGGTTTATCCAGTCATCCTGGTTGAAATCTGAAATTTGAGTTTTCATTGCTTGATCATGATCTTTAAATCCGTAGATCTCAACGAATGAGGGATTACACATTATTAACTTACCATCTGGTGAAGCAATAAAGTCACCAGTTAAATCATCTTCAAAGAACTTTTGAAATTTCTCTTCACTCCTTTGAATAATTTTTTCTGTCTTCTGCCATTTTTTTATATTTTGAATCTGTACTAAAAATCCAGAATCTGTAACAGAAACATTCCAATTTATCAAAGCTTCAGAATTGTTAGAACGTTCTTTAATATCCTTTAAAATATTATATGGTGCTTGAAACTCAATTATTCCTTCTTTAATTAATAGTTCTTTTTTTGCAGCTATATCTGGGGAAACAAATATATTATGATTTGGAATATCTTCTAATTTAGAAATCTGAAGGATTTTTAGGGCTGATTGATTAAGATAGAGTATTTTACCCATTTTATTACAAATAATGATCCCAATAAAGGATTGTTGATATATTCCTCTAAATTTTTCTTCAAGTTTCAATATAAAACTCCCAATAACTTTGTTATTTGAATTCTATACAGTAATAGGACTACTGTCATTACAAATTTAGTTTTATGAATATAAAGAAGTATTATTTAATCCTAAAGAATAGAAGTCAATAAAATTTTCTATTTTTTTTTATTAGATCTTTCTCTGATGTAAAGCAAAAATTTTTGGTTATATGCATTGATAGTATGTGTGTAATTTAACGAGATTAAAACTTTTATAAATATATATTCCAAATTATTAGTCTAAAGGTAAAAATTTTACTTAAAATTTGAACTCCTCATAAACTTATTCATATCTATTCCTTCTTTTTCTCAGCTTTTTGTTTTAATTTTTGATTCATCATTTGGAACCCTAATTTAGTATCTTTTAACATATTTGTAAATAATGGGACCAGTAAACCATTAAACTCTTCCTTCTGAATGAACAAAACCTTATTTTCCTCTAGTCTTTTAATTTTAAACTATGTTCTCCGTCGAATATTTTTGGTATCCATAACTTTCCAAGCCATCTAATCTCTTTTTCGGGTTCATATTTTAGTATTTTTGGTTTAAATTTCATTCCATTGGAATTTGGTGGTTTTATACACATGAAAAAGTCTATAATAACATCCCATACAATGGTTGGAGTAGCATTTATCAGAATTTTTGTATAGATTTCTTTTATGTTAACAATTTTGTATTACATTTACAAAAAATCTTTTCAATTTATTATCAAATTAAAAGGAGTAATTATTAATTCAGACTTCAAAACCATATTCAAATGGTTTATAGTATCATCTCCCATCAAATAAAAAATAATAAACTTTAATTTTCCCTTTCAACCAGTACAAAAACATTACCATCCAAATCTTCAAAAAGTGCTTGCATCATTCCCCAATCTTGCATATTTGGTTTTTCAATAAATTTTACTCCACGTGATTCCAATTCTTCGCAAGTTTTTATTATATTATCACAGCTTAGAACAACATTTGAAAAACCACCTATTGATACATCGTTTTGACCCAAATATGGTTTGGCTAATGTTAATGCTGTATCTCCGCCTAGAGGAACAACTTCAATCCATCTGTAACCAGTTTCCATAATAATATCTGTCTGTAACTTAAATCCAAGCGTTTCTACATAAAATTTACGGGCAGCATCTTGGTCATTTACCCAAATCCCGCAAGCACTATTCTTCTTATCATTCATTAACTCTCCATTGTTTTTTATTCAACTTAAGGAAATTTTGTTATCTAAGAAAAATTACCTCCTAAAGCTGATATTTTGAGATATAGTCTAATTAAATGTATTTAAATCTTGTTTGCAGTGTTTCATTCAAGCTACTGAACATCATGATTTCTATTAATTGGAATTTAGATTTTAGAAAATAATGATACTTTTTATTTAATATATTACTAATTCAACTTAATACATCTTAATATTGAATATTTAATTATATTGTATTAAATCACCAATTTTTTTAGATTTGATTTAAAAAGATATATTAACCTCGATATCTTTAAAAAAGAAGATTAGAACATAAATATTGGGGAATGGGAAGATGAGAAGAATCGATAAAGAGATAAATGATATACAGTCTATAGAATCAATTTTGCAAGAAGCAGATCACTGTGTGATTGCTCTTTCTTATAAAAACAGTCCTTATATGGTACCTATGAACTTTGGGTTTAAGGATAACAATTTGTACATCCATTCATCTCCAGAAGGAAGGAAAATAGAAATCTTAAAAGTCAACAATAAAGTTTCATTTGGGGTTCAAATTAAAACTGGACTCGTAAAAAATGAAAAAGCTTGCAACTGGGGTATGAAATATATGAGTGTAATAGGTGAGGGATATGCATATTTCATTGAAAATAACGATAAGAAAGTTGAAGCTCTAAATATCATAATGTCCAAATATTCTGATAATGAGAGTAATACATTTGATTATTCAGAAACTGCTCTAAACAATGTATCTTTAATAAAAGTTGAAGTTGAAGAGTTAAAGGGTAAAATATCGGGATATAAATGAATTTATAAGAAATGGGATAATTTATTTAGTATTATGCATAATATTTATTTAAGAATTAATTTTCAGTTGGAGATACTAATGAAAGAAGTTGCAATAACCATCAAAGCCCACGATAAACCTGGAGTGCTTAGGGATATAACCGATATGATGGCCTCATGTGGGATAAATATATCTTATACTCATTTATTCATAGAAAAAGGTGACTCAGCATCTATTTATATGGAATTGGAAGATGTTAAAGATCTAGATAGTCTTTTAAGGGATATTAGATCTCATGTAAATGTAGACGATGTTATAACCCACCGTTCCCTAGGGGAAATTTATGGAAAAAGAATAATAATTATAGGTGGAGGAGCACAAGTTGCACAAGTTGCACAAGGAGCTATAACTGAAGCTGATCGTCATAATATCAGGGGAGAACGGATAAGTGTCGATACAATCCCTTTAGTAGGGGAAAAAGAACTTGCTGAAGCAGTTTCTGGTGTAGGAAGACTTCCAAGAATTGGTGCTCTTGTACTTGCAGGATCATTGATGGGTGGTATAATCACAGATTCAATCGAGGAAATTCAAAAAGAACACGATGTAATTGTTATAAGTTTAAACATGCTTGGAAGTGTGACTGATAAAGCAGATCTTGTAATTACAGATCCGGTCCAAGCGGGTGTTATGGCAGTTATGGCTGTTGCAGATACTGCGACATTCGATATAAAAAAAATTGGAAGAAAAAGATTTTAAAAACTGATTATAATGGTTCTAAGGTTCTGATGAGCCTTTCTGCAGCAATTTTAATATTAGGGTCATCAATCTTTCCACTTTTGGCAATTTTCAATGCCATATCTAAAACCTTTGGAACATCTTCACTTGAAATATTTTGTGCCATGTTAGTATAGTCCTGATTAGGGTCGTCTTCCATTTTAACATTTTTTTCAGCCATAGTATTCAACATGACTTTACATTCCTTCATTAAAGCTGGATCATCCTTCATTGATTCACATTTAGCCATAATATCTTTGGTTTTTTTATCATCCATCATGAACACCATTATTACTATATGGGTTTCTGATAATTTATAGTTTTAGTAATAATAAAAAAGGGTTTTAAAAGATTTAAATCCGGTTTTACAAACTATTGGGCGGGTTATGTTCAATTATAAAATAATCAAAAATAATTCTAATTAATAAAAAGAAAAGAAAAAAATAATTTTTAACTCATTTCTATAGCTCTTATAATCCTACTTGCGGCATTTTTAAGTTCTACATCCTTAATATCTCCGCTCTCTCTAACTTTTAAAGCAAGTGTAAGCACCTTAGAAACATCCTTAGGCTTTAAATTCTCAGCCATACCCATATAACTCTGATCAGGATCATCTTCTAATTTGATGTCCTTATCTTTCATCATACTTAAAAGTACTTGACAAGAACCCATAACTGTTGATTCGTCCATATTTTTACACTTTTCTATTAGTTCATCTGCCTTTTTATCCATAGAAATCACCAATTCTAATTTGTTATAGAGGTTTATAATATTTTTGTTTTAACCATACAAAAAAAATAATCATAGGGAAATATGAAAGGAATCTTAAGAATAATTAAAAAAAATATCAAGGTTAAGATAGCAAAGTGCTATATTTTCTAAATAACATAATATCCTAATCAGTCCTTGCAGTAAATTGGGTAAATTCAATAGTATTAAAAATAATTTAAATATAAATAGACAAGTATATATAGATTTTAAGACTACAATAAAAAAAAACAAATTCTGTTACAAAAATATGAGGGATATTATGGCACCGCATTGTGATACAATGGATGGACCGGTTGTAACGGCCGCGGAACTTGCATTAGAAATGGAAAATATTAATTATGTGCTTCCTTATGTGAGAGAAGATCTTGAACGAGAACTAAAGGATGCTTTTGATAAAACTGTGGTTGTAAGAGAACTTAGTGGTGATGCAGCTGAAGTAGCAGATTACTGGTTTTTTGAAACCGCTGTTCGACTTCATATGAAGGGAAGGGGAAAGTCTTATACAGGGATAAAACATTCTGGCCTTAACCGGAGATCAGTTATAAACAAGGCAGAAGAAGCAATTGAAACAGGTGACAAATCAGAACTGGAAGAATTTTTAATGGACTTCATAAGTGAAGCATTTGAAAGTAGGTTTGAAACAGCAATGTCTAACAAGGAATATGATTTAAATGACGTTGAAGCTGCAAGGGATTATGTGAATTCTGTGTTAGAATTCGTTGAATTCTCACATAAATTATATATACAAATTGAAAATGCCAATAGAATGGATGATGATTGATATATAACCAAATATTTGATTAATATAAAAATTTTTTTTAGAGGTGTATGAAATTGTCTGAAGAAATGAAAGGTAAATCGTTAAATACCAATAATCTTATTGATTATCAGGAAAATTCTGTTGTTAGTATGGAGATTATTAAAAAAGAAACTGGAACTGTGACCATATTTGCCTTTGATAAGGGTGAGGGATTAAGCGAACATACTGCTCCATTTGATGCTATGGTTCAAGTGATTGATGGTACTGCTGAAATAGTTATTTCTGGCAATAAAAATATTGTTCAGAAAGGGGAGATGATCATCATGCCCGAAAATGTACCTCATGCTTTAAATGCTGTAGAACGATTTAAAATGGTCTTGACCATGATAAGATCTAATTAGAGTACATTCACTAATCTTTTTTTATTTATCAATTTATTCCTATTCCATACTATATTGGCATATTTCACAGTAATCACATGAACGACATTTATTTACATTTTGAACAACTTCTGGAAACTTATCATCATACACTATAGATATAATTTCATTGAAAATTTGAGAAAATTTTTCCCTTAAATTGGTGTTGATTAAAACTGGTTTTCTCGATCCTACCTTCATGTAATTTATAAAACCTACTGAAATTTCTTTATTAAATTCATGTTCCATTAAATAGGCATAAGCTGTAATTTGGATGGCATCGGACTGCCAAACTCCTTTTAATGGGGGCAGATTTGTTTTTATTTTAATTGGATAATAAACACCATCAACTATCTCTATCTTATCAATCCCAATAGTCCATTTTCTTTATCTTCAATTTTAAATTCTAATAAACTCGGAGGAAAAAGTAAATTTACCACTTCAGCACCAGTAAGTCCAGTTTTAAGCATTTTTTGGGTTTTAATAGCTATTAACCATGAATTAAATTTTAAATCTTCTTTCAAAATATCGAAGTTATTATTTACATTATCCACTAATTCAACATCTTGATATTGGAGGTTGACATTATCTAAAAATTCAGGAATATCTTTGAGAAGCTCTTCTAATATTTCTTTAACCTGCATTTCACCATTTAAATGCCATAAATTTCGTTTTATCAGTTCTTCAAAAACCAATAAGCGCATCATGTGATATATTGGTAATTGACGAATAAGATTTTATATTTTCATCATGCATTTTTAAATAAACCTTCAAAGGACAGTAAAGATATTCTCGGATCATTGTAACGGGTATCATTTTCTACACATCCAAATTAATTAAATAATATGTTTAGTTAATATTGTATTAATAATTATTTAAATTTAATGAATATACAAAATAAAAAATAAAAAAAATCTTTTTTTAAAGCACTCTAATAAAGAGTGTTTTATCTTTTACACAATCTAATTTATCTATCTTATCAACAGCAGCGTCCATTTCACTTTCAATGGCTGTATGTGTCATCATGAAAATAGGTGTTCCTTTTTCTGCCTTTTTCTGAGTCATCGATCCAATGCTAATATTATGTTTGCTGAGTATGCCGGATATTTCATGAAGAACACCTGGTTTGTCTTCTGTAAAGATTCTTAGATAATATTTTGATCTTAAATCGGATATATCGCTAACTTTTTTTACAGGTGTTTTTTTCGGACCATAATGCACAGGATGCATATTTTCGATTATATCAATACAATCGCCCACAACTGCACTGGCTGTGGGTAACATACCTGCTCCAGGACCATACATCATAATTGGACCTACAATATCTCCAACTAGATATACTCCATTGAAAACGCCATTTACACTGGAAAGAAGATGATTCATTGGTACGAGTGTTGGATGGACTCTAACTTCTAGATTTGAATCAACAAGTTTAGTTATTGCAAGTAATTTTATGCAACAATTAAGCTCATCCCTTGCAAATCTGATATCTTCTTGGGTTATACTGCTAATGCCCTCGACATGGAAATTTTCTTGTTTCACGTACATACCAAAACCAATAATTGTGAGTATTATAAGTTTCTGAGCTGTGTCATCCCCTTCAATATCAAAAGTGGGATCAGATTCAGCAAATCCTTTTTCTTGTGCTTCTTTCAGAACCGCTTCAAAGCTTCTACCCTCATCCGACATTTTTGTTAGGATATAATTTGCAGTACCATTTATTATCCCGTAAATTGACTCAAAATTATTGGATGCAAGACTTTCATTTAATGGTCGAAGTAATGGTATCCCTCCACCTACACTAGCCTCAAAACATATACGAACATGGTTTTTTTCTGCACAAGAGATTATTTCCTCCCAATGTTTGGCAAGCAAAGCTTTGTTTGCTGTTACAACATGCTTTCCATTCGCCATGGCACGTAAAATAAATTTGAGTGCTGGTTGATATCCTCCAATGAGTTCTATAACTATCTCAATTTCAGGATCTTCTAGTATATCATTGATATCTGTTGAAAGTACTTTTGGGGATATATCTACACAGCGATCAGTTTTGATATCAAGATCTACTACTTTTTTTAGATTAATTCTTTTATTTACCTTATTCTCTAATAGATCAAGATTTTTATTAAAAGTTTCAACAACTCCACTTCCAATAGTTCCGAAACCAATTAGTCCTATGTTAACAACATCTCTACTCAATTAAATTCCCCCAAATAATATCTTTGTAAATATCTAATTAAAATAATTATAACAATAGTTAACAATTTTAATATATATTGTTAATTTTTTAGATCAAAATTTTTTAGTTTTATAAATTCTCCAATAGATTCCCTTGTGGTTCCTACAATAAGACGATAACTCAAATTTTTCCCGATAACCTTTTCAAGTTTTCCCCGTGCGGTTATACGTTCTCCTTCTTTTGTTTGTCCTGCATAGGTATGGGTATAAGATGCAATTTCGGATATGACAACGTTAGGACCTTTGATTATTTCCACATCATGTACTTTGTATACTGCAGGGTTGTCAAAGGCAGCTAGAGAGTCTGTTACAGTACAATCTATTTCGATACATCCCATGGGTTCGTATCTTGTAGCACCATAACTTCCATTAATCTCATCCCAATCTCTAGTTTGAAGAATGTCAAATAATGTTCCATCTAAGATTCCTCTGTTGTTTTTACGGTTTTCATACCATCTAAATTCTTCATAAGATAGGGATGAATCTTTAATCCTTTTATTGTACAGTTTTTTCCAATATTCTCCTTCTATTCCCTTGAGTATACCATTATTTTTTTTAATATTTTCAAAGGCTTCCATAACATTTCTATGATTTTTAAGTCCATAAATCACAAAATCAATGTCCGAAACATCGGGATTATATAATCCTGGTAATATTGATCCTGATATTCCCATTTTATTAAAGGAAATTCCAGCATGATCATGAAATGTTTCTGCGAGTTTAACCACTTTTTCTAGTAATTTGTCCCGTTTTTTGGATTCCATAATCTTCCGAAGACGTTCAGTTGGAAGTAATAATTTTTCAATCCTCTCTATTGGCACGCCCATCATTTGTACGTTGGTAATCTTACAGTCGAATAGATATTCCGGAAAATTTTTTCCTAAAAATTTGTAGGCTTGATTTGAGTCCACCTTAGAATATTGTTTATTGTTCAGAGAACGATCTCCATTTTGATCAGGAATATACCTTAAAAAAGATATTATCCTATCATCCGGATGGAGATAAGTGGTTGTTGCAAAGAACAGATCATCGGTTGTATGTATGAAATCTCTGGGTCTGACTCTCATAGTATTAATTTAACTGTACAAACCATTATTAAATATGATAGTTTCAAGAATGATGCCTGGTGACGATCTAAAACGGGGTTTAGAAAATTTAATGGATTTATGCGAATTTAAATCCGGGATAATAGTTTGTATGGTTGGGAGTCTCAATGATGCTGTTTTAAGAATGTCCGATGGTAATAAGAAGAATTTTATAGGGTTGTTTGAAATAGTTTCTGCATTGGGTACCATTTCAGTAAATGGAATACATGTACATATTGCAATATCCGATTCTGAGGGTATGGTTTATGGCGGACATCTTTTAAATGGATGCAAAATACATACTACTGCTGAAATAGCTATTATTGCATCTGAGATATGTTTTAAAAGAATTTTTGATCCTAAAACTGGATATAAAGAACTTGTGATAAACACTGATCTATAGTTAACTTATGTGCTAACATTTATTAAAATTGCAAATAGATTATGAATATAAAATTAAGTAAATGAATTTTTTAGGAATAATTAAAAATTAATGGATTTGAACTAATGAAACACTTGAGACTTAAAGAAAGCACATGTTACAATGGAAGCCAGATTGAGCCTATGTGGGCGTTTAGAAAATTTAGAATTAAGGAATCGAGTATTGTAAGTTGGATTGGCCCCATGGATATTGGAAAGGATCATTTGGTGGATTTTGAAGATGTAGGTCTCGAAATAAAGGGCGACAAAATGCTGCATTTTATAATTGAACAATTCGATGTTCAACCAGCAGATTTAAACTTATGCTACCACCGACAAAGAATTTTTGTAATGATTATCAAGGATATGCTAAACAATTTGGGAATAAAAACATATAGAAATGGTGATGATCTTTACTTCCCAAAGCCTAGTATAAATGGTAAATTAAATGGAAAACTTTCGGTTTCTATTGCAACCTGCTCTGTCAGCAGTATGAAAATACATTTTGCATTAAACCTAATTGAAAGTGGAACACCAGACGATATTGAAACAGCAGGTATATTGGAACCATATACAGGTATGGGAATGTCAGAAGTTCAAAAATTTATAGATGATGTATGTGAAACTTATATAAATGAAATATTATCCATTAAAATGGACATTACCAAAACAAAGGTATTTTAAATCTTAATTAAACAATAAAGAATTATATTAGGTTAATTGATTATAGATTATTAGAAGGTATCTAACCATGAAAATAGTTATAAATGGAATTCACGCAAATTTAAGGTTTTCAGCAGCGCATATGATTCCAAGACACGAGTCTTGCGGCGTAATACACGGTCATTCCTACATAGTTGATGTGGTTGTTGAAGGTGAAAGGTCAGGAGAATTTGGATTTGTTGTGGATTTTAAAAAGGTCAAGGATATTATTAGGGGTATGTGTAAAAAATTGGATCATCGTGTCCTCATACCAATAAGAAACCCTCAGATAAACTTTAAAAATCTACAGGGTCCTGTTGAATTTTCAATCGGACGAAAGGATTATATGCTGCCACTTGAAGATTGTCTGCTTCTAGATCTTAAATCAACATCAGCAGAGGATTTATCAGAATTTTTTGCTGAAGAACTTTATCACGATTTAAAAGAGATAAATAGTGAAATTTCCAGTGTACAAATATGTGTAAATGAAGGAATAGGGCAGGGAGCATATTTCACAAAAGATTCTGATTAAAAAATATTTTCAAGGGGTTTTAAAATGAAAACTCATATTAATGAGGTTTTTTCTAGTATTCAAGGTGAAGGAACTCTAATCGGACGGAGACAAGTGTTTGTAAGGTTTTCTGGCTGTAACCTTAACTGTAACTACTGTGACACTTCTAAAAGTCGTGATCCTCAATTTGGTAATTTAATTTCTACTAATAAACTTTTTGAGAAGATAAACAAAATTATAACGCCTGATTTTCATTCTGTTTCATTAACAGGTGGAGAACCTTTGTTGCATGCAGATTTTATTAAAGCTTTCCTGGAAGAACATGAATTCAAATCTTTGTTAGAAACAAACGGGTCTTTACCCAAAGAATTACAGAAAATTTCTGAATTGTTAGATTATGTTTCCCTAGATATAAAATTACCAGAACATGAGGCCTCTAATAATTGGAATGATCTCATTGATTTAGAGCTTAAATCCATAAAACTATTAAGAGATAAGGAGATAAATACATACTGTAAAGTGGTTGTGATGCCCGAAACAAAAGTGGATATGATTGGGGTTATTGCTTCAAAGATTGCAGATGAGGTTCAAAATACCTCAAAGCTCTCAATGGTGATTCAACCTGTTAGTCCACTTGATCTTTGGGTAGATGGGACACATAAGTTGTTTGAAATATCAGAGGAAGCAGGGAAATATATGGATGTATTAACAATACCACAATTTCATAAACTTCTAAATATACGTTAGGAGGTTTTATATTGGAAATTGATACAAAAGTGACAGTCCATGACGCCATGACATCCAGTGTCATCACAGCAGATCCCAAAACTACTATTGCTGGTGCAGCTGTTTTAATGTCAAGATTTAAAATTGGAAGTCTGATAATTGTTAATGAAAAAATGGCTGAGGGATTAATCACTGAAAGTGACATCATTGAGAAAGTTGTTGCAAAGAACATATTGGCCAGTGAAATAACTATAGGTCATGTCATGACCAAAAACATCATAACAATAGACCCGGGCAGTGAATTGAACCAAGCTGCAAGGTTAATGGCCAAAAATGATATAAGAAGACTACCTGTAGTAGATAATGGAAATTTAGTGGGAATATTAACATCAACAGATGTGTTAATGGTTTCACCCGAACTCACAGAGATACTCGTTGAAAATGCGAGAATGGAAAACCAGAAAGATTATTCAAACCTTGAAAAATCTGTGCCTGGTACTTGTGAACTTTGTGGAAATTATGTAGAATATCTTGATGTATTCGATGGAAAATTTTTATGCGATGAGTGTAAAGAAGATCTGGAGGATGAGTAACTTGAATAATGTGGAAGAGATAATGACACCTGATCCTGTTACTGTAAATGTTGATACTCAATTAACTAAAGTTAGATCAATTTTCAGGGATGGATGGTTCCGTTCAATTCCTGTTTTATCAAAAAACCGTCTTGAAGGGATGATAACCAGAGGAGATATTATGTTTCTTTCCTCAACCAAATCCAATTTAGAAGCAAGAGTTATAATGGAACATCCAAAGGTTTTAGCAACCCCTGAAATGGATATTGGAGATGTAGCTAAGAAATTAATAAAATCAGACATTATCCAAGTACCGGTAGTTGAATCATCAGAAAATATGCATCTTGTAGGTATTTTGAGTATGGGGGATATCCTTAAAAATTTTTTGAATAATGGATCAAATTCAAAAAAATCAGATCTATCTATTATATTCACTAAAAATGTTATAAAAGCCAATTATGACGATCATATCTCCAAAGTATGGTCATTAATGGATGAAACAGGATTTTCAGGACTTCCAGTTTTGAAAAAAAATAAGATCATAGGAATGATTACTCGTAAGGATATTATAAAGTCAGGACATGTAAGAACAGGTCTTGATAACATTGATAGATCAATAAAGGTTGAAAAGATCATGGTGACTCCACCATTAGTGGTTACAGCTGAAACAAGCATTAAAGAAGCTGCTGAGTTAATGATTAATAATGATATCGGACGACTTCCAGTAGTTGAGAAACCAGTTTACATTAAAAGAGAACCCCACAGAGCAAGAGAAGCCAATATAATTGGCATAGTTGCAAGAGAAGATATTTTAGGATCGTATCTAAATTGATCTTCAAAGTGGCCATGAAATTCAAACTTATTTTAGTTAAACCTATTTATAGAATTTTTAGATTAGTTTTTACTTTGTTAATTAGGTTATCTGTTATAAAATCGGATAATGTATCATTTTTTGGAAAACCTGGAGATTTAGCAGAAGTCTGCCTTGGGGTTTGTAATTATTACTTAAATCCAAAAATGATGGAACTAGGTGTTGAACTTCATCTTTCAGAGGTGTAGTGATGAGAAGAAAAGAAACTATAAATTTAGTAAAATCTAGAGATAGAGGCCCATTAGAATTTGAATCCCATACATCAGAACACGAAGGCGATATTATGAGCATCGCCAAAAAAACAGTGGTAACAGCCCCGCAGACCGCAACTATAAAAGAAGCCGCTGAGACAATGGTAAAAAATAAATTCAGAAGGCTACCAATAACCAACCCTGGAACTGGACAAATACTGGGAATTGTAACTTCCATGGACATATTAGACTTCCTTGGAGGAGGAGACAAATACAGAATATTAGAGGAAAAATATCCTGGAAACTTCCTGGGTGCCGTTAATGAATCTGTAAAAGAGATAATGACGAGGAAAGTTGAGGTTTTGAGTCATAAAGATTCAATTAAGGATGCTATATCCAAAATGAGAAAAGAAGATGTGGGTGCTTTACCAGTTGTAGATGCCGACCATAATTTAGTTGGAATTGTGTCTGAAAGGGACTTTGTTATGTTACTATCTGGAGTGCTTACAGATGAGTTGGTTGAAGATTACATGACCGAGAAAGTCATATCAACAACTCCAGGAACTCGGATAGAGGGAGCCTCAAAAATAATGGTAAGAAACAAATTGAGGAGAATTCCTGTAGTTGGAGAGGAACGTAAAACTCCACATCCCGAGAAAGATAAGATTATGGGTATTGTAACCTCTACTGATATTTTAGAATTCCTTGGAAAAAATAGTGTCTTCGATAAGATGGTTTCTAACAATGCTGAGGATGTTCTAAACACAACAATAACCGAAATAATGGAAAAGACTGTTGTTGCCACAACTGCCAATACAAGACTTGGAGACCTGTGTAACTCAATGGAAATTGAGGGAATTGGAGGATTGCCAGTAGTACATAATGGAGATTTAGAGGGTATAATAACTGAAAGAGATATCCTGAAGGCCGTAAGTAAACTATAACTGTTAAATGGTCTTATTGGCCAATCAAACGTTATTGTTATTATAACTTCAAGGATAGAGGTGATTGAATGATGGAAATTAAAGAAGTAATGAACCCTGAAGTATTTGTGGTTCAGGAAAATGAGCAGGTAGCTCATGCTAGAAACCTGATGCTTACTCATGGGATCAGCAGGGTTGTAGTTGTTGATGGGAAAGGAAAACCAGTTGGAATGGTTACTGAAAAGGATCTAACACGTAAACTAAAGGGTACTGGCCCAAAATGGAAAAGTAGGCCAATTGATAAAATATCCATTAGAAGGATTATGAGTACAGATCCAATCACAGCCAAACCCAGTGATGAGATACACACAGCAATCGAACTTCTTATAAAACATAATGTCGGTTCAATCCCAATTGTAGATGAAGATGGCATAGCCGGGATAATTACAAAAACTGATTTGATGAAAGTATATACAGATAGATTAAAGGGCAAATGGAAAGTTTCTGATCTAATGACTGGTGATGTAGTCACAGTGAATGAGAACCACAGCATAGCACACGTTATAACTCTAATGGAAAAGAATAAAGTCGGAAAAATTGTTGTTATACGTGATAACGAGCCTGTGGGTATGATAACACATGAAAACATCTCATTTGCTCAAGTAGAAGATCTTGAAACTGGAGTAAGTGTAGAGAAGATATATTTTATTAGGAACACTGAAGGTAAACCCAAAAGAAATGTGAGAGAAGTTTCAATGATGACGGCAGGGGATATAATGCGAAATCATCTCATAATAATTTCTGGAGATGAAGACGCGGCTATTGCTGCTGATAAAATGGTCGAAAATGAAATCAGTGGGTTACCTGTTGTAGATGGTGATACACTTGTGGGAGTAATCACCAAAACAGATCTTATAAAAGGTATACAATAGAATTAATCGATCAGATGCAGTTTTTTTATACAATCACTGCATCTTAACTTTTAGGGGGATGAAAATGCACGTTAAAGACATAATGAAAGAAGAAATAGTTCATGTGGATAAAGATCAGAACATCCAGGATGCCCTAAAACTGATGAAAAAACATAAAATTTCCAGACTTCCAGTTGTTAATATGAATGATGGCAATATCAGGGAACTGGTTGGAATAGTAACTGAAAAGGATATATCCGTAAAATTAGGATCGTCCAAATACGGAAATTTACCTCCTTCACATTTCCATGTGTCCACTGTAATGAAACAGGAACCAATAGTTGTTCAGAAAAATGAAAACATTGGAAAAGCAGCTAAAACCATGCTAGAAAATAAGATTGGTGGAATGCCTGTAATAAACGACTGTGAAATTGTGGGAATGCTTACAAAAACTGATTTCCTTGAAATATGTCATGGAAAACCTTTTAATGCTACCAGCATAATGGAAAGAATGAATACAGATCTTATAACTGTTAGTCCAAGTGACAGACTTGTACATGCAAGAAGATGTTTAATAGACAAGGAAATTGGAAGACTCCCAGTTGTAGAAGAAGATATGTTAGAAGGTATATTAACAGCCAAGGATGTTGCTATGGCCATGATATCATTTAAAAAGGTTGTGCCTGACAAATACAAAACTGCAAGGATAAGAAACCTTTTAGTGGAAGATGTTATGACTCAAAACGTTAAAACCATAGATGGTTCCGCCACACTCGATGATGCTGCCACATTTATGCTCGAAAATCGTTTCAGTGGTATTCCAGTAGAAGTTGATGGTGCTCTCGGGGGAATTATTACTAAAACAGATTTAATGAACTTTGTAGTGGAACTTGAGGAGGTAAGTTGAATCCCGCCTCAAATTAAATGTCCAAAATGTAATTCATCGATGCAAACACGGGTGGGAAAAAATAATTCCCATAAAACCTTTTTTTTAATTGCACATCTTGTAACTTCAGTTATGAAACTCCATTGCCATCTTTTATCATAGAAGAACTTCCAAAATTGGTAGATGTTGAATACAAACTTGGAAGATCGTTCGAAAATGGTAATATCAAGTTTTATAACAATCATGGAATTAAAGCTCTACAATTTAGAAAATCAGTTGGACATATTGATTCAATGAAGAAGTTGCAGTTGAAGAAAAAATGAATGGCTATAATGTTAGGATAACTTTAATAAATAATAAAATTATTGCCTTTACAAGAGGCGGGTTCTATTTGTCCGTATACTACTAAAAAAGCTCCTGAAATCATGGATATGTCTGCTTTTGTTATTGATCATCCTGAATTAGTTATCTGTGGTGAGATGGTTGGTTCAGAAAATCCATATGTTACTCATCACTATCGGGAGATAGGAAAGTTAGGATTTAGAATATTCGATCTCCGGAAGAAGGGTTTTAATAAAGCATTGTAAGTTAAAGATAAGGTTAAAATCATCGAATCATACAGTCTTCCAAGAGTGAAATTTTTTGGACTTTTAAAAAATTGATGAAGCTCCAGAGAGAATTTTTGAATTGATACATAAGCTGGGAATGGAAGATAGAGAAGGTGTAGTAATTAAGGATCCTACAATGATAATAGAACCTATCAAATACACCTCTTCCCAAGCGCACAATGGTGAATTGGAATATGCATTCACATATCCCTTTGATTTTGGAAGAGCATTTTTCTTCAGTAGAGTAATACGTGAAGGATTCCTAGCTTATGAACTTAATGAAACCGAAGATGAGATCAGTAATAGGGCTCATAAATTAGGAGAATCTATACTATACCCTATGATAAATACCATAAAAGATATTGCCAAAGGTAATCCTGCATCTGAAGATACATTGATCCATGTGGATGATTTAAAGGAAGCAAAGAATTTTGCTCGACATCTGAGAGATCTTGGAGTGGTTGCTACTGTCCATTCATTTGGCGAAGGAAAAGCAATTATAAGAAGGGAGCATCAATCTAAAAGTGATAGAATTTCAAATTTTCTCAGGGGTGGGTTGTACTGACAAACAAGACTGGTAAAATCATCACTAAAAAATGTGAAAAAATAGAAGAATCTGAAGAATATTGTAATCACAAGAATGTTGATAATGAACAGTTTCATAATCATCCTTGCAAGATTGGTTTCTTCGGTCCATCAGGAACCTTCACAGAGGAGGCTGCTTCTAAAATAGGTGACAATCTTATCTCGTTTGATTCCATTCTTGAAGTATTAGATGCAGTTGAAAAGGGTGAAATAGATATTGGTGTGGTACCTATTGAAAATTCAATTGAGGGTCCTGTTGGAGTTACACTTGATCTTCTTGTTCATGATTATGATTTAAAGATAAAAAGGGATATCATTATCCCCATAAGTCACAATCTGCTTATTAATCCTGATGCTAATATTGAAGATATTGAATTTGTTTATTCTCATATCCAAGCTCTTTCACAGTGTAGAAAGTTTACAGAGAAATTGGGAGTAGTTGTTAATTCAACATCCAGTACTTCTGCTGCTGCAGAGATGGTAAAGGGGAAGATGAACTCTGCTGCAATAGGAACTAAGAGAGCAGGAGAGATCTATGGACTTAAAATTGCGGCTTCAAACATTCAAGACTACAAAAATAACACTACTAGGTTTGTTGTAATAGATAAGACTGACCATAAACCAACAGGTAACGATAAAACATCCATAGTTTTTTCAATTATGGATGATAAACCTGGGTGTCTCTATAAAATTTTAGAAGTATTTGCTGACAATAATATCAATTTAACAAAAATAGAGTCAAGACCTTCAAAGGAAAAACTAGGCAGTTACATCTTTTTTGTAGATTTTGAGGGTCATAGGACAGATAAAAATATCAGGAACATTTTAAATAATATAAGATCCAACTTAGGATATATAAAAGTATTAGGATCATATCCTACAGAAGGAGAGGATTTAGATAGTTTCAGATAAAGATAGATTATTAAATAGTTTAAAAAAACTTGAATCACAATTTACAGAAGGTAAAATTTCTAAAAGGCAATATAATCTTAAAAAGAGAGTTTTAGAGGATAAATTAGGCACTGTTTTGGCTGTTGATCGTGTTAAAAAGCTTCAAGGTAAAGAAGTTACAGAAAAATCACAAGAGTACTTGTCAGATAAGAAAAAGGAAGATGCGGACACTGTAGAGAAGGATGCACTTATACAGAAATATGTTACGAATCCTCCTGAAAAACCAGTCACCAAAACGGGAAGTTCAGGATTATCAAAGGGAAAGATATCATTATTAATTTTTGTTGTTATGGCATTCTTCGTTGGCACTGGATATGGTGTATATGTCATGAGTATACCTGCAAATAATTCTACTGGATCTACAATAGATGTTAATGCAAGTGCATTTTCTACGGTGAACAATACAACTGTGAACCAAACAGCTAACCAGACCAATATCATTCCAACTAATACAGCGGTAACAACACCTATAACTACAACTAAAACGACAGTAACAACAACGCCATCTACAACTACAACTAAAAATAAAAATAAAACTAAAACTGGTGGTTCTACTGGTAATAGTACTAAAAAATAAAATTTAGATCATGAATTGATATCTACTTTCTAATTATTGTTAAAGGTGAAAAATTGAGAAAATATATGGTTCTAGTAATATTTTTAGTATGTGCTGTGGTTTTTGCATCGGGATGTGTCTCAAACAAATCAACCAACACAACTAAAACATATGCTCAAAACAACATTTCCTTTACATATCCAGGATCTTGGGAAATTGTAAATGCAACATCTCCGAATGCTATTGTTGCAGTAGCAGATCCCAATTCAGTTCAAAATGGAACTCCAACAACCTTGGTTGTAATTCAAAAACCCGACGTACCGGCTGGTTCTGATATTGATACATTATACACTTCAAACTACGCTACATTCTTTAATAATACTAATTATCAGCGGATATCTGATGGTAATATAACTGTAAATGGTGCGAGCGCACCTGAAAACATTTATGAAACCAATACCACTGTAAATCCGATACAGTATAGTGCTGTATGGTTAAATGAAAATGGCAGTATTTACGTGATACTTTCAGCAGCCCAAGCATCTGATTTTGACAATCAAACTTCGAATTTCAACATTATTTTAAACAGTTTCAAGTTACAATAAACTAAACTTTTTTTATTTTTTTAGATGTTATTATATGATTAATGAACAATTTTAGAAATAGGCTAAAATCCATCCAATGCAAAATTATATATTAGTAACTTCAATACAATTATATCTGTTAAAAGTACTATCTTTATAATACAGATAAAGAGCCTTGAAAAGAGTCAATAATATCTGATTTTATTTTAGTTGCATTGTTTGTATTTAATGATGTACAAAATGAAGGATTTCAATAACTTCAACGAATTTAAAATAGGTTCTCTTATCCTTCTAATTAAATTTATAATTTTTCAAGGATACTCTCTTTGAAAGGTTCATAATAATAAGTTCGGGGTATAATTTAAGGATTATAATCAGTTATGATCATCAAATAACTATAAAGGAGGAATGTAAATGGTATTGCCAATATGCGATGTCTGTTTAAAAAGTGGAATATTATGCCAGGGTTGTGAAAACAAACTTGAAAGTGGTGAGATAACACAGATAGATTTGGACATTGCTAAGGTGCTCTTCAAACTCGGAGAAGGTAAATTGGGATTTAAAAAGACTATCGAAGTTGGAGATATTGTTATAATAGTCACAGAGAAGGACCAGGTAGGAAAACTCATAGGTAAGAGTGGAAAAATCGTTAGGGAACTCTCAAGGACTGTCGGGAAAAAGATTAGAGTTGTAGGTGAAGATTCAGATCTAAGAGCTGTTTCTAGAGATATACTAGCCCCTGCAAGGGTATCTGGTATTAACATAATTTACGGTACCGATGGTGAAGAAAAGTACAAGGTAAGGGTCATGATGGAAGATTCTAGAAAGCTTCCAGGAAGGCTTGACATACTCAACGATATAATAAAAATGCTCACCGGAGAAGAAACCGTTGTAGTAGTGGATAGAAACTGAGTGGGGAATTTTCTATGGAAATAGTGTTATGTGTAACTGGTAGTATAGCAGCAGTTGAATCTGTAAAACTTGCAAGAGAACTTAGACGTCATGGAGCGAATGTAAAATGTTTCATGAGTGATGATGCTTGTAATATCATACATCCAAATAGTATGGAATTTGCAACAGGACAAAAAGTTGTTTTGGAACTTACGGGCGAGATAGAACATGTGAAATATGCACAAGCAGATTTGATATTAGTTGCACCAGCTACAGCTAATTTAATAAGCAAATTTGCATATAAAATTGCTGATAATCCAATAAGCACACTTCTAATTACAGCATATGGACATTCAACACCTATTATTTTTGTTCCATCGATGCATGATTCCATGTACAAGACAATTTCTGAAAACATTCAAAGGGTAAAAGATGATGGAATCATATTTTTAGATCCTAAGATGGAAGAAGGAAAGGCTAAATTTCCAAGCATGCACGATATAACTCTTCAAAGTTTAAGAGAAACATCCAAAGGACAATTAAAAGGGAAAAAAATCCTTGTAAGTGCTGGCGGCACTTATGAAAAAATTGATGCTGTTAGAGGTATAACAAATCGAAGTTCTGGAAAAATGGGTCTTGAAATAGCTCGAGAAGCATTCATTCAAGGTGCTGATGTTACTATGATAACTGGAAAGATGGATGTAACTATTCCTAAAATTATTGAAAATATTTGTGTGGAATCTACAGTACAAATGGGTGAAGAACTTAAGATATTGCTTCCGAAAAATGATATATTTGTATCAGCTGCAGCAGTATCGGATTTTACTGTAGAAAAATCATTAAACAATGTATCAGATAAGATTTCTTCTGGAGAAGATTTGACTCTTCAACTAAAACCTTTACCTAAAATTTTGAATTCTGTTAAACAGATCAATCCAAACATATTCTTAGTGGGTTTCAAAGCAGAATATAATGTTTCAGAGGGGGAACTAATTTCCAAAGCCCATGAGCGAATTAAAACCTCAGGTGCAAATTTTATAGTTGCTAACGATGTGTCAGTTGAAGGTGCTGGATTTGGTTCCGATAAAAATCAGGTTGTAATAGTTGATGGTGATACATTCACAGTACCTTTAACCTCTAAAACTGAAATTGGTCAGAAGATCATTGCAAAGATTGTAGAAAATATAAATTAAATATGATTATTTCTTGCATAAATATTCTTAATTTTAATAATAGAATATTCAATCTATTTTAGCTCTTAAAATGCTAATTCACATACTATGGCCATGTGATCCTTTTCATAGGGCTCAAGATTGATTTTTTCAAGGATTCTGATACCAC
>Ga0224559_1000590_pt1 | contig 23451 bp, 21 predicted proteins | sample 714S33034metaG_FD_180676 | JGI IMG/M metagenome (GOLD analysis project Ga0224559, IMG submission 180676) | Peat soil microbial communities from Stordalen Mire, Sweden - 717 S3 30-34 | ecosystem: Environmental > Terrestrial > Soil > Wetlands > Peat | place: Sweden: Norrbotten County, Stordalen... | reverse complement strand
CAAGCGATTGGCGTGTGGTTTTGTGCCTAAGCATAAAGCCTTGCCGCTTCGATTCCCGCCTGATTAACGCAAGAAAACGTTGCAGCGTGTGCGTATCTGTTCAGCCAGAGCTTCAGTAACAGGGTGCTCGACTCCCGTGCTGCTGAGATTCGAGAGTATGCTATTAGCCAGTTCCGGAACACGGCGGCGCACAAGCGGTTTGGCAAGTCCGGCGTCTTCCGCCAGTTGCTCAAAGTTCGTCTTCGAGACCCTTTCCGATGAATACTCGCCGCCGATCTTCATCGCCATCTCGCGGGTCAGGTCGGGATAGTAGCGTGTGCTCACGACATCGTAGAAGGGCGCAAGCCGTGTCTCCAGGCTCGCCCTGCCAGCGCCGCGATAGAGCAGAGAGAAGTTCTTGCCGTGCGCGTCATTGTTGCCGACCAGAAAGTTGAAGATTACGGCGTCCAGCAGGCGCGCCAGGTCGAGGACCGGCGCGCTCGACACCTCGCGCAGCAAAGCAAAGCACTGCTTGAGCGATGGGCCGCCTTCCTTTTGATACTTGTTTTCCGAGACGATGCCCAGCGCTTGGCAAAAGTCCTCCTGATGCAGGCGTTCGAGCGTTACGCCCTCTGGCCCCTGGCTGTGCGTCCGGTCGTAGCGCTCGACCAGCAGGTATTCAATGTCTTCCACGCGTCTGATTTCAGCCGTGGCAGTGGGCAGGCCGACTGCCGCAGCCAATCTCATGCAGTAGGCTTCATTGAAGACAACCCCGGCAAATCGCTCCACTGCCGGTTTCAAGATGTGCGTACTGGGCGCGCCGCCCAGAGGGAGCGAGATGGCCTCGCCCACAATGCGCACTGCTATCTTGTCCTGTGCACCGGCAAGCGAAAGGCGAATGCCGGTCTCGCCAGCCAGCAGCGGACGACGCGGTAGTTCCCGGAGTATTCCAGCCAACTCAGGCGACGAAAGCGCCCGGTAATGGTCGTCCGGCGCGGGAAGGCTCTCGCCAGCGGGGATGAATGTGACAGCGCCCGCGCACTCACCGCCGATCCGCTCCAGCATCGCGTAATCGTTGCGTTCGCTGATGCCCAGGTTGCGGGCAATGATTTCGCGCTTGCTCTCCTCGGGCAGAACACCGGCGAAGTAGCCCCGGCACTCCTTGCGCGTGAAGCGCTTCTGCCGCAGCGGCAGAGAGTGGGACAAGGGCGTGGCGTCGGGCCGTTGCAGCCAGCTTGCCGCATAGTCAAATACCATCTGGCCGCCATTATTCTGAATCAGGTGGCCAACCAGTTCGCGACGCAGGTAGACATCCAGAATTTTCGCCATGCGCTACTCCTCGCTTTCTGAGACCACAGGCGGCGTCAGCGCGATTCTGATTCCCAGCGTTTGCAGGACGGTCAGGACCTTGCCGATATGGCAGGTCTCCTTGCCCTTTTCAAGCTCAATAATGAAACGCAAGCCTGTTCCAGAGGTCAGCGCCAAGTCTTTTTGCGTGACGCCCAACCTCATCCGGCTTTCGCGGATCATCTGGCCAATTTCCTGTACTGTGTACCTCACAGGCTCACCATGCATATTCCCGTACGGGAATAATCATACTTTTTTAGAACAAAGTCAAGAGAAGATTACCGTACGGGAATAAATTGGCACTATCAATTCAGCTTTTCACGAGAGATTCCCGTTCGGGAACTTTTTAGCTGCATTTTTTGTAATCTGCCCACCCGCTACACACTAACGAGACTGAGGGGAAACCGTTCCATAAGCCGACTTTCCATTGCAGATTCGAGTTCAATGCGTGACTCGGCGATTTGGTGTCATTACAGAATTCTTTCTGACGCAATCGGCGTTTATGAGGACCTTATCCGTTGCTCGTCGCCGAGTCTCGATGAGTGCATTGCTATGAAGCACAACATCTGGCTTTAGGAGCGACGGCGACCCCCAAAGGAACGTGACTCCTCATGTGTCGGGTTGAAGTACAGATCGTTCACGCGCCGGGCAAGATGCTTGACCTTCTAGTTTCTTCCTTCTTTATTTTGTGGATCGCTCGGACGGGCGGTCTCATCAGGGCCATCCTTATCCGTTGTGCCTGCGTTTCCTGAGACGGCGCGGATGAAGCTCACCCCGTAATTCGTCAGCGCATATTCAGTCTTCAAGGCTGTCTCGCTGCCCTTCATGGGCATGGGAGTTTGGCCCAATAGATAGTGGTCTTTTGCCTCGGCTTTCTCTGTGCGCGAGATGATGCCGAGCCTGATAAGGTCCTGAATTACGAGTTCGATATGGTTGAGCTTGGCGTATGTAGCTTTATCGTCGTCTCCCATCTTGTCTTTATGTAACCAGTATTCGGCGTGCCCAAAATTGATGCGGAACTTTGGATCGTAGACCTCTACGAGCTTCCAATGTTCGACCGGCCACATGGCAAATGGAAGGCCGGTATTGATGTCGAGTGGCTGCGAAAAGAACGCCCAAAGTCGGTCAAGATAGTGCGCTTCATCGGCACTCATTTCTGAAAGCGTCTGTGCAAACGAGGGCAAATATCCCTCGGTCTGGTCGATGGCGCTGTCCATGAGGTTCGCCCACCGGTCTTGCAACGTGGGGTCTGACTGCACAGACGCGCCTTGCAGAAGCGGGATGATGACCTTGAAGTCTTCGTGGGTAGTCGGGCGCTTCCCACTGCGGCGCTCCCTGAATCTGTCGGCAACATTGCGCATGTTTTCGCCGATGGTTGCGTCGTAAAGGTCTTTGAGGCTTTCTCCTATGGCTTTAGTCGTGGGAGAAACGATGTTCTTGACCTGCTCATTATTCAGGATGCTGAGGGCATCTTTGACCGTGTTGGGATCGAGGTGCATGTGGTCTTCTCCTGCTAATGATCACCATATCCTGAGCGTCAAGAGCAGAGCTTGACGTGCGTACCGTTCACGTACCAACCCTATTTCTATAGGACTCTTCTTGCGGAATGTGCGCACTTGTCGATACCGGCAAACACTCACATTGCGATGAACGACCCGGGATGACCCGAAATCGCCAATGAACTCATTGCCCAACATTTGTAATGATAATTCGCCAAGGCTCCGCCGATCAACTTTCGCGGAATTCTGAGTTTACGATAACAGCCTTGTTGACTCACGGAAACGCCCTCGGCGCCAAGTAACCGTCAACGAGTTCACCGGCGATTTCGCGCTCATCGAGTTCCCCTTTGGCTCCGAGATGATGCGCGACGGGTGCATGTCCCAGTCGCCTTGTCAAAGCGTCACTTCATAATGCCCTTGTCCTTCATCAGTTGCTCGTAGTGCTCGTCGTAAATCTCTTTCGCCTCCATCGCGGGCTGGAGCGCCTGCCAGGACTCCATGATGCGCTCATTGATGCGTGCGCTGTCGTCCTTGAATTTGTACGCGGCCTGAACCTCGGTGCAAATAGCCAGTAGCAGGATGGCTGCCCGCATCATGTGAAGTGACATGGCGCGGTTGTGTGCGTCATCAATGAGCGGACGTTCATCATGTGGATGACCATCGCGATACAGAAACATCCCTACCTCATGAAGGCCTTCCGGTCCACCGTGCGCCACGGCAGAATACTGCTTCCACGGCCCATAAGTGAACGCCTTCAGAAACCCCGTATGATCGTCTGACGAAGTAGTGCTGAGGTACTTGCCCAGCGTCGGCCAGTCCGGATACTTCGTCTTGTCCATGACTTCATCCTCAGTGAAGCCGGTGCCACGAAGGATGATGTCCAACTTAGCACGGCTATCTGCAACCCACTTGTCCCAGTCAGGCTTTCCCGAATACCGCGTCTCATCAGCGGCCACGTACATAAAACTTTTGCGGATACCGCTGGCGCGGAACTGTCGCCCGCGCGTAAATGGGTCTCTGAGCAGGAGAATGATGTTAAAGAGGTTATCCACTAAGTTCCGGACCAGCGGTTCGCAGGCTACAGTGTATTCATCTCTCCAACCAACCGAACCGCGCATATCATCACTGTGGACCCAGTAAAGGAAGTTATAGGTGTTTTGCGCCTGCCGGATAGAGATGAAGATGTCAGGGTGGAATGTAGCGGGAGCGTGGAACTGCTTGTGACCTTCGCGCAGAACCTTTTGCGCCATCGTCTCCGACAGGCGGGCGATGAGCTTCTGGTAGGTCGATGCGTCGATCATTACGATGTTTGTGCTCATGCGTTTCCTCCGAAAATTAAGGCTTGGACCTACCTACTTCACCCCTCGTATCAGGAATTGATGATGTATCACCAGGTAAAGTCAAAGACCAATCTGCTTAACCAGGTACTCGGCTGCCGCCTCGTGCTGCATCTTCTCCCATGACTCAAACGATGTACTGGCTGCGATATAGGTGTCCCATTCGGCGTCGGGGATCGCTTCAAAATCTTCTTTGGATTCGACTTTGAAAGGGCTTGATTCAAGCAGTTCGTCAAACGATGCGAATGAGCTATGCTTAGCGATAAAGTCATTGTTCAGAAGCTCGCTCAAGGGCATTGCCTGTTGCTTGCCATCGAGTTCGGCCGAACGTTTCTCGATTTCGTCCAAGCGCCTCTGGACCTTGTCTAAACCCTTCACTTCGATCTTGAACATGAAAATCCTCCAGGTTGATTATCCCACCCGATCGATCTACAGCCGACATAAATTTTCTCGACATTAACTGGATAGATACTGAGGAATCGCTCAGTCTTCGGCAACTGCTTGCTCAACTGCTGCTAACAGCTCAATGCACTCATCAAGCATGCCTTAGGGAACAGTAGTCGGATCGGTCCTGAAAAACACCGCAGTGTGTGTCTATGTTGGCAACCACGCGTCTATGAACCCCCGATGCTTGGGTACAATAGCGGTACACCCGTCAGTTTTACCAAAACCCGGAAAACTGCGTTAAATTACGGTCGCTCAATTACTTAGGGCTTTTCTGGATTACGCTCGTATTCTCTTTATTATCAAAGACATACAGTATTGAACCCCGACTCATAATCCCTTGGTTCGGGGTTCGAATCCCTGCAGGCCCACCAAAACATCAAGCGAGTAAAATAAATATATACAACATACGAAGATCAATCCGAAACAGAGAAAAGAAAGAGGCGATCTGCGGTACATTTGCGCCTATTATTCGCTTTCGGTACAATTTTCAACCGCAGCTTCTTCAACTCCGCCGCGCTCCGTTCAGTTTTTTGCGAGGAATGAACTGTTGATGCAGCCTTCAGCTAAAAGCAGATTGCTGATAGCTGAAGGCCGAAAACTGACAACTGTTTTCAACTACCGATTCTTGGCCACTTCTTCCACGGTAACCGGATCAAGGAACGGCATGGCGGCGCGCAGTTCCTTGCCGATGATCTCGACCGGGTGCTTGGCTTCGGCTTCGCGGAAGGCCGTGAACTCCTTCTTGCCGGTGTTCAGGTCGGTGAGGAAGCGCTTGGCAAAGCTGCCGTCTTGGATCTCCTTGAGAATCGCGCGCATCGCTTTGCGGCTCTCTTCGTTGATGACGCGCGGCCCGCTGACGTAGTCGCCGAACTCAGCGGTGTCCGAGATCGAGTAGCGCATATAGGCCAAGCCGCCGCGATAGATCAGATCGACGATCAGCTTGAGCTCGTGCATGCACTCGAAGTACGCGCTCTCCGGCTGATAGCCAGCCTCGACAAGCGTCTCAAAGCCCGCCTTGATGAGGGCGCTGATGCCGCCGCAGAGCACGGCCTGCTCGCCGAAGAGGTCGGTCTCGGTCTCCTCTTTGAAAGTCGTTTCGAGAACGCCGGCGCGGGTGCAGCCGATGCCCTTGAGATAGCTGAGAACGAGCGCGTGCGCGTTGCCGGTGGCGTCCTGCTGGATGGCGATCAGGCCGGGCACGCCGCCGCCTTCGATGAAGACCTCGCGGACGCGATGGCCCGGAGCCTTGGGCGCGGCCATGCCCACGTCGATACCCGCCGCCGGAACGATGGTCTTGAAGTGGATATTGAAGCCGTGCGCGAACATCAGCAGTTTGCCCGCCGTGAGGTTCGGCTCAATATCCGTGGCATAGATCTTGGCTTGAATCTGATCGGGCGCGAGGATCATGATCACATCGGCCCACTTGGTCGCTTCCGCCGCCGGAATCACTTCGAAGCCAGCCTTCTGCGCCTTGGCAACAGACTCCGCTTCCGAGGCGGGCAGGCCGATTTTGACCTGGACGCCGGAGTCCTTGAGGTTGAGGGCATGTGCGTGCCCTTGTGAGCCGTAACCGATGATGGCGACCTTTTTGGCCTGAATCAGGGATAGGTCGGCATCGTGATCGTAGAATGTTTTCGCCATGGTATTCTCTCTTTTCCTTTGCTTGTGAGTGAAATGTTGATCTGAAAAATCAGCCGCAACCGCGCGGCATTCCTATTCCGGCTCGTCCGCGCCTTCTATCGCTGGCGCCTCCGCCGGCTCATCCTCGCCAGTGCTCATCGCCTTCAGCACGCCGCTGGTGTGATGGCCGCGGCGCATGGTCAGCTTGCCGCTGCGGCAGATCTCCAGAATGCGCTCCTCGCCTTCGTTGAGCACCTGGATCAGCCCTTCAATCTTGCTTTCCACGCCGGTCATCTCGATAATCATCGACTCCGGCGCCAAGTCCACAATGCGCGCGCGGAAGACCTCGACCAGTTCGAAGACCTGCGAGCGCGTGCGCGGCGTGGCGGCCACCTTGATGAGCGCCAGCTCGCGCGTCACCGATGGCGCCTGCGCTATGTCGTCCACATCCACGACATTCTCCAGTTTATACAAGCTGGCCTGGATGCGGTGCCCGGCCTCGGCCGAAGCCTCCGCCACCACGGTCATGCGCGAGAGCCCTTCGCGCTCGCTGTGTCCCACGGTCAGCGAGTGAATGTTGATGTTCAAGCGCCGGAAAAGCGAAGCCACGCGCGTCAGCACGCCCGGCAGATCTTCCACGTAAGCGACGAATGTGTGCAGCATAAAAGCCTTTCTCCAGTGGACAGTAATCAGTGATCAGTGGTCAGAAAACGCAGGCCGTGAACTGACATCTGTTCACTGTCCACTGTCAACTGCTTCTGGACGGCGGATCATCTCATGCAATGCGGAGCCGACAGCAATCATCGGATAAACCGAGTCTTCCTTCTCCACCTTGAAGTTGAGCAAAAATGCGCCCGGCGCGCTGCGAGCGGTATTGACAGCATCTTCTACTTCGCCGCGCGTGCGAACGGTCAGGCCGGCAATGCCGTGCGCATCGGCCAGCTTGACGAAGTCCGGCGAGACCATCGGCGTCGCCTCGTAGTTGCGCTCGTAGAAGAACTCCTGCCACTGCCGCACCATGCCCAGATAGCCGTTATTAATCACCGCGATGTTGATCTTGATCCCTTCCTGCGCAATGGTTGCCAGTTCCGCAGCGGTCATCTGGAAGCCGCCATCGCCAGCGATCACCCAGACCTCTTTCTCCGGACATGCAGTCTTTGCGCCGATGGCCGCAGGCAACGCAAAGCCCATCGTACCCAGGCCGCCGGAGGTGATCAGCGTGCGCGGCAGTTCGTGGTGATAATACTGCGCCTCCCACATCTGATGCTGGCCCACATCGGTCACCACAATCGCGTTGCCGCCGGTGATGCGCCAGATGTCATGCATCACGTGCGCCGCGTAAAGGTGGCCGCTGTCGGGCAGGTTCTTGATGTCGCGCACCGCCGATGCGCCTTTGATGCCGTCGATAGTCTTGAGCCAAGCCGAGCCATCACGGCTGCCGATCTGCGGCAGCAGGCTCTCCAGCACCTCGCGCAGATCGCCGATCAGCGGTACGTCCACCTTGATGATCTTGTTCACCTCGGCGGGGTCCACTTCAATGTGAATCTTTTTGGCCTTGGTCGCGTATGTGGCAACTGCTCCAGTCACGCGATCATCGAAGCGCATTCCGCAGGCGATCAGCAAGTCCGCATCCTGAATCGCGTGATTCACCCACGCCTCGCCGTGCATCCCCATCATGCCCAGGTTGAGCGGATGCGAGGCCGGAAATGCGCCCAGGCCCAGCAGCGTCAGCGCAACGGGAATCTGCGCGCGCTCGGCCAGCGTGCGCACCTGCTCTTCCGCGCCGGATTCGATAATGCCGTGACCGGCCAGAATCACCGGCCGCTTGGCGTTGCGGATCAACTCCGCTGCCTGCGCCAGTCCGCTCGCTTCCACCTTGCGCATCGGATGCGGGCGATGCGCGCGCGGCTTGGCGGCTTCAAAGTCAAACTCGGCCGTGGCCTGCTGCGCGTCCTTCGTAATATCCACCAGCACCGGGCCGGGCCGCGCCGACTTCGCAATCTGAAAGGCATAACGAATCGCCGCCGCGATATCCTCGGTGCGGCTGACGAGAATGTTGTGCTTGGTTACCGGCAATGTGATGCCGGTAATATCCACTTCCTGAAAGGCGTCGCTGCCGAGAACTTTGCTCGACACGTTGCCCGTGATGCAGACAATCGGAATCGAATCCAGCATTGCCGTGGCAATGCCGGTGACGAGATTCGTCGCGCCCGGTCCGCTGGTCGCAATGCAAACGCCGACCTTGCCCGATGCGCGCGAGTAGCCGTCGGCCATGTGCGCCGCGCCCTGCTCGTGCCGCACCAGAGTGTGGTGAATCGGAAACTTGCGCAGCGCGTCGTAGACAGGCAGAATGGCGCCGCCCGGATAGCCGAAGACGTCCGTGACGCCCTCGCCCACCAGCGTGGCCCACACAATCTCCGCGCCGGTCAGGCGCGCGGGCGGTTGATTCAATGCTTGCGTGTTGGCGTCGGTTCCCATGAGAGACTCCTTTGTGAAATGTAGCGCTGGTCTCCAGACCGGCTGTAGTGTGGGCGTCCTCGCCCACACTTATCAGGAAATAATTTCCAAGTCATGCGGTCAAAACACTAGATCTTCGCCTTCAACCATCCAACTTGATCGTGCTTGGCTTCAAACGCATCCAGATCTGCTTCATGCCGCAGCGTCAGGCCAATGTCGTCCAGTCCCTCGATCAGGCAGAACTTTCGGAAGGGGTCGACCTCGAAGCTGGCCTTGAATCCGAGGCTGTCGCTTACAGTCTGCTCTTCCAGCGAAACAGTCAACTGATAATTCGCAATCGTCCTCGCGTTATTCATTAGCGTATTGACTTGCTCTTCGCTTAAGCGAACCAGCACGATGCCATTTTTTCCTGCATTCGAGAAGAAAATGTCCGCGAAGCTCGGCGCGATCACCACGCGAAAGCCGAAGTTTTCGAGAGCCCATGCAGCGTGTTCGCGGCTTGATCCGCAGGCGAAGTTCTTGCCCACAATCAGAATTCTCGCGCCCTTGTAGCGCGGATCGTTGATCACAAATGCAGGATCAGGATCACCCGCTGCGTTCTTGCGCCAATCGAAGAACAAAAACTCGCCGTAACCGGTGCGCTCAATGCGCTTCAAAAACTGTTTGGGAATAATCTGGTCGGTGTCCACATTCGCGCGGTCGAGCGGCGCGGCAATCGAAGTGAGTGTGGTGAACTTTTCCATTATCGCTTTACCTCCCAGTTACGAATGTCTACAAAGTGCCCTGCAATCGCGGCTGCCGCGGCCATCTCCGGCGAAACCAGATGCGTGCGTCCGCCGCGTCCCTGGCGGCCTTCAAAGTTGCGGTTACTTGTTGAAGCGCAGCGCTCTCCGGGTGAAAGAACGTCGGGGTTCATCGCCAAACACATCGAGCAGCCCGGTTCACGCCACTCGAAGCCCGCCTCGCGGAAGATGCGGTCCAGGCCCTCTTTCTCGGCCTGCGCCTTCACTGCCTGCGAGCCGGGAACCACCATCGCGCTCACGTGTGTGCTCACTTTATAGCCAGCCGCAATCTTTGCCGCTGCGCGCATATCTTCAATCCGTCCGTTGGTGCAGGAGCCAATAAAGACGCGATCAATCGCCACTTCTTCAAGCGGCGTTCCGGCCTTCAGTCCCATGTATTCAAGCGCGCGCTCCAAGCCCTTGCGCCCCTGCTCAGTCGGCGCGGAGGCCGGGTCAGGCACGGCAGCCGTGATCGGCGCGACCATGCCGGGACTGGTTCCCCAGCTCACATACGGTTCCAGAGCAGAGGCGTCGATCGTCAGCTCGCGATCAAACTTCGCGCCCTCGTCACTGACCAATTTGCTCCACTCGGCAACAGCCTCATCCCACGCCGCGCCCTTCGGAGAATGGCGCAAACCCTTGAGGTAAGCAAAAGTTACATTGTCAGGAGCGACCATTCCGGCCCGCGCGCCTGCCTCGATGCTCATATTGCAGACCGTCATGCGGCCTTCCATCGAGAGTGAGCGAATCGCCGAACCGGCGTACTCGATCACGTAACCCGTCGCGCCGTCGGTGCCGATCTGGCCAATGATAGCGAGAATCATATCCTTCGCCGTCACCCCTTTGGGCAGCTCGCCCTCGACGGAGATACGGAAGGTTTTGGGTTTCGATTGCGGCAGCGTCTGCGTGGCCAAAACGTGCTCCACTTCGCTGGTACCCATGCCGAAGGCCAGTGCGCCGAAGGCTCCGTGTGTCGCCGTGTGCGAGTCGCCGCAGACAATCGTCATGCCCGGCTTGGTGAATCCCAACTCCGGCCCAATGATATGAACCACGCCTTGATCCGGCGAATCCACGCCATACAGTTCAATGCCAAACTCGGCGCAATTCTTGTTCAGTGTGGAGATTTGCTTGGCCGCAATCTCATCGACGATGTTGAGCCGACCTGCAATCGTCGTCGGCACATTGTGATCGACAGTCGCGATACATCGATCCGGTCTGCGCACTTTACGGCCAGCCAGACGCAGCCCCTCGAAGGCCTGCGGCGAAGTGACCTCGTGCAGCAGTTGCAGGTCGATGTAAAGCACGGTTGGCTCGCCCTGCGGCTCAGCCACCACGTGCTTCTCCCAGACCCTCTCAAATAATGTTTTAGGCGCGTTTGTCACTTTTGCTCCTTGGAATCAGTATTTCGTTCTGGATGTTCTTGCCCGGAAACTCCTGCCAAATGCAATTTTTCGGGTAATAGAGGTTTCATTTTTCCATCAGATCCAACCAGCATCACTGAGACAATATGTCCACCGCGAGTTTTGTCAAACCAATCTTGTAAAGCATAAAGAAATTCATTCGTCGGAGACTCATCCTCAGCAAACAGGAAGTCGTCCCTAAGTGAAAAATTCTGAAAGATCCAAAGATGGAAGAGAGAGGGACTTTTTGGACCAATCCCTTCACCGGGGATCGCTTCGAGAACCGCAAAAAACAAGTTATTCCGTGAAGAAAGTGCATCAATCCAGAGATAACCGGAAAGATCAGGACACACATGGCGTACACATCCGTCAATGGTCAGATACCGGTTTCTCAGTATCACTGGTGTATCACCAATGAAATCCTGAATTGCAATGCCAACTGAACGATGCCCAGGCAAAAAAAGAGCCTGCTGTGGCAGATTCCGTTGAAGTAACGTCTTGAACTTCGGATCATTCTGAATCGTTTTTCCTGAGTTGGCTGTTTTGTTCTGTCCATCGTAAGACAACAACCATTGCTCGGATGAGTTCAATGACGACTTTGCGTGCTCCTGACCAAAGCAGGGCATTAGCAAAGCCACCAAAACTCCAGCGATTGCCGTACTCCGAGTTTTCGCAAACATGATCATAATAGTGAAAATGCAACCAAATTGATGATGATTTCCGATACTTACGCTAAAATCTGCTTCACCGTCTCGCGCACCTTCGCGCCCATCTCCGTAGTCGAAAGCACCTTGTATCCGTGATCCTTGCCGCGAACCAGATCGGCAGTGCGGAAGCCCTGCTCCAACACCTTGCGCACTGCGGATTCAATCGCCGCGGCTTCCGTTTCAAGCCCCGCAGAGTGGCGCAGAATCAACGCGCTGGTCAGAATTGCACCCAGCGGATTGGCGAGTCCCTTGCCGGCTATATCGGGCGCGGAGCCGTGAATCGGCTCATACAAATTAACCTTGCCGCCAATCGTCGCCGAAGGCAGCATTCCCAGCGAGCCGGTGATGACGCCCGATTCATCGGTGAGAATATCGCCAAACAAATTCTCCGTAACCACCACATCAAAGTCGCGCGGCCGGTTCATAATGTGCATCGCCATCGCATCCACATACTGATGCTCCAGCGCAACGTCGGGGAACTCCGCAGCCACTTCAATCACCGTGGCGCGCCACAGTTGCGAGACTTCCAGCACATTGGCCTTGTCCACGCTGCACAATTTCTTACGCCGCTTCTGCGCCAGTTGAAGCGCGACCCGCGCCACACGCGCCACTTCCTCGCGCGAATAAATCATCGTGTTGAAGGCGACGCCCGTCTCCTTGTTCCACTCGCGGGGCTTGCCGAAATACGCGCCGCCCAGCAGCTCGCGCACAAACAAAATATCCACGCCGTCGATGATCTCCGCGCGCAGCGGGCTATTGACGGCCAGCTCCTTCAACGCGAAGGCAGGGCGAAGATTGGCAAAGCCGCCCAGCGCCGCACGCAGGCCCAGCAAACCAGCTTCGGGCCGCTTGTCCGGCGCCAGCGAATTGAACTCGTTGCCGCCCACCGCGCCCAGAAAAACTGCGTCAGAATCCAGTGCGGCGTCCAGCGTTTTCTGGGGCAGTGGCGTTCCGTCGGTGGTGATGGCGATGCCGCCGATGCGGCCTTCGGTGATGATGATTTCGTTGCCGCCAACAGAGGCAGCCTCTTGCAAAACAGCCACCGCTTCGCGCGTGACTTCAGGGCCGATGCCGTCTCCGGCGGTGACTAGAATCTTGAGTTGCATTTGCTATTTTTCCCTCAGGGGCTAAAGCCCCGCCAAATTTGATCGCGTTAGCGGCACGACTGAAGCCGTGCCCTGACACGTGATGAACCCAAAATCGAGGTTTACGGAACAGAATGAGTCACAATCGCGCGACTCAGGCCCGTCTCTCTAGAATAAACCATCTTGCTGATTCTCAATCCAGTTCTGAGACAGGTTCCCGGTGCTTATCGCGGACCGAGTCCGGCAGCAGGCCGACCAGATCGTAGTCGTAGATGTTTTTCTTGCGGTCGGCCATCGCCACAAAGCGATAGTAGGTGTGCTGCAGTTCGTCGCGGGTGAGCGCGTAACCCAACTGCTCGATGCGGTTGCGCAGTGCCGCGCGCCCAGAGTGCTTGCCCAGTACCAGATGATTGTGCGCCACGCCCACCAGCGCCGGGGTCATGATCTCATAGCAGAGTGGATTGGCCAGCATTCCGTGCTGATGAATGCCCGACTCGTGCGCAAAGGCGTTGTCGCCAACAATGGCTTTGTTCGGCGAAGGCCGGAAGGTGATGAGCTGGCCCAGCACCTGCGCGGTTGGATAGAGCTGCTTCAGATTCAAGCCGCTCGTCACACCGTAACGGTCGCCGCGCACATAAAGCGCCGCGGCAATCTCTTCCAGCGCCGCGTTGCCGGCCCGCTCGCCTATGCCGGTGATGGTGCACTCCACCTGCCGCGCGCCCGCCGAGACCGCTGCCAGCGAGTTGGCAACCGCCAACCCCAAATCGTCGTGGCAGTGCGAAGAAAGGATGATGCCCTGCGCGTCAATCGCCGGCACGCGCTCCCGCACCTCGCGGAACATCTTTCCATACTCTTCCGGCATCGTATAGCCCACTGTGTCCGGCATATTGATCGTCGTCGCGCCAGCTTCGACGGCAATGCGCACCATCTCCACCAGAAAATCACGGTCCGAACGCGTCGCATCCTCCGGCGAAAACTCCACGTCGTCCACCAGCGAGCGCGCCAGCCGCACCGATTCGCCGGTCAAATCCAGCGCCTCCGTGCGGCTGATCTTCAGCTTGCACTCCAAATGCAAATCGCTCGACGCCAGAAAGACGTGAATGCGGGCGCGGTCGGCAAATTGCAGCGCGCGCGCAGCCATCTCGATGTCTTCCTTCTTGGCGCGGGCCAGCGAAGCGATGCGCGGCTGATGAATCGCCTGAGTGATCGTTGCAATCGCCGCGAAGTCGCCCTCGGAAGCCATGGCAAAGCCGGCCTCGATAATGTCCACGCCCAGGTCTTCCAGTGCGTGGGCCATGGTCAGCTTTTCCTGCGTGGTCATCGAGCAGCCGGGCGATTGCTCGCCGTCGCGCAGTGTGGTGTCGAAGAAGAATACTTGATTGCCGGATTTGGTCGTGTCTGTCAACGGAGTGCCTCGCGTGATTGATCCCAGTCTTTCGCATTGGCGGCCATAAGGCAAAGTTATAATTCTTTTAGTAGCGATTACTTTACGTTATGATATCCGCTATGGGGATTTGGCGGACGGAGAGCATTGTTCGGTGATTTGAGGATCACGGATACCTCACGAACTGCGTCTATATGGAAGACAATAGAAACAGGAGATCGATGAAAGCGATGAAGATAGGTCTTGAATTCTTGCTGATGATGGGGCTGGCGATGAACGCGGTATCGGCAATGGCCGCATGCACACCATTGCCGGGTGCTGATCAAGTGTGGTCTAAGCCTTCTGTGCGCTGGGTGCTTGTAGGAGAGACCCACGGTTCAAATGAGACGCCCGACGCATTTCTCGACCTTGTTTGCAGTGCGCTTGTACGAGGAAAGCGCGTCACTGTGGCTTTGGAACTACCTACAGGCGAACAGGGGGCACTGGATGGGATTCTCACGGGCAACGATCTTCAGGCAGCAAAGGAATCTTTGTTCAGCCAGGACATATGGAAGCAAGTTCTGGACGGTCGAGGAAGCGAGGCAATGTCGCGCCTGCTTCTTGGTTTGCGCGATTTGCGCCGCAGTTATCCTGATTTATCCGTGGTTGCATTCGATGCGCCTTATACGAGAGCGGCGAATGGCGCAGGCCCAAGAGACAAAGCTTTGGGAACAACTCTTCTTGCGCTGGGAACCGCACGGCCAAAGGACACAATTTTGGTTCTTACCGGGAACTATCATGCCATGCAAGCGCCGATGCACGGGTATGACCTGGCCGCCATGTATCTTCCGCCGAAGGAAAGATTGAGTCTGGAAGTGACGGATCGCGGCGGAGAAACCTGGTCGGATATGGATACGGGAGGATGCGGAGTGTGGAAGAGTGGAGTTGGAGATAAAGGCATCCTAAAACCGCGCGGCATCTATCTCGATCCGGGCCTTGCGCCTTACGGGAAGGTCGATGGAATTCTTTCACTGGGCGTGGCCTTGACCGCATCCGCACCCGCAGCCGGAGTACCTTCTCCGTTGCCTGATTGCCGGATCAGGTATATTTCAGGGCATCATCTCTCAGAGGCAAGCGGACGATAAGCTGAATGTGTCACTAGAAAGCGAAAGGAAACACAATGACCAAGAATACGAAAGCGAAGCGCAACATCTTCGTGGAGTTGATGGAAAGTATTGGCACGATGACGGAGCAACGCACAGACAAAGCGACGTTGAAGACTCACACTCTTCCAGTTGCCGATCCTTTTGGGAATCGTGGGAAGCGCCCCGTAACAACAAAAAGAGTTTCAAGGTTGAAAGCGCCTTCTTGCTGAGGTATTTATGGAGTTGCACCAGCTAGAAACCTTTCTCGCTGTGGCCGAGGAGCGCAGCTTCTCCCGCGCGGCCGTGCGCTTGCATCGCACGCAGCCGGCCATCAGCCAGGTCATCCGCAAGCTGGAAGAATCCGTGGGCGAACTGCTCTTTGACCGCGCCTCCCGCGACGGCTCACTGACCGCGGCCGGCGTGCTGCTGCGCGACTATGCGCTGCGCCTGCTCGCTCTGCGGCGCGAGGCTGCGAGCGCCCTCGGCGAGTTGAAGAGCCTGGAGAGCGGGCGCCTGCAACTGGCTGCCAACGAGTACACCTGCATATATCTGCTCCCGGCCATCGACCGCTACCGGCGCGAGTTTCCGCACATCTCCGTTGCCGTGCACCGCAGTTTGGCCTCGCACATTCCCGACGAGCTGAATCTGCGCACCTTTGAGCTGGGTATGCTCAGCTTCCGCCCTGATCCGGCGCACTTCCGCAGTATCGCCGTCTACGCCGACACTCTGGCCTGCATCGTCAGCCCCAGCCACGCGCTAGCCGGCGCCAAACGCGTCTCCATCAGCCAGCTCGGCACGGAGACATTCATCGCGCACAATGTCGCCTCGCCCTTGCGCAAGCGCGTGATCGAAGCCTTTCAGCGCCATCGCACGCCGCTGAACATGGCCATCGAGCTGCCCACCATCGAAGCCATCAAGCGCTTTGTCGCCATGGGCAACGGCGTCGCGCTCGTCCCCCACCTGACTGTGGCGCAAGAGCTGGAGAGCGGCGACTTGGTGCGCATTCCGGTTGAAGACTTGGAAGCCAAACGCATTTTGCGCCTCGTCCATCGCCGCCAAACAACACTCTCTTACGCCGCCCGCGCCTTCCTGCGCACCATAAAAACACTAGCCCAAGAGCAAGGCCCTCCCTTCTACTATCAGGTCGAGCGCGCGGGTTGAATTTGAGCGGCGGGACAAGCCATTTGATCAACTCCAAAACTCTGTCATCCTGAGCAACCGACTCGCGGTGCGAGTTACGATGAAAATGACACAGTAGAGGGCGATTGATCCCATTGGGTTTATACACCATGTCATTGGGAGAGGAGTTTGACGCGAGCGACGCGTCCATGCGCTGGGACGAACCGATCAGGATCGCTGGCTGCACGTCACATATACCGAGCGCGGAGAAGGAACGCTGATTCGTCCCATCTCCGCGCGGGTCATGAGCCGGAAGGAGAGAGCCGTTTATGAGCAAGCAGATCAAGCCCATTCCTGAGTTTGCCAATGAACCCGAGGAGCGCGCCTTCTGGGAATCGCCCAAGAATGACAGCACAGATTACGTCGACTGGAGCAAGGCCAAGCTGGTGACCTTTCCCAAGCTGCGCCCCTCCACCGAGACGATCTCCCTGCGTAGGCCGGAAGATATTCTGAATACCATCCGCAGCCACGCACGCCGGCTGGATGTGCCCTACCAATCACTCATCAAACTCTGGTGCGCGGAAAAAGCTGTAGAATTGACTTACTCTCCCCGAACACCCCAAAGCGGAAACAAATAGGGTCCGTGGTTTCCCAGGTCCGAGAATCCGGACCTGGGGCACCCAATCATTTTGGGTTAGTCCGACATGGGCCACCGGCCCGGACGGAAGCTCTTTCATCTCCCGGACTTACTTTTCGGCGTGGGTGTGATGAAGGTAGCTGAATGGAATTCCGAACTGGAACCAAAATCCGTTTCCGCGCGCTTTGTTCTGAACCAGCATATCGTGATCCCATTTCATCACGATGGCGCCGTGCTTGCCCCATGGGAGTGTCACTTGCGGGCCGATATCAAAGGTGCGTCCTTTGTAGCCGACGTCCGGTGTGCCATCCGCATTCTTGGGGCTATATGCTTTTCCGCCCAGTGAATCGTTGGTGATCTGCTGGTAGAAATAGCCCGCGAAGCCAACGCTGGCTTTGTGATGGGGAATCTCCTGCTGGGCGCCGAACTGCCAGAAGAACTCGTTGCCGCTGTGATAATGGGTGGCGTGGTCCGCATCGTTGATCACATAGTCAACGCGCGACATGATGTCCTGCGCGCCTTTGTGCGGAGTGAGCGTAATGGCCGCGGCGGGCGTGAAGGCGACGTTGTGCTGGCCGATATTCAGCGGAGCACCCGCCTGATAGCCGCTTGCCAGAGTTTGAACTTGCAGCTCGTAATACCAGTGGACAATTCCCTTGTGGTTGAGGAGGGTAAACGGAACAACGTCGATGTTGTTGATGTCGTTCTTGGTGAACTTTTCTCCCGCGACGCTGAGCTGCTGATAAACGTTCGGAACCGCGATATAGCTGCCGACTTCTCCGCCGAGAAACTTGAAGCCCCAGTTGTGCGCGAGTTTTCCCGCAACCGCCACGACGCGGACTTTGAAGAGTGGAACGCCGCTGTCATGCCCCTTGCCGTCAACCAGTTCGTTGGCCTCGTAGACGCAGGTGTATTCATAGAACAGTGTTTGGCCCGCGTGCGGCACGCCGGCCGCCGTGGCGTAAGACTCGGCGCCGACCGGCCAGACGCTGCCGCCGTTTTCCGTAGCGCTGGCGACTGCCCATGCCGCCGCGAAAAAGACTGCCAGCAGAACCAGAGATCTCAGGCCATGCGTACAGGGCATTCTGTGTGTTGCGTGATTGCTTACCATCGGGTTGCTCCTCTCATCTGTGCCGTGCCTGCATCTTCAGGCTCCGGTAAACGCCAATACATCGCCGCAAGCAGGAACATATTCCCAGCGGGCAGGGTGAGCGTATGCATGGTTCATCGCCGAGGCGGCGGGTAACTTCAATATGATTCGACATCCGAAGGGCTGGGGCGGTTACCGGCGTAAGCAGAGCGGCCAAAGTTAGCCGTGCAAATGAAGACGAGAATATCGGCAGCCCTTTGAGAAGAAAACTCCTAACGGTCTGCCAGCTTTCGCCGATTATGAAGGCGAGGGAATGAAATGCACTGGACAATCCAAAGAAAATTATATCTGGGTTTCATCGTCGCGGGTGCTCTGCTTGCCGGAGCAGTAGCTCTGGCTCGACTGGAACAATCGCGCGCGCAGGCGACGCAGGACCGGATTACTAAGACCTACGCGCTGCTCATCGACCTCGAGCACTTGAGCGCATACCTGAGCAATGCGAGAGCGACGCAGCGGGGTTACGTGATCTCCGGCGACGAACAGACACTTGCAAGTCTCGCGGGTTTGCGCCAGGATGCCGCCAACACCATGGAGAGAGCCAAAGCGGCAGTGAAGGATAACCCCGAGCAAAACGAGATATTTGTACAGTGGCAGGCGGGTACGCAGCAGGGAAAAGCCATTTTGGGCAAGGTGAATGCGGTCCGCAAGAACGAAGGATTCGAGGCGGCTAGAGCGCTGCTTTTGACCGGGGAAGAAGATCGGATTACTGCCGCTCAGAGTCTCAAATTCGATGCCATCAAGGCTTCGGCGCTGGCGCAGTTGAGTGTCCAAGAGGCCGACAATGCGCAGTTGCAGCACACCGTTGCCTGGGTCGAGGCGCTGGCGCTGCTGCTGGCGCTGGGGCTGCTCAGCGGCATTGCGGTAACGCTGACACACTCGATAGCCAGGAACGTCGATACTTCGGTAAGCCTGCTTGAGGCGATGGCGCAAAAAGATCTGTCGATCGACGATGGAATACCCTCTTCCCAGGACGAACTGGCGGGAGCTATCCAGGCCATCAACCAGATGAAGCAATCGATGGCTCACGCATTGGCCGAAGTAGCCAGATCGTCCGAGCAGGTGGCTGGAGCGGGGGCCGAGATCGAATCGACTGCCCGGCAAATCGCCGAAACCACGCACGGGGAACAAAGGAATGTGGAACAGTTTGCCTCGTCGCTGGCGGAGATGAACGCGACGGTGAGAGAAGTGGCGGAGCATGCCGAGCAAGCCTCCAAGGCGGCAACCGACGCCGTCTCCAGCGCAACATCGGGCCGTGAAGTGGTGCGCCAGACGCACGAAGCAATGGGCCGCATTCGGGAATCCGTCTCCACTGCCTCCTCCGACATCGCCACGCTGGGCAAGGACACGCAAAGCATTGGCGAAGTGGTTCGCATCATTCAGGAGATCGCGGGCCAAACCAATCTGCTGGCCTTGAATGCGGCCATCGAAGCGGCGCGCGCCGGCGAACATGGCAAGGGCTTCGCCGTGGTGGCGCAGGAGGTGCGGCAGTTGGCCGAGCGGACGGCCAAGTTCACCAAGGAGATAGACGATAAGATCAAGTCCGTGCAGCAGGGCGCCGATCGCGCGGTGCTCTCCATGCAGCAGGGTGAAACCGTGGTCGTCGAGGGCGTGGAGCAGTATGGCAAGGTGAGTGAGGCGCTGGAAGCGATCATGCAGCGGATTGAAGCCGCGCAGCAGGGCATAGCGATGATCGCCTCGGCAACCACGCAGCAGTCCGCGGCGACCGCCTCGCTGACGGAAAATATCCACGGCATCAGGGGTGAAGTCGAGCAGACGACCGAGCAGGTCGATCAGACGGTGCTGGCTTGCGCGGAACTGGCCAAACTGGCCTCGAGTATGCAGAGTCTGGTCAACACCTTCCGATTGCCGGCAAGCAAGGATGCGGCACAAGGAAGCCGGATGCGGCTTTTACGCAAGGCTGCCTGATACTACAGTTGTAGATTGTTGGCCACGGAGGGAGCAGGGGCCTTCAGGCCCCTGAAAAGAGGCAAATCTACCTGGCCTTTAGGCCCGGGCCTTTGCCTTTTTCCTCGTATTCGGAACAAGTACAACTGTAGTACTGAGCGCGGTCTTGGTCATAGTCAAACGGCATTTGTGCAGTCGTCCCATCCTTGACGCATTCTTTGCGGCAAGGGTGAGCGCTTGATTCGCTCTTGATCCGCACTACTGTTTGTTGCGTGACGCGCTTTGGTTAATGGCTTCCAAAGCCTCGCTGACAGAAACAATGCGTCCCCCCTCGAAGACCTTGACCGAAAGAAGAGGCTTGTCTCCGGTCACGATGAAATCCGCCTTCGCCGTTATCGCCGTACCGATTACCACGTCGTCGTCCGGGGCTGGCGCGAGGCGCGGCACGGGAAATGGACGCACAACAGTAACATCTTTGGAATACAAATCAACAAGCTGGTCGATGGAATATAGAGACGCGTCAATCTTTTTCTCAAGTTTCGATTTGGAAAGAGTTTTAACCAGCTCTTCCAGTAGCGGCCAACTTGTAAAGAGCAGATTTCCTTCCGTATGGCAGATTCGCAAAAGACGATTGGGCGCGCCCTCCCACAGAAGAGCTGAGACAACGACATTGGTGTCCAGCACCAATCGCATTAGGCGCAGGCCTTGGCACGCCGCTCCGCGCGCATCGCCCTAATCTCCTCAGCAACTTCCTCGGGCGACATATACGAAGGATCGTCCACGGCGGCCATGCGATCCATGGCGGCGAACAGCTCGGCTGCGGCTTGTTCCTTTAATTGCTTGCGCAGCCACTCCTCCAGCGAGAGCGAAGAAAGCAGACCGGCGCGTTCGGCCTCCTGCGCCAGTTGATCGGGCAGTTCGAGTTGGATGGTTGTCATTTCAACCTCCTGAAATGCTTCTCTAGCCTCTATCCTAACTCAATCGCAGTTTCCAAGCGGGTTTCCCATCCTTGCGACGTATTTCGGCACAAGGATGGGATTCCACGTCACGGAGCGTTACTTCTGAATTCGGCTCACGTCGCGGACCGCGCCGCGGGATGCGCTGGTGGTCATGGCGGCGTAGGCTTGGAGGGCTTGGGAGACTTTGCGGGCGCGCGCGGCGGGCTTCCATGCGGCTGCGCCCTTGGCTTCGGCTTCTTTGCGGCGGCTGGCCAGTTCCTCATCCGTCAGCGCTACACGCAGCACGCGCTGGGGAATGTCGATCTCGATCGTGTCGCCCTCGTTAACCAGCGCCAGCGAGCCGCCCTCGGCCGCTTCCGGCGAGATGTGGCCGATGCACAGACCGGACGACCCGCCGGAGAAGCGTCCGTCGGTAATCAGCGCGCAGACTTTGCCCAGGCCCTTGGACTTCAGGTAGCTGGTCGGGTAGAGCATCTCCTGCATTCCGGGGCCGCCTTTGGGGCCTTCATAGCGGATCAGCACCACGTCGCCGGGGACGATCTTGTCGCCGAGGATCGCCTCGACCGCCGAGTCCTGGCTCTCGAAGATGCGCGCCGGGCCAGTGAAGGTCAGGTGCGCGGGATCAACGCCCGCCGTCTTCACGATGCAGCCGTCCTCAGCGATATTACCGAAGAGAACGGCCAGCCCGCCGTCCTTGCTGAAGGCGTGATCGAGGTCGCGGATCACGCCAGTGGCGCGGTCCAGGTCCAGCTCGTCGTAGCGTTTGCTCTGACTAAAAGCTTCAGTCGTGCGCACGCCACCCGGCGCGGCGCAATAGAACTCGGCAATCGCGGCGGTGGGTGAGCCTTTCACGTCCAGCTTGTCGATGGCTTCGCCGATGGTGGGCGCATGAACCGTGTGCGCAGAGCGATGCAGCAGCCCGGCGCGGTCCAGCTCGGCAAGGATGGCAAAGATGCCGCCAGCGCGATGCACGTCTTCCAGATGCACGGCGGGCGCGGAGGGCGCGACTTTGCAGAGGTTGGGTACGCGACGCGAAAGGCGGTCAATGTCGGCCATGGTGAAGTCTGCTTCAGCCTCCTGCGCCACGGCCAGCAGATGCAAAACAGTATTCGTGGAGCCGCCCATGGCAATGTCCAGCGTCATGGCGTTTTCAAAAGCTTCAAAAGTGGCAATCGAGCGCGGCAGCACCGTTGCATCGTCCTGCTCGTAGTAGCGCTTGGCCAGATCGACGATGGAGCGTCCAGCCTGTAGGAAAATTTCCTTGCGGTCGGCGTGCGTGGCCAGCACGGTTCCGTTACCGGGCAGCGCGAGGCCCAGAGCTTCGGTCAGGCAGTTCATCGAATTGGCGGTAAACATTCCCGAACACGAGCCGCAGGTGGGACAAGCCGAGTGCTCATACTCGTCCACGTCGGCGTCGCTGACGTTGGGATCACCGGCGACGATCATTGCGTCGATCAGATCCACGGCCTTGACGATATTGCCGCTCAGCTTGACCTTGCCCGCCTCCATCGGCCCGCCGGAGACAAAGACCACGGGGATGTTCAGACGCATGGCGGCCATCAGCATTCCGGGCGTGATCTTGTCGCAGTTGGAGATGCAGACCAGGGCATCCGCGCAGTGGGCGTTGACCATGTACTCGACCGAGTCGGCGATCAGGTCGCGCGAGGGCAGGCTGTAGAGCATTCCGTCGTGGCCCATGGCGATGCCGTCGTCGATGGCAATGGTGTCGAACTCCTTGGCCACGCCGCCCGCGCGCTCAATCTCCCGCGCCACAAGCTGGCCCAGATCCTTGAGGTGGACGTGACCGGGAACAAACTGCGTGAAGGAGTTGGCGATGGCGATAATCGGCTTGCCGAAGTCGCCATCCTGCATACCGGTGGCGCGCCACAGCGAGCGCGCTCCGGCCATATTGCGTCCATGCGTCGAGGTTCGTGAACGATAAGCTGGCATGGGGATATTTTACCGCGCAGGACGGCTCGCGCGCAGAAAAGGCTCTGTAACAGGGCATGACTTCGGTCGTGCCGCTAGAGTTCTACAGAAACGACCGGCTTTAGCCGCTGCTACAGCTTGGTTCTTTCGGAAATCTGTAAATCTCCATCATCTTGGCAATCAGAGCATTTGCCTCCTCTTCGGTGATTCCGCTCATAATGGAAATTGTTTTGTCTTCCACATCGCAAAGAAGGCAATTCTTGACTTCTTCCCGTTCCGCCGTCTTCTTCTCTCGTGATTTGCAATAGCACAGATTGTGAAGACGGTTGTTGGTGAAGGTGCGCTTGTTTCGTATGACCTGAAAAAATCCTTTATGCAGAGTCATTTCGGTAGGGGTCAGAGTAAGAGTGACTTTGCGCGCCAAGATTTTCTGAATTCCGCCTGCTATGTATAAGGGTCTGGACAGTGCCGAGTTCGTATCACGGATCACGCCGCCATTTGTTCTGAATCCAAGTGAATATCCATGCGTCTGTATTGGTCGAGGATTTTCTTGAGGTTTGGGTCCATTCCCGAAGATGAGAAAA
>Ga0224559_1000588_pt1 | contig 23502 bp, 18 predicted proteins | sample 714S33034metaG_FD_180676 | JGI IMG/M metagenome (GOLD analysis project Ga0224559, IMG submission 180676) | Peat soil microbial communities from Stordalen Mire, Sweden - 717 S3 30-34 | ecosystem: Environmental > Terrestrial > Soil > Wetlands > Peat | place: Sweden: Norrbotten County, Stordalen... | reverse complement strand
GTGGACGAGGTCTCGATGGAGTTTCTCTACAACGACGGCGACGACTACTACTTCATGAACCCGGTGGACTTCGAGCAGACCGTGCTCAAGGGCTCCACGCTGGGCGATGCGGTCGAGTACCTGACGCCGAATCTGCAGATCAAGGTCAGCTACCATGACGGCAACGCCGTGGGCATCGATCTTCCCCCGTCGGTCGAGCTGACCGTCGTCGAGACCGAACCGGGCCTCAAGTCGGCCACCGCCTCCAGCGTCACCAAACCCGCCAAGACCGAAACCGGCCTCGTCGTCCAGGTTCCCGCCTTCATCAACGAGGGCGAGAAGATCCGCGTCGACACCAGCGAAGGCACCTACCAGAGCCGCGCGTAAACGCATCGGCCCTGCAAGGAGCGAATAGGCTCTGCCCTGCAAAAGAAAAACCACCGCTGGTTGGCGGTGGTTTTTCTTTTTGACTGGGGATGGGTGCCCCAGGTCCCGATTTTGGGACCTGGGATAGCATGTGCGCCGCAAGCTAGACGCCCGCCTCAGGCAATTTGACCAGTTTGGCTTCAATCAGCGCCTCGATGGTCGAGAGCGCCTCCAGCACCTGGTCGGAGACCGGCGCGTCCACCTGCACCACGGCCAAGGCTTTGACCGGCTTGGGGCCGGTGCGCTCGCGGCCCAGGGCGAAGTTGGCGATATTGACGCCGTGCTCGCCCAGGATCGTGCCGATCTTACCGATCACGCCTGGAACGTCCAGGTTGCGGCAAACCAGCAGGTAGCCTTCGAGCGGCGTCTCAATATCGATGCCGTCGAAGGCGATCAGGCGCGGCTGCTCGCCGCGAATCACTGTGGCCGATGCCTGGCTGGCGCCCGCCGCCGTGTGCAGTTCAATCGTCAGCACGGTGGCCGTGCCGCCGCGATGGCTCTCCTGCTTCTCCTCGTGGAGGCGAATGCCGCGCTCCTGGGCAATCGCCGCCGCGTTGATGAGGTTCACGTTCTCCGAGCCCTGAAGCAGCCCGGCGATGGCCGCGTTGCGCACCAGTTCGGTCTTGGCCTCGGCCAGCGCGCCGCCGTAGATCAGGTCGATCGCCTCGAAACCAGCCTTGCCGCCGCCCTTGCCCGCCTGCGCCAGAAATCCGCCCAGGCGCCCGGCCAGGTTAATGTAGGGCACAAGTTGCACGTACTCCTCGTGGCTCAGCGAAGGCAAGTTGATGGCGTTCTGCACCACGCCCAGCTTCAGGTACTCGCGCACCTGCATGGCGATCTGAATTCCCACCGCCTCCTGCGCCTCGGCCGTCGAGCCGGCAATGTGCGGAGTCAGAATCACATTGTCCAGCGCCGCATAGGGCGAATCCTTCAGCGGCTCGGAGGCGAAAACGTCCAGTGCCGCGCCAGCCACCTGGCCACTCTTCAGCGCCTCGACCAGTGCCGCGTCGTCGATCAGCTCGCCGCGCGCGCAGTTGATGATGCGCACGCCCTTCTTCATCGCCGCCAGCGTCTTCGCGTTGATCACGCCGGTGGTCTGCGGCGTCAGCCCCACGTGCAGCGTGATGTAATCCGCGCCGGCGATCAGCTCCTCGAGCGTCACCAGCTTGATGCCGTTCTCCCTGGCCACGGCGGCCGAGACAAACGGGTCGCTGCCGATAACCTCCATCCCAAAACCCTTGGCGCGCTTGGCGACCTCCAGCCCGATCCGGCCCAGTCCCAGAATGCCCAGCGTCTTGCCGCGCAGCTCCATGCCTTGCAGGCTCTTTTTCTCCCACTTGCCGGCGTGCATACCGGCGTTGGCCGCGGGCACCTTGCGCGCCAGGGCCAGCATCAGCGCCAGGGTCAGCTCGGCCACGGCCACGGCATTCGCGCCCGGCGTATTCATCACCACAATGCCCCGCCGCGTGGCCGCCTGGGCGTCGATATTGTCCACGCCCACCCCGGCCCGGCCAATCACGCGCAGCTTGGGCGCGCTGGCCATCAGCGCATCGTCCACCTGCACGGCGCTGCGGACTACCAAAGCGTCGGCATCGGCCAGCGCCGCCGGCAATCCCTCCGGCAACTGGTCGTACGTCAGAACTTCCCACCCCGGCTCGGCCGCAAACACAGCCAGCGTCGCCGGAGAAACCTTCTCTGCCAGAACGATCTTCATTGCGTCCCCCTTGCCTTGGCGCGCGGATTCGTAATCGTCAAAGCGAATGCCGTGCTGCTCGCAGAGAATCTCGAACATCCGCACCACCGCCGCATGCGGCTTGCCCTCGCCCCGCTCGTACTTGGCGAGCGAATTGGCATGAACCCCCAGCCGCTCGGCCATCTCGTATTGATAGAGGTCAAGCTGCTTGCGCGCGATCAGCAGCTTCTCCCCAAAACTCAGTTCGGCCATGAAAACAGCTCCTGGCTTTCAGCTCTTGGCTTTTAGCCAACAGCCGGGTGCCCCAGGTCCGGGGTCCCCACGGACAGATCTTCGTCCGTGGGGTAGAGATCCGGATTTTCGGACCTGGGAAAGGCGGAAAGCCCACACTTCCTTGTTTTCACTACTCAAGCCTCAAACCGTGGGTGCTCCATCCTTGCGACTGTCATTCTGACCCTGAGCTTGTCGAAGGGGCAGCGAAGTCGAAGAACCTGCGTTTTGACACTTTTGTCGCAAGGGTGGGAGACCACGAAACTCAACCAGCTAACAGCTAGTTCTTCGCTGCCTTCGCGAAGACTTCTTGCGCCGCCGCCACGCCCTGCCCGTAAACCACCGGCAGCCCCAGTACGTCCTTGGCGATCTGCTCGATGGCGCCCAGGAAGGCGATCGTATCCAGGGCGTCGAAGTAGCCCAGGTGCGCCACGCGGAAGATCTTGCCCTTCATTGTGCCCTGCCCGTTGGCGATCACCAGGCGGAAACGCGCCTTCAACTCCTTGACGACGTCGCTCGAATCCCTCCCCTCCGGCACCAGCACGGCCGTCGCCGCCGCCGAGGGAGAAGTGGGCGCGAAGAGCGTGAAGCCCAGCGCCACCAGACCGGCCCGCGTCGCCGCCGCATTCACCTGCGCGTTGTCGATCAGCGCGATGCGGCCCTTTTCCAGGTCTCCGCCCGCCTGCCCGGCAATGTAATCGAGCGACGCGCCCAGAGCGGCGACCAGCGCCACTGCGGGAGTATAAGCCGTCTCGCCCTTGACCTGGTTTTTCCGCTCCTTGCGCAGGTCGAAGTAGTAGCGCGGATTCTTCGAGCTCTCCATCGCCGCCCACGCCTTCTCGCTCACGCTCAGATAGGCCAGGCCCGGCGGAATCATCAGCGACTTTTGCGAGCCGCCGATCAGCACGTCAACGCCCCAGCCGTCCACGTCGAAGGTCTGTGTGCCCAGGCCGGTGATGCCGTCCACGATCAGCAGCGTCCCGGTGCCCTTGACCAGCCTGGCCACCCCTTCCACATCGTGCGTGACCGCCGTCGAGGTCTCCGAGGCTTGCATATAAACGGCCTTATGCTCCGGCTTCAAAGCCGCCTTCACCTCGGCCAGGTCGAAAGTCTGCCCATAGGGCTTCTCCACCACGTCCACCTGGCAGCCAAAGGCCTTGGCCAGATCCACCCAGCGCTCGCCAAACTTGCCCGCCGTCAGCACCAGCACCTTATCGCCCGGCGAGGTCAGATTCGAGACCGAAGCCTCCATGGCGCCCGTGCCGGAGCACGACAGCAGCAGCACGTCGTTCTGCGTACCGATAAAAACCTTCAACTGCGCCAGCACCTTTTGGAAAAGGGCGCGAAACTCCGGCGTGCGGTGGTGCATATCGGCAGCCGCCATGGCGAACTGGGCCGCAGGGAGCAGCGGAGTCGGACCGGGTGTGAACAAGCGCGTCTTGTGAATCATTGATTTCTCCTCGTTTCTCGCCGGGGCCTGTGGGGAGACTGGAGCCTTGCTGGACAGGTTCTTTGCAACATGGAAGCGGCTCAGTCTTCCCACGGCCTTCCGTTAACCACAGATTACACACTTTTGTGGTTTATGTGAAAATTTTTTACGGGAATTTTTTCTGAGGTCAAAATGAACCCCGAAGCCAAAAAACGGGAACGGTCCTGCTCAAAACTCATTGCAACGCCGGAGGATTTTGCGGAAGAAGATGGATTTTGGGCTGAATACAGAGGAAAAATAGGTAAAAAGACCTCCAAACTCCAGTTGCGAGGAAATGCGCTGCCCCTAGCCGCATTTCACCGCTTACTGCCCGCGTCCGGACCCAAGCCGCCTGCAAACAGTTCAGCTCTCCACGGCACTGCGCGCGGAGAGCTGAACTTTGATGCGATCAGGGAGCTGAACTACTGCAAAAACAGCAGGTTAACGGTGTCCACCACCGCCGCCACCGGCTGGAACGCCGCCACTGCCGCCCACGCCGTGGGAACCACCGCCACCACCTTGGAAACCACCTCCTCCGTGGGGGCCATCACCGCCATGGGGACCACCACCATGGGGACCGCCACCGCCAAAGCCGCGACCGCCATAGCCGTGTCCGTAGTAGCCGCCGCCATAGTAGAAGCCCCACCAGGGCGGATAGAAGCCAAAGCCGAAGGGGCTCCAGTACGGGGACATTCCGATGAAGGTGTAGTCCCACATATAAGGGTTCCAGTACCAGCCCGGATAGAAGCCCGCCACGCCGACGTACTCACCGGCAATCTGATTATTGGCCTCGGCCAGGTACTGCGAACGCAACTTGCTCCAGCCGTAGAACTCGTCCTCGGCCTTGCGAGTATCGAATTTGGCGGGCTCTCCGTTCACCGGCGTCCCAAGCGCGAGTTCGCGGTGGCCCTTCACTTCGATGCGCTTCCCGTCTGCGGTCTTGACCTCGGCCTTGCCCTTGAAGACCATGGCGACCGCCGGAGCGGCGCTGAACTCGTAGTAGCCGGTCTTCATCAACTGCGTCGCCACGCCGCCATCGACGATCTCCAGATCATTTGCCGGGTAAATCTCATCCACTTCCACCCCCGCGCGGCCGCGCAGAAGCTCTACCTGGGTCAGCGTGAGGCCGGGCGAGATCATCCTCACCGCGCTATGGCCATCGATGCGCAGGAACACACCCGGAGTCAGCAAAATCTCCGCCTTTCCCTCCTCGGTGGCCATAACCTCGCCCGCATTCAGCTCGGTGCTACCCACATCCTTCACATTCAACTGTTTATCTTGCAGATGAGCCACGCCCTCAATGTAGTTCAAGGTGCCGGGGCGAGCTGGATTTACGCCAAAGGCCGGCGCGCATAGCACTCCTATGCCGAGTAGCGCAATCATCTTCCACCCAAATCTCATCGCCGTATACCTCACATTTTTTGACGCGAAATTCCTGAAAAAGTTGCGGCAACGGCCCCCGGCCGGCCAGTTCAACTGCGTGCGGTGAAAAATGAGAAGATTCCGCCGCCTGCGATTTCTTGATTTCCCGGCGGCGATTTTCGCCTCACTCCAGAGAGTTTACCCCTATCCCCTTCAAGGCGATACACTTTCTCATAGGGGCCGCCCGCCGGCCCGGAATACTAAAAGCGAAAACGGGAATACGAAAGGCAAAAAATTTATGAGCGAAGCAGGCGCCCTCGAACTCCAGGTAAACCAGCAAATCATTGTCGCCATGAAGGCGCACGACGCCGAGCGCACCACCACGCTGCGCCTCATCAAGAACGCCCTCAAGAACAAGGCCATCGAGAAGCGCGCCATGCCCACCCTGGCCGAGGAGCAGCAGGTGCTGGCCACCATGATCAAGCAGCGCCGCGACTCGATCGAGCAGTTTACCAAGGGCAACCGGCCCGAGCTGGCCGCGAAAGAGGCCGGCGAGATCGCCGTCATCGAGGAGTTTTTGCCCAAGGCCCTGGACGAGGCCGGCCTGGAGGCCCTGGTCGCCGAAGCCATGGCCGAAGTCGCCGCCGCCAGCGGCAAAGCGCTCACTTCCAAGGAGATGGGCCAGGTTATCAAGGCCGTCCAGGCCAAGCTGCTGGCCGCCAGCCTGCGCGCCGAAGGCCGCGCGATCAGCGAGATGGTCAAAAAGGCGCTGGCCGGGTAGGGCGATTGGCCGGGATCGGAATCTAAATCGGCAGAATTCTCCCCGAACGGCCCTGGGTTGCGGTCTGGCTTCCTGACTGCTGCTTCAGGGCAACGGCCCACGGCCTGGCGGGCGGCAGAAGTTGCATTGGCCGGCGGCGCACAGCGGCTCAAGATAGACAGTAAAATAGGAAGAGCGGCAGGAAATTCTCCCCGCACAGAATCGAGCAGAGACCGATGTATGAAATCGCCGTGGAGGCGGATTTTTCCTCCGGACACTACCTCCGCAACTACAAGGGCAAGTGCGAGAACCCGCACGGGCACAACTACAAGGTCCGCGTGACCCTGGCCGGAACAGAGCTGGACGAGGCCGGGCTGCTCGTGGACTTCAAGCGGCTCAAGCAGGTTCTGCGTCCGATCGTCGAAGTGCTCGACCACCGAATGCTCAATGAGCTGGAGCCGTTCCTCGTGCCGAATCCCACGGCCGAGAACCTGGCCCGGTACTTTTACGAACAGACCCGCGAACAGGTCGCCGCGATGACCCAGGGCCGTGTGTGCGTAAAGGAAGCGACCATCTGGGAGACGGATACGACCACAGCCACTTACTACGAGTAGGCGCACCCGAACAGCGTTGCGCCCGCAATGTTCTCATTCTGCTCGACGGCATCGTTCGAGGCCCGCCTGTATCATTTGAAAATCAGGCTGGAACCGGAATAATTTGTCAATTCAGACCGGGAATCGGGAAAATCCGTCGCGCATGATTCTGTTTTTCTACAATCTCGCGCTGCTCGTGGCCCTGGCGGTCAGCGCCCCTTGGTGGCTTTTTCGCATGGCCACCACGCGGAAGTACCGCCAAGGGCTGCTGGAACGGCTGGGCCTGATCCGGCCGAAGCTGAGCTGGCCAGACCTGATTCATCCCGGCAGCGGCGGCCGCAAAACTTCGCCCTCTCAGGGCTCGCCGGGCGCAAAGCCGCCCCTGATCTGGGTTCACGCCGTCTCGGTTGGCGAGGTGCTAGCCGTCAGCCGCCTGGTCAAAACCCTCGACGCCGCGCTGCCTGAATTTTTTGTCGCTGTCTCCACCACCACCCGCACCGGCCAGGAGCTGGCGCGGGAGAGATTCGGCGCGGAGCGCGTCTTCTATTGCCCGCTCGATCTGCCCTGGGCGGTTCGCTCCTGCCTGGAGGCTCTTCAGCCCCGGCTGCTGGTCCTGGTCGAGACGGAGTTCTGGCCCAACCTGCTCCGCGGCTGCTACCGGCGGCAGATTCCCGTGGCCGTGGTGAATGCCCGCATCTCCGACCGCTCCTGGCCGCGCTACCGGCGGTTGCGCTGGCTGTGGCGGCCTTTTTTGGAGCCGCTCGGCCGCGTGCTGGCGCAGAGCGAGACCGACGCCGCGCGGCTCAAGGCCATCGGTTGCCGGCCGGAGAGGGTTTCTGTGGCCGGCAACCTGAAATTTGACGTGCGCGCCGCCGAAGAGGCCGAGGCGACCCGCGCATTGAAGCGGCTGGCAGCCGGTCTGCGGCTGGTGGTGGCCGGCAGCACGCTGGAAGGCGAAGAGGCCGCACTGCTGGAAGCTTGGCCGCGGCTGCTGGCGGCCGACGCGCGACTGGCGCTGGTTCTTGCCCCCCGCCATCCGGAGCGGTTTGCCGCAGTGGCCGCTCTGCTGGACCGCTCAGGCCTCGCGTGGGTGCGGCGGTCGGATTGGCGGGCGGCGGAGCCCGGCTCCGGAACGGCCGGAAGGCTTGAACCCGCCGGAAGGTCAAAGCCGCTCCAGCTTGGCCAAGCAAAACCGCCCCAGTTCGGCCAGGCGAAGCCGCTTCAGCCTGGCAAAAATCCGCTTCAGCCCGGCCAAATCGTCCTGCTGGACACGATTGGCGAACTGGCCTCGGTCTACTCGCTGGCCTCGGTGGCCTTTGTGGGAGGCAGCCTGATTCCGGCCGGGGGACACAATCCGCTGGAGCCGGCCCAGTTCGGGGTTCCCATCGTGATGGGCCCCCACTACGCCAACTTCCGCTCGATCACCGAGGATTTGTTGGCCCATCAGGCCCTTTGCATCGCCGCTAAAGGAGAACTGGCCGCAACCTTGACCGGCCTGCTCGCAGACTCCGTCCGGGCTGAAGCCATGGGCGAGCGCGCCCGGCAGGTTTTTGCCAGCCAGGCCGGAGCAACCGGCCGCTCGGTCGAGGCGCTCCGGGAGTTGCTTCTGGCGCAGGAAGAAACGGAGCCGCCCGCATGAAACTGCCCTCCCGCGCGCGCCGCCTGCTGGTTCCGCTGATTCCGCTCTACCGGCTGGCGCTCGCCTTCCGTGAACTCCGGCTCCTGGTGGGGCTGGAGCCGGTGCGGCGGCTGCTTTTTCCCGTGGTCAGCATCGGCAATCTCTCGACAGGCGGCTCGGGCAAGACGCCGCTCACCATCGCTTTGGCCAAGGCCCTCAAACGGCGCGGCTTGCGCGTGGATGTTCTCTCCAGAGGCTACGGCCGCCAGAGCCTGTTCGCGGCCCGCGTCCAACCCGGAGGCAGCGCCGAAGAGTTCGGCGACGAACCGCTGCTGATTGCGCGCGAGGCGAAGATTCCCGTCTACGTGGCTCCTGGGCGCTACGAGGCCGGGCTACTGGCCGAAGCCGATGCGGAAGCGAGCGGGAGTGAGCTTCAACCCGCTTCCTCCTCCCCCGGAGCAAGCCCCGCGGCGGAATCCGTCTCAGACGGCTCGCCTTCGGCAGCCAGCCAGGCTCCGGCTCCCCCGCCGCTCCGCCACGTTCATCTGCTCGACGACGGCTTTCAGCACCGCCAGCTCGACCGCGATGTGGAGATTTTGCTGCTCGGCCAGCGGGACTGGCAGGATTGCCTACTGCCAGCGGGCAATCTGCGCGAGCCGCGGGCGGCCATTCGCCGCGCCAGCGTCCTCGCCCTTCCGGCCGACCAGCCGGAACTGGAGGCCGCGCTGTGCGCCTGGGGCTGGCAGGGGCCGGTCTGGCGGTTGCGCCGCAAGATGGAAATCCCCCTCGTCAACAGCCCCGTCGCCGCCTTCTGCGGCATCGCCCGCCCGGAGCAGTTCTTCTCTGGCCTGGAAGCCACGGGCCTGGAAATCGCTCTCCAACTCGCCTTCCCCGACCACTTCACCTACACCCGCGAAGTCCTGGAAGAGCTGCTGGCCGAGGCGCGGGAAAAAGGGTGTGCGGCCATCGTCACCACTGGCAAAGACCTGGTCCGGCTGGGAAAGCTCGCGTCCATTTTCCCGGATTCACTGCCTCTGGTCACGGCCAGTCTGAGCATCGAGATCGAAAACGAAAGCGCCGCCCTCGACTGGCTGGTGAACCGCATTGCTCGGCGCCAAGCCCCGGCGAGAACAACCAGGTTTTCTTAGTTTCCCCGGCAATCCGGAGGCCTCCCCCGCTCAGTGAATCGTCTCCGCCGCGCCGGCTCCCGCGCCCGGCTTGTTCTTGCTCAGCAGGAAAGCCAGCGCCACCAGCCCCACCGACATCCATGCCAGCTCCATGTAGACGTCCTGGTAGCCCTGCATCTGCGCCTGCTTGTTGAGCTGATCGTAGATGGAGGCCAGGGCCATCGGCTGGCCGTTGGGCCCGCCAAATTTCGAGCCGAAGAGGCCTGTGAGCGCCTGGGTGTGCTGCTGGAAGGCGATAGAGCCGGAGGTCATCGCGCCCTGCAGGTGCTGCTGGTGCCACATGGTGCGGCTGGTGACCTGTGCATTGGTGACGGCGATCAGAATGCTGCCGCCGATGTTGCGCGCAAAGTTGATGATGCCGGCGACCTGGTTGCTCTCCTCTTTGGGCATTCCCACGTAAGCGGCCGTGGTGATGGAGATAAAGCAGAAGGGGATGGGAATCAACTGGACGACCCGCAGCCACGACGCGCTGGCAAAGGTCATCTCCAGCGTGGTCACGACGGCTGCATAATGAAAGGAAAGAACAAAGAGAGTAAAGCCGATGACGGTCAGCGTGCGCGCCGAAACCTTGCCGGTGGCGTAGCCGGCCAGGGGCATGACGAACAGCAGCGCGACGCCGCCGGCGGTCAAGGCCAACCCTGCGGTGGTCGCGGTCCAGCCCAGCAGCAGTTGCATGAACTGCGGCTGCAGGACGGTGTTGGCGTTCAGCACTCCACCCACCAGCGCCATCAGAAAGCAGCAGATGGCGAAGTTTTTGAAGCGGAAGAGCTTGATGTTGATGAGCGGATTCCGGTGCCGCCACTCCCACCAGACCAGCGCGATCATGCCACCAACAAACAGAAAGGCGAAGAAGCGGATGAAGCCGGAGGCGAACCAGGCATTTTCTTCGCCCTTGTCGAGCATGATCTGCAGGCCACCCATGGCGATGGTCAGCAGGCTCAGGCCGAGGTAGTCCATCTGCCGCAGTTTGGAGCGGTCGGCCTTGATCCACGGCGGATCGTCCACCAGCCGGTTGACCAGCAGGAAGGCCAGGATGCCCACCGGAATGTTGATGAAGAAGATCCAGCGCCAGGAAAAGTTGTCGGTGATCCAGCCGCCCAGGGTGGGGCCGATGGAGGGAGCCAGAACGACCACCAGACCGTAAAGGGCGAAGGCCTGCCCGCGTTTTTGCGGTTCAAAACTGTCGGCCATGATGGCCTGCGCCATGGGCTGCATTCCGCCGCCGCCGGCGCCCTGGAGGATGCGGAAGACGAGCAGCATGGGCAGCGACAGCGCCGCCCCGCACAAAAAGCTGGAGACGGTAAAGATCACGATGCACAGCGCGAAGAAATTTCGCCGCCCCATGACGCTCGAGGCCCAGGCGCCGATGGGCAGGACGATGGCGTTGGCGACCAAATAGCTGGTCAGCACCCAGGTGCCCTCGTCGGTGCTGGAGCCGAGCGAACCGGCGATGTGGGGCAGGGCCACGTTGGCGATCGAGGTGTCGAGCACCTCCATGAACGCGGCCAGCGCCACGGTCACGGCGATCAGCCAGGGGTTGACCCTGGGCTTCCAGGGCGCGCCGGGGCCTTGCAGCTCAATCTCCGTGGACTTGGGCGCTCTGGCGAGGCCTTGCTGGCCGGAAGGTGCGGGCTCGAGTTCGGGCAAAAAATCTACTCCTAACGGCTGAAATTCCTGGCGGCCTTGTGTTCTTCGTCTGCTTTTTGCTTTATTTCTGGCTTTTCCGGCCGCTCACTTCTAATTCTGACAGGCCGGGCCACCGCGACGCTCATGGGCTGATGAAAACCGGAGAGTTGGTGGCACAAAGCTTCCCACCGCACTCTTTCAGGCCTCCCCGCCGGTCTTCCCAAGAACCTCCGGCAGCCAGGACCGGGAGAGGCTTAAGACAGGACCACCGCCTGAGCTGCTCTGCAAACTGATTCGCTTGACCACCACCGAGGTTCATCAAACTGCGGCTGCGAAAGACTACGGCTATACGGCTGCGGGAGATTGCGGTGGCGGCGTAACCTGGAGTTCCGGCGCCGGTGAGCCTTCGCCCGGCGCGGTCTTCGGCGCGCGCCAGCCCACCAGCGCAATCGTCAGCGCCACGGCCTGCATGGCGACGATGAAGGCGGCGCAGGCCGGCCACTTGCCCAGCGCCCAGAAGGCTCCGGGGAGAACCCCGGCAGCCGTTCCTCCGAGATAGTAGCAGGTGAAGTAGAGCCCGGCCGCGGTGACGCGCGACCCCGGAGGCGCGGCCACGCGCAGGTGGCTCTGCGAGGCGGTCTGCGCGATGAAGACGCCGCTGCAAACCAGGGCGAGCCCCAGAATAACCACGTACAGCGAGGGGACGAGCGTGAGCAGGACGCCGGCCATCGAGCAGAGAATGGCTCCGCCGATGCCGGCGCGCAACCCCACGCGAGTAATCAGAAAGCCGGCCGCTGGAGTGACTACCAAACCGACGAGGTAGACAAAAAACAGCGAGCTGAGAGCGGCCGTCGAGAGCCGGAAAGGCGCGGCGGCGAGGTGGAAGGTGATCCAGGTGAAGACGCCCACCAGCGAAAAGAGAACATTGAAGCCCACGGCGAAGGTGGCCACCAGGCGGCGGCGGTGAAGCAGGGCCCAGACCTGGCTAAAAAATGAGAGCGGCGTACTGGAAGACGGTGGACGGCGGCGTCCGCGCGGCAGCCAGAGGGCCACGGCTCCCGCCCCGGCCAGGGCAACCGTGCCAAGGACGAGAAAGCTCACCCGCCAACTGAACCAATCGGCCAGAATGCCGGCTGAAACCCGGCCAATGAAGCCGCCCAGCGCGGTTCCGCTTACGTAAAAGCTCATGATGAGCGCCATGCGGTCCGGCGGCCACTCCTCGCCAATGTAAGTGACGACGATGGCGATGATGCCGGGAATGGCGAGGCCCTCAAGAAAGCGCCAGAAGATCAGTTGCGCCAGCGAGGTCGAAGTGGCCGCCAGCAGCGTGGGCACCGAGACCCCGATCAGCGAACCGACGATAACCCGCTTGCGGGGCAGCCGTTCAGCCAGCGCGCCGAAGATGGGCGACGACAGGGCCACGCCCAGAGTCGCGGCCGAGACCGTCAGGCCCACGCCGGTCTTCGAGGCGTGGAAGAGCTGCGTGAGCAGGGGCAGCAGCGGCTGGGTGCAATAAAGCTCTAAAAAAGCGCAGACTCCGCACAGCGTAACCGCCGCCGCGGCCAAATGGCTGGGCGATGAACGGTCAGGTTGTGTGTGAGGCTCCATACATCAGGATAATCGCTGGCGGCGCGGACCGCACGCAAAAGTGCCCCGTCCCGATCTGCCGGCGAGCGCAGCAGTCGAGTTCGGCCGGATTCTGCAGGATCACGAGATCGTCAGTCACCGAGATCACGGGGAAAAAATCACAATGAGCATCAAAAGCGCGGCGGCGCACACAATCGCCTCGTCGGGCTTTCACTGTGCAAGCATGAGCACGGAATAGCTCTTTATCTGATTGCGGCCGCAATCTTTTGCGGCGTAGAGCGCTCGATCGGCGGCGGCGATCAAAGCGTCGCGCGTCTGGCCATGCTGGGGGAAAGTCGCGACCCCGAAAGAGGCGGTTACATGGATCGTAGATGTTCCGTAAACAACGGAGGCCGCATCCAGCGCCTTCCGCAGGTGCTCAGTTCGCTCGCAAGCCACATCCAGGGCCGTGCCGGGTAGCAGGATGAGAAACTCTTCTCCACCATAGCGGCAAAAGATGTCGCTGGCGCGATAAGAATGTCTGATCAAGGCGCTGAATACTCTCAATACCTGATCTCCGGCCAGGTGCCCGTAGGTGTCGTTGACCATCTTGAAATGATCGAGATCACCCATGACCGTGCTGATTGGTTGACCATCACGCTTTGCCCGGCTCAGTTCCCGATCGAAAAACTCATTCAACGGAAGGCGGTTGTAAAGACCGGTCAACGGATCGTGGATGGCCTGTTCTCGGAGTTGATCCTGCAGCGCCCGCACTTCGCGCTCCGCCCGGATTCGTTCGGTAACATCGATCATTAGATCAATGAAAAGTTGTTTTTCACCCATCTCCATGACCGAGCTGTGACACTCGATGTCGATCGCGGCGCCATTCTTGCACATACCGCGGAATACATAGCTGACGTGGTCTACCTCGCCGCTCAAACGCCGGCGCGCGTGCTCCGCGACGATTGGCCGATCGCTCTCGGTCGCGATATCCAAGAGACCGCAGTGCAATATCTCCTCGACGCTGTAGCCGAACATCTCGGCCAGCTTCGGATTCGCATAGGTAAATCGATCGTCTTCGATGATTGCAATCCCGACCAGGGATTGACTCACCAAGCCTCGGAATCTGACTTCAGATTCCCGAAGAGCACGAGTGATCCTCTCGTTTTCACGAGATGCCGATTCCAATTCCTCGGTGCGGCGCCGCACCTGGTCCTCCAACATGATGGTTGTCTGGAACATGCTGAAGTCGGAGCCTTGCACCCTGGTACTGCGCTCGGCGCGATCCATGAGGGCCTTGACGATCTTGTTCAGACGCACAATCTCCGCCCGCAGGGTCTCGTCCCCGGACGCACTGCCTGAATGCGGCGCGTCAGGCATCGAGCACCGCCGCGGAACTCATTCCGATCGCGACGCCGGTGAGGGTCTGGTTGACATGCACGCCACGGAACTGCTCTCCGTAAGTATTGAAGCCAACTGTGTTATTGCTCGCAAAAACCTGCCCCACACGATCCTCGAGGCGTTTCTGAACGATTTCCAGTCTGCGCAGAACACAGTCGCAGCCGATCACCAGTTGAGGCGGACCGATCTTAGAGCGGATTGCGGCAAAGGCCTCTTCCAGGTTCTCGATAAGGTCCACGCCGCGCGCCACTCGCAGAACCAGACCTTCCTCGATAGCGCAGTAAAAAGTTACACTTCCATCGGAGTTCACCCCCTGGATGGAACGTACGTAATTGTTGCCATCAATCAGCACCACCAATGGCGACGATGCGAAACGGCCGGGGGTAAGTTCGCGCTCGTCAACGCCCAGGAGCCGCGCATACTCCTGGGCAGCCGGCAACCCATTGATTTCCGTTACCACGCGGCGGGCGCTATCCGCTTCCGTGATCACCATCCTTTGATCGGTGGCCACAAAATGCTGTGTCTTGAATACCGTGAATGGCAACGGCGTTGTGATCAGTGTCAGGCTGGCGCAGTCGGAACGAAAGCTCCCATCGACGTACACGTAGGTCCTGCCAAAGTCCAGGCCATCGCCTGCCGAGCCGCCTGTCAGCGGTACATCGCCAATCGCTCCCTGTAATACACGGGCTACCGACTCTTCCCGCATAGACAGGCCATCAATGAGCATGAGCGCAAAGCTGTTCTCCACGTTAGCTTGTGGCGCCTTGAGCTCAAGCTCCTGCAAGAGACGCTGGCCAAGTGCCTGCCCCCCGGAAATTTCGAACTGCTGCAAGTGGTCGATATAGCCACTTACAGCGGTGAAAGCCTCAGCCGAAAAGCTTACCCCAGCGAGGCCGCGTTCCCGGTAACCGTCCGGCCCGATTTCTCCTGCCGTCGTGCACCCAACCACTTGGATGCCGGCGAAAAGGCGGCGCAGTTCCGCAGCCAGGACATTGAGGTCGTAGTCGCTGGAACAGAAAAACATCGCAAGCGCCATCTCGGGCTGCGCCACAGACGCGTAAAATTCCAATGCCGCCTCGCGCGCATCTGTCGCAGAAGAATACGCTTGAAGAATATCTGCCTTCATGTATATCCTCCTTCTTTAAACAGGCAACCGGTCTTCTCCAACTGGCCCTTGTTGTGTTCTTTGCATTCCTGCCAGAGGCTGCATCCAATAACACAAACAATACCACTTGGCGTTAGTATCCGCGCCGGAATGTTTTTCCGGCGGCTCTATAGCAGAATTTGCGGGTGAGAGGACGGTGGAAGAAGGCGCTCCGAGGATAAGTCCAGAAGCGGACTTTCCCGCCTCGCTAGGAAATCCCGCAAGTACGGTGGAATTTCCACTTCTCCCACTACCCCTGCTGCGACGAGCAGTGGTTTGATTGTCCGTTACGAAGAAATAGCCGATCCCTCGCCTGTTGGCTTAGTCTGCTGTTTGCGAAGACAGTAAGACGAGCCGAACGGGCAGGAGAGATATGCAATTCAATTGCAGCTTAAGACCATTCTGAATCGAATATAAGGGTTTGTGGGGTTTGTTTACCAGAACGTGCGCTTGTGCACTGGCTCGGGCGATGCGGCGCAGATTGAGACATTGTCGTGCCGCATGGCGGCATTCGTAGACGGTGCCCGGTGCGCCAACGACCTGCGCCTGGGAGTTGAAGGAAGCCTTCCTGCGCTTCTGGAAATACAAGTCCCCGATCCGGGCTGAAGCCTTCCTCGACTATTGGTGCCACCGCGCCCTGCGCAGCCGCCTGGAACCGATGCAGAAAGTTGCCCGCATGCTGCGTGCCCATGAGGAACTGCTGCTCAACTGGTTCCGAGCCAAGGGGGAGCTTTCCAGCGGCGCGGTCGAGGGGCTCAACAACAGAACCCGTGTGATCACCGGACGATCCTTCGGATTTCGTACCTTCAAAGCCATGCAAATGGCCCTCTATCAAACCCTTGGACGACTGCCGGAACCAGAAACTGCCCGCAGATTCTAGAAGTCATCTCATAAACCCAACTGCTCACTCGGACGACATCCCTCAGGGGCTAAAGCCCAAGCAATTTGCGGCTTTTTGCGGCACGGCTGAAGCCGTGCCCTTTCAAAGCCGGTTTATGAGATGGCCTCTACTGAGGAGGCTGAATACAATTGTGGCTCTTAAAAGTCCGGCGATCCATCAGGTGACTTGGGTATCACTTCATTCGTTGTCCCGTTTTCGTTCATTGAGGCAACTCCCAAATTGCTCGTCACTTGACCGCGACTCGAAGAACTGGGGTCAAGTCCACGCCCAGCGTTCTTGGCGCGGTACATCGCGTTGTCGGAACATTTCAGGAGGGTATCAGGGTCGATGCCATCCTCGGGGTAAAGGGCAATGCCAATGCTGGCGGTGACATTGAGTTCGTAGCCGGACACCTGCATTGTTTGCTTGATCGAGGCGGTCACCCGTTCGGCCAGGCACGCGGCGTCCGTCTGGTCCTCCAATTCGACTTGCAGGATGACGAACTCGTCGCCGCCCAGCCGAGACACAGTGTCGCCCTCGCGGACGCATTGGCACAGGCGGTTGGCCACCTCGATCAGCACCTGATCGCCGGCGTCGTGGCCTAGGGTGTCGTTGATTTGCTTGAACCGGTCGAGGTCGAGAAATATCACCGCCAACCGGAGCCTGCGGCGGCGGCCGCTAGCGATCGCCATGCTCAGACGGTCGGCGAGTAAGCGACGGTTGGGAAGCTGGGTCAGCGGGTCGTAATAAGCCATCTTGCTCAGGACGGCTTTCGCCTTCCTGTCGCTTATATCGGTGAAGGTGGCGACCGCACCGGCCGTCTGCCCGATGCTGAAGATCGGGATGCAAATCAATTCGGCAGGGAATGTGGTTCCGTCGCGGCGGCGCAGGATGGCGTCGTGCCTGCCCCCGGCGCAGCCCTGCGCGGCGGCGAGATCTTCTTTCGAAAAGGCAAAGTCGACAAAGGGGACACCGATCAACTGCTGTTCCGTGCCGCCGAGGATGTCGAGGGCGGCCTTGTTGGCGAAGGTGATGATGCCGGCAGTATCCACTCTGCAAACACCGTCACCAATTGCATCGAGAATCTGCAGGGTCTGGATTCCCGAGTCGCGCAATTCGTGATAGGCCAACTGGTGTTTCAGCGTCGAACTGACAAGGGCAGCCACCCCCAGCAGGGACTCCAAAAGATGATGTGGCGGCTCGTTTTCGCCGCCATAGCTGACCAGCATTACGGCCTCCGTCCGGCAGCGCACCGTCACCGGCAGTGCGATCCAGACGGCAGGACGCTGTGCCGAGGTGGTTTCCGTGGCCATGAATCCGCTGTCCAGAACCTGGCGTGCCATGCCGAGAATTGTGGCTTGGGTCTCCGTCGCGACCTCGCCCAAGGCGGCCAGGTCGCCGATGGAGCCATACGGCAGGAAGGTGACGGTGTCGAGGGCAAACGCTACGCGGATTATTTGGCCGGCTTCCGCCAGAACATTCGCTTCTGGCAATATGCTGGCCATGTACTGCGCCGTGCGCATGAACGCTCGGGCGCAGTCATTCAAGGCGAAACGGTCGCAAGGCATGGTCATTGGCTGTGCATCCCAGTGAAAGGGCGAAGAAAAAGGTGGTCGACGAACAGTTCGTCGAAATTGTCTTCCATAGAAAGGTTTATCAGTTTTGTCTTGTCCCGTGCCGCGCGCAACGCATTTTCCGCCATCGGCGAAAGCAAAATATCGAGAGTGCCAGCCAGCGCGGTGTTGCCGGAAAGATGAAACCGTTCGAATGGGATCTTCGGCAGCAACCCGATGCCGATGGCATTGCCCAGATCGAGGTGATCGCCGAAGGCGCCAGCCACGTATACGTCCCGAAGATCTCGCAGCGAGATGCCGGCAAGGCGGGTCAAGGTTTCCAGGCCCGCGGCGATGGCCGCCTTGGCCTGTTGCAGTCTGTCGATATCAGCCTTGCTGACGGAAAAGCGGCGGCCGGCCAGATCGACCGCGATTGGACTGGTTCGCGGACGGCCGCGTTCGTCGATCTGACCTCCCTCGGTCAAATGCGCCAACAGGTCGATCAGGCCAGAACCGCTAATGCCAGCGGCTGGCTCGTCTCCCAGACACTCGCTCTCCCAAACGCCATCGGAAGAGCGGAACAGCCGATGGATCGCACCCAGCCCGGCAGGCATCCCACAACTGATACCGACCCCCTCGAAGGCCGGACCGCCGGCCGCCGCTGTCACCCACAATTGCCGGCCATCCCACAGGCCCATCTCGGAATTGGTGCCGAAATCGATAAGAGCGGTGGGCGGAGGAAGCTCGATCATCCGGGTGTGGACGACTCCCAGGATCAGATCCGAACCGACGAACCCGCCCAGCGCCGGAACCAAAGCGACATCGGTACCGGGGTCTAGATCGAGCAAGCTGGCCAAGCCGGGATGAAGGAACATATCGCTGTCATGCATGTGAAGCCACTGCTTAGGTTCCAGCAAGGGCCGTGGATCGCCGCCGCAAAGAAGCGTCAGCATCGCCGCGTTGCCGACCACCCGCAACCGCGCCACGGAAGCCGGCAGGAATCCTTCGCCTCGCAACAGATCGAAGAGGGCTTCGTGGATGGCATTTTCCGCCAGGGATTGCATCTGCCTTTGCATCGCGGGCGACTCGGCGGCCATTTGCAGGCGGCCGATCACGTCGGAGGAAAAGCGAATTTGCGGATTGGGTCCCATCCGCACGGCGCGGCGCTGTCCCGTCACGAGATCGCAAATCGCCAGCGAGATGTTCGTCGTGCCCAGGTCTACGGCCACGCCGAAACGGGCATCGGACGGGACGGCAGTGACGGGAATGGGGTAGTCCGGTCGATAAGGGGCGAGAATCGGCGCATGCCAGGGGGACGGCTGCGCTTGCGAGAGAACGGTGACGTCCATGCTGGTTTCGGGGACAACCTGACAAGCGAGGCGCACGCCTTGGGCAATGGCCTCCTCGCCCAGATGCAATAATTCCGCTGGCGTGGGCGGTCCGGCGTAACCGGTGTCGATACGCACCCGGCACAGCCCGCAGGCACCGATCCCAGCGCAGGCCGATCGGACTCGCAGGCTGCCGCTGTTGAGAATGTCGCGTAAAGTGACGCCGGGAACAAAGACGGTCTGACGAACGGCGTGGTCCGGTTCACCCTCGCGGCGTACCCCGATATGACAGCACGGCTCCGCCATCAGCGTCGTCCCTTTTTCCAATCCCGGGCGGCGGCAACCAGCGCCGCGACGTTGGCCTCCTCGGCCTCCGGAGGAATCTCGCATCCCGAAGACAGGATGAAGCCGCCACGTCCGTCGAACCGGGCGAGCAGCGCGTCGGCGGTCTGGCGAATGCTGTCCGCGCTATCGGTAACGAAACTCAAAGGCTTGATGTTGCCGTCCAGGCACAGGGAGTCTTCGCCCAAGGTTTCCAGCACCGTGTCCAAATCGACGCAGTAATCGACATTGCCGATGTCGAAGCCGAAGGAAGAATAAAGCGGCAAGATCGCAGCGGTCTGCCCGGCGATGTGAAGCCAATTGGCCTTGGCCCCTGCCTGCTTGAAAGAAGCAGCCAGATGGGCAACCCGGGGACCGACCAACTCGCGAAACAGTCCTGCCGGTACGATTTCAGGGCTGGCGGCCGGATCGAACACCAGCACGATGTCCGCCCCTGCCGCCAACTGGGCGGAGCCGAACGATCGGGCAACCTCGGTGGCGTAGTCGAGCAGATGGACGAAGCGATCAGGTTCATCGATCGCCAGGAACAGCGCGCGCTGCATTCCAACAAATTGCACCGCTCCGGTCATCGGGCCTTGGACCAGGCCGATCACCGCGGCGGCGTCGCCCACGCCGGCCCGCATTCGCGCCACCATCTCGACCACCGCCGGCATACGCCCGGCGGTCGCCGGATCGGGCGGTGCCAGCCGGGAAAAGTCACGATCGGGAGTGAAGGGCGGATCGCTGATCGCCGGATAAATCCCGGGATGGCGGATCACCGTGCCGCCCAGCGATTCGGCCTCGATCGTAAGGTCGAGTACGGCGAAGATCGCATCGAGCCCGTAGTGGCGCCACGCAGCCAACTGGCATTCGGCCGCGGTTGCCGCAGATGCCAGATAGTCATCCACACTTCTGCCGGCCACCTTGGCGGCGTGGGCAAAGATTTGGGGAATTACCGGCGGGCGGTCGCAGGATTGGCGCAGGATGGTCCGCTGCAGTCGTTCAATGGCCAGCATAAACACCGTCCAGCAAGGCGCCGACGTAATGGACGGCGTCGAAAGCGGTCTGACCGACGAAATCCACCGCCAAGGCGTCGGCCGTGCACTGCTTGAGTGCCGCACCGCCGGCTAACACCTTGACATGGCTGAGCCCGGCGGCGCCCAGTGCCGGCTTAACCTGTCGCACCAGAGGAATGACGCTAGAAATCAGGCCGGTCAGGCACACCGCCACCGCGCCGCTTTCGGCAGCGGCCTTGACCACGGCGGCGACCGGCGTGTCCTTGCCGCAATCGATCACCTTGATATGGGCTCCGGTCAGCAATATCTTGAGGATGGATTTACCGATATCGTGGATGTCGCCCTCCAAAACTGCCGCGATCACGGTGGCGCGGGGATTGGGTAGATCGGCGTCTCCGGGAAACAACCGGTGGATCACCGCCATCACCGCCCGCCCGGCCAGCATGATTTCCAGGAGATTGAACTGCTCGGCGGTGCACTTGCGGTCAAGCGCGCCCATGGCTACTTCGATGCCGTCGGTAACGATTTCTGCCGGTTGCCGCCCCTTGGCGATCAACTCTCCGACCAGCGCCAGACAGTGCTCCCGCTCCCCCTCGACCAGGGACGCTACAAGGGCATCAAAGGCGCTGTCCATGATGTCTACCATACCCTATCCTGAGCCAACTGTGGAATTGCCTACCCTTCGAGGTTAGGCCCTTATAATCGTCTATTCAACTCGATGTTGCATGAATCAGCCTCTGGCATATGCCTGCTCAGTAGTTTCCGGTTCATTTCAGAATACAACTGAATAGAAAACCTATTTGTCGCAATTCTGCGTTGCTCTTGCAGGAGTACGTTCCCATGAGCGAAGCGGCCTCTCGAATCGCAATTCTCAAGACTGACATCACAACCCTGGCAGTTGACGGCAGGTGGCCCGTTCATCAACTCCGAAGGATCACTTTGAATCTTGAAAAGCTGTGCCCCGTTCATCGCGGTCTTATCGCGATGAGCGGGCGGGTACTCCAGGTCCCGCTTTTGAGACCCGGGATAGCACAAACCCCTCCGAGCCACGGATTACTCCTGAAAAACGCCGCAGTTACCCATAGCCCTGGGGACGACCCGCTTCTCTGAAACCAGCACTGACCGGCGAGAATCAAAAGTACCGATGGAAAATAGTAATTGACGCCAGACACAGCACACAACTTGCACACACGGAGAGCAGGGCCCTGAATTCCGTTGGTATTTGAGGTGAGGGGCCGCTACTGATCAGAAGTCTCAGTGGTCGTTCTTCGAGCGCCACGCTGGGCATCGTTTAGTCCCAATCACAACCTAATCGTGAGGGGCTGGGCTGGTCATTCCGAAGCGTCGCGGCGAGGCTTGGCACAACGCGACGCCCTATGCAGGGGAGGCAGACTGGGTGGTCCCCAGCTTCTCTCTCAAGGGCAAACAGCCCCGTGTCGCCAACATGCTGGTTGAGGACCATCTACGGCCAGCGGCCATTGCAACGGGAGTGCTGAAGCAGGGGGACACCGTCCGGTTTAGGTTCCAAAATCTGCGTCACTCGCTGGCGGCGTTTCTCGTACAGGCCGGGAAGGACCCGAAGACGGTTCAGACGCTGCTCCGCCACGCCGACGTGCATACCACCCTTCAGATTTATGCGCATGGCCGGAACGAGGATCGCATGACCGCGCAGGGCGAAATGCTGACGGCGTTTTTCGCGCCGCCACCGATGGTGCAGTGACAATCACGGGTGAACAACGGGTGAGCGTTTTTATCTATTTACCGCTAAGTGCTTTAGAAAGTGGTGGCCAGAGACGGGATTGAACCGCCGACGCCGGCCTTTTCAGGGCGTTAATAACTCGTGTTTGCAATAACTTACAGGTCTTCGTGGGCTGCCTGAATACGCCAAAATACGTGTAAAACGGGCCAATCACGGGTGAGCGAAAACGGGTGAGGATTTTGTCATCGGGTGCGGCGGGGTTCCATGCACCCGCGATACATTCGAGCGGCTGCTGAAAGAGTGGGGCTTTCTGGTGGGCGAAGTGGCCTGGTGCTCTTTGGCCCGTCCCGTTGCCAAACCCCGGTCGGCCGTCTCCTGTATGGGCGGTAACGTTGATTGCGACGCCTATTCTCCAACCCGACTCGGTCATCAGATGCCGCGACGCTGGCCGACTTCCGAGTACCGATACAGCGAGATGGGGAGTCGGCGCCTATTGAAGTAAGTCGAAGCCCCAGCCCTGCCATCGATCAACGTGCTTATCAAAGTGATTACTCGGAACTGAGAGTACAAGTAGATCTTTGGCACGGGTCATCGCGACATATGCAAGCCGCCCACCCGCGACCTGCCGCCGGCCACCATTTGCTTTGACTATAATGGGCGCATTGGGAAATCCTCCCTGCTTGAACCGCTTGTTGGAAGCTCCGGCTGGCTCAGTCTCACTTCTGGGAGGAGACCGGCAGCTACGAGACCAAGATCAACGCTGGCTTTACAGAACTGAAGCCGAGCGCGTACACAGTGTCAGGCAACGACTCTGTGTTGGACTACCGCAATACGCACTCATTCCTCATGATGCAATCAGGGACAACATGACCATCCACGGGTTCGCTGAGCGTTATGGTTGCCGTTAAAGGCAAGGAGATATAACGCACTTGACGTTCGCTGAGAGTCCTCTATGATGAAGTTATCCAGAAATGGATAGCCGGAGGATACACCGAAATAGAACCCTTTAGCGGTGGCATCCACGGAGCAATCTGTGAGTGCTCCGGCTAAAGGGTTTTTTCGTAAGTCGAGTCTCATCGGACAGTCAATGGTTGACTGAAACGACTACCCTATTGCTTTGGCGTTTTCTGGCCGCGCTTCTTCTTGCTCCGCGCCTCTTTCGTGCGCCCATCCACTCCGCCTTTGTCCCACAGGGTGCTCCGGCACTTCTTGGAGGCGCAGAACTTTGGATTTGGCACGGAGGGAATCCAAGTGTGTCCGCAACTACCACGGACAGCGACCTGTTGCATTCTCCATGAAATAAACGACATTACGCATAATGCCCAAAGCGCATAATGCAGTTGAATCCGAATCAGTACTTATCTGCAATATGTCTTATAGGCACTATGCGCAATGGGCGTATCGCATGGAGCGCCACCAAATCTGGGAGCGGCTTTGGGTGGGAGGGCTTGCCGACGCTGAGAAACTCGCGAGCGGCAACCCCCATCTGCGTGACGCTTTGGGTTTAAGCGCCCACACGGCCGAGGTACTGCTCCACTGCTTCGCGCATGATGTCTTGGTGTGTACGCCGTTCCTTGGCTCCCAGTGTGCAGAGCCTGACGTAAGTCTTGCT
>Ga0224559_1000587_pt1 | contig 23535 bp, 17 predicted proteins | sample 714S33034metaG_FD_180676 | JGI IMG/M metagenome (GOLD analysis project Ga0224559, IMG submission 180676) | Peat soil microbial communities from Stordalen Mire, Sweden - 717 S3 30-34 | ecosystem: Environmental > Terrestrial > Soil > Wetlands > Peat | place: Sweden: Norrbotten County, Stordalen... | reverse complement strand
GTTGTAGAACAGGGAACAGGGAACAGGGAACAGGGAACAGAAAACAACCCACGCAGGCGCATCCTTGGCCTTAAGCTGCGGGATGGGCGGCAGTTGATGGCCGGGGCCACGATCATCACGACCGGAACGTTTTTGAATGGGCTGATTCACTGCGGCGAGCAGCAGTATCCCGCGGGGCGCAGCGGCGAGCCGGCGAGTGTTTTGCTGGGTGAGGCGCTGCGGGCTTTGGGCTTGCGGACGTGCAGACTCAAGACCGGAACGCCGCCGAGGCTGGACGGACGGACGATCCGGTGGGAGGCCTTTGAGGAGCAGAAGGGTGACGCAGAGCCGACACCTTTCAGCTTCCGAACGAAAAAAATTGTTCAGCCGCAAATCAGCTGCCACATTGCTTTCACTACGCCGGAGACGCTCAGGATCATTCGCGAAAATGTGCACCGGTCGGCGATGTATTCTGGACAGATTGCGGGTATCGGGCCACGCTATTGCCCGTCGATTGAAGACAAGATCGTCAAGTTCCCCGACAAGACACAGCACCAGTTTTTTCTGGAGCCGGAAGGGCTGCACACGCACGAGGTCTACGTGAACGGCATGTCTACCTCGCTGCCGATGGAGGTGCAGTGGGAGATTGTGCGCTCGATTCCGGGGCTTGAGGCGGCGGAGATGCTTAGGCCGGGCTATGCAATTGAGTACGACAGTGTGGACGCGACCGAACTGGACCGGACACTGCGTGTGAAAAGCATGGAGGGACTGTACCTTGCCGGACAGATCAACGGGACCAGCGGGTATGAAGAGGCCGCGGGGCAGGGGATTATGGCGGGAATCAACGCGGCGCTGTGGCTGAAGGGCGAGCCGGCTTTCACGATGGACCGGAGCGAGGGCTACATCGGCGTTCTGATTGACGATTTGATCTCGAAGGGAATCAATGAACCTTACAGGATGTTTACATCGCGGGCCGAGTTCCGGCTGCATCTGCGGATTGACAACGCCGACCGGCGGCTAACTCCGTATGGGCGGCGGCTGGGGCTGATCGATGATGAAGCCTGGGCGGAGTATGAGCAGAAGCAGACGAGGATGGCTGCACTGGAGCGGCTGCTAACGACAAGCAAAGTGACTCCGGAAAGGCTGAAGGCCGCGGGATTTGGCGAGCAAACAGCGACGTCTGGTTTGACGTGGGCGCAACTGCTGAAGCGGCCAGAGGTGGAGATTGAAGAGGTGCTGGGGGCGTTGCGCGAAGAGTTAGGGCGCGAGCCGCTACTGGCGGAATTTGGAGACTGCCGTGTTGCAGGCGTTGAGGGATCCCACCCTTTCCGCAAAGAACGCGGAAAGGATGGGGCACCCAGCATTTTACGCAGCAGTTTTCGCAATGAGGCGCGAGCGGTGGAGACGGAGATTAAGTTTGCCGGCTATCTGGGACAGCAGAAGAAATCCATTGAGAAGCTGAAGGCCGCCGAGGCCGTGGCGATTCCAGAGTGGCTGGATTACGGCGCCATCAGCGGGCTATCGCGGGAGATGCAGGAGACGCTGAAGCGGGTGCGGCCCAGCACCATTGGACAAGCCAGCCGCCTTCCCGGAGTGACGCCGGCGGCGCTTGGGCTGGTGCATGTGTCGATCCGGCTGCAAGGGGAGAGACGGACCACTGCCAACCGATAATTCCTGTTTTTCCAGTCATTTGGACTCGTTCGAGCAGCAAATCAGCGCTATATTTATAGACGAACAAAAGGAGAATGCAGCAAATGCTGGCAGAAGATGTATCTCGTGAGATCCTCGCGATGGAGCGGGCAGCGTTCGACCGCTTGGGGAAGGGTGACCCGGACGGTTTTCTTGAGATATCCGATCCCGATGTCGTCTATTTCGATCCATTTCAACCGCGGCGGATCGACGGCCTGGAGAATTTGCGGCGCTACTACTCCGAGATGCGTGGAAAGATTCAGATTGACAGTTACGGGATCGTTGACCCAAAGATTCAGATGCATGGCGAGATTGCGGTACTCACTTTTCGCTTCGATTCTCGCGGAAGCGAATGGGAGATGCACTGGAACACGACCGAAATTTACCGGCGCACCGACCAAGGATGGCGGATTATCCACAGCCACTGGTCTTTCACCCAGCCCAAACTTGCCAACTAGCAGCGCTGGCCATACTCTGATTTTCTCGCAACGCTACTGACTGCTCCTGTCGCCCTTACCGATAAACGGGAGATGGAAGGGCACCTCTTCGTTTGACGGCTTCTTGCGTTTTGGGTTGTTGTCTTCGGGGAGCCTGGTGCGCTGGGAGTTGATGCACATCCAGCCGGTATGGGCGCGCTCAAAGACGTGCGTGAAGACGCCTTTTTCGTCCACTTGGGCGGAACCGACTTTGTGGTGCAGCAGATAGGTGCCGTTGGCTACGGCGATATCGCCCAACATGCGCACGGTGATCACCTTCTGTTCGAGGTGCATGGTTTTGTCTTCGCCAGTGATCAGTTGCGCCAGTTGCTGGTTGCGGGTGGTGATATCGCCGCCGGCGGAGACATCCACGAACAAAGGAGAGAGCACAAGTTCGAGGCTGTACTGGTCACGCGTATTGATGGCGCTGGCCCAGGCGTCTTCAATCTTCTGGAAGTCGCGAATTTGCGGGCTCTCGGCGGAGGTGACGGCAGGCTGGGGCGCGGAGGCAGACGGCACGGGAGCCGGAATTTGCGCCAAGGTAGAGAAGCATGAGAGCAGGAAGACAGAAAAACCAGCCGCAAGACGGGTCATACGCACCATGAACTCCAACCTGAACAGTTTTCAGGGTTCCGAGCGCAGGACCCAGTTGCCGTGTTTCCGGCGGCTATCGAGGTAGGGGGACTGTCCCCGATTTCCTGTTCCCTGTTCTCTATGCTTTGATGATAGCTCTTTGACTCGGCGGTGAGGCCGAGGGAAGTGTGAAAAAAGGTACACAAGCACTATGTCAGAGATTGCAGCCGATCCGGCTGGTGGAGGGTGATCAGGGAGTCTTCGATTGTGATCCAACCTTCTTTGCGGAACTGGCCCAGGGTGCGGGTGACGGTTTCGCGGGTGGTACAGGCCATGGAGGCCATCTCCTCGTGGGTCAGCAGCAGCGGGAAGCGGAAGCCTCCATCATCGAGGTGGTCGCCGATCTGGTGTGCGAGTTCGAGGAGCAGGCGCCCCAGCCGGGCGGCCACGGTTTCTGCCAGCGCGATGCGGCAGGCGTCCTGCAGGGCAAAGCGGTATTCCTGGCAGATGCACTGGACGGCGCGCATCTGGGCTTCTTTGTGGCTGCGAAGAAAGCTGAGGAAGCGGTCGCGCTCAACGGGGCGAAGCTGGGCGGTGGTGAGCGTTTCAGCTGAAACCTCGTAGACGCCGTGGGAGAGAACCGCGTAGAGGCCCAGCATGGAGCCCGGCCCGGCAACCCGGACAATCATCTGACGATCTTCAAGGCGCCCGGTGGTGAGCTTGAGATAGCCGCCGCATATCAGGTAAAGGCAGCGTGCGTCCTCGCCCTGAGTGAAAAGCGAAGACTGTGCAGGCAGCGAGATGGTGCTGGTGGCCAGTTCAAGGTCGGCCAATACGGCGCTGCCCAAGGAACAGAACCATCCGGGACGGCGATTTGAGCATGCTGCGCATCCTACAGGGATTTGCCGTGCAATGTGCTTCTGCCGCGGTTGCGCTACTGCCGAGTTCTCTGAATGCGCCATGGTATTGTCCCGTCTGCTACCGGTCCACCCTCTGCAGCCTGCATGACTGAACCCGGCAGGCTGTTCAAGGGCGGAATCAATAAAGATACACCGCAGCCTCGCGAAGAGCCCCTGTCTAGAGAGTTTGCAGGAGCCAGAACCGCAGAGGATGTGATGGGCCTCACGTCTATATCAGGTTTCAGTTGCTGGAGCTTCGTCTGGGCTTTGTTGAATTTAATTGTGGAGTAAATTTGTTCAGTTTTGCACAGCCCCGCAACCGAAATCCTGTTACTTTCACAAACGAAATGATCCTCCGACCCTAGAATCGGCGACAATTTGACGAGACAGTGTTGCATCTGGAGGGCGGGAATAATTCGGATGTGACTGAAAAAATAGGCAATAACGGAGATCTACAACACTTGAGGACAGGAAAATGCGAGCATGAATGGTCTCTATCGATGAACGTGACGAGCGTCACAGCAAGCGAATATGATGAAACCGTAATCTTCCGGCATGAAGTGATGCTCCACACAAAGAGCATCTTTCGCGGGAGTGTGACCGAATTGGTTAGGTTGCTGCCAAAGCGGTGTTCCCGATGGGGAATTTCCATTTATTTGGCGGCAGGCGGTCAATGTAATTGTCTGCGGGAGTGGATATGAGAGCATCCAAGGCGGTACTGATGCACAGAAATAGGCCTGTTACGCAATTGCCGATTAGTGCGGCTCCGGGCAAGAGGCCGGGGTTGCTTGCTTGTTTGATGTTCGTGCTGGGCGCAGGATTGTTGTGCGTCCCCGCATTTGCGGCTCCAGCGCCTGGCGATAAGTCGGCCGCGGCGCAAGCCAAAGATACCGCGCCCGGCGATTATGTGGGTAGCGAAACCTGCGCCACCTGTCACGATGAGGTGTCTAAGAAGTTCGCAGACAACCCTCACACCAAAATTGCACTCTTACATGGCAAGAACGGTGTCACATGCGAGGGCTGCCACGGCGCCGGCAAGGGACACGTTGATGGCGGCGGCGATATTACCAAGATCTTCGACCCTGCCAAGGCTACGCCTAAAGAAGTAGATGCAATGTGCCAGGGTTGCCATGCTGGAGCGCATCCCAACTTCGACCGTTCTCCTCATGCCAAGAGCGGGGTAAGCTGCATCGGCTGCCACAACATCCACAGCAGCAAGGAGGAGTCGCTGCTCAAGGCGCCCCAGCCTGCGCTGTGCTATCAGTGCCATAACGATGTGAAGCCGGCGTTCGATATGCCATTCCATCACAAGGTGAACGAAGGCCTGGTCACCTGCAACGACTGCCATGATGTTCACGGCACGTTTGGAAACAACAACATCAAGTCGACGGCCGATCAGAATGCGATTTGCACCAAGTGCCACATGGAGAATCGCGGGCCATTCGTATATGAGCACGTTCCGGTCAAGGCGGAAGGCTGCATGAGCTGCCACACTCCGCATGGGTCGCAAAACGCCCGGCTGTTGAATATGCCCACAATCAACACCTTGTGCAACCAGTGCCATAGCCCGGTCGCGGCAGGCACGGTTCATGGTATGGGCGCCGGATCGTCGACGATACAGCCGTGCATTGACTGCCACACCATGATCCATGGCTCCAATATCGACCCGTATTTCAAAAGGTAATGGAATTGTGCCGCGCCCTCTGGAAGCATTGGATGGCGCGGCCCAAATTTCGTGCAAGCTCGGTACACGAGTTCAAGATTTTTGATTTCAGCAACAATGTTTTTCCAAGTGAGGCTTTATATGAACAAGGTAGGCTGGTTTTCAAAGCTGTCTAATCAACATACCTCTACCACAAAGATGCAGTGCATTGCTGGGGGCGTTGGAATCGCCTTAATCCTGCTGATGACAGTCATCGCTGCCGCCCAGGATACCGCGCCAAGTGCACCAGTGGCCATTCCGAGCGGATATTCGTCCCATTCGACCATGGATCTCGGCGGGCACATTGACACCATCAATGGCAGCAGATCCATGTACGATACGCTGGTCAACCAGCAATCCGGCCCGCGCCTGCTGGGCGCGACCTTTGAGATGCGCGCGCTCCCAACCAACAAGCATCCCCAGGTTGATTCCCTCCGCGCCATCGTCAACGGCCTGGGCGGCGATCCGAACAACTTTGCCAAGCTGGACTTTTCCAAGGGCAAACTCTACGAGTTCTCGGGGATGTTCCGCCGCGACCGCCAATACGCTGACTATGACCTGCTGGGCAATCCGAATATCACTACCGGGCAGTCGATTCCCATCGGGCTCTCCACCACATCCACCACCTCGCTTGCCTGGCCACAGGTTAAGGATTCGTCGGTGATGTTCAACACGGTGCGCCGCATGACGGACACCAACATCACGCTTCTTCCTTTATCGAAGGTGACCTTCCGGGTTGGATACTCGCAGAATATTTTGCAGGGCAATACCCTGACCCCGAGCTATACCATCGCCAAGTACAACGCGCTGCTTCAGGAGTATCAGCGCAACAGCACCGATGAATACACGGCAGCGATGGATTGGAAGCCGCTGCAGGGCACCAAGCTGACTTTTGAGGAGGATATTACCCACTTCAAGACGGGATCCTTCTTTACGCTGAACCCGAACGGGTTCCGGGTGCAGGAGGCAAGCGGAACACAGGTCGACCTGGGCAACTGGGACAGCCAGACCGCCTATGGCATCGCCGGCTGCAACACCGGCAGTATGGGCTCCGCATACACCAACTCAACCACCTACACCATTCTCTCGTCGGCGCCAGCAGGCGGCCTGCCGGTCATCAATGCAGCATGCGATGCCTTGATCAGCTATACGCGCACGCAGCCGACGCGCATTCTCACTCCCACGGAAATCTTCCGCTTCCAGAGTTCCAGCCTTAAGACTCTGACGATGAACGGCGATATCCGCTACACAAACGCGAATATGAACCTGCCGAGCTACTACGATAGCTACCAGGGTCTGAACGGTCAGACAACCTCGGTCACCTATACTGCCCTCGGGTCAGCCAATCGGGCAGTGGTCTCCGGCGACTATGGATTTACCTGGCAGGCTTTGAAGAAGTTCAGCATCACTTATCAGGTTGATTACAACAATGTCCATCAACCCGGAACGACTACATTCACCAGCAAGACCACTCTGGCGACGCCCACCAACCCGAATGAAGTGATCAATTACGCCGGCACTCTTACCACAACCGTGGCTGCCACTGGCGCCTCTGGATTTACGGGAGCTGGTGCAATCAATACTCCGCTGCCGGCCTACTTTGGCCAGAAGCTCCTGACCAGTAACCTGACCGGGACCTGGGACGCTTCATCGCGCGCCACGCTCGCGGTCACTTATCGTTACCGCCACCACATGATCGCCGAGGGCCTAAATGGCCTGGTTAACGCCCCGTTAGCCACAGGCACAGGTGCAACTAATAATGGAACGGTGACCATCAACCAAGACGGTGGAATCTTCAATGTCGCCTTGCATCCCGCCAAAAATTGGGATGTCAACGGTTCCTTCGAGATGCTCTACGACGACAACTCATTCACTCCGGTAGGCCCGCGTCAAACTCGGCACTACAGAGTGCATAGCATCTACAAACCCAGGCCCTGGGCGACGTTTTCTGGCGCCTTCAATGACCTGGAGAAACATAACAACACGAACGAAAACGCGGCCACCGGCAACGCATTCTACGGTCCGATCCAGCATGAAGATCGCAGCCGGGTAGCGAGCATTGGTGCGGTGCTGGCTCCGAATGAGCATTATGGGCTGGATTTCAATTACGCCTATAGCGATGTTTATGCGTCCACCAACATCTGCTATCTGAGCGGCGGCGCGGCCAATCTGCCTGGCGCATCCACGGCCCCAGGCTCCATCCCCGCCTCCGTCACGGGATCGGGTAATGTCTACGCGAATGGCGTTTGCAATTACAATACGGCACACTCCGGCGCGCCTACTTTGGGGGAATGGTGGGGCAAGGACTTCTCGGATGCGCCCACGCAGTACGTGTCGACGGCTGTTCGTCTTTCTCCGGTGGATGAAATTCACGCGAATATCGGCTATCGCATCAGCGATGTGAACGGCACCCGCTTCTTCAACGATGCACGCGACGTCAACGGCTCGCTGGTTTCGAAGTATCAGACGCCCTTTGTGAATCTTGCCTGGACACTTCGTCCCGGGTTGATTTGGAAGGTGGACTACAACTATTTCGGATACGGCGAGGGCGGTCCCTCTGGCGCTCCGTTCTGCAACACAGCGACGGCTGCGGCAACAACTGCGGCAACAACCTCTGTTCCATGCACCTCATCGACGATCGCGGCGTATCCGACCGGTCTGACAGAACCGACTTCCGGTTTGACAGCCCCTCGGACATTCCATGCGAACAACGTAACCATTTCACTGCATTACGAGTTCTAATTCCGCGCGATGAACGAGTACAACCCAACCGGCGCAGTTCCCTTAAAGTAAAAAGGAATTGCGCCGTTTGTCTGAGAAGACATTCTGATGTAAGCCCGGCAGTGGCTTCAGTGGCCGATTCCGGATGCCGTAAGATGGAGTTTGAAGGACATTCCAGGCGCCGGGTTACCGCAGCGCGTCTTGGCGGGTAGAAAGATCAAAAGGAGAGTTGCTATGACAAAGATGATTCGATCTCTTATGGCATTGGCAGTAGTAGCATCACTTGCCAGCGCCGTGTGCTTCGCCCAGTCCGGTGGTGAAGCGACCTACAAAGCCAAGTGCGCGATGTGCCACGGAGCCACAGGCACCCCAAGCGCGGGGATGGCCAAGATGGGCGTAAAGCCTGTCTCCGACCCGGCGATCAAGGCGCTTACTGTGGCCCAGATTATTGCCGTCGTCAAGAGCGGCAAAGGCAAGATGAAGCCGGTCGCGGGACTCACCGAGGCGCAGATCAAGGACGTGGCGACCTTCTACAAAGGGCTGAAGTAACGCGTACAATCAAAACGGGAAGAACGACCAGGCCCGCCGATCTCGGCGGGCCGTCCGTTTGAAAGTGGGGGATAAGGTGGCAGTGTTTCAGAAATTCCGTGAAGGCTGGGTGCGTCCGGCGCTGTTTTTCGGCAACAACCCCATCAGCCTTGCCGGTGGAGCGATTACCAGCGCCTCCGGCGTGACCATGATTGGTTATTGGCTGGTAGAGCTGTTTGGCCGGTTCAACGACAACCCCTATCTCGGCATCATTTTCTTTCTGCTATTGCCGGCAGTATTTGTGATTGGGTTGCTGCTGATTCCGGTGGGCGTGTGGGTGCGCCACAAGAAGTTGCAGAAGGCTGGTTTAATTCCAGCCGAATTCCCCAAGATCGACCTGAACGACCGTATCTTCCGCCACGGCCTGGACATCGTGCTCGTGACCACCATCGTCAATCTTCTTGTAGTGTCCATGGCCAGCTATCGCGGCGCTGCCTATATGGATTCACCGCAGTTCTGCGGCCAGAGCTGCCATGTGATGCACCCGGAGTACACGGCCTACAAGATCTCCGCTCACTCGCACGTGGATTGCGTCGCTTGCCACATCGGTTCTGGCGCCCAAGCCTACTTCAGCGCCAAGGTGAACGGCACCAAGCAACTGATCGAGGTGAGCTTCCATCCGATTTCGGGGATGGCTCCAAAAATCATTCCCGACTACCCGACGCCGATCGAATCTCCGGTGCGGAATCTGCGCCCGGCGCGTGTGATCTGCGAGGGCTGCCACACCCCTGCCCGGTTTATTGGCGAGAAGCTGCTGGTAAAGTCCAGCTTTGCCGACGATGAAACGAACACGGAGACCCAGTCGGTGGTGGTGCTGCATTTGGGCGGGCGAGATTCGCTTTCTCATCTGACAGGAATTCACGGCGTACATCTGGGACACATCGAGTATGTCGCCACGGATCCGACCCGGACTTCGATTCCCTGGGTGCAGAAGCGGAATGACGATGGCACGGAGACGGTGTTTGCCACCGCTGCGGCGGGCGCAGGCGTGCCCAAGGGAGAACGGCGGGTGATGGACTGCATCGACTGCCACAACAGGGCCGCGCACACCTTTGTGACCGCGGAAGATGCGCTCAACCGGGCCATGGCCGAGGGTGCTGTGAGTCCGTCTCTACCGTGGGTTCATAAGAAGGGCCTGGAACTGCTCAAGGGCAATTACGCGAGCGAAGACGATGCGCGCGCGAAGATTCCCGCGCAGCTTGAAGGCTTCTATCGCACTGAGCATCCCGAGGTGCTGGCTGCCAAGGCAGCACTGGTGAAGTCTGCGGGCGAGCAACTCGCGGTCCTCTACAACCAGAACGTCTTTCCTTATATGAAGGTGACGTGGGGAACGCATCCCAACCACATCGGCCACATGAGCTATCCGGGTTGCTTCCGCTGTCACGATGGCGAACATGCAGCCAAAGGCGGCGCCAGCATTACCCAGGACTGCTCGGCCTGCCACAATCTGCTGGTGGTGGACGAGGCAAAGCCCAAGGTACTCACGGATCTGGGCATCCAGTAGCAGAGCAACTCAAGGTACGGTCAGCGTTCGGCATCCTAAAGCGAAAAGAATCGCAAGGCGCCGAGCGCGACCGTCCAGAGCAACAGTTGCGCTCCGAGCGTAGGCAGGTTTCGCTTCATCGATGGCCAACTTATTACGGCAAATGCCAGGATGATCGGTAGCTGAGTGACCATCAAAATCTGGAAGATGTGAGCCTGCCAGCCTTCGTCGGTTGGTGGATGATTTCCAAATTCAATTGCGCTTTCAATGACGATCGCCAAGGAAATCAGCGACATCACGATCGGAGCAATACCGCAAAAACGCGTGACTCTACGTGCATCCGTCATCGGACTGTTCCTCCTCGGGATGACCGGAATCCCCGCACCGGAAGGGATTTCCGCGTTGCGTTCCCATTCTTCAGACAGTCTATCTCACTATCTCCGCCGAGTTCATCGCGTTCTTTCACACCACATACTTACCCTGGCGTGTTAGCCTTGCTTTTCGGAGTAAAGGAGCCAGAATTCTCATGCATTCCAGCCAGCCTATTCACTTCAATCTTGTAGTCGCGGCCCATGCCGCCATGATCGAACACGGTTTTCAGCCGGATTTTCCCACTGGGTCCGACAAGGAGCTGGGCGCGATTCAGGCCCATCCAGAAACGCCTGCTGCCCCCGGCGCTCAAGATCTGCGCGGCCTGCTCTGGTCGTCGATTGACAACGACACTTCCAAAGATCTGGACCAGATTGAGTGGGCGGAACAGTTGCCCGATGGCCGCATTCGCGTACTGATCGGCGTGGCCGATGTGGACGCGCGCGTTGCGCGGGGCACCATCATCGACGGCCATGCAAAGAGCGAGACGACCTCGGTTTACACCGGCGTGAAGGTCTTTCCGATGCTGCCCGCCGAACTCTCCGAGGGCATCACCTCGCTGAATGAGAATGAAGATCGCGTGGCACTGGTGGTCGAGTATTCCGTGGACCAAGCCGGCACGGCGTCGGACGGGAAAGCTTACCGGGCGCTGGTGCACAACCGCGCGCAACTGGCCTACAACAGCGTGGGCGCATGGCTGGAGGGCCGTGGGCCCGCGCCGGCCAAAGTGGCCGCCAGTGCCGATCTGGCCGCGCAGTTGAAGCTGCAGGACGCGGCGGCGCAGCGCATGGTGGGCGGACGCTTTCAGCATGGCGCTCTGGATTTGGAAACCATGGAGACACGGCCGGTGATGCTGGCTGACCAGGCGGTGGATATCGCTCGCCTCGAGAAGAACCGCGCCACTTCGCTGATTGAGGAGTTCATGGTGGCTGCCAACGGAGTCATCGCCCGGACCTTTGAAGCTGCCGGCGTGGCCTCGATTCGCCGCATTGTGCGCACACCCAAGCGGTGGGACAGAATTGTCGAGATGGCTCAGGGGCTGGGAACGACGCTGCCTGCCGAGCCTGACTCGAAGGCTCTCAACGACTTTCTGCTGGCGCAAAAGCAGAAGGACCCCGACCACTTCCCGGACCTCTCGCTGGCCACGGTCAAGCTGATGGGCCCCGGCGAGTATGTGCTGGTGAAGCCGGGCGAAGTTTCGCCAGGCCACTTCGGGCTGGCTGTGCAGGACTACACCCACTCCACCGCGCCCAACCGCCGATTTCCGGATATGGTGACGCAGCGGCTGATGAAGGCCTGGCTGGCCAAGGGGCCGCAGCCCTACAGCGAGAACGACCTCAACGCCATCGCCGTTCACTGCACGCTGATGGAAGACAATGCGCGCAAGGTGGAGCGCGAAATGCAAAAGCGTATCGCCGCCGTGGTGCTGCATCCGCGCATCGGCCAGAGCTTCCCAGCCATCGTTACCGGCGTCAACAACTACGGCGTCTTTGTTCGGACCCTCGACCCGCATGTGGATGGCATGGTCGTGAGCGGCGGCAAGGGACTGGATGTGGGCGACAGGGTGACGGCGAAGCTGATTTCCACCGATCCACAGCGGGGGTTTATTGATTTTGCGGTGTGAGGATGCAGGTCACATTCTCGCGAGCGGTTGCACCAACAAATCAAATGCCCTTCAGGATCGGTGAAGCCAGCGACGGTTCTGCAGTCGGGGATGGTATGCGGGCCGTTGGCGGATTTGTGTGTCCTGAGAGCGCTGAATTGCGTCTAACAAGAAAGTGCTGTTTCCACACAACAATAAATCGCCCTTGGGATCTTCGGTTGCGAGAAGGCTCCGGCAAGACGATTTACTCTAAAGGCAACCCGGCCTATTCGCCTTTTTTCCAGGTGAACTGACCAGGCGGGCTCCTACTCCACGACTGAGGAATCAATGCGCCTAGGCTCTTGTCTTTTGTCTGCAACGCTCGCGGCCAGCTTTGGCCTGCCAGCATTGCCATCCATTGGTTTTTCGCAGGAAGCGGGCTCTGGAATGATCGTTGCCGTCTCAGAGCTACCCAATGCGCCGCAGGCGCAATTCGAAGCGGCAGAGGTTGAACAGCAAGAGCAACAAACTACCGCCGGGCAGCCGGCACAGGGCAGCTCCAGTGCGCAAGCCGCCGCGCAACAGCCGGATGCCACAAAACGCCAACACGAAAAAGCCGAGGAACAGATCAAGGAGCAGGAGAAGCAGCGGACGGTGGGAATCCTGCCTGCCTTCAATGTCTCTTATCGCAGCGATGCCGTCTCCATGACCGCAGGCCAGAAGATTCGTCTCGCTTTTCGCTCTGCGACTGATCCGGTGGCCTTCGGCGCGGCATTCCTAGTCGCTGGCTACCACGAGGGTATGCACGACAATGTCGGATTCCCCTGGGGAATCAAAGGCTATGGAGAGCGTTCGGGCGCGGCCTATCTGGACGCCTTCGACGGCACGATGATCGGCAACGGCATTCTGCCTTCCATCCTGCACCAGGACCCGCGATACTTTCGCCTGGGTCACGGAACCGCCAGCCACCGGCTGCTTTATGCCCTAGCCACAAATGTCATCTGCAAGCACGACAACACGGGTAAGTGGGAGCCGAACTACTCGAATGTGGCGGGCAACCTTATTTCGGGCGGCATTTCCAATCTCTACTATCCGTCCAGCAACTCCGGCATCGGCCAGACCTTCACCAATGGGTTCATCGTCACCGCCGAAGGAGGGTTTGGCGCCATCTTCCAGGAATTCTGGCCGGACATCTCGCGCAAAATTCTGCATAAGGATCCGACCCACGGTCTCGACGACCGGGCGCGCGCGGCCGACATAGCGAAAAAGGATGCCAAGAAAAACCAGCAGTAGGGCAGGAGGCTTTGCGCCCGCGCTCAATCGATCTTGACATTCCGCCGCATGAGCGTCGCTTGCAACATATGGTTCAATGCAAAGAAAAACGCGGGAAGGATTGCTCCTTCCCGCGTTCTGTTTTGAAGCGTTGCTGAGATTTAGACCAAGCCCTGATCCAGCATAGCGTCGGCGACTTTGAGGAAGCCGGCGATGTTGGCGCCGTTCACCAGGTTGCCCGGCGTGCCATACTTCGCGGCCGTTTCAAAGCAATTCTTGTGAACTTCAATCATGATCTTGTGCAAGCGGCTGTCGACTTCTTCGCGGGTCCAGGAGAGGCGCATGCTGTCCTGCGTCATTTCCAGACCGGAGGTGGCAACGCCGCCGGCATTGGAGGCCTTGGCCGGCCCATAGAGGACCTTTGCATCGAGGAAGGTTTTGGTAGCATCGATGGAGCTGGGCATGTTCGAGCCTTCGCAGACGAGCTTGACGCCATTCTTCACCAGATGGGCTGCGTCCTTGGCGTTAATCTCGTTCTGTGTGGCGCTCGGGAAGGCGCAATCGGCCTTGACGTTCCACAGCGGGTTGTAATCGAGCTTCGGATTGATAGGAGTGTAGACGGCTTTCTTGTACTTATCGGCGTACTCCTTGATGCGGCCCCGGCGGTTGTTCTTCAGGTCGAGAACATAGGCGAGCTTCTCGCGATCAATGCCATCGGCATCGTAGATCATGCCGTCGGAATCAGACAGCGTGACGGTCTTCGCGCCCAGGTCAAGCAGCTTTTCGACCGTGTATTGCGAGACGTTTCCGCTGCCGGAGACGAGGCAAACTTTGCCTTCGAGCGATTCTTTCCGCGTCTTCATCATTTCGTCGGCGAAGTACACGCAGCCGTAGCCAGTGGCCTCGGGACGAATCAACGAACCGCCCCATCCGAGGCCCTTGCCGGTCAGAACGCCGGTGAACTCATTGCGCAAACGCTTGTATTGTCCGAAGAGATAGCCAATCTCGCGTCCGCCCACGCCGATGTCGCCGGCCGGAATGTCCGTGTCGGGACCGATGTGGCGTTCCAGTTCGCTCATAAAGCTCTGGCAGAAGCGCATGACTTCATTGTTGCTCTTGCCCTTGGGATCGAAATCGGATCCGCCCTTGCCGCCGCCCATGGGCAGCGTGGTCAGCGAGTTCTTGAAGACCTGCTCGAAGGCCAGGAACTTGAGGATGCCGAGGTTGACCGAGGGGTGCAGGCGCAGTCCGCCCTTGTAGGGCCCGATGGCGCTGTTCATCTCAATGCGGAATCCGCGATTGATTTGAACCTTGCCCTTATCGTCGAACCAGGGAACGCGGAACATGATGACACGCTCAGGCTCGGTGATGCGCTCGAGGATTTTTTCTTCCTGGTAATGGGGGTGGCGCTCCAACACAGGCTTCAGGGATTCGACCACTTCAAGAACAGTCTGGTGGAATTCCGGCTCGCATGGGTTTTTAGCTTTCACAAGGTTGAGAATCTGATTGACATACGCATCCGCAATAGACTTGCGGGATTCAGTGGCTGCACTCATTAGAATTTCCTCCAATTTCAGGTACTGAACGGGTTAAAAAACAAACGCCGCAAGAAATACAGCAGCGATCCATCGATGCCTGAGTCATCGGTTCGGCCGTGATTGGCGTCGCCGGATGCCAGAGGCGCTATCAGCAACTCCGGTAATGCACTTCTGTGTTCATCTCCCTGGCCGACCAAATTCGCAAACGCGATCGACAGGGTCGGCGATCAACCGGCAATCAACTCTGCCAGGTTCTCATGATTCCGAACGCCATTCTGTCCATGTTTGTAAGCCGGCGCCAGCCAATTGCGGTAAGCCTGTAAATGTCCATGCGACGCATCGAAGTACAACTGTTGCACTCCGCGCGTAACCGCGCCTATGGTCCCATCCTTCACCAGCCGGTGGTCAACTTCAACGACAGGCGAAACGCCGACCGCCGTTCCGGTCAAGAAGATCTCGTCACAAACATACAACTCGCTGCGGTCGATGGGACGCTCCACGATCTCGAGGCCGAGTTCGCGCCGCGCCAACTCCATCACTGAGTCGCGCGTAATGCCTTCCAGCACATTCTCTGTTGCCGATGGCGTAATCAGCTTTCCTTTGCGCACCATGAAGATGTTGCAGGTTGAACCTTCTGCGACATGGCCAGCCTCGTTCAGGAAGATGGCTTCGTCGAAGCCGTTGCGGTGGGCTTCGTCGCATGCCAGCCCGCTGTTCACGTATGCGCCGCAGATCTTGCCTCTCGCAGGAATCGCATTGTCGTCAATGCGCCGCCACGAACTCACTCCGGCGCGCAGCCCGCGGTCTGTAGGCACATAATCACCGAAGGGCAGCGCGATCAGCGTAAATGCATCCTGATCGTCGAAGCTCACGCCTACACGCTCCGCACACTTGTAGGCTAGTGGCCGGATATAGACGTTTGTCCGAAATTCATTTCTGCGAATCAGCTCGAGGGTGATTTCGGTCAACTCCTCGGGAGAGTGCGGGACGACAAGCCGCAGGAAGCCGCAGTTCTGTTTCCACCGCTCAAAGTGTTCCACGGGGCGCAACACAAACATCTCTTGCTGCGCTTCGTCCCAGTACGCGCGAATCCCTTCAAAGACGCCCGTGCCATAGTGCAGCGCATGCGTGAGAATTCCCACGCGCGCCTCGCGAAGCGGCACATACTGCCCGCCAAAATATACGATCATATTCGGGTTTCCATCAGCCTGCATGACATACCTCCCTGCACGCTTCCTGGCACGATTCCTTGTAGAGCATTCCGCCCCGCGCCAGCGCGCGCTTGTTCAAATCCATCCAGCGCGGATTCTTCACCATCCTGCGTAGCGCCGCGTCGATGTTCTCGTTGCGCAAGACGCCGGAGATTTCAAGCAACGCGCCCAACATCACCATGTTGCAAGCCCGCGAATCGCCAAGATCATTGGCCACTTGCGTAAAAGGGCACGCCAGTACATGAACATCTTTCTGTTCGCAATCATCCGGATAAATTTCGCCGTTATACAGAATCCATCCACCCGGCTGCACACTCTTGTAAAACTTTCTGAGGGAGGGCTCATTCATAGCCACCAAGACATTGGGATTCGTCACCAAAGGCGAATCGATCACATGCCTGGATAGGCGCACATGGCAATTGGAGGTTCCGGAGCGCATCTCCGGCCCATAGGACGGAAGCCAGGATACCTCGAGGCCCGCATCCAGGCCAGCCTCAGCCAGCACTTCGCCCAGCAGCAAGACGCCTTGTCCGCCAAAGCCGGCCACGCGCACGCGAAGATCCAGGTCCGGCGCTGTGTCGTCGTGCACCAGCGGATTGCCTTCCGGCAGATCCTCGTTGGCGACGCCCAGAATTTGCGGAATCAGATCAAGCGCCGGCGCAGGCTCGGGCAATTGCCTTGGCTGCGCCTCTTTTGTGCGATCAAGAATCACCTTGAGCGGAAAAACCTTTTCCAATACATCGCGCACCCAGTGCTGCGCATCCACCGGATTCATTTTGAAGATCGTCGGGCACGGGGCCAGGATTTCAATAAGCGAAAAGCCCAATCCACGCACCTGGTTTTCCAGCCCGCGCCGCACTGCGCGGGTTGCCTGCACAATCTGCTTATTGTCTCCCAGGGCTACGCGCTCTATATAGACTGGAGCCTCGAGCGTGGCCAGCATCTCGCTCATGTGCAGCGGATAGCCTTCATTCTGCACAGTTCGTCCGAAGGGAGTTGTCGCGGTCTTCTGTTGCAAAGGGGTAGTCGGCGCCATCTGCCCGCCAGTCATGCTGTAGATCCCATTGTTTACGAAGATGACCGTGATATTTTCGCCGCGATTGGCCGCATGAATAATCTCCGCAGCACCAATCGACGACAGATCGCCGTCGCCCTGGTAGCTGATCAGGATGCTCTCTGGCCTGCTCCGCTTGATGGCCGTGGCCACAGCCGGAGCGCGTCCATGCGCCACCTGCACATTGCCAACGTCGAAGTACTCGTAGGCCAGCACCGAGCAACCCACCGGGCTGATCAGAATCGTCCTGTCCTGGATGCCCAACTCATCGATCGCCCGCGCCACCATCTTATGCACAATGCCGTGACCGCATCCGGGGCAATAGTGCGTCTGGTGCTGCAACTCATCCTTGCGCGCAAAGCGCTTGAAGAATGCTTTCGGCCTGGAGTGCGATACCTCGTATTCAGAAACCATCTCGTTAGACATTTGCCATCTGCTCCTCTTCCGGCTGCATTGCAGACAGGATTTTCCGCGCCTGTTCTTGCACAATCCTGAGCACTTCTTCGTGCGACGGAACATTTCCGCCCACCCGGCTGAAAAACTCCACCGGGCGCGCTCCGTTCAGCGCCAGCCGCACATCTTCCACCATTTGCCCGTTGCTCATCTCCACGACAACAAAGACTTTTGCTTTCTTGGCCAAGCGCTGGAAATGCCTGGTAGGAAATGGATACAGCGTGATCGGCCGCAGCACGCCAACCTTGATGCCGAGTTCGCGGGCATCGGCTGCGACGGCCTTCAAAATCCGCGCTACGATTCCGTAGCCAACCAGCACAATCTCCGCATCCTCGGTTTGCCATTCTTCAGCGCGCACCTCGCGCTCTTCTACGCGGCGGTACTTTGCTTCCAGATTGAGCTGATGCTTCTCCAGTCCATCGTTATCCAGAACCAGCGATGTGAAGAAATTGCCGCGCGTCTCTTTCGTGCCCGCCACGGCCCATTCCGGCAGTTGCGGTGCTACGGCTGTCTGCGGAAACTCGACCGGCTCCATCATCTGTCCGATGAATCCGTCCGCCATCAGCACCACCGGATTGCGATAGCGATCTGCCAGTTCAAAGGCCAGCGCCGTCAAATCCGCCATTTCCTGCACTGAATGAGGCGCCAGAACAATCGTCCGATAATTGCCGTGGCCGCCGCCCTTCACCACCTGGTGATAGTCGCCCTGCTCGGAGGAAATGTTTCCCAATCCCGGTCCGGCACGGGTAATGTCCACGATCACGCAGGGCAACTCCGCGCCTGCCAGGTAGCTCATGCCTTCCTGCATCAGGCTGATTCCCGGTCCGCTCGACGACGTCATTACCCGCACGCCAGCCGATGCCGAGCCGTACAGCATGTTGATGGACGCGACTTCGCTCTCCGCTTGCAGAAACACGCCGCCTGCCTGCGCCATATAGAGCGCCGCGGTCTCGGTAATCTCGGTGGCAGGTGTGATGGGATACCCATAAAATGCGCGGCATCCAGCCAGAATTGCGCTCTTCACAACAGCTTCGTTGCCTTTCATCAATTGTTTATGCATGAGCTTGCTCCACAATGCCTGTTACAACGCCGTGTTCCGGATGGTGCGTGAGTTTCAGCACAGTAATCGCTCCCGGCTCGGGGCAAACCATAAAGCAGATTCCGCATCCCGTGCAGCCGGCGCCTGCGTAGGTTGCCGTGCGATAACCATAGTGATTCAGCCGCTCACTGAGGGCGATCACCTTCGGCGGGCAGGCCTCTACGCAGAGCCCGCAGCCCTTGCACTCTTCCATATCCACCCGCAATATGCCGCGGTCTTTCTTTTCTGCGTCCATCATATCCACCTCTCTTCGGCCAGCCGTCTTCCCTCAGGCATACACGGTTGCCGCTGCCTTGCGCTCCATGTAATGCGAACGCACTGCGAAATCTTCCAATTCACTTCTGAAATGCGGGTCGGCAATGGCGATCAACGCCTCTGCCCGCTCACGCAACGTCTTCCCGTGCAGATAAGCAACGCCGTGCTCGGTTACTACGTAGTGCACATCCCCGCGCGAGGTAACCACGCCTGAACCCGGATCCAGCATTGGCGCAATCCGTGAGACCGTGCCATGCCGTGCCGTCGAAAGCAGCGTGATAACCGGCACACCGCCCTTGGAGCGCGCAGCCCCGCGGATGAAATCCACTTGTCCGCCAATTCCGCTGTAAGGCTTGATTCCCAGCGAGTCAGCACACACCTGGCCAGTGAGATCCACTTGCAGTGCAGAGTTGATGGCGACCATCCTGTCGTTTTGCGCCACTACAAATGGATCGTTGGTATAGCTAAGTGGACGAAACTCGAAGGCTGGGTTCTCGTGGACGAAGTCAATGAGCCGCTGCGATCCGAGTATCAGCGAGATCACCGCCTTGCCGCGATGCAGCGTCTTGCGCTCCCCGTTGATGACTCCCGACTCCATCAGATCGATCACGCCGTCCCCGACAAGCTCGCTGTGAATTCCCAGGTCGTGCCTGTCTCCAAGGCATGCCAGCACCGCGTCGGGAATTCCGCCGATTCCGGTTTGCAGAGTCGCTCCATCGGGAATCAGCGAGGCCACATTCTCCGCTGCGCGCCGGTGCATTTCAGTAAACGGCTCCGGAAGCAATTCCAGTAGCGGGTGCGATGTTTCCACAATCGCGGAGATGCGGCTGACATGAATGGCCGTCTCGCCATGCGTGCGCGGCATCCGCTCATTCACTTCGGCAATCACCGTCCGCGCGCAGCGGACTGCGCTTAATGCGCCGCCCACTTCCGCTCCCAGGGTTACGTAACCGTGTTCATCCGGCGGCGACACCTGGAGCAGCACAACGTCCAGAGGCAGATTGCCGCTGGAAAACAAGCCTTCAATGTCGCTGAGGAAGATGGGCGTATAGTCGGCACGCCCCTCGGCCACCGCTTCGCGTACGTTCTCACCCATGAACATTGCGCGATGGCGGAAAATTCCCGCGTACTCGGGCCGGGCATACTCCGCGTCGCCCAGTAGCTTCAGGTGAACAATCTCAACATTGCGCAATTCGCCTGCACGTGCCACCAAGGCATTCAGCAGTATCGCTGGCGTCGCGCAATTCGAATGGACCCATATACGGTCGCCGGAGTGAACTGCGCCAAGCGCCTGAATGGCATCCATGCACTTGCTCCGATATTCATCGCGCCAATTCATCTCCATTTGTCTCCGTACCCGCGTGCGCGCCGGCCGTACATTTGAGCTTCCGTGCTCATACTGCCCGCCGCCATCCAGCTCTTCAGCTTCAATTGCGCACGCTCAAAACGGCCCGCGGTTCTGTAAGAATGTTCTTCCCCAAAACCCAAGTTATTCTCGGCTTCGCAATAGTGCGCGGCTGTGACGCGCGTCACGATGCTATCACCCTAATAGGTGGAAATAACAGCAGAGTTTTGGCGCTTTCCGAATGTAAAGTATTCGATGCTGGAATAATAAGAGTGTTAACTTTAAGAACTATTAAACTTCATAAGTAAAATGGCGCTGAAAGGGATACGAAAGACGGGAAATAGTTAACATATATAACATCACTAGATTCAATAAGATGCAAGACCATATAACTATTTTTTACAAGTTCGCATCTATATGACTCCGGTTGCTGCAACATATTCGGAAAATGAGCTGGTTTGTGCATGAATTGGAGTGCAAATTATATTGATAACCCGAAATTAGCAAATACTTATCTTGGAGATATTTGTTACATAAGTAGAGTGCGCTTCTATTCCACTCTGTATTTAAACATTCAAGAACGGATCTGCCTTAGACGAATTCCACCTGGCGCTTGCTTTCCAAAGACAACGGGATTCTAATTTTGTTCGGATGAATACACGCCTCCATTCCGGTGCAGAACGCGAGGCGCAAGTTCCTGTGCCTGCCGTTAGAGCGGCTCTGATGCTAATAGGATTCAGCGCCGTCATCGGACAGATTGTGTTGATGCGCGAACTGATGGTTGTCTTCAGCGGCAATGAGATTTCGCTGGGCATCATGCTCGCTACCTGGCTCTTCTGGACTGCCTCGGGCAGCATCCTGTGCAGCGGTCTGGTATTGCGCGAAAGCAGTGCACGGCGCACAGTGCCCTTGCTTGAATGTGTGCTCGGCATCAGTTTGCCGCTTACACTCTGGGCTTTGCGCGGCAGCAAGAGCTTTTTTCAAACTGTGCCGGGCGAGTTGGTGGGCCCGGTACCAGTACTGCTTGCATCGCTGGCTTGCCTGAGCGTCGTCTGCGTTGTTGCCGGAGCACTGTTTGTGGCTGCAGCTCGCATGTATGGCCATGAGTGCGCCGTTGACGCACGTGCCTCCACCAGCGCCGCTTACCTGTTGGAGGCGGCAGGCTCCGGCGTGGGAGGAATTGTCGCCAGCCTTGTGCTGTTGCGCTTTCTAGAGCCATTCCAGATTGCCGGCGTCGTGCTCGTCCTGAACTTGTTGATGGCAAGCGTGCTTCTGTTGCGGATGAGCCGCAAGCAAATTGGTATTGCAGTTGCGGCGGCAATACTGCTTGCAGTTATTCTGCTCACCGGTGTTGCGCCAAGGCTGGAGAGAGCGGCGCAGACGCGCCAATGGCGCGGATTGCATTTGCTCGCATCGCGCGACTCAATCTACGGGAACCTGGCGGTTACAGAAACCGGCAGCGTTCGCAGCCTGTATGAAAACGGCCTGATCTTAGCCAACTCGCCGGACGAGAGCGCCGCCGAAGAATCGGTTCATTACGCGCTGCTGGAGCATTCGGCGCCGCGGCACATTCTGATGATCGGTGGCGGAGCCAGTGGCGGCGTTGCGCAGGCGCTTCGCCATCCCACCGTGGATCGAATCGACTTGGTCGAGTTGGACCCAGCGCTCATCGCCGTGGCGCGCGAATTCTTTCCAACGGAGTCATCTCCTCTTCGCTCCGATTCCAGAGTGCATATGCATTATGCGGACGGCCGGGCTTATCTCAGCTCAACTCGCGATTCATTCGACGTGATCATCGTGAGTGTGCCCGATCCGCAGACAACGCAATTGAACAGGTTCTACACCGCCGAGTTCTTCCAGATTGCGCGTGAGCATCTTGAGCCGGGCGGACTATTGGCTTTGCAACTGCACTCGTCGGAGGAGGCAATCAGTCCCGACCTGGCAGAGTTCCTGCGCTGCATCAACCGCACGTTGAGCGGAGTATTCCCGTACGTTGTCGCTGTGCCGGGAGAGACGATTCACTTCTTCGGCGCAATGCGCCCGGATGTTCTTACCGACAATCCTCATGTGCTGGTTGAGAGATTGCTAGCGCGAAACCTGAAGACGCGGTATGTTCGCGAATACTTTATTCCCTTCCGCATGATGCCCGATCGGATGGAGCAGGTGCGCGCGCAGTTGCAGCCGCAGGCCACGACAAAAGTCAATCGCGATTTCTCACCGATCGCTTATTACTTTGACGTTGTGCTATGGAGCGAACAGTTCAAGCCGGATTACGCCGTTTGGATGCGGAGCGCGGAGCATGTGGAGTTCAGAATCGTCCTCAGCGCAGTCCTGATTGTCTCGCTGTTGATGGCGATGATTTATGGGTTCATGCCCGCACGCGAACGGCGCGCTCGTGCGGCAGCTGCTTGTTGCATGGGTGCAACAGGATTTACATTGATGGCGCTGGAAATCTTTCTGCTGCTTGCGTTCCAATCCATCTACGGTTATGTCTATCATCAGCTCGCCATTCTCATCGCATTGTGCATGGCCGGCATTGCATTTGGAGGCTGGTTGGGAATGTGCCGCATTCGTCGCGACAGCAATTCTAATTGCCGCGCCGTTGCGAGGACACAGTTTCTTCTTGCGTTTTCTGCTCCTGTGCTGCTGCTGCTGATCACCTTGCTTGCGAAAATCTCAGGAATGGGGGCAGCCTGGATGGCGGCGCAGTGTATTTTTCCCGCGTTGGCCGCGCTCTCAGGAATTCTTGGCGGCTACCAGTTTCCCATGGCGACGGAAATTTATCTCCGGGATGGCAGCGGACGGCGCGGGCTTGGAATGTTATATGCCATCGATCTGTTGGGCGGTTGCGCGGGCGCGCTGCTGCTGAGCGGCTACCTGATTCCGGTCTTCGGATTCTGGCGGACCGCGTGGCTATGCGCAGCAGTAAATCTTATACCCGCGCTATTGGCGCTCAGGATTTGTGCTCGCCGAATACAACCGCAGTAAAGCTGAAGATATCCGTATCCTCCTCTTTCCAGCAGCCGGAGTTCATTCCCGCCTTGGCGCAGGTTTGTTCAAGGAAAGTTTGCCGATCCCATTTCTGTTCCATCGGAACTTGCGGAAGCAGCAGGCCCTCGCTGTCGCCGTTCTTCATCAGCAAACCGTGCTGGCCAACCTTGATCTGTTGAACGTCGAGCACGCGACGCAGTGGTGAGAGCACGGAAATCTCATAGACAAGACTGGGCAACTCCGCCGCCGTCACCGG
>Ga0224559_1000585_pt1 | contig 23543 bp, 15 predicted proteins | sample 714S33034metaG_FD_180676 | JGI IMG/M metagenome (GOLD analysis project Ga0224559, IMG submission 180676) | Peat soil microbial communities from Stordalen Mire, Sweden - 717 S3 30-34 | ecosystem: Environmental > Terrestrial > Soil > Wetlands > Peat | place: Sweden: Norrbotten County, Stordalen... | reverse complement strand
CGGGCGTTGGACCGATCCATGGTGTGTGGTGCCATCCGGCCGCGGGAACCCGCACGTTCATCGTCGTGGCGCTCGAACAGCGCCACCCCGGACACGCGCGCCAGGCCCTGATGGCCGCGGCATCGCTGCCTGCGGGGGCGTACATGGGGCGCTACTTCGTTGCCGTCGACTCGGACATCGACCCCACCAACATCGACGACGTGCTGTGGGCCATCGGGACGCGATCGGATCCAGAGCGCGACACCGATCTCATCAGGGGCACGTGGGGCGGGCCGCTCGACCCCGCGCTTGGCAACGATGCTGGCGGGCTGAATTCGCGCCTGCTCATCGATGCGTGCAAACCCTGGAGCGCGCGCACCGGGACCTTTCGCGTGGCGGAGCATTCGGCGAGCGAGAAGGCGCGTGCGTGCGAACTCTGGCGGCGCCTGGTGGGGAGGCCGCTCGCATGATCCGCGAGTATTACGATCGAGTGTGGGCCGAGAAGCTCGCGCTGCCGCACTATCAGACCGTCGAGGCGCGCTGGCGCAGCCGCTGGGACTTCGCGGTCGAGCGAATCGCGAGGGGCAGCAAGGTGCTCGACATGGCCTGCGGCGACTGTGTGCTCGGCGAGATGCTCGCGCGCGACAAGGGCTGCGAGGTTCTTGGGCTCGACGTTTCGGACTACGGGCGCGCGATGGCCGCCAAGCGCGGGGTGAAGACCTTGCTTTGCGATATTTCGCAGGATCGTTTCCCGGTCGGCGACGGCGAGTTCGACTGTGTGACGGCGCTGTGTTGCCTGGAGCACATCTTCGATCCCGGCCACGCGCTTCGTGAAGCGACCCGCACGCTCAGGCCCGGCGGTCGCATCTTCGTGACCTTGCCGAATGCCGTGAACTTGCGCTTCCGTCTTGCCATGTTGCGAGGGGAATTGAGCAAGGACCTCTTGCACCAGAATGACGGCGAAGGGCTGCATATTCGCTTCTTCAACTACGAGGGTGACTTTGAACGTCTGGTGGCGCGCGAAGCGCCTTCGTTGCGGCTGGTGGAGAAGATCCCCGCGCTCAAGAATCCGAAGAAGTACGGCAGTCTCGCCCGCCAAGTGCTCGAAAGCGTGGTCCACGCCTGGCCCAATCTTTTTGCCGAGTACTCCCACTTCGTGTTTGAGGTCACTTGCCCATGAACGCGCCCATGAGCGGAGATTTCGCGAGGGATGACATCGAGCAATCCCTCGTCGCGCGGCTGGCGCGGATGGTGGAACTCCACCGGAATCGCGTGGCTCTTCGCGACGAGCAGGGCGTTGTCACCTATGGAGAGCTTGGCGGAAAAATCACGGCGGTCGCCAACGCCATCATGTCGCTGCAACCAGAGGACGCGTCACCCGTGTTGCTGGTTGTCGATCATGGCGCGTATATGGTCGTCGCTCTACTCGGCATCATCGCCGCGGGGCGCGCCTATGTCCCGCTGGATCCCACGTATCCGCGAGCGCATCTGCGGCAGATGCTTGCGCACAGCGGGGCAGGGCTTGTCGTTTCAATTGGCGCCCACTTGGAACTCTGTCGCGAGTTGCAGCCGGGAGGCTTCGTTCTCGATCTTGGTGCGATTCCCGCCAGCGGTTCGAGTCATCAACTAGCGACGCTTGCCGAACGCACCACCGCCGACTCGCACGCCTGCATTCTCTACACCTCGGGCTCGACGGGGACGCCGAAGGGCATCGTGCACACGCACCGCACCCTCCAGCATCTCATCTGGAGCCATGCCACGAGCTACGCGCTTGGCCCCGAGGATCGCCTGGCCCTGGTGTTCTCGGCCAGCTTCGCCGCCTCGTTGTCGGAAATCTTCGGCGCCGTGCTCACGGGCGCGAGCCTGTCGCTCACCAGCGCCAAGCGCACCGGCAACCTCGCCGCGTGGGTGCGTCGCGAGCGGCTGACGGTGTTCAAGCTGCCGGTTTCGCTTTTTCGCGTGTTCCTTCGTTCGCTTGAACCTGGCGTGCAATTTACCGACACGCGGCTTGTGCTGCTGGGCGGGGACGCCTTGTTTCGCAAGGACGTCGAGAAATTTCGTGCCCACTTCCCGGAGAGCTGCCCGCTCGTCAACCGTTTGACGTCAACCGAGTCTCTGTCCATCTCGCGCTATCCTATCGACAGCGCATTGCCACTCGGCGAAGAGGTCGTTCCCGTGGGCTACGCCGATCACGACACCGAGGTGCAAATCCTCGACGACGACGGCCGTCCGCTCCCGGCAGGCGAAGTCGGACAGATCGTCGTGCGCAGCCGCTACCTGTCGCCCGGCTACTGGCGCCAGGAGGAACTGACCGCCGCCACGTTCCTGCCCGGGCCGCCCGACGACGCGCGCGTCACTCTGTTGACTGGCGATCTTGGCCGGCTCTCGGCGGATGGTTGCCTCGAACATTTTGGTCGCCGAGATCAACAGGTGAAGGTGCGCGGTCATCGCATCGAACTGCCCGCGGTCGAGGCGGCACTCAATGCTCTCGACGTCGTCAAAGAGGCTGCGGCGGTCGTGCAGGCCGTTGAGGGTGAGGGCGAGGTCAAACGATTGGTCGGCTACGTCGTCGCCGCTGATGGAATGAACCTGTCGGTCAGCACATTGCGGACGGTGCTTGGCCGTAGTCTGCCCGACTACATGATTCCGTCGGTATTCGTGCCGCTCGACCGCCTGCCCACGACGGCCACCGGCAAAATCGACCGGCGCGCCTTGCCGGCGCCAGGCAGCGTGCGGCCGCTACGCGACGGTGCCTTCGCGCCGGCACGGACAGTGGTCGAGCAGCAGCTTGTGGCCATGTGGTCCGCGCTGCTTGGGCTGCCCAGCGTGGGCGTCAACGACAACTTCTTCGACCTCGGCGGCGATTCGCTTCTGCTCTTGCGCCTGCACGCGCGCTTGCGCGAAGAATTTGCTGTCGAGGTGGCGGTCGTGGAGCTTTTCGCGCATCCGACTATCGGGGCGCTGGCCAGGCACCTCGCGCGCCCCCATGGCGGCGGAAGCGTACCGCAAGTGCATCCCGTCGCGCCGCCGTCGCACAGATCCAGCCAGGACATCGCCATCATTGGCATGGCCGGCGTCTTCCCGGGTGCCCGCGATCTCCGCGAATACTGGGCCAATCTGCGCGCTGGCGTCGAATCGATTCACAGCCTCAGCGATGCCGAACTCGCCGAGGCCGGCATTTCTCGCGCGCAGCTCGACGCCCAAGACTATGTGAGAACCGTGCCCGAGCTGCCGGAATTGCGCCGCTTCGACGCCGAGTTCTTCGGCCTGCAGCCGAGCGAGGCGGTGATTCTCGACCCGCAACACCGCCTGCTTCTCGAAACCGCCTGGCACGCGCTGGAGAACGCGGGGTGCGCGCCCGAGAAGTTCCCTGGGCGCATCGGCGTCTTCGTCGGGGCAATGCAGAGCGCGTATCTGCACCAGCACCTGCTGCCACGGCGCGATCAACTCGCGGTCAGCGACCTGCAACTGCGCTTGGCTTGCGATCCCGAATTCCTCGCCACCCGCATCGCGTACAAATTCAACCTCAAGGGACCGGCGGTAAATGTCGGCACGGCTTGCTCGACGTCGTTGGTGGCAGTGCACCTGGCTTGTCGCAGTCTGCAGAACGGCGAGTGCGAAATAGCGCTGGCGGGTGGCGCGTCGGTTGAGAATCCCGAGCTTTGCGGCTATCGCTACCAGGAAGGTTGGATCACCTCGCGCGACGGGCACTGCCGACCCTTCGACGACCGCGCGCAGGGCACGGTCTTTGGTAGTGGCGCGGGTGTCGTCGTGCTTAAGCCTCTCGATCGGGCGCTGGCTGACGGCGACAAGATCGTGGGCATACTTCGTGGATCGGCGGTGAACAACGACGGCGCGCTCAAGGTCGGATTCGCGGCGCCGAGCATGGAAGGTCAGGTGGCTGTCATTGCCGCCGCGCAAGCCGCCGCTGGCATTGCCGGCGACACCATCGAGTACGTCGAAACGCATGGCACGGGCACGGCGCTCGGCGATCCCATCGAAATTGCGGCACTGACCTGCGCCTTTGGCGCCGCTCATACCCCTGGCAGCATTGCCATCGGCTCGGTCAAGGCAAACATCGGCCACCTCAGCCGCGCGGCTGGAATTGCCGGATTGATCAAGGTCGCGCTCGCCCTCGAACATGGCGAGTTGCCGCCAAGTCTCAACTTCGAGCGGCCGAATCGACAGATCGACTTCGCCCACGGCCCCTTCTTCGTCAACACCGAATTGCGTGCGTGGAAACCGTCGCCGGAGCGCGCGCGCCGCGCCGCCGTGAGTTCGTTCGGCGTCGGTGGGACCAATGCGCATGTCATTCTCGAGGAGGCACCACTGGCGACGCCGTCCGAGGGGTCGCAGCCATGGCAGCTTCTGCCGCTGTCGGCGCGCACCGAGACGGCTCTGACAAGCACGTGCCGGGATTTGCGTGAAGCGGTGGCGCGAAATCCATCGCTCGAAATGGCCGATATTGCCTGGACGCTGCAATCGGGGCGTGCCGATTTCGCCGTCCGTCGCGCCTTTGTCTGCCGCGATCGCGCCGATGCGTTGGCCAAGCTGGAATCTGCGGCATGCGGAGAAGCCCAGGGGGGTCATCGCTATCAGGGCTCGGTGCCAAGCCTCGTGTTCATGTTCCCAGGGCAGGGCGCGCAATACGTCGGCATGACCCGTGGCTTGTATGAAGACGAGCCGAGCTTTCGCGCCGACGTTGACCTCTGTGCCGACCTTCTCGCCCGCGAATTCGATTTCGACTTGCGACAGGCTCTCTACCCGCGCGACGGCGACGAGGAACGCTGCGCTGCCTTGCTAGCGCAGACCCGCATCACCCAGCCCGCGCTCTTCGTCACCGAGTGGGCGCTCGCGCGCTTGCTCATGCGCTGGGGTATCTGTCCGGACGCGATGATCGGGCACAGCATCGGTGAGCACACGGCGGCGTGTCTGGCTGGCGTGATGTCGGTCGAGGCCACGCTGCCGCTGATCGCCAGGCGCGGCCGGCTGATTCAGACGCTGCCGACCGGCCACATGCTGGTCGTGCATGTTTCCGAAAGTGAAGCGCTTGCTCTGTGCAACGACAGAATCTCGCTGGCCGCGGTGAATGCGCCGAGACTGTGCGTGCTGGCCGGGCCTGGCCCAGATCTGGCGGTGCTCGCGCAGCGCCTGGTTGTCGAGGAGATTGACCATCACCTCCTGCGCACCTCGCACGCCTTCCACTCCTGGATGATGAATCCCGCACTCGCCGACTTCACGGCCGAGCTCCGAGGGCAAAAGACCGTGGAACCCCGGATCCCATACATCTCGGGCGTCACAGGTGGCTGGATCACGCCTGAGCAGGCAACCGCGCCCGACTACTGGAGCCGTCTCTTGCGTGGCACGGTCCGCTTCTCCGACGGGCTGTGTACGCTGGCCGGCTTGCGGAACGCGATTCTTCTCGAAGTCGGGCCCGGACGGAGCCTTTCAACTCTGGCTCGGCGGCACGAGGAGCTTGCTGCATTCGCGACGCTGTCATCGCTGCGCACGGCGAGCGAGGCGCGCGGTGATCGCGAGTTGCTGCTCGAAGCTTTGGGCGGACTTTGGCTTCACGGCGTGCGGGTCGATTGGCACGCGGTTCACGCGGGTGAGCGGCGAAGGCGCGTGCCGCTTCCTGGCTATCCCTTCGAACGCCGCGAGTATTGGGTTCCCCGCCCGCGTGTGCATGCATCCGTGCAAGCGCAGCGGCCGAACGTGCCCAGTGCCGAAAACCCCGACATCCATTCCATCGCCGAAACCTTGTTCTCGGCGCCACCTTCTTCACCCCGCCAGAAGTCGATACACGATCGACTGTTCGCGACCTCCGCGCAAGACCGACCTGTCTTGCTGCGCGGATATCTCGCTCGCACCATCAATGCCGTTTTGGGGCATGAACCTGGCCGCGCCATCAAGGCAAACCAGCCTCTCACGGATCTCGGCATGGACTCGCTCGCGTCCATCCAACTCGGCGAGCGGCTCACGCAAGACCTGCGGGCCAGCCTGCCCGTGCGTGCCCTTCTCCATGGCACGATTGAGAGCTTGGCCAGTGCGCTTTGCGAGCGTCTCGCCAGCCCGGCTGGCTAGCCGTCGCGTGTGCAGACGTTCTTCGGTTCCGTGAAGAAGCGAAGCGAGTAGAGCCCGCCCTCGCGGCCCACGCCCGAGTCTTTCATGCCGCCGAAGGGGACGCGCACGTCGCGGACCAACCAGCAATTGATCCAGACGGTGCCCGCCGCGAGCGCGCGCGCCACGCGGCTCGCGCGTGTGGAATCGCCGGTGAACACACTGGCGGTCAAGCCATAGCGCGTGCCATTGGCGAGCGCGATGGCTCCGTCTTCGGAAGCGAATGGGGCGAGGGTGACCACCGGCCCGAAGACTTCTTCTTGATTCAATGATGAACTCGCGGGCAGGCCTTCGATGACGGTTGGGGCGAAGTAGAAGCCCTGCTCGTGCGGTGGCGCCAGGACGACGCGTTCGCCTCCGCAAAGCACGCCGCCGCCTTCCTGGCGCGCGATGGCCACATAGCTGGCGATCTTGTCGAGCTGTGCCCGCGAGGCAATTGCTCCTTGCGCGGTCGTGGGCGCGAGCGGGTCTCCTGGCCGTAACTCGCGCGCCTTGGCCACCAAATCGTCGCGGAATCTGGCGTACAAGCTTTGCTCGACCAGGATTCGCGAACCCGCCAGGCAGAACTGCCCCTGATTCAAGAACGCGGCCTTGAGGGCGGACTCAAGCGCATTCGCGTAGTCGGCGTCGGCGAAGATCAGCGTGGCGTTCTTGCCGCCCATTTCGAGCGACAGACGCTTGAACGAAGGCGCCGCGAGCCTGGAGATCTCGGCGCCGGCCGCGGTGCTGCCCGTGAACGAAACACCCGCGACATTGGCATGCGTGACCAAGGCAGGGCCGACCTTGGGCCCGGTTCCATGAACGACGTTGAAAACTCCGGCCGGCAAGCCAGCTTCGGCGCACAACGCGGAGAACAGATACGCCGTCATGGGCGAGTGCTCGGATGGTTTGGCCACCACGCAGTTGCCCGTCGCGAGGGCCGGCGCGGCCTTCCAGATGAGGAGGTACAAGGGCAGATTCCACGGCGTGATACAGGCGACCACTCCGAGAGGCTGGTGGAGGGTGCGGTTGCTGGCCCTGGGTTCGGAAACCATGCTGGACTCCAGCGGCAAGCCGCCGTCGCCCTGGCCGATGCAATCGGCGTAGAACCTGAGCATGCCGATGCTGCGCGGGATGTCCATGCGCGAGCTGAGCGTCAGCAGCTTACCCGTGTCGATCGATTCGGCCCGTGCGAACTCGTCGCTTCTGGCTTCCAGTTTGGCGGCGAGCGCGCGCAGCATCTCGGCGCGGAGAGCGGGCGGCTGTTCGCTCCAGGCCGGCAGGGCGTTCGCCGCGACCGACACCGCCTGTTCCACATCCGCCGGTCCTGAGTCCGGCATAAGCGCATACGCGCGACCCGTTGCCGGATTCACCTTTTTGACAAAGACGCCCCCAGCCGGTTCGACCAGCCGGCCGTCGACGAAGTTGAGGATCTTGTCCATGGGATGGCCGACTTGCATGCGCGCCTAGTACTTGATGAGGCCCTTGTCGATGGTGAGCAGGACGCCGGTGATGGGAGCCGCGAGCGCCGACGCCAGATAGAGGACGGTGCCCACGATTTCCTTTTCGACGAGGGGAGTGTGCAGGCATTGCGCGGCCACCGTGCCTTCGAGCATCTTGGCGTACTTGTCGCCGCCGAAGCCGCGCGAGGCTTCGTTGTCCACCAGGCCGGGCGCGATGGCGTTCACGCGAATTCCCTCGCCGCCGAGTTCGGATGCCAGCGATCGGGTCATGCCCATGATGGCGGCCTTCGAGGTCGCGTAGTGCAAGCAGAACGGCGATCCGCGCAGGGCCGCGCTGGAGGCCATGTTGATGACATTTCCTTGCGTCTTGCGCAGGCCGGGCAAGAGCCCCTTGATCATCAAGTAGGTGCCGCGCACGTTGATGTTCATGACCCGGTCCCATTCCTCGCCAGGGATCTTGTCGAGCGGCGTGATCTTGAGGCCGCCCCATAGTGCGCCGTCATTGACCAGCACATCCACGGTCGAGAAGGTCGCGAGGATTTCGGCGCAACCGCGCTCGACCGAGCCGGCATCCGCCAGGTCGACGGGAAACTTGTGGAACGTGCATCCCGGCACATGGTCGCGCAGGTAGCCCTCGGTTTCCTTCATGCCGCGCAGGTCGACGCCGATCACCGTGGCGCCTACGCCGACGAATCCCGCGCAGATCTCGCGGCCGATTCCGCGCGCGGCACCAGTAACAACGACATTCTTGCCCTTCAAGTTCATTTCCACGGCGAGCCTCCTTGTTTGCGGTCGGTTGTGTCTCGTGCGGCCACACGGTCGACGACTATCATGGCGCGCGGGGTGGAGGCTAGAGCAAGTGGACCAAATTGCTGAAGTCGTTCGCCTTGCCGAGCATGTCGAGATAGAGCGCGATCATGCCGCGGTGATGGGTCTCGTGATTGAACACGTGCAAGACGAGCCCGCCGAATTCGCGATCCTGATCGACGCCTTTGAAGTCCCAAAAGGAAGCGGCCGTGAGAGTGGCGGGGGGGGCCATCTCACGGCCGCAAGGCTGTGGGAGGTGACTAGGGGGTGACGGTCAGGGTGACAGTGGCCGTCTTGCTCAGGGTCGTGGCCGTGATGGTAGTCGGGCCCGCGGCCACGCCGGTGACCTTGCCCTCGCTGCCCACGGCGCTGGAGAAGGTTGCGATAGTGGTAGCGGACGAGCTCCACACGGCCTGAATTGTCAGATCCTGCGTCGAACCATCGGCGAAGGCCCCGGTGACTGCCAGCGATACGCTGGCGCCCTTCGCGACGGTCGGCATCGCTGGCCTAATCACCAGGGTGCTCAAGGTGGTGTCCGAAACCGTGACGGTCACCTGGGCGCTTAGGGTGTCTTTCACGGCCGTGACGATGGTCGACCCCGCGGCCACGCCGGTGAGTCGGCCTTGCGTGCCGGCGGCGGAACTGACGGTGGCGGCGGCCGCGGTCGCGGAGGTCCAGGTGGCCGTGGCCGTGATGTCCGACTCCGTGCCGTCGGTGTACACAAGCTTGGCCACCAAGGCGGCGGTGGTGCCCTTGGCGATCTTGGCAGGGGCTGCAATGGTCACGTGGTCGGGTTGTGCCGCGATCGCGGTCAGTGCGCTCTGACCTGCCCGATTCATGAAGGCGGCGACGATGGTTGCGCTGCCGGCCTTCAGTCCCTGCACGGTGCCCTGGCTGCCATGTGCGTTCGACACCGTGGCGACGGTGTAGTCGGTGCAGGTCCAGCTCACCAGGGTGCTTAGGTCCTGCTTGGTCCCGTCGGAGAAAGTTCCGGTCGCCGTGAGCGTGACTTTCTTGCCGGCCACCACGGATGCGGTCGCGGGTGTGACGGCGATCGAGGACAGGGTTGCGCCGGTCACCGTCAGCACAGTGCTGGCCGAGACTCCATTGATCTCTGCCTTGATGGTGGTGGCGCCGGCGGTCAGCGCCGTGACCAGGCCGTCGGTCACGTCGTTGGCCACTGTGGCGACCGCGATGGCCGACGAGTTCCAGGTTACCTGGACGGTGAGATCCTGGTGCGAGCCGTCCTTGTAGTTGCCGGTGGCGGTGAATTGGACCGAGGTCCCCTTGGCGATGGTGGTCAGCGGTGCCGTGATGGTGATGGTGTCGAGAGGCGAGGGCGTTACGGTCAGCTTGAGAGAGGCGTTCCTGCCAGCGAACGCGGCGGTGATGGTGGTCTGACCTACCTTGAGCGCGGTCGCCAAACCATCCTTGCCTCCGCCATCGCCGACCGTGGCCACGGTTGCGTCGGACGAGCTCCACGCAGCCAGCGTAGTCAGATCCTGTGTGCTCCTGTCGCTGAAGGTGCCGACGGCCGTGAACTGGAGCGTGGTGCCCTTGCTCAAGGTGGCGTCGCCCGCTGGCCTGATGGCCAGGCTGGACAAGGTCACGTCGTTGACCTTCACGCTGACGGTCGCGCTCTGACCGGCGTATGCGGCGGTGATGGTCGACGTGCCGGCGGTCAGCCCGCCGACCACGCCATCCGATCCGTCCGCATTGGAGACGGTCGCCACGGCCGGGGCCGAGCTGGTCCAAGTCGCGAGCGCCGTCACATCCTTGGTGCTGTTGTCCGAGTAGTTGCCCGTGGCCGTGATCGTGACGGTGGTGTCTTTGGCGATGACGGGTTGGGCAGGTGTCAGGACGAGGCTCGTCAGAGTGGCATCCGTGACGATCAGATCGACCGTTCCGCTCTTCCCGCCCAGCGCGGCCGTGATGGTCGTGGTTCCCTTGGCCTTTGCGGTGGCCAAGCCCTTGGTGGCCGCCGCGCCCGAGATGGTGGCAACCGAGGCAGTGCTGCTGGTCCAGTCGACCTCGGCGGTGATGTCGCGCTTGCTACTGTCCGCGTAGGTGCCGGTGGCCTTGAACTGCTGGGTGGTTCCTGCTGGGATGGAAGGCGCCGCGGGGGTCACCTGGATCGTGCTTAGGGGAACGTCGGTGACCGTGAGGATTACGGTGCCCGACTTGCCACCCGACGTGGCGGTGATGATCACCGAGCCCGCCTTCACGGCGGTCAAAAGGCCGTTGGCATCCACGGTGGCAACGGTGGGCGTGCCAGATACCCAGGCCGCGGTTGTGGTCACGTTCTTCTTGCTGCCGTCCGTGTAGACCTCGTTGGCCGTCAGTTGCACATTGCCGCCGACTGTGACCGTGCTGGCACCGGCCGTGACCACCACGCTGGACAGGGCGATGGGGACGGTGATGCTCAAGGCCACCGTGCCTCCCATGCCCGATAGCGCGGCTTTGAGCGTGACCGTACCTTCCTTCACGCCGGTCACGATGCCCGCGCTGGACACCGTTGCGATGGTGGCGTCCGAGGAAGTCCAAGTCACGCTGGTGGTGATGTTCTTCTTGCTGCCGTCTGCGTAGATCCCGGTGGCCACAAGCGCCAGCGTGGCGCCAACGTCGAGCGTGGTGCTGGGGGCGGTGACGACGATGGCGGAAAGCGCGAGCGGTGCAGCCACAGTGATAACGACTGAACCATCTCGGCCGTCCATGGAAGCCTTCATCGTGACCGCACCAGCCGACACGGCCGTTAGCACGCCCTGGGTGGACACTGTGGCCACGGTCACATCCGATGATGTCCATATCACCTTCTTGGTGATGTCCAACTTGCTGCCGTCCGAATACATCCCCATGGCGGTGAGCTGGACCGTGTTGCCCATATCAACCAATGCCGCAGCTGCGGAAACCGTGATGGCGGTGAGCTTGAGTTCCGTGGTAGTGACCGTGATGGCGAGTGTGCCGACCTTCCCGCCGAATGAGGCTTGAACGGTGGCCGTTCCGGGAGAGACGGCCGTGAGCACGCCGGCTGCTGTAATGGTCGCGGCTGTGGCCGGCGTCACCGACCAAGCGGCCTTCGAGCTCACTTCCATGGACGAGCTGTCGCCGAAGAAGGCCTTCGCAGTGATCGCAATGTTCGTCCCCACCACGACTGAAGTGCTGGCGGCGTCCAGCACGAGGCTGATCAGAGTGGGAGACGGCGCCGTGGTGTCGAGAGGCGGAGTGGTGTCAGGGACCTGGGTGGTTTCAGGCCCCTGATTAGTGTCCGGCACTGGATTGACGTCGGGCAGAGTGTTTGTCCGGTCGGGGCCTGCGTCTTGGGGAACAACGGGAGGTGTTTCATTGTTGGTCCCGCAAGCGGCCAGAAATACGGAGACGAGGAACACGGTAACGGAGATGGTGTTTTTCATAGTGGGTGCGCCTCGCAAGGGGTGTGCCACCGAAGGAAGGGTCGTGCTTTCGAGCGGTGGCTTCGTTGTGGAGAGGTGTTCGACTTGTATGGCTTAGTGTGGGGAGCCGCGCACGCCTTACACTCGATCAGCCGCGAAGACAACACTGCCTGTGAGCTTGCGCACAACAAAAGTCTGACAATCATGTCAAGGGCAGGTCATCAAGGTCGCAACTCGGGAGGGGCAATGGCAACGGACCCAGGAGGCGCATGCCTGCGTCTGTCCCGCGCGCGTCCGAAACCCCCGGTGCTTTGGGGTTATCCCTTCGCTACGCCCGCCACTGCGCTTCGGCGCCGGTCGCGCTCGACGATCTCGCGCAGGAGATTGAGGCGGCCGTGGAAGAAGTGGTCGGCGCCGGGAATCACGGTCACGGGTACGTCGAGCGGCTCGGCGTAGGTGAGGACGTTGGCCAGGGGGACGGTGGTGTCGTGGCCGCCGTGAATGAGAAGGCTGCCACGCGGGATGGGCTCGGGTTGATAGTGCCGGTTGCCTTCGACTTGGCCGGCGGCGATGGCCACCAGGATCAATTGCTCGGCTGGTTGGCCGGTGTCGGCCAGGCGCTTGGCCACGCGGGTCTGCACGAAGGCGCCGAAGGAATACCCGGCCAGGAGCACGGGTAGGGCACGCGAAGCGTCCCAGCGTTTTTGGGCGTAGTCGAGCACGGCCAGGAGATCCTCGGTCTCGCCCGCGCCATGATCGTGCATGCCGGCACTCATGCCCACACCACGAAAGTTGGGCCGCAGGGCCAGGTAGCCGAAATCGCGCAAGCAATGCGCGAGCGTGTACACGACCTTGTTGTTGTTGGTCCCGCCCAGCAAAGGATGCGGATGGGCCACCAGCGCCAGTCCCTTCAAGCTTTCGGGTTGGTCGAGCAGGGTTTGCACGGGCCCCACGGGGCCATCGACGAGAACGGTTTCACTGGCGCGAGGCATGGCGGGAATCTAGCAAGACTAGCAAGAATCGATGAGCGCGGTGGACGCGCGCTCGCCCTGGGCACGGCGTGGTCCGCGTTCCGTCCCCATGCTAGCGTCGCGGTTGCATGGCACCGAAGGATGAATCCGCCCGCGACCGCGTCGCTGCCGCGTTCACGCACGATCTCGGGCGGACGCTCGCCCGCGATCGGGTGCGCGTGTGGACGGCGGCGCAGATCCTCGGCGCGGCCGAGGTTCTTCGGCCAGTTTTCCAAGCAGGCAAGGGGCCGCTCGGCATCGCATTCGGTGAACCGGGTTGGATCCTGGCCGCGCTTCTTGCCGCCTGGGCGGCGCGGAGGCGGCCCGTCCTTTTCGACCCAGGCCTCAAGCGCGAAGCCGAGGTGTTGCGAAACCTTCATCCTGGCATTCGCATCTACACCGACCGTGCATCGAGCGGCGGCGACCGCATTTCCGTGGTTGAATCCTTGCTCGCGAGCCAGCCAGCCGCGGCTACACCGGACTGGTTCACCATTCCAGCCGACAACGAATCCTTCGCTGCGCTCCTCACCTCCGCGAGCACGGGCGAGAACAAGGTCATCGACAAGCAGGGCTTCCAAATCTATCGCCAAGCCGAGGCACTTGCGTCCGTGCTGGCGTTGCCGACGAGGAGCTGCGCGCTGTCCTTCGTCCCGCCCTTTCACCTTCTCGGATTCTTCTACGGCCTCGTCCTGCCTCTCGTGTTGGGTGGCAAAACCGTGGTCGCCACGGAACTCTCCGGCGCGGCGATGGCCGAGTTGCAAGTGAAGTATCGCCCCGACCTGGTGGTTGGTACCGCGACCCACTACCGCTTCTTGGCTCGCGCCGCCGAAAGGGTCGGTGCGCGGCCGTCTTCGGCGATCTATCTTTCTTCCGGGGCGCCCCTGGATCCCGCCATTGCCGAGGCATTTGCATCCAAATTCGGCAAGTCGATCCGCGACTTCTACGGCTCGACCGAACTCGGCGGGGTGGCTTTTCGTGCGTGGCCAGAGCCTTACCGGGCTATGCCCTCGGTGCGCTGGCGTATCGACGCCGAAACCGCCAGCCTCGAAGTCATGTCTCCGTGGGGCGGGGCGGCAGGGACCTGGATTGCCACGGGAGACGCGGCCGAGCCGGCGGGCGAAGATGGTTTTCGCTTGCTCGGCCGTCTCGACCACGTGGTCAAGGTCGGCGGCAAACGCTTCTCCACGCTCGAGGTCGAGCAGGTCTTGCGTGCCATGCCCAAGGTGGCCGAGGCTGCGGTCTTTCCCTACCAACGCTTCGGCGAGCCGGCCATTGCCGCGGCCATCACAGCCGAATCGGGCGCCGTGCTCGACCATGCGACCGTACGGGCCTTCCTCGGCGAGCGCTTGGCCGCTTTCAAATTGCCGCGCACCATTCTCCTGCTTGCGACGCTGCCGCGAGGCTCGCACGACAAGGTCGACTACCGAGCCCTGCGCGTGCTCGTCGCTGGCGAGTAGCTCTTGCATCTAGGGTGTAGCACGCAGAAACTCGCCAAAGGTTTGCCACTGCTCGGGGTAGGTCTTCACCATGTCGTGCAGGCGCTGCAGATAAGCCCTGGCCGCGTCTTCCATGACCTTCTGGCGGTCGCCGCGCTCGACGGCGCTCAAGGTGACCGGGTCGTCGCAGATCAACCGATACTGGCGGCGCCCGATCTTCACGGCAAAGACCACGAACAGGGGCGCGCCGCTGGCCAAGGCCAGCGCAAATGGGGCGGCCGCGACGGATACCACGTAGCCCAGAAACGGCAGGTGCAACATGCGCGCGTCGCCAAAGGCACGATCCGCGGCGAGGGAGATGATGCCACCCGCGCGAAGGACCTTCGCGGCCTGCAGAATGTCGAAGGCCTGTCGTTGCCCGGCGGGAACGGTCAGTACGTTCAATCCGGCGGAGCGCAGGGATTGGTCCACGCCGCCGCGCGCGCCGCCCTCCGCGAGCCCGCCCATGACCAACGTCAGCTCTTTTTGCCGTCGCGCGAGCAGGCGCGCTCCGATTTCCCAGCGGCCGAAATGCGACATGACGAGGATGACGCCGCGTCCGGCTGATTTGGCCGCTGCCAGCTTCTGCTCACCCAGGCTATCGAGGCGGATGTCGTCGCGCCGTTCGATCTCCAGCCGCTCGCAATACAGGCGCGCGAAGTCCTGGTACTGCCGCCAGGCGCAGACAAGTGCATGCAAACGCGGTTTGTCGGGGAAAAGCGCCCGATAGAATCGGAGACTGTGGCCGAGTCGTCGCGGCAGCAGGACAAAATAGGCCAGCGCGATGAGGGCGGCCATCACACGCACGACCCACAGGCCGACCAAGCGCGAGGCCTTGGTTAGGAATCTGTAGAGTTGCTCGGTCATCTTCAGCCCATATTCACGCGCAAGTTCGCGGCTTGGCAAGCATACGCAGGCGGGCGGCGAGTTGGGCCGGTCGAGCAATTGCCAGAAAACTGGGTCACGGCATTTCGGGTGGACACGTGGGCAGACGCGGCAGAGTATTCATGCGTGATTCCGCTGTTCGTCTTGCTGCAGTTCGCGGTGCCCCATGCCGTGGTCATCGGTAGCCATGTGCCCGAGACTTCATTCGTTGGCGTGGATGGCAAGCCCGTTGTCTTGTCCATCGGCCAGACCGCGGTGGTGGATTTCTTCGCCATCTGGTGCGAGCCCTGTCATGAAGCCTTGGCGGATCTGTTGGCCGTCTCCGACGCGGACCCAGGTTTTGTTCTCGTGTTCGTCGCGGTTGGAGAGGAGGCGGGGAAGGTCGATGCTTTCGCGAAAGCGCGTGGCATTCCAAAGAAGGTGGTTGTCGCCATCGATGCAAACGCCGCCATCGCGCGCGCCTGGGGCCAGGACCGCTTTCCAACCACGTTTCTCGTCGACAAGAACGGGATCGTTCGCCACATCAACCGTGGCTATGGCGGCGGTTTTCGCGCGCGCATCGAGCGCTGGCTGCGCGACATGCGCTAGCAGCTAAGGCAACGACTCGGCGGCGCGGGTGCGCAGGAAACGCAGCATCTCTTCGTGCCGAGCGCGGTCGGGGAAGGACTTCTGGCAGCGCTCCAGGGTCACTTCCGCCTCGGCCATGCGATTCGATCGCGCTTGCACGTTGGCCAACCATTCGCACGCCATGTGGTAGTTGGACATTTGTTCGAGGGCCCGACGAAAGTGCTGCTCGGCGGCGGAAAGATCCTTTGCCCCGGAGGATTTCCAACCCAGGGTCATCTCGCGCCAGGGCGAATCGGGCGAAGGCAGCAGCGTTTTCGGTTCAGGGAGATCGGTTCGCACCAGGAGCGCGGCGACCTGGTCGGCATACATCGTTCGCCATGTTCCCGAGTCGCGCAGCATTTCGAGCAGCTTGCGCTGCTGCCTGGGCCACAGAAAATACTCGGCGCCGGAGTTGTCGACAATGTCCTGCCATCCCGGCGCCATGTTGAGCACCTTGGTGTACTGCCGGTAGATCTGGTCGTCGAAAACGGTGTCGGCGCGACCGTCAATGAAGACCTTCAGGCGACCGTCGCTGCGCAGGTGCAGGTAGCCGCCCCATTGGTAGTACGCGAAGACCTTGCCCGCCAGTTGGTTGGCATCGGCGACGTTCATCGCTTCGACGGGGAAGCTGTCCAGACTGGTGAGGTAGGGGAACGCGCTGCTGGAAAGCGGGTAGGGCGCGAGCCGCCACACGCCGAGGCCGATGGCCAGCGCGGGCAGCACGAAGGCCAGGATCGGTTGCGCTGAGGCTACGCGTTCTTTGAGGAAACGGCCGAGACGCGCGCCCAGCGCGGCCAACACCGGCGCCAGGACAAGGCCTTGAGTCATGCCGAAGAGCGGAATGAAACGACGGCTCTTGAGCGCCATGGCCAAGGTGAAGAGGCCCAAGGCCAGTGCGGTGTAGGTCAGTCGGGGGCGCGAGCGATGCAGGCGCAAAGCGAAGCTGGCGGCGCCGGAAAGCGCGAATACACCGATGCTCGGAAAAAAGAGGGCGGATCGAATTCCACCGGCTTCCCAGGGTGGCCTCCATTCACCGACGCGCAGGTAGGGTGAATTGGAATTCAAGGCGTAGTGCAAGGGGAAGACAAATGCGTCGGGGCCGCTGGGGTTGGCCAAGCACGCGACCAGGCAGGCCAGCCAAATGGGCAAGGTATTGCGCGGGGCCTCGCCGAAGATGCGGGCCATGGCGAAGATTGCGGTGAGCGTCGCGAGCCCGAAGAAATATCCGCCGTGCAAATTGACCCACAGGAAGAAGCCGAAAGGCAGGAGCCAGCGCAGGCGCGAGGGCTCAAGCGCCAGGCGCAGGAGTACGGCGAACCCGAGCAAGGAGTAAAGCTGCGGTCGCACGTCGAAGAAGGCTGCGCCGACCGCACCGGCCAGCAGGATGGCCAGGTAGGCGCCAAGAGAGCTGCCCGAAAGCTTGCGCAGGGTCAGGAAGAGCGCAACGAAGGCGCCGGCCAGAATCGACCACTTCCACCACACCAAGGTGGCCATGCCAAAGAGGCGTGACCAAGCGTGGAAGATCACGTCCGAAAACCACTCGTGACTCATCCACGGTTGACCGAAACGGGTGAAGGACCATGGATCCTTGAAGTTCAGCGTGCGGTTTTCCCAAATCCAGCGCCCCGAGGCCAGGTGCCACCACAGGTCCGAGCCCATCATGGTGGTGAAGCCGAACGACCAGCCGGTCAGGATCGCGGCGAGCAACCAGAGCGACAGCACGGTTCGCGGTTCAGGAGACGCCGCGGGCGCGATTGGCGGCGCCGGTTGCGCCGGAGGCTGGACAGCTCGTGCGTGGGAAGGCTTGCGGGACACGCTTCGCTCTACACGGGCAGCACCGGGCGCCGTCTGGGATAGGAGCTGTCTGTTTTCGCGCGCATGGTTGCGAACCTGCGGATTAGATCCTTGCGCAGATCATCGCCGGGGACCAAGGCGTCGACATGCAGGTCCGAGGCGAGTTTGACGATGTCGATGTCCTCGCGGTAGGCGCGACGCAGTTCCTCGATGAAGGCGGCGCGTTCCGATTCCGGCTTGGCGGCGATCTTGTTCGCGTACACGGCGTTGACCGCGGCTTCGGCGCCCATGACCGCGATGCTCGCTTGAGGCAGCGCCAAAGTGGCGTCGGTGTCGAAGGCCGGGCCGCACATGGCGTACAGGCCGGCGCCATAGGCCTTGCGCAGAATCACGCTGATCTTGGGCACACTGGCGTCGGCGATGGCGGAAATCATCTTTGCCCCATGGCGGATGATGCCGGCGCGTTCGACCGCGCTGCCGATCATGAAACCAGGCACGTCGGAGAGGAAGAGCAGGGGAATGGAGAAGGCGTCGCACAGCCACACGAAGCGCGCGGCCTTGTCGGCCGAATCGACGAAGAGCACGCCGCCCTTCCATTTCGGCTGATTGGCCACAATGCCGATGGCGCGCCCGCTCAGGCGGGCGAAGCCGGTGACGACCTCGCGCGCGTAGCGCTTCTTGATTTCGAAAAAGCTGCCGCCGTCGACCAGGGTGTCGATGAGCGCGAGGATATCGAAGGCTTTGTTCTGGTTTTCCGGCAAGAGGTCGTCGATGCGTTCGCGGCTCGCGGGGTCGGCGCCGGCCACGTCGGGCACGCGCGACTCTCCGTTCTGCGGCATGAAGGCAAGGTAGTCGCGCGCGGCCTTTAAGCAGGATGCTTCGTCCTCGGCCAGCAGATCGGCGCAACCCGAAACTTCGCAATGCATGCGCGCGCCGCCCATTTCCTCCAGCGTGGTCTTCTCGCCGATGACCATTTCCGCCATGCGGGGCGAGCCGAGGTACATCGAGGCGTTGCCGTCCACCATGAACACCACGTCGCAGAAGGCGGGAATGTAGGCGCCGCCCGCCGCCGATGGGCCGAAAAGTAGGCACATCTGGGGAATCGATCCCGACAGGCGCACCTGGTTGCGAAAGATGCGGCCCGCGTGACGGCGGCCGGGAAACATGTCGAGCTGGTCGGTGATGCGCGCGCCGGCCGAGTCGACCAGGTAGACCAAGGGGATGCGCAAGCGGCCCGCGGTTTCTTGGATGCGCAGGATTTTCTCGACGGTGCGTTCGCCCCAGGAGCCGGCCTTGACGGTCTGGTCGTTGGCCATGATGGCCACGGCGCGGCCATGGATCTGGCCGATGCCGGTTACCACGCCGTCGGCGGGGAGTTCGCCCGCGATGGCGTTGGCGAACAAACCGTCCTCGATGAAGTCCTGGCCGCTATCGCCTAGGCGCGCGATGCGCTCGCGGCAGAACAGCTTGCCGCTCTTCTGGTTCGCCTCGTGGTACTTCCGCGCCCCGCCTTGGCGAATTTTCTCCGCCAAGGCGCGGATTTCTTCGGTCTTGCCCATCGGCCGCAGTGTACACGAAAGAAAACCGTAGAGGCACAGGCGCCACGGAGTCGCCGTTTCCACAACGCCGCGATTGCCGAGGTTACTACTACGGCTCCGTTGCCACCTGCTGTAGGGCGCGGATCTGCTTCTCTTCCAGGTTTGCGACGCAGTCGAAGAGGCGCTGTTTGAAGGATCCCGGCCCGGCGCAATCCTTTGCGGCCTGCTCGGCGGCGATTTCGTAACAGCAAAGGCCGGCCGCGGCGGCCTCGGGGATGTTTTCCGGAATGGCGCCCGCGAAGGTGCCGATGACCGAGGTCGCCATGCATCCGGTTCCCACCAAGGTGGTCATGATGGGGTGGCCGTTGCGGACCGAGAACAGCTTGCCGTCGCCGGCCACGATGTCCTCGGCACCGGTGATGACCACGGTGCAGGCGCGGCGCTTGGACAACGACTTGGCGACTTCGCGGAGATCGGCGGAGACGTGACCGGCATCGACGCCCTTGGTGTCGACCGCCAGGCCGGCGATGCGCGCAATTTCCGAGCTGTTGCCCTTGATGACGGCGATCTTTGCCCCGTCGAGAAGCTCCGCGCATTTGCGATCGCGGAACGCGGTGGCGCCAGCGCCGCACACATCGAGGACAATGGGAATCCCTTTTCGGTTGGCGGCCGCGGCGGATAGTTTCATGCTCTCGACCACCTCGGTGGTCAGGGTGCCGATGTTGAGCACGAGGGCGGACGCGATGGAGGACATGGCTTCCACCTCCTCGGGCGCGTGGGCCATCACCGGCGAGGCGCGGAACGATTTCACGATCTGGGCGCAATCGAAGATAGTGACCCAGTTGGTGATGTGATGGACCAGCGGCCGCTTTTCGTGCACCGCTTGCAGGAATGCGTAGATGTTCATCGGGCTATTCTCCTTGCCGGCGCGAACTATGGACAAGGGGCGGCCCGCGGACGAGGAAAATCAACGGCGAAATCTTGAGGCTTGAGTGAACGCGGGCGAATGATTAGCCTGCGGCCTGGAGGAGCCCATGTCCGACCGCTCGCGTGCAGGCATTGAGATGAACTTCGCTTTTGGCAAGGGAACGAAGCCCAAGGTGGCTGCGTCCGAGAACACGCCGTTTCGCATGCTGGTGATCGGCGACTTTGGCGGTCACGCCAGCCGCGCCGAGGTGCGGCCAGGATCGGCGTGGCGCCCGCAGCGCGTGGACATCGACAGCCTTCCAGCCTTGTTCGGCACGATCGCCCCGCGCATCCAGGTTCGCTTGGGCGATCAGGCGCCTTTCACCATTGCCGTGCAGGATCTCGACGGGTTCCATCCCGACCAGCTCTTCGACACGCACGAATTTTTCGCGCCCATGCGCGAGTTGCGGCGGCAGCTTCAGGATCCCAAGACCTTTGCCTTGGCCGCTGCCCTGCTGGGCAAGGGCAGCACGCCCGCATCCAGCGACATGGCCAGCCACGGCGTGGATCTCGAACGGCTCTTGGGCAAATCCACGACCGCGCCCACCGCGGCACCTGTATCCGCGCTCGATGCCCTGATTCGCGAGGCTGTTGCGCCACACATCGTTGGCAAGACGGATCCACGCCAGGCCGAACTGGTCGCGGCGGTCGATGGCATGACTGGCGAGTTGATGCGATCGGTGCTGCACGATCCTGGATTCCAGCGCGTCGAAGCGGCCTGGCGTGGGCTTGACCGCATGATTCGCGGCTTGGAACTCGATCAAAACTTGCAGGTGTTCGTGCTCGATGTCAGTCGCGAGGAGCTGGCGCAGGATTTCGCGGCCGCTGCCAACCTGACGGATTCAGCAATCTATCGCATCGTCGTCGACCACGGCGGCGGCAAACCCTGGTCGCTGCTCGTCGAGGCCAACGCCTACGGCAGGAAACAAGAAGACGCGGCCTTGCTGGCTCGCTTGGGCGCCATCGCGATGGAGGAGGGTGCCGCCGTGGTGGCCGGCGTGGATTGGGCGACGTGGAGTTCGGGCCTCACTTCGCTCGAAGATCAGCGGGCTTGGTCCGCTCTGCGCGGCAGCCCGGCCGCCATGGCCATCGGCATCGCGGTGCCGAGCATTCTTCTGCGCCTGCCCTATGGCAAGGACACGGAAAGCATCGAGCGCTTCATCTTCACGGAGCAGACGCTGCCTCCTGCGCCCGAGCGCTACCTTTGGGGTTCGGCGGCTTTGGCCGTGGGGCAGCTTGTGGCGCGTTCCTATCAAGGCGCGGGTGGCTGGGATTTCTCACCGGGCGACGAAACCTCGCTCGACGATCTGCCCGTCCACACCGTGAAGCACGACGGTGAATCGGTCCAGACTCCCTGCGCGCAGACCTGGTTGCCGGAGTCGAAGATGGACGCCCTCATCAAGGAGGGTGTGATGCCCGTCATCTCCGCGCAAGGTCGCGGCGAAGTGCGTTTTCCACGCTTCCAGAGCATCGCCTCGCCGCCCGCGGCCTTGGTCGGCCGCTGGCGCAACGACTAAACCTGCAAGGCTCGCGACATTCCTGTCGGAGTGCGGTCGCGCCGGTTGGCATAGAACGTCGAATTCCTTCGCCGACCGCATTGGAACGGGCCTTGCTATTCAGGCCAGGTGATGACTTCGGAGATTTGGAAGGCGCTACGTGCCACAGGGCTACTTGTGATAACGTCCCGCTCGTGGGTCGCCGTTCTTACGAACGTCTTGTTTTGGCAACCGCTATGCTCGGATGGGCCGGATGTTTGCTCTTCACCGACCCCATCAACAAGGCACCCGTGGTGACCATCAAGCCTCCCACGGTAGTCGATCGCGGTGTCCAGGCCGAGTTCTCGGTGAGCGTCACGGATGACAGAGACAATCCAGCGACACTCCAGGCTCGCTGGGCGGAATTCGAGACACGGGATCAGGGCTGCACTTGGATCACGGCCGCCACCTGGGTCGGTTTGTCGTCTTCGACCTCATCGCCGCGGTCGAATGATGCGCCTTACGATTTCATGACCTACAGCTTGAACCCAGTTTGTGTCTGCGCCCTGGCCGTCGACCATGATGGCGCGGCGGGGTTCGGCTGCTCGCTCGTCGGGATTGTCAATCCGCCCCCGATTGCCAAGATCGCCGATGCAAGCGGGGCTTCGTCTGGCTCGTTCCCGTTGTGCAGCAACGTGCACCTGAAAACCGCGTGGCAGCCCTTAGACCCGTCCGATCAAGTCGAGTTCAAATGGGCCGGTACCGATCCTTCTGGCAAGAACTTGCAACCCATCCCTTGCACCAACAGCGCGGCCACTTCTTGCGGCAGCGACAGCACGGATTGTTGTTTCTACGCCGCGACGCCTGGGAACTACGCGGTGACATTGGAGATCGACGACACCGTCGTGACGAGCAATGGTTCCAAGACGAGTTCCACGACGACCCAAAGCAGCCCGACGACCTACGTCGCATCCGTGCTCAAGAACACGCCTGCGTGTATCGAGCGGACCGATCCCGATGCGACGAATGCACGGCGGGTTCTCCTTTCGCGCAGTACCGACCTCGGCGGTTCCTACCAAAGCCGAACCTTCCAGGTTTTCAGCGTGGCTGATGATTGCGAACCATATCCCCCGCTGGCCGGTAGCGGCAAAGCGTCGGCGCAGTTCTATTGGTATGTCTACGACACGACTCAGTCCAATCCGAACTGGGTGCGTCAGTACAATACTTCGAATTCGTTCACCGTCAGTCAGTCCATGTTCCCCAGCGCCTTGCCCGGCGACAGCATCGAGCTCCGCTTGGAAGTCCGCGACTCGACGTCCGGGCCGGGCGAAAGCGCTTGTTCCATGGCTCAGGATATGTGCTGTGCTTCAGGCACCTGCACGGGAGCCGCCGGGGATTGCGTTCGCTGGACAACCTGGACCGTACAGTTTCAGCCATGAAAACGCCGCAGCTATTTTTCTGGTCGCTCGTTGTGGCCTGGGCCTCAGGGTGCAGCATGGGGTCACCGGCGAGTGGCAACTACCCAACGGGCGCGGGCGGGGCGATGGGCTGGGGCGGGAATACCTCCGGCACCGGCCGAGGCGGAACGGATGGCGGTATGAACATACTGGTCGACGCGGCTGTTGGTGCCTCGGATGCCGTTTATCTACCGAATCTCGATCCCAATGCGCCCACCTTTGATTGGGATGCCCAGGCCTGCGTGGGATGTGGCGCCGCCGGGGGAACGACGTCAGCAAGACCTGACGCAGGGGCGGCCGACGCGCCGGCTGTGTCGTCAGGGGGAGGCGGGGGAACCTCATCAGCGATGGGCGGTGCGATCGGGCGGGGTGGCGCAAGCGGGACTGCCGGAGGCACAGGAACGGCGGGACTGGGTGGAACAACAGGAATTGGTGGAATGGCAGGAATGGGTGGGATCATGGGAACCGGGGGTGATCGGGACGCTGGTAGCATTTCGCCCGACGCAGGTCTTTCCGATGCCACCCGCGATACGAGTCCGGCCGATACGCTTGGACCTGATATCAGACCTGCGGACGGCCCGCCCGATCTTCTGCCGACAT
>Ga0224559_1000584_pt1 | contig 23557 bp, 17 predicted proteins | sample 714S33034metaG_FD_180676 | JGI IMG/M metagenome (GOLD analysis project Ga0224559, IMG submission 180676) | Peat soil microbial communities from Stordalen Mire, Sweden - 717 S3 30-34 | ecosystem: Environmental > Terrestrial > Soil > Wetlands > Peat | place: Sweden: Norrbotten County, Stordalen... | reverse complement strand
ATCTGATCGACAAGAATATTCTCAAGCTTTTGAATGCGGAGCGATTTCTTATCGACCGAATGATCCATTCGGTCGGAAAACGCTCAAGTCGGCGTCAGGCTCGCTCGTCCCCTTGGTCGAGATCCCAACGCATCGTCATGCCGGCGCGGGCCGCGGCGGGCGAGGGCGCTCCCCACAGTCTGCGTCTGCCGAATCCGCGGCGGATGAGGAGGCCAGTGAAAATCCCCGGCCCGCTTGAATAGATCCGCCAACCGCCTTCAAACCCGATCGTCCCGGCCTTGACGCGGTCCCAGTGCGCGCTTGCGCTGTCGCGGTCGGGAAATGCGGCGTCGGAGCTGCTAAAAAACGCGTTGCGCTGGCGCGGGAGAGCCTGCGGCGCGCCATCGCCGATGGAGACTGGATTGACGACGCCGAGCGCCTCGAACAGCGCGCTGGAATCGCCAAGCGCAGACATGGCTTCCGCGTAGCGCAGATGGGCGTGCGTATACATGAGGCCGATTTCGCGGCCGAAGAAGGACGCCGATTCAGCGCGCCGGAAAATCATCTGCGGGCCGCCCCGATAGGCGACCGGCCGGTCCATCAGCCGCACGCCATCAGGAAAGATCAGATGCTCGCGGATGAGCTCCAGATGATGGCGCGTCTGCTCCGGCGTGAACAATCCGCCGATGATTGAACGCGTCATCGGTAGCAGCGAGTAGCTGAGGCCCGTCCGCGCATCGCTCGGGTGCAGCAGCAATTCGGAGACGCGGCCGTCCGGCGCGAAGATCGCATAACCCGCGACGGTCTCGTCGCGAATGAGATGGGCGTTGAAGTCCGCTCGCATGGCGTCGGCGAGCGCGCCGAATTCCTGAGCCGCGTCCATGCGGCCGGACCTTTGATAGATCTCGGCGGCCCTCCGCAGTTGCTGGAACAGCAGGGCGACCGTCCAGCTGCTGACCATTATATCGCGCATCAGGGGGTCTACAGGCTGTAGCGAATCGTTCCAGTCGCCCTCGCCATAGCGGATGAGATGCGTGCCGGGGATGAAACGCGCGCGCACCGCCTCGATCAGCCTGGCGACATGCGTGGCGATGCTGCCCTTGTGGGCGGTGCGCTCGAGATCGTCGGCGCGCCAGGCGACCGGCTCGTCGAGGAAAGCGAAATCGCCGGTCGTCTCGATGTAATCGTTCAGCGCCTTCAGCGGCCAGACGATGACGTCGCCGTGGCTGACGCGATCCTGAATGATGGCGTAGGGGTCGAGCATGAACCATTGCGGCCAGTCGCCGCTCGACTCATATTGCTGCGCGAAGACGAGGCGCAGGATCTCCTTGACCGGCGCGTCATGTTCGAGCGCCAGCAGGAATTCGACGGGCCCCTGGCAGACGTCGCGCACGCCCCAGGCGGCCCCGGTATATTGCTCAAGACCGTGCGGAACGGTGAGATGGATCATCGCATTCTGCGCGAGCCACGGGAATAGCGCATCGAGCGCGGGGGCGCCGTCGATGCGCAGGCCGCGCGTGATCTTGCGCCAGAAGCGCCGCGCCGGCGCGAGCAGCTCTTCTTCCGCGATGGGGCGCGAGAATTTCGTCGCAAGCGCATCCGCTTCAGTGGCGCTGGTCATCGATCCGACGACGGCGAACGAAAAGTTGTGCGTCAGCGTTGTTTTGATCACGGCATAGGCGCCGCTGCGAAAGCCGCTGTCGGCATAGAGAAGCTCGTCGCCGCCGATCGCCTCGATCCAATCGGGCGTGCTGCTGACGAGATGATAGACAGCTTGCGGGTAGCGCTGACCCCAGAGCCAGCCCGGATCGGGACGGAACGAAAATCTCCTGGCGGCGGCGTCGACTTCGACGCGGCTTTCGTGATCGAACTCGCGCTCGCCCAGCGTCAGATGGCCGAAGATAAGAAATCGGCACGCCTCGCCTTCCACTGCAATGCGCCATTGCATCGCGGGATCATCGCCCGATGCGACCGCCGAGATCGTGATCCGCCGCCCTTTGAGCGAATAGATCCAGCGGCAATCGGAAAGGCCGATCTCGAAGGCGGACGGGATGGCGAGCAGGCGCCAGCCCTCGCCAAGGTCGACAAGCATGCGAAGGCCGCTTGCACGCGTGACATTATACGGATCGCGGGAGACGGAGAACAGCTTGTGGAACGAGGTGTTGCCGATGGTGAGCTGCGCCGCGAAAACGCCGTGCATCCAGCTTGTGGCGCAGAGTGTCGATTCATCCGGCAGCATCGCGGCGCCCGAACGCAGGATCGCGCCATGGCGGCGCGTTGCGATGCGCTCCTTGTCGCGCAGGACGACATGCCGGTTATGCGTCGCGTCGGGCGCGAAGAAAGAGAGGAGAACGCCGTCGGCCCATTCTTCAAGCGTCCGCTCGGGATAGAGCGCGTCGATCTCGACCGCCTCAAGCGGCGCGGCTTCGGCGGCCGGGGCGGATTGAAGGAGGGTGCGAACGGGCGCGGCGAGCGGGGTCACCGGCGCGCGCGGGTTGCGCCACGCCACGGCGTCGATGCGGCCGAGATCCGCTGCGCTCGAAGCATGTGTATGATCTTCGTCATAGATTCCGAAGAAGCGCCAGGCCGCGCGGCTACTGGTCGCGAGCGCGTGTGGTTTTGACTGGATGGCGACGCAGGCCATTTCATGTTGCAGCCGCGCGTTCGGAAGGCTCGCGCCGAACGGAAAGCGAAAAGCCTCGTCGTCGCGAAAGGCGGGACCAAAGAGTTGCTTGCCGTCTGTTGCAAAACCTACTGCGCCGTCGAGGCAGCCATGCATCGCGAAGGGATGGCGCCCATCCTGCGCTTGATTCTGGCGGCTCATGACGACAGCCCCGCAGCGCGGATGCGGCGCAATGAAATGGTCGATATATTGCGAGACGTAAGCCTCGTTGTTCATCAGAAAGCCGCGCCCGCCAAGGCCGATGTCCTGAATCAGAACGGCGTCCATCGCGCGCGCGTCGCCGCGATTTTCGATTTCGACGCGCCAGATCCAGGCCGTGCGATCCGGCTCGAGGAATAGCGCGACGCGATGGCTGACGCCAAGAGATTCGCCAGTCCATATGAAGCAGTCGGGGCCCGCGCCGAATGCAATGTCCGCGCCGGGTCCGACGATCTCGACGGGCGCCTCGCCTTCGATGCGCAGATAGATGCGCTGGACGGAGCCGTCGATTGGAGAGCCGAGGAGTTGATTGATGAGGATGGCGCCGCCTTGATGGCGATGCTCGATTGAAAAGATGCAGCCATTGGGCAGAGCCTGAATGGCGAGGCCGGCGCGGCTCTCGATCCGGCTGAGGCCGAGGCTGTCATCGCGCGGCGTCGTCCAGTTGCGCGGCTTGAGGCCCATGATTTATGTTCCGTCCCCAATCGCGCGGCCGAATCGCGGCGGCCGCAACATAAAATATAATCGCGCCGCTGCAAAACGGTTGGACCCGGATTGACGAAGCCCTTGCCGCCGACGCGCGGGCGCGCTCTACTCGCCCGCGGCGGCCTGCCTCGCCAACGAATCGCCTCAGCCTCGATGGAAGGGTTTGCGATGTCAGATCATGTTTATAAAGTTGTCGAGCTTGTCGGCTCTTCGCCTTCGTCCATTGAAGACGCCATCAAGGGGGCGATCGAGCGTGCGAGCAAGACGATCAGGAATATTCGCTGGTTCGAGGTGATCGAGACGCGCGGACATGTTGAGGACGGCAAGGTGCATCATTTCCAGGTCAAGCTGAAAGTCGGGTTTACGCTCGACTCCGCATGACGACCGCGCTTCGCGTCAAGTCGCCAGCGCTTCCTCGATCGCCGCGACGACTTCCGGCGCGTCCGGGACTGTGCGCGATCCAAACACGCCCTTGATCGCGCCATCCTTGCCGATCAGATATTTGTGGAAGTTCCATTTTGGCGCGGCGTCGGCGCCGCGTTCGCTCAAAGCCCAGCGATAGAATGGATGCGCGCTTTCTCCGACGACAACTTCTTTCGAGGCGAGCGGAAAATCGACCTTGTAGTTGAGCGTGCAGAATTGCTTGATCTGCGCTTCCGTTCCCGGTTCCTGCTTGCCGAAATCATTGGCGGGAACGCCAAGCACGACGAGGCCGGAATCGCGATATTTCCGGTAGAGCGCTTCGAGCGCTTCATATTGCGGGGTGAGGCCGCAGGCGGAGGCGGTGTTGACGATCAGAACGGCCTTGCCTTTGAAGGAGGATAGCGGCAGGTCGTCGCCGTCGATGGTCTTGAAGGAATAGTCGTGGGCGCTCATGGGGGCTCCTTTTCCGCGGGCGGCGCCGCGGCCTGTTGCTACTCGAATGTGATGCGCATGGGCGAGGCGTAGACTCTCGCGCCATCCTTTTCGGACGCGACAAAATATATCTGTCTGAAGCCATGTGGGCCGTTTTCCGGCGCGAGCTCGATGAAGCCCGAAACATCGCGTGGCAGCGGCGCATCCGTGATGCGTTCGAGGCCAAGAAAAAGATCGGCGCCGCCGAGCCGCTGCTCGATTCGCCGTTGCGCCAGAAGCGCGGCGCCGCTCGTCTCCAGCGCGAAGGCCGGGCATTCGGCGAAGGGGCTCGGCTTTGAAGGGTCGCCAACCTTGACATAGCCGCCGATGGTTCCTTCGACGCTGATCGTGCAGCCTTCAAGCGCGTCGAGTTCGATCTCGATTGAATCGACGTCGCCGAAGGTCTCGGAGCGAAAGCCGATCTCGCCCGGGCCCGCGCGCCAGACAGTCTCTTCCTTGTGCTCCAGACCGAGCGCATTGAAGCAGACAATGGCGGCGTTGCGGATCGTGATGCGCCCCTGCCAGACGGCCGCGCGATAACGATCGCGGATGCGTGCGCCGCCCCATTTGAGGCGAATGCGGCGCGTCGAGAGGCCCGCCTCTTCCGCCAGATCCCGGCGCCAGAATTCCCCGGCGTGATCGAAGGCCGCGATCGTCTCGAAGCCGGCGGCGCCGAGAAAGCGATAATCGAGACGCGCCGCGCTCGCGTGCGAAAAGGCCTCGCCCTGCCAGCGTTCGCCGCTCCAGACGAGCGCGACGCTGCGCTCGCCCGTGGTCGCGAAGGTTTTGCGCGCGCGCAGCGCCTTGCCGATCGTGACGCGGTCGAGCCTGTCGGCGATGATGCCGGTGAGGCCGCCGCGCACGCCAAACACGGCGGCGCCGGGGACGCCGCCGCCGCAGCGTCCGCGATGCTCGTCGCTCGCCGCCGAAGCGCCAAGGTGGTAGCCGCGCGCGACGGACTCCTGCAGCATCCAGGGGAACTGGCCCCAGGTCGAGCCGACCTCGATCAGCCGTTCGAGTTCGGGATGGTGCCATGAAAGATTGGCGCGCCGCCCGCCGACATGCGGAATGAGGAGATGGCCTTCAGGGTCATGGGCGTAGGTCGCGTAGAGTTCGTCGAGCGGCCAGGCGCCGGGCGTGATCTCATTCGAGCCCATATCCTCGCTCCATTCGAAGGAGCGCGCGTTTTCGCCCTCGCGCCCCACGGGAAACAGGGGATCGCCGTCGCCGAGGAAAACGACGTTATGGTCGCCCCCCGCGCAGGAATTGCCGCACCATTCGGTGCCGGGATAGCAGACGAAATCGCCGTCGACGCTGATCGCGCGCACATTGGCCACGGCGGCGCGCCAGCGGGCGGCGGTGATCTGGAAATCATTGGCCGTGTAGCCGAGCACGTCGAGGCCGGCGACGTCGCGGCCATAGGTGAGGTTGTAGACGGTATCATTCGTGCCGATCGTATCGTCCGAATGGACGTGGAGATCGCCGTAGAAAATGCGATCGACCGGGGCTGCCGGATCAATGGCGACGAAGGTCTTGTCCGGCGCGACGGCGCCATCGCCTGCGACGCGCGCGCCGATTGTGAGTTCGCCCGGCGCCCCGGTCGGGATGTCGTCGATGCGCAGGATCGCCCAGCCCTCAGCGGAAAGTTCGGCTTCCCGCGAATAGACGAGTGCGACGCCAAGCGTCGCGGCGAGTTCGATCCTTGCGCCATGGTTCCAGCAGGTATTGCCCCAGACGTCTTCGAGGCGGACGCGCACCGGCAACGCGGCGCCGGGGCGCACGAGGCGCGGCGCCGTCACGATGAGATGATGAGGATCATTGGGGACGATCTGCAGCACGATGTCGCCTGGAACGGCGGCGAAGCGCGAGGTGCCGACGGGATCGACATAGAAGCGGAATTTGAAATCTTTTTCGACGAAGGTCTGCGCCCGCGTTCCGGCCCCGCCGAAGCGGCGGTCGCCAAGCCTGATGACGATGTGGTCGCCGGGATTGAGATAGCCGTCGACAATGTCGACGATGATGGCTTTCTGGAACGGCCGCTCGTGCCCCTTCTGATCGAAGCGGCACATGAGGCTTTTTACGGTTGCGGGCTCCTGCCCCGGCAGCAATGGGCCGGCGCGATATTCGGCGGAGACGTAATTTTCGCCGCCGGGATTCGTCGTCTGGAACAGCGCCCAGTCGGAATAGAATTTGAAGGCCGCCTTGATCCAGGCGCCGTCGGCGAGGCCGGATGCGCCGACCTCATAATCGAGAACCAGCTCGAGCCAGTCGCCAGCTGCGATCTCGCTGATTTCGCAGCGCGCCGCGCCAAGGAACGGCATCGCCTTGGTCGCTTCGTAATAACCTTCCGGCGCGACATAGGCGCCTGGCGGGGGACGGCGCGGGGGATTATCTGTCATATCTCGAAATCAACCAGTTCGCCGTTTTCTTCGAGCTTCGCCCGGATGTCCGAGGCGAGCCGCCATGTGCGCGGATCGGCGCGCAGGTGCGGGCGCTCGGGCGTTGCGAAAGTTCCCTGCACCCGCGCGGGCGATCCGGCGAGCACGATGATGCGGTCGGCGAGGTAGATCGCCTCGTCAATGTCATGGGTGACGAAGAGGACGGTCTTGCCGGTCCGCCGCCAGAGCGATAGAAGCTCGTCCTGCAGCGTGGCGCGGGTGATGGCGTCGAGCGCGCCGAACGGCTCGTCCATCAGGAGCAGGTCCGGCTCGATGGCGAGCGCGCGGGCGAGGCCGACGCGCTGGCGCTGGCCGCCCGAGATCTGATGCGGCCAGCGCGCGCTTTGGGCGGAAAGATTGACGAGTTCGAGCGCGGCTTTGACGCGCGCCTCGATCTCGCCATGCGACAGGCCAAGGCCTTCGAGGCCGAAGGCGACATTGCCGGAAACGCGCCGCCATGGCAGCAGCTTGGCGTCCTGGAAGACGAGCGCCATGCTGCGGCGCCCGCGCTGATGCGGGATGTCGACCCGCACGCGTCCCGCGCTCGGCGCGACAAGCTCCATGAGAACGCGCAGCAGCGTCGATTTGCCGGCGCCGGAGGGCCCGACAATGACGACGAATTCGCCGCTGGCGAGACTGAGATCGAGGCCTTCGAGAATTTGCGTGCGCTCGGCCCCTCGCCCGAAGGCGAGGCCGATGCCGGAAAGTTCCGCTATGACTGCCATGCGGTCAGCCTCCGCCGGACGGCGAGGAATGCGATGTCGGTGATGGCGTAAAGCAGCGCCATGGTCAGCATATAGACCACGACGAGATCGGTGGCGAGGAGGCTCGCCGCCTGCATCATGCGGGCGCCGATGCCCGGAACGCCGAACAGCTCGGCGGCGACGACGGACATCCAGGCCTGCCCTAGCCCGGTGCGGAATCCGGCCAGAATGCCGGGCGTCGCGCCGGGCAGGGCGATCTTGGTAAGACGGCCGAAAAAGCCGCCGTGGCCAAAGGCGCGCGCGACTTCCATGAGATCGCGGTCGATCGCCTGCACCGCGCCGAAGGCGGCGAAGAAATTGATCCAGAAAACGGCGATGGCGATGATGAAGGCGGCCGCGCCCGAGGTGAGGCCGAACCAGAGAATGGCGAAGGGCACCCAGGCGAGGCCCGGGATGGGCCGCAGGATGCGGACGACGCCGGAGAGAAAGGCGTCGAACCAGATCGATACGCCGCAGACGACGCCGAAAGCGACGCCAAGCGCGGAGCCGATCGCGACGCCGGCGAGATAGTGCGAAAGGCTGTTCTGGACGGCGGCGGTCCAATAGCCGCCGCGGATTTCGCCGAGCCAGGCCGCCGGGATCTGGCTCGGCAGCGGGATCAGCGCCGACAGCGAGGGGTTTAGCCGCGCCGCAAGCTCCCAGCCGCCGAGAAACAGCGCGACGCCGAGCGCGGCGAGCGCGTGCGAGCGCAAAACGCCCGGCTGCAGAAAGGGCCGTCGCGTCAGCGCGTCGGCGGGCGGCGCCGTCACGGCCCCCGCTCCGGCAGCCCCGGGAAAGGTCTCGGCATCCGGCGACGGAACTGCGTTTCGTTCCGCCGCGAAACGCTCCGCCGTCATTTGGCGACGCGGTTATAGAAATCGAGATCGATGAGTTCGCCGACCGGCGTTGCGGTCTTCACCGTGCCGAGCTTCACTTCGAAGTCCTGCAGCCGCGCCACCGAATCGACGATGCGCGCGGGATCGGCGACGAAGCTCGCGCTGGAGCCTGCGAGCGCGCGGTCGATCTGCGCCTCGGTCAATATGCCGGCGCCGAGCGCTTTCAGGATGAAGGGCGCCGCCTGTTCGGGATGGGCCTTGATCAGCTCCGTCGCGCGCAGGTGGAGGCGCAAAAGCTTCTCGCCGATCTCGGCGCCCTTGGCGCTTCCAAGCTGGTAGATCGCGAGAACGGACCCCGGCTGATCGGGCATGAATTGATGTCCGGTCACGAGCACTTTCGATTGCGGCAGGCGGTCGCGCACGACGGTGAGGGCCGGCTCTCGTAGAACCGCGGCGTCGACGGATCCGGCGAGGAAAGCCTGCTGCGCGGCGTCAATGTCGAGGCCGGTGATGTCGACGCTCTGCGGGTCGATCCCGTTTTCGACTTGAAGCCAGTAGCGCAGCAATGTGTCGGGGACGGAGCCTTGCGGTTGCGCCGCGATCTTCGGCTTGCGGCCCTGGCTCTCCGCGAATTTTGCGATCGCCGCTTTGAAATCGACGCCGTCGGCGGCGGCGAGCAGAGGACCGCGCGCGACGAGCTGCAATTCTTCGATCGCCCCGGCCGCCACGACCTTGACGTCGACGCCCTTTGCGCGAGCGACGAGCAGAGGCAGCACGCCGGCGAGATAGGCGTCGAGCTGGCCGGCGGCGAGCGCCTGGATGGCCTGCGTGCCGGCCTGGAAGCGGACCAGCTGCAGGTCAAGCCCTTCGGCCTTGGCCCATCCCTCGCCGTCGATGACGAAAAGCTGGGCTGAGCCGAGCACCGGTATATAGCCGATCCTGACCGTGGTTTGCGCGGCGGCGGGCGCAGCAGTGAGAAGCAGAGAGGCGATGAGGACGAGGCTCAGCTCGAGCACGCGCGCCAGCCTGTCAAAACGCATTGAATCCCCGCCTTTTTTCATGACTTCATCGCAGCGCAAATAGCGTTAGAATATCGAATGAGTCAACTTCGCGCCGCCTGGCGAGACGTCTCGCGCTGGCGCCGGCGGCGCCATGAACGCGGGGCCGCGAGGGTCAGGGATCTCCTCCCGCGATATGCGGCCGATCTCGGCGCCTGGCGCCGGCCTCAGGCGGCGCTGACTTTCATGCCGTCCGACACATTGGCCGGCGGGCTGAGGATGATCCGGTCTCCGTCCTTAAGGCCGGATCGCACGTCGACATTGGCGCCATTGTCGACGTCGATCTCGATTTTGCGCAATTCGACCTTGCCGTCGGAAACGACGGCGACGCGCAGCCCGTCCTGATTGAAGATCACCGCTGTCGAGGGGATGGTGACGACCGGATTCGGCCGGCGCACCTGCAGGTGGATGACGCTGTAGAGTCCGGCGGCCAGCGCGCCGTCCTTGTTGTCGACGTCAACCTCCATGAGCAGCGTGCGCGTCGCGGCGGAAAGAGCCTCCGCGTTGCGCGCGACGCGCCCCGCGAAGGTGCGGCCCGGCAACTCGGAGACCGTGATGGTCGCCTGATCGCCATCCTTGATGCCGAAGGATGCGGCCTGCGGCACGAAGACCTGCACGCGCAGCTCGTCGGTCCGCGCCATTGAGAACAAGGGCGTTCCGCTTGCGGCGTCAGCCGTGACGAGACTGCCGACGTCGATGAGGCGGCTCGTCACGACGCCGTCGAAGGGCGCGGTGATCCTCTCGAAATCGGTTAGCTGCTGCAGCCGGTCGACCGCGGCCTGCTGCGCCACGACATTGGCTTTGGCGACTGCGACGGCGGCCTGACGCGCCGCCAGCGTCAACCGGTCTGTGTCGCCCTGCTGTGCGCTCGACCACCCTTGCGCGACGAGGCGCGCCGTGCGCTGGTCGGTGACGCGGCCAAGATCGGCGTTGGCCTCCGCCTGCTGCACGGCGGCCTGAAACTGGACCAGCTGTCCCTTGGCCTGCTCAAGTTGCTGATCGAGATCGGGCGCGGCGATGGTGGCAAGCACGTCGCCCTTTTTCAGCCGCGTTCCAATGTCGGCGTTGCGGATCTTGATATAGCCCGTGGCGCGCGCGTAGAGGGTCGCGCTGTCGAACGCCGTCATATTGCCGGTCAATTCGATGGTGCGCGGGTTGCTGTCTTCCCTGGCGACGACGGTCCGCACGGAAGGCGTCGCGTTCTGGCGCGCCTGCATCACCGCATCGGCGTCGGCGTCGCGCATCACTTTCGTCCAGAGGCCGAAGCCGACGAGCCCGGCGACGATGGCGAGAGCGGCGAGTCCAAGCAGGCGCGCGATGACCCGTCGCCTGCGCTCCCCCGGCCTTGGCCCGTGCGGCGGCTCATCGCGCTCGACCGGCGCCTTTGCGTGCGCCTCGGCTCTTGGCGCGTCAAAGCCGGGATCTGGGGGCATGCTGTTCATGACGGCGATCCTTGGTGTGTCAGGCCCTCGGGGATCTGGCGCTTGGGCGCTTTGGCTGCGATGCGCTCGAACCGGCCGATGATGGAATAGAGAAACGGTACGAAGAGGAGCGTCGTCATGGTGCCTACCGCGACGCCGCCGATGACCGAGCGGGCCAGCACCGCATTCTGCTCGCCGCCTGGCTCGCCGATCGCCATCGGGATCATGCCGACGATCATCGCCGCGGCGGTCATCAGAACCGGCCGCAATCGCGTGACGCCGGCCGAGAGAGCGGCGTCGAAGGCGCTCATGCCAGCCTCGCGCTGCTCGCGCGCGAAGGTGACGAGCAGGATCGAATTCGCCGAGGCGACGCCGATCGCCATGATGGCGCCCATCAGCGAGGGCACGCTCAGGGTCGTGCCGGTGACGAACAGCAAGAGCAGGATGCCGGCGCCGGCGCCCGGCAGCGCGAGAATCACGGCGAGCGGATCGAGGAAGCTCTGATAATTTATGACCATCAGCATATAAACGAACACCGCCGCGAAGAGGAGGCCGAGTCCGAGATTGCCGAAGGCCGACTGCATGCTCTCGATCTGCCCGCGAATGACGATGTGATTGCCGGGCGTCAGCTGCGGCGCGACTTCAGCTATGACTTTCTGCAGATCGGCTGCGACGGCGCCGAGATCGCGATCCTGCACGCTCCCGTACACATCATAGACGGCCTGAATGTTCGAGTGATTGTAGACGGATTGCACGCCGATCCGCTGCGCCGTCGCGAGATTGCCGAGCATCGTTGGAATCGGCGTGCCGTTCGAATCCACCGCGCTCGCGAGCGGCGTGTTTTCGAGCTGATTCTTCGTGGCGATGCGATATTCCGGCGTTTGCACGGGCATGAAGTAGGGAATCCCGCTTTTCGGGTCGGTCCAGAAATTGGGCGAAACCTGCTCCGAGGAGCTGAGGCTGATATTGAGATTGTTGGCGACGTCCTGCATGTTGAGCCCGAGCTGCTGCGCGCGGGTCCGGTCCACCGTATAATAGAGTTCCGGCGCGTTCAGTTCTTGCTGGATATGCGCGTCGACAAGGCCGGGAATTTTGCTCATTTTCTCCTGCAGCAGGGCGGCGAGCCGTTTGTTGTTGGCGCGATCGCGTCCCTGCAGCTGCACGTCGATCTGGGTCGGCACGCCGAAATTCAGGACCTGCGTGACGAGATCTGCGGGCTGGAAATAAAACAGGACGTCGGGAAAAGCCACGTTCAATTCGGCTCGCATTTTCTTGATGATCGCGGCGGTGCTCTCGTGACCTTCGGCAAGTTCGATCTGAATGACGCCATCATTGACGCCGATGGCGCTGCCATCCGTGAAGGCGAGATTATAAAGCCGTTGCGGCAGGCCGATATTGTCGAGAACGAGCTTCAAATCCTTGGGCGCGACGATCGTCCTGATCTTGTCCTCGATCTGCTGAAAGATCTGTTCGGTGCGCTCGACGCGCGTGCGGGCAGGCGCCCTGACATGCAGCTGAATAAGGCCGGCGTCGACGCCCGGAAAGAAATCCGAGCCGACGTTGAACGCCAGCGCGCCGGCGCCGGCGACGACGCAGAGTGCGACCGCGGGGGTCAGGAGTTTGCGCCGCAGAATGCCAGCGAGAAGCCAGGCGTAAAAGCCGCGGAAGCGGTCGAATCGCCTGTTGAATCCATCATGGAAGCGCGCCAGCCAGTCGGTCGCCTCGCCGTGCCGCTCATGTTCCTTGCGGATCAGAAGCCCGATCATGATCGGCGTCAGCGTGCGCGAAATGCCATAGGAAGCCAGCATGGCGAAGACGACGGCCATGGCGAGCGGCGTGAACAGATAGCGCGCCGCGCCTTGCAGGAAAAAGACGGAAACGAAGACGCAGCAGATGGCGAGCGTCGAGATCAGGGTCGGCACGGCGATGCCGGCGGCGCCTTCCAGCACGGCCTGGTCGAAATCCATGCCCTCTTCAAGCAGGCGGTGCGTGTTCTCGATGGTGACCGTCGAATCGTCGACGAGAATGCCGACGGCCAGCGCGAGGCCGCCGAGAGTCATTGTGTTGATGGTCTGGCCAAGCGCCGAGAGCACCGCCACCGAGGTCAGGATCGAGAGCGGAATCGACACCATGACGACGAGGGTGGAGCGCCAGGAGCCGAGAAAGATCAGGATCATCAGTGCGGTCAGCGCGGCGGCGATCGCGCCTTCATGCAGCACGCTGTCAATGGCGTTCTGCACGAATATCGACTGGTCGAACATCAGCTTGATGTCCATGCCGGGCGGCGCCGCCTTCTCGATCTCGGGCAGCGCCGCCTTGACGCGGTTGACCACGTCGAGCGTCGAGGCGTTGCCATTCTTGATGATGGTCAAAAGGACCGATCTTTTGCCTTCGGCGCGCACGATGTTCTGCTGCACCGCCCAGCCGTCGCGCACATGCGCGACGTCGGAGAGAAAGACGGTGGCGCCGCCAACCTTCTTGACCGGAATCCGGTTCAGCGCGTCGATCGAGGGCGCCGTGGCGTTGACCTTCACGATGAACTGCTGATCGCCGAGCTTGGCGTCTCCCGAAGGCAGCGTCAGGCTCTCGGCGTTGACGGCGCTGACGACGTCGGTCGGTGAAATGCCGCGCGCGCGCATCGCATCGGGATCGAGATCGACCATGATCTGGCGGTACTTGCCGCCATAGGGCGTCGGCAGCGTGATGCCGGGAATGGGGGCCAGCGCCTGGCGCATCTGATAGATGCCGTAATCATAGAGCTGCTGCTCGTTCAGGCGGTCCGAGCTGAGGCTCAACTGAAGAACGGGAACCGAAGACGCGTTGAACTGGACGACGATCGGGGCCTGAATTCCCGCCGGCATCAGGCCGCGAATGGAGTTCGAGCCGGATACGATCTGGGCGATGGCGAGGTCGATGTTCACGCCTGGCTGGAAATAGACTTTCTCGACCGCGATGCCGGAGAGGGTCTGGCTTTCGATATTACGGACGTCGCTGACGCCCGAGCTGATCGAATATTCGCTGTAGGTGGTGACGCGCTGTTCCATTTCTTCAGGCGTCAGGCCGGTGTACTGCCAGATGACGGTCACGACGGGGATATTGATATTGGGAAAAATATCTTTGGGAGTCGAAAAGATCGCGGTTCCGCCGAGGAACAGCATCATCAGCGCCAGCACGTAAAACGTGTGACGATACCGCAGCGCGAAACCGACTATGCCCATCGTCAACTCCAGGAACGCCCTTGACGTACTGTACCATACAGTACATATCAAGTGCATTATGCAAGTCTCACCAGCATGTGAATGAAGACCGAGGCATCGAACGCCGATTTTGCCGCCAGCGCCCCGCCGAGCAAGCGATTGGCGGCGCGCCGCGCCGCTTTCCTGTCCGCCGCGCGGGAGGTTTTTCAGCAAAAAGGTTACGCGGAAGCGACGCTCGACGACGTCATCGCGCGCTCGGGCGGCTCGCGGCAGACGCTCTATTCTCTTTTCGGCGGCAAGCAGGGGCTGTTTGAGGCGCTGGTCACCGAGACCTGCTGGAGCATTTTTGGCAAACTCACGCCGGAGCGGCTGGCCTCGCAGTCTCCCGATCTGGTGCTGACCGAGGTCGGTGTCCGTTACCTCGAAATCGTCCTGTCGCCGCAGGTTTTGAACCTGACGCGGCTCGTCGTCGCCGAGGCGTCGCGGATTCCTGAAATCGCCGACACCTATTGGCGATTGGGTCCGGGCCGCAGTCGCGCGTTTCTGACAGAGTTTTTCGAACGCCAGATCGAGCGCGGCTTGCTCGAGATGGCGGACAGCCGAAAGGCCGCGGACCACTTCCTCGAGATGCTGTCCGGGACGATCCGGTTCCAGTGTCTGACCGGCGTGCGCCAGCCGCCGGACGGCGTCGAAATCCGCGAGATCGTCGCTTCCGCCGTCACCCAGTTCCTGCATGGATGCGCCAAAGCCCAAGGGGCGCCGCCAGCCCCCGATAAAATGGAGCCGCCGGCCTCGGCTTGACCGCACCCCGCCGCTTGTGAAAACGCGGGGCGGCGCGCTAAAAGCGCTGGCTGGCTCAACTGGGCCATTGAGGCGCGCGCGGGCGCATCCGACACCGAAGGAACTCCAGATGTACGATAAGAAGGGCCTGACCCTTGCAGACGCCAAAGCGATCGCCGCGGCCGCGGAAGCCGAAGCGCTGAAAAATGGCTGGCGCGTGACGATCTCCATCGTCGATGACGGCGGCAATCTGCTTTATCTGCAGCGCCTCGACGAGGCGCCGGTCGGCTCCATCGTGGTGTCGCAGGAAAAAGCGCGCACCGCGTTCTTGTTCAAGCGGACCACAAAAAGCATCGAAGAGGCCGTCGTTGGCGGTCGCGCGGTTATGCTGACGCTGCCCGGCGCGACGCCGATCGAAGGCGGTCTGCCCTTGCTGCACGAGGGCCGCATTGTCGGCGCTATTGGCGTGTCGGGCGTGCAGTCCTCGCAGGATGCGCAAATCGCGCAGGCGGGCGTCGACGTCGCCGCGAAACTATAGCGCGAGACTTACGGCCGCCGCCCGACCGGACGCGGCGGCCCATTTCCACATGGCGCAAAAGCCGAGGACCGGGTTAATTGAATCCGGGGCGGCGTCGGGGAGCGTTGCGGCCGCGTTAGAAGAGAGAGAGATGTGGCGACTTGGCCTGCGCTGATCTTCGACCACCCGCAAACCGCAATCACGATCGCGGCGCTTGCGCTTGCGCTCGCCTCCCTGTTCGTGCTGACCAGGCGGCAGGGGCCGACTTGGCGGCTCGCCGGGCGCATCGGCCTCTTCCTCGCGTTGAGCGCCGTGCTTTTCAGCCATGGAATCGAGCCCTATCGGCAGCGCCCGCCTGACGAGAGCGTCGCGCGCCAGTTCGGCATCCTCTCCGTCGAAATTCTGTGGTGGGTCGCGCTCGCCCGGGTTCTCGTCAGCGTCGTCGACGCGTTTGTGACTTTCGAGCGCCGGCCGAATGAAAGCCGCCTGTTCCAGCAGCTGATCGCGGGCCTGATCTACCTCGGCGTTGCGCTTGCGATCATTGGCGACGACTTCAACGTTCCAATCGGCGCGCTGTTCGCGACTTCCGGCGCCGTCGCCATCATTGCCGGCCTCGCGCTGCAGAGCACGCTGGCGGATGTGTTCTCAGGCATCGCGATCAGCCTCGGGCGATCCTATCATATCGGCGACTGGATCATCATCGACAGCGGCGTCGAGGGACGCCTGATCGAGGCCAACTGGCAGGCCGTGCATCTTTTAACGGCGAGCCACGACGTCGCCATAATACCCAATAGCGTATTGGCCAAAGCCAAGCTCGTCAATGTCAGCACGCCGGAAGAGGCGCAGGTGGCGACGACGCTGATCCAGCTCGAGCCCACGATGTCGCCGGCGAGTTTCGTCGACCTGTCGCGACAGGCGCTGGCGAGCTGCAACTACATCCTTCATGAGCCGCCGCCAACGGTCGCCGTAAAGTCGCTCAGCGCGTCGGCGATCGAACTGGCGCTCAGTTATCGGATCCCCCACAGGTCGATCGGGGACGATGCCCGCAACGAAGTGTTCGACCGCGTTTACCGCCACGTCACCGCCAGCGGATTGAAGTTCGCGCGTGCGCCTGGAACCGCCCATCTCGCGCTCATGCCGGGCGGCGGCGAGTCCGCTCCTGCGCAAAGCGCTCCCGAGCGAATGCTCGAGAAGCTGTCGCTGTTTTCGTCGTTGTCCGCCGAACACAAGGCGGTCCTCGCGGGCAAGATGAAGCGCCGCGCTTTCGAGCCAGGCGAACTCGTGATCGCGCGCGGCATGGTCGCGCAAACGCTCGCGATCGTGCAATCGGGCGCGCTCGCCCTCTATCAGATCAGGGACGGGCGCGAGAATGAACGCGTGCGGCTCGGTCCCGGCGACTATTTCGGCGAGGGCGGTCTGCTACTCGGCGAAGCGCAGCATGGCTCCATCAGGGCGCTGACCCATGCGGCGATCTACGAGATCTGCGCCGATGATCTCGGCCCGATCCTCGTGGAGCGGCCGGGCCTCGCCGATGCGCTTGGACATGCGCTCGCCGCGCGTCACGCATTGCTCGCAGCCGACGACGACGCAGCTGCATCAAGCCGTGGCGATCATTCCGCGCGGCGTCTCACCGACCGCATCAGGCAATTGTTTCAGGTCGATAGCTGATCTTCACGCCGTCGTTCGATCAGGAATCGCGTGCGCCGAGCGGCTCCCGGAACCGGACGATCTGATGATTATTGGCGGCGTCGATGATTTCGACATTGACGAGCTTTCCAGCTTCCTCGTCGATATAGACTTCGCGCGGCTTCTGGACGAGATGGTCGAGGCCCTTGAGGGCGATCTCGAAAATATCGTCTTTGGGATCATAGACGACGCCATATAGCGGCAGCCAGGTCGACTGGGTCTGGTCGCCGAGCTTCAGGGAGGCGATTTCTATTTCGGCCTGAGCGTCCTTGAGGCCTTTCGATACGCCATTGAAGAACGCGCTCCATTCGGACTTTTCGAGTTTTCTCGTGGTCATGAAGGTTTCCCCGTTGCGGTGAATTCTGCGATTATTGTTTTGGAGCGCTTTCGAGCGACGTGATCTAAGCCGCGAAAACCAGTCTAAACCAATAAATGCGTTCAGGGGGACATTGGTTTCGTTTTTGCTGGACCTGATCCGGCGGCGAAGGCCCTGGCATCTTCGATGCCAGAGGCAATGGCGCGAGTCTCCGCCGCCTCTCTAGGGCAGCGTGTGCGTTAGCGCGAAAGCCGCGCTTGCGCCAATGACCTTGGCGGCGCCGTTCCCCACGTCCTGGAACAGATAGACATGGTAATCGAGGCCCGGCGCCAGTTCGGCCGGATAGGCCAAGGCCTCGCCGCAAGGGGGGGATTGCGATGCACCCGGGGTCTTGAGCCAGTTGCCGACCAGATTGGCGTTGTCCTTGGTCATCTGACCGAGCGGCGTTCCGTCCGCGAAGATGCCGATCCAGCTATTCGCGACGGTCCCTCCCCGCTGCGTACAATAGCGCACGATAAAATTCGCGCCTTCGCGCACTTCGAGCTTTGCGCCGTTATCAGGCGCCCCGACGATTTCGACGCCCGGCGCGTCGGGTCGAACATGGCCCGGCGCAAGCACATTGATCGGAATTGGCGCGCGATGCGGCGGCTCGGATCCCCGCCGCAGCCACGCGCCATAGAAGCCTGGCGCCAATTTGTCGGTCGGGATGGCCGCGACGCCATCGTCGTCGAAACCGTAGCGAACCGAATTTCTTGACGGCGCGCGATTGAGCGGTTCGATATTGACGAAAACGTCGTCGTCGTCGCCCTTCTGCGGCCCCAATAGCCGTAGCGCCTGTCCCTGATCCACGGCGACGGGCGTGGTGGGCTGACCGAAACTATCGGCGCTGCCGCCGCGCGTCGCGGCGCTCAGATCCGCCTGCAGATCGGGTCCGGTCTGCGATGGCGCGAAGACGCTGTTCAGCGGGGTGGCGAACGCGTCGAAACGACCGAGACTAGGCGTCCCAAGCGCGCTTTCCACCGTGCGTAGCACGCCATAGCCATCGTAATGATCCTGAACCACGGCGCCCTTGTGCAAGAGGCCGGGCGAACCCACGACGATCGTCGGCGCGAGATTATCGGGCCATCCCCAGCCCGCGGCCTCGTCCCACGTGATGATAAGCAGCGATCGCGAATTGCGCCATGCGGCGGACGACAGCAGCGGCGCGAAAGTCGAACGCAGAAACTTGTCCTGTACCGACAGCGAGAAGGGCATGTCGAAATTGACGAACCACGCGCCTTCGCCGTCCCAATAGCCGTCTGCGGCGATCCAGGCGAATAGCGGCAAGCTGTTCGTCGCGATCGCCGCTTCGAAATCCTTCAAGTCGCGCAAAGCCGTCACGCAACGGGGCGCATTCGCGATCACGTCCTTGAAATGGGCGAAAGGCTCGTCGTCAGGCGCGAAATTGCCTTGACCGCTCGGGTCGGAGGCAAGATTGCACGGCTTCTTCATGTTCTGCACATAGGCGCGCCAGCTCACGCCGTGCGAGTCGAGCAAATCTCCAAGATGGGTTACGGGGAGATTATAGTCCGGATAGTACACAGGTCCGAATTTATATGTGTCGCCGGCGACCATGGCGACATAGTTTTGGTCGCTCGGGTGATAGGTTCCCCACATATTCGTGAGCGTCACGCCATCGGCGGCCAACCCGGCCAGAAATGGCATGTTGGAGTCTATGCTCAGCGCACGCCTGCGTTGATGGACCACGTCATGTTGCCCCGTGTTCTCCATCATCACCAGGAACACGTGATCGAGCGGGGGAATGAGGGATTGCGGCGGCTCCAACCGCGCGCGCTCCAGCGCGCCGACATCGCCGCTGAGCGTCAAAGAAACATGATCCGCGTAAGCATTCTGAAACGAGGTGAAGCCGCTGATGAACTCAACCGTCACGACAATCTTGCGCGTTCGCGGCGGTACGCGGCCAGTCGCCTGCCGGGCGACGAGCGCGGTGACATTTTTGCGCGCCTTGGCGTCGACGTCGGCGAGCGCGACGGGATCGCCGGTCGCATGTCCCGTCGCGTCCAGAAACACGGCCGTCAGAGTCGCGCGTTCAGGACGGTTACGCCAGCCGCCAAGCCACGCCGAGAGGTTATAATCGAGTGCGCGACGATCAATCGCGTCATGCGCGGCGCTGACGTCGATGCCTTGCTCCATCGCCGTGTCGGCGCCGGGCGCGGCGAACAAAGCGTTTCCCGCCAATGCCGCATTGGGCGTGATCGGCGTCTCGCCAAAACTGTTGAACGCCGCGTAGCACACGACGCTCGCCGCGCCGCGCAACACGCGCCAACCGGGAACGGGCGTCGAAGCCGTCCAGTCTTGCGTGCAGCGATGCGCTTCCGCGTCGCCATTGACGAGAAGGTTGGGCGTCGTTCCAGCGCATGCCGCGTCGAGCGCAACAGTCGCGGCCGCAAGAGTCGCTGCGAGAATGACCGGCAATCGAAGCTTCTGTTTGCGCAAGACGAACTCCTGAGACTTTCCCGCTCCACCTCGCTTTGCGACGCCACTGGAGGGGGATGATCGCCGCTTTTCGCGCGAAGGACCGGTAACCGCCGAAGATTACGGGTTCGTGACAAGAGAATGGGCTGTGGATAATCTCTCTGGTCGTCGAAGCATTCTCTGGAGGCGGCGCTTGTTGATGCAAAACGCGTTGCCTTTGAAACCCGGAAAATGGAGCCGCGGCGCGCCTTCATCGAACAATCCATCGGCGAACAATTCATCGCCGCCTTTCTGTTTGTTTTGCCGCAAGGTTTTGTCCAGAAACCGGCGCTTCTTGGGGTTATGCGCTATGGTCGGTGCGCCCCGCGCGTAAATCATAGGCGGACACAGGATTTCGACCGATGAAAGCCATGGTTTTTGAAGGCTTGGGCAAGCCGCTCGCATTCAAGGAAGTCGCGACCCCGCGCCCGGACGCGCATCAGGTGCTGATCGAGGTGCGCGCCTGCGCGGTGTGCCGCACCGACCTTCATATCGTTGATGGGGAATTGGCGCGGCCAAAGCTGCCGTTGATCCTCGGCCATGAGATCGTCGGCATTGTGGCGGCCCATGGCGAAAAGGTCACACGCTTCAGGGCGGGCGAGCGCGTCGGCGTGCCTTGGCTTGGCTGGACCTGCGGCATCTGCGAATTTTGCCGGTCGGGGCGGGAAAATCTTTGCGATGAGGCCCGCTTCACCGGCTACGATATCGACGGCGGATTCGCGCAGTTCACCGTCGCCGACGAGCGCTTCTGCTTTCCGCTTCCGGCGCTCTACGCCGACGCCGAGGCGGCGCCGCTGCTTTGCGCCGGCCTCATCGGTTATCGATCCCTGCGCCTTGCCGGGGAGGGCCGCCGCCTTGGCATTTACGGCTTTGGCGCCGCCGCGCATATTATCGCGCAGGTCGCAAAACATCTTGGCTGGGAGATTTACGCCTTCACCCGGCCAGGCGATGCGGCGGCGCAGGCCTTCGCGCGCGAATGCGGGGCTGCATGGACCGGCGATTCCCTGACCGCGCCGCCGCAGCCGCTGGATGCGGCGCTGATTTTCGCCCCCGTTGGCGCGCTCGTCCCCGCCGCCCTGCATGCGCTCGCCAAAGGCGGAACCGTCGTGTGCGGCGGCATCCATATGAGCGACATCCCGGCCTTTCCTTATGCCGATCTCTGGGAGGAGCGGATGATTCGCTCGGTTGCCAATCTGACGCGGCGCGACGCCGAGGAGTTTTTGGCTCTCGCGCCGCAAATTCCGGTGCGGACGCGGCAAATCCCCTATCCGCTGGAGCGCGCCAATGAGGCGCTGGCGGATTTGCGCTTCGGGCGCATTTCGGGCGCCGCCGTGCTTGTGTCGCCGACGATCTCGGGCTGAGGGGAACGATGGATCATTCCGGCGCCGCCAGCCTCATTCGCTTCGTCCTTTCCAATTTCACCGCGATCTTATTCGTCGCGGCGCTCGCCTGCGCGGCCTTCGAGAAGCCCCGGCCGACGGCGGAGGGCGCGCTCGCCTGGCTTCTGCTTTTGCCGATTGGCGTCGGCGGCCTTTGGGCGGCGTTCTTCCATATTGCCTATCCCGAGATGGCGGCGCGCTTCATCGGCTGGGCGGACAGCCCCTTCCAATATGAGGTTGGCGTGGCCGATCTCGCCCTTGGCGTCGCGGGTTGCGCCGCTTTTCGCGCAAGTCTCGGTTTCAGAGCCGCCGCCGTGCTCGTCAACGCGATCTTTCTTCTGGGCGCCGCCATTGGTCATGTCCGCCAGATGATCGCAGAGGGAAATTTCGCGCCCGGCAACGCCGGCCCCGTCTTCTATCTCGACATCATCCTGCCGGTCCTGACGATCGGGCTGCTCTTGGCGTCGTGGAGAAACCACAAAGCAGCTAGCCTCTGACCGCGTCCGCCACAGCGCTATCAAACGTTTCGTCGCGCGCGCCAGCGAGATGGCCGGTCTCTCCCCAGCTGAGCAAAATCCATCGGCCATCGCGCCGCTCGATCCAGTTGAGCGCGGCGTTGAGCAGGCGGAAGTCGCGCTTGCCTTCAAGGTTTTGGCCGGTCGTCAGCCGGTGCGCGATGTCGAGCACGCCGCCATGCGTCACGATCAGAAGCGTTTCGCCGCGATGCGTATCGGCGAAGCTCGCAAAAGCGGCTTCAATGCGCGCTGAAAAAGCCCTGAGGCTTTCGCCCTCGCCGGGCGGGGGATCGTCCGGATCGCGCGCGCAAAAGCGGGCGTATTCGATAGGGTAGCGCGCCTGCGCCTCGTCGCGCGTCAGGCCCTGAAGCCCGCCAAGATGGCGCTCCCTGAGGTTTTGCGTCCGCCGCACATTGAGGCCGAGCCGCGCGCCGGCGGCGGCGGCGGTCTCGACCGCGCGCGAAAGGTCGCTACTGTAGAGCGCGTCGAAACTTTGCGTCGCGAGGCTCATGGCCGCCGCCTGCGCCTGCGCGCGTCCGATCTCGTTCAGCGGAATGTCGATATGACCCTGCAGGCGGGTTTCCGCATTCCAGGCCGTTTCGCCATGCCGGACGAGGCAAAATCTGGTCGGCATCGAAACACCGTCTAATCGCTGGAGCTGAAGCTTGTATATAACCTGATTTCTAACGCGGAGCCATCATTCCAGTGAAAGCGCCGCGCCAATTGCCTGCGGTTGCTCCGGCACGACCGGGAAGGTCTGCTCCCAGCCGCCGCCGAGCGCCTTGTAGAGCTGGATCAGGCTGGTCGAGACGCGGTTCGTGCTTTGCGCGAGCTGCTGCTGCGACGCCAGCAGGGTGCGCTGCGCATCGAGCACAGTGATGAAATCGGCGACGCCATTGGCGTATCTCACGCGCGAAAGGGCGAGGGCCTCGCGCGAGTGGCCGACTTCGGCCTTGAGGCTGTCGCGCCGGCGTTGCTCCGATGTGAAGGCGTTGAGCGCGTTGACGACGTCGTGCCAGGCCTGGAGCACGGTCTTGTGGTAACTGATCGCCGCCTCCTGCTGCTGGTCGGCGCGCAGGTCAAGCGTCGATTTCAGCCTGCCGCCCTCGAAAATCGGCAGCGAGACGCTGGGTCCGAACTGATATTGCAGCGAACTGCCCTGCCACAGATTCTTGAGGGTCAGGGCGTTGAGTTCAATATTGCCGTTCAACTTGACGCTTGGATAGAAATTCGCGACCGCGACGCCGACATCGGCGGTCGCCGCATGCAGCTGCGCTTCCGCCGCCCGAATGTCAGGGCGCCGGCGGGCGAGATCCGAGGGCACGCCGAGCGGCGCGCGCGGCGGCGTCGGCGGCATCGGCTTTTCGCGTCCGAGTTCGCCCTTCAGCGCCCCCGGCCCCTCGTCGAGGATCAGGGCGATCGCGTTGATGTCGACATCGGCCTGATTTTCGAGGCTCGGCAGCTCCGCGCGGATGCTTTCGACCAGCGCGGCCGCGTTTTCGACGTCAAGGCCGCTCGTCAGGCCTTTTGCGGCGCGGGTCCGGGTCAACTCCAAAATGGCGGTGGCGCTTTTCAGGTTCTCGTTGAGGATCGCGACCTGCGCCTGCGCGCCGCGCAAGTCGACATAGTCGCGCGCGAGTTCCGCGAGCGCCGAAACAAGAAGGTCGCGGCGCTGATATTCGGAGGCCTCGACTTGCGCCTGCGCCGATTCGATCTGGCGGCGGACGTGGCCCCAGATGTCGAGTTCCCACGATGCGTCGAAGCCGGTCTGCCAGACGCTGATCGGCGGCACGCTGAGAGTGGGGCCAGCGAGGCTCAAGATGCCGTTCTTGCTGTAGAGTTCGCGCTGGTACGAGGCGTTGCCGTTGATGCCCGGCAGCGCCGCCGAGACGGCGACGCCGCGTTGGGCGCGGCTCT
>Ga0224559_1000582_pt1 | contig 23567 bp, 25 predicted proteins | sample 714S33034metaG_FD_180676 | JGI IMG/M metagenome (GOLD analysis project Ga0224559, IMG submission 180676) | Peat soil microbial communities from Stordalen Mire, Sweden - 717 S3 30-34 | ecosystem: Environmental > Terrestrial > Soil > Wetlands > Peat | place: Sweden: Norrbotten County, Stordalen... | reverse complement strand
GTCCACCGACTTCATCTTCGCCAACATCGGCGAAGAGCTTGGATTCATCGGCGCGCTCTCCGTTGTGCTGCTCTTTGTGCTGCTCGGTGTGCGCGGATTTCGCGCCGCATTTCGCGCCCAGGATCCATTCGCCCGGCTAGTCGCTTTCGGCATCACGGCCAGCATCCTGCTGCAAGCCTTTTTCAACATCAGCGTGGTGCTGTCGCTGGTGCCCACCAAAGGAATTCCGCTGCCCCTGATCTCCTCCGGCGGAACCTCGCTGTTTTTCACTTTGGCCAGTATCGGCATTCTGCTGAACATCTCGCGAGAAGCTGACTGAACTGCTGTCTGAGGGTGTAGACTTTCGTCCCGAGGGGGGTAAATCCATGAGCGACGATTGTAAATTCAAGATTCCTGAGAGTTGCAGGGAGTTCGGTAAAGGAAATCTCGATGAAAGGCTAGAAGTTGCGAGGAGTTTCATCAAGACGTTTGTCGAAAAGGTCGCGCCATTGAAGAGCGTCGATGATTCAGACAAGGCGTGGACTCAGGCGATCCGTAGACGCTTCATCGAAATTTGCCCTGAGGGCTGTTATGCATTACCCAGCGATCCACTTAGATCAAAGGGCGAATATCTTGTCGACTACACCTGGTCGGAGGAGAAAAACGGCAAGCGTGTTCTTTTGGCCGGTGAAAGCGAGTGGGGCTCTGGCCGGTACGGGAGGATACATTGGACCCCTGTTGAAGACGATTTTGAAAAAATCTTGGCGATAAAAGCGCCTTTCAAGGTCCTCATTTTCTCATCTATCTGCAAGCCCTACGGGACAATGCAGGAAACTGACTTTTCTTTTGACTATGCCAAGGACCGGATCAAACCATCTCTTGAGAATTATGGACACCATATTCCGGGAGAGGTTTATATCTTTATAGACTTTCCGCAGACCGGCATTCCGGGCGGCAATGGGATATTTCGGTCATTCATCTGGTCGGCAACGAAGTTTGGGAAGGATGAGGTGAAGCTTGAAGACGGTCCAGGCGGCGATCTCATCCGCCCAACGGAGTTTGAGGCGGACTGGAAATTACATAAGGAGGTTCGCGGTTAGGTCTAATCGGGCATTTGCCCAGCAGTCGGGAGTGCCGGAGAGAAATTTGGATGGAAAGTGAGGGCAACCGATCCCACGATGAAAGAGTGAGGGCACTCTCCCGAAATCGGAGGTACGTTGATGGCGAACTGCATGATTTGTAATGTGGAATTCGACCCCACAAGAACCAACTCCAAGCATTTCTGCGCCGAACATTGTGCGCCCACGCCTCAAAAGAAAGGACTCGTCGCCAAGGTTGACTCCGGGCTAAGGGCGATTATGGGGCTGGCAGCCCTGACGGTCCTTTCTATAGTCCTCTTCGCCATAATTCATGGTTGTGCGGAATCATGTGGCTTGGTTGAGTTCGAATATCCTTCGGGCGTCCTTGATCACAAGACCATCGTTGTAGGTGGCAATACTGAGTTTGATGTCACGCTGAAGCTTCGTGAATATAATGGATCCGCGCCAGGAAGCGTGTTTGCTGCGTCATCAGAAATAATCGAAATTGCCAAGCATGAACTGGAAGAACATAGCACGGAGCAAAAAATAGTCTTTCATATTGTGGAAGATACCGGAGGCGAATATGATATCTATGGCCGAAAGCAGCCTACATATCTAACCGACGCGTTTGACATAACGTATTCGATGCAGGACCTAAAATTGATCGACTGGAATACTGTCTCAGGCAACGGCAGATGGCTGCTGGATTTAGGTACTGTTTCGAATGTCACAGGTGCAGGTCATGATGCAATCAGAGAGTATTGTGAAGATGATGGCTTCAAAAAATATGCGCAAACGTTCTGTACAGACTATTGATCTCTGAACTCCCCCCTTGAAAGGACGACTTTTGTCGAACCTGCGTGTACTCATTGCTGGTGGCGGCACCGGCGGCCACATCATTCCAGCCTTGGCCGTGGCTCACGAACTGGTGACCCGGCACTCAGCCGAAGTCCTCTTTGTCGGCACCCAGCGCGGCATGGAAATCCGTCTCGTACCCGAGGCCGGTTTCAATCTTCGTCTAATCGACGTCGGCCCGCTCAAGAACGTCTCGCTCGCCACCAGGCTTCGCACCCTGTTGCGCCTGCCGCGCAGCATCTCCGATTGCAAGGCGCTGATTCGCGAATTTCAGCCCAGCGTCGTCTTTGGTGTGGGCGGATACGCATCCGGTCCGGCAATGGCGGCGGCGCTGCGCCTGCACGTGCCGGCCATGGCCTTCGAGCCCAATGCCATGCCGGGACTGGCCAACCGCCTGGTCGGCAAAAAAGTCCAGGCCGCGGCCATCAACTTTCCCTCGGCGGTCAAGTGGTTCAACCACTGCGAGGTCACCGGCATTCCCGTGCGCCCGGAGTTCTTTCACCTCGACCCACCGCCCGCGCGCTCACCCCACCTGCTCATCTTTGGCGGTTCGCAGGGCGCACGCATCTTCAATACCCGCGTGCCCAACGCGATCCCCGCGCTGCTCGATGCGGTTCCGGGTCTCACCGTTCTTCACCAGAGCGGCACGCGCCATCTCGATCAAACGAAAGACGCCTATGCCGCCAGCGGCGCTGATCCCGCGCGTATAGAGATCCTGCCCTTTCTTGACGACATGCCGCGGCGCTTTGCCGCTGCCCACCTGGTCATGGCGCGCTCGGGCGCTTCCACCGTGGCCGAGCTGGCTGCCGCCGGAAAGCCAAGCCTGCTCGTGCCCTTTGCCGCCGCCGCCGACGAGCACCAGAAGCGCAATGCCGAAGCCATGGTCGACGCCGGCGCTGCCGTGATGCTCCAGGAGGGTGACCTGGACGTTCGCGGCAAGCTGCTCGGCGAGTTGATCCGGCTGCTCACCGATCTGGACCGGCTGGCCCGCATGGCCGCCGCGGCTCGAACGCAGGCTCATCCAGGCGCCGCCGGACGGATCGCCGACCGGCTTGCCGCGCTTGCAGTTGAGAACGTCTTCCGCCTGAAAACCAGGTAAAGCGGGGGAGCGTTGCAGCGGAACGGATTCTCGTTGATGACATCCCTAAAAACACAAGGCCCGTCTGCCGAAGCAGACGGGCCTTTCTGAGGAAGACCGCAGGATCTGGGGGACTGCGGAATGCCGCAGAACCTACCGGTGACCGCCACCGCCGTGGCCGCCACCACCACCACCGCCACGGGCAAATCCGCCGCCACCGCCGCCACCACGGGCTCCACCGCCACCGCCGCCACCACGGGCTCCACCGCCGCTGAATCCACCACGGGCTCCGCCACCACTGAATCCACCACGGGCTCCACCACCGCCGTAGCCGCGAGCCACGCCGCCGCTAAAACCACGGGCTCCAACGCCAGCGTTTCCGCGTGCCACACCACCGGCGTATCCGCGAGCCACACCGCCTGCATAACCGCGCGCTCCGCCGGCATAAGCCCCGCGGCCTACATAGCCACCGCGATAGCCGTACCCGCCGCGATTTCCGTAGCCGCCGTAGCCGTGACGCCAGCCCCAGCCGTACCACGGTCCGACGCCAATGAACGCGCCGCCGTAGAACCACTGCGGACCGTAATAGCCATAAGGCGCGCAGGCGTAGGGGTAATAATTGTAGTAGCCCCAATCACAGACCGGGGGGCCGTAGGCATCCGGGGCGTAAGCGACTGCGGGGCCAACGCCAACACCCTCATCCACTTGAGCGTTTGCCGTTACCGCGAACGGCAGAGCCAGAAGCATTGCTATCAAAACCAGGCGCATATTCCGCATAAACCCTCCTTGTGCCGCTCTTTCCTGCCCCGTCCCGTTCATTCCTGACCTGGGCCCCGGAGTCGATCTCCGTCTTCAGCACTTGCCGGCCCTGGGCATTTCTTCCCGTCCGGCTTCTGACTATTAGAACAACGTTCCCCCGCTAAAGTTGCGGTCCACCCCAAAGAATCGTTCACCGCAACTCAAAGTGCAAGGCCAATTGTTCGTTCATGCTGCGCGATGTCTTTCCAGACGGCGTCCCGCGCCAAACTCGAAACACGCTCGAATGTTAAAGTTGAGTGTCAACCTTCCATGTTTACCACCTCCCAGCACGCGCACTTCATCGGTATCGGCGGCATCGGCATGAGCGGCATTGCGGAGATTCTGCTCAGCCTGGACATGAAGGTCTCCGGCTCCGACCTGCGCCGCGGTCCCGCGACCGACCGCCTCGCCAGCCTGGGCGCAACTGTCTATGAGGGTCACCAGGCCGGCAACGTCGCTGGAGCAACGGTCGTGGTCACCAGCTCGGCTGTGAGCGCGGCAAATCCCGAAGTGCTCGAGGCGCAGGCCCGCAAGATTCCCGTCATTCAGCGCGCCGAAATGCTGGCCGAGCTCATGCGTCTCAAATACGGCATCGCCATCGCCGGCATGCACGGCAAAACCACCACCACATCGATGGTGGCTTCTGTGCTCTCAGCCGGCGGCCTTGACCCCACCGTCGTTGTCGGCGGCCGCGTGGATGCGCTGGGCTCGAACGCCCGCCTGGGGACCACACAATACTTAGTGGCCGAGGCCGACGAGAGCGACCGCTCCTTTCTCAAGCTCTCGCCCATCCTCGCCGTGGTTACCAATCTCGACCGCGAGCACATGGACTGCTACCAAAACATGGCCGACGTGGAGCGCGCCTTTCTCGACTTCATGAACAAGGTGCCGTTCTACGGAGCCGTCACCGCTTGCCTCGACAATCCGCAATTGGCCGCGATTTTGCCCCGCGCACGCCGCCGCGTCTTCACTTATGGAACCGCGCCAGAGGCCGACTTCCGCCTCGAGTATCTGGTAGCGGGCGAAGGACGCTTCGCGCGATTTCAAGTCGTCACAAAGGAAGGACCGCTGGGGCCATTCGAACTCCATGTTCCCGGTCGTCACAACGTTCTCAACGCCACCGCCGCCGTAGCCATCGCCCGCCAGCTTGAGGTTCCCGCTGAAAAGATCGCCGAGGGGCTCAACCACTTTCGCGGCGTCGACCGGCGCTTCCAGCAGCGAGGCCAGGCCCGCGGCATCACCGTGGTCGACGACTACGGGCACCATCCCACCGAGATTCGCGCCACCCTTGCCGCCGCCCGCGAGTGCGGCCACAAACGCATCTTCGTCATCTTCCAGCCCCACCGGTATACCCGCACCCTCGATCTGCTGGAAGAGTTCGGCAACGCATTTCGAGATGCCGACTCCGTAATCGTGCTGCCCATCTACGCCGCCAGCGAGGAACCCATTCCCGGCGTCACTGCTGAGCGCCTGGCCGAGAAGATAACCGGCCCGCGTACCCAGTTTGCCCCGGACTTTGCCGCCGCGGTTGCCGCGGTCGCCGCTGAGCTCCGCGAGGGCGACCTGGTCCTCACCCTCGGCGCCGGCAGCGTCAGTCAACTGGCCCCGCAAATCCTGGCGGCGCTGGAAACGTAAATCGTTCTCGCTCATTTAGGAACGTGGTTGGGATGAAGAAAAGGATGGTTTGATCGTGACCCTGACCGTTCAAGAGCAGTTCGGGCAGATCGATATCTACATCTTCGATCAGATTCTGCGCGGCAATATCGCCCCCGGCATGTCCGTGCTCGACGCCGGATGCGGTTACGGCCGCAACCTTGTCCACTTGCTTCGCGAAGGGTGCCAGGTATTTGCGCTCGACCTGGATTCCGACGCTGTGGAGCACGTCCGCAAGCTCTCCGCGTCGCTTGGTACGGGATTGCCCGCGGAGAACTTCCAGGTGGGAGCGATCGAGCGGATGCTGTTTCCCGATGACCTTGCGGATGTGGTGCTCTCAAATGCGGTGCTTCACTTTGCCCGTGACGGCCGCCACTTCCGCGCCATGCTGGCGGAGATGTGGCGAGTGTTGAAGCCGGGGGGAATGTTGTTCTGCCGGCTGGGATCGAGGATTGGAATGGACTTCGAGCGCGTCCGCGAAAATATATTCCTGATCCCCGACGGCTCGAAGTGGTTTCTGGTCGATCAGCAGATGCTGCTCGGTCTTACCGAAGAAATGAACGCCGTACTCGTCGATCCTCTGAAGACGACCATCGTCCAGGATTATCGCTGCATGACCACATGGGTATTGAGAAAGCGAAGAAGCTAAGGCGAGATTCTCTGCCGCGATGGAATGAACTTGGACTCCCTTTCGATCCCGCTGCTATGATTTCCCCCGAAGAAGAGCATCGGATTCCGAGGAGTTTCCATGACGCAAAGTTCACGTAGAGGGTTCTTGCAAGCAGCGTCGGTCACGGCTGCCGCGTTGGCCGTTTCCGGCCGTATTTACTCATGGGCCCGCGAAGCCGCCACATCTGGACCGGTGAAGATATGGGCAACATTTCGTGACCGGCGTTATGTGGCGGCCGAGCCTCTTGCCTTCAAGCCCGTGACTCAAGTTGCCGCCGACGCCATCGCCCTCGACCCCGGCGCAACCCGCCAGGAGATTCTCGGATTTGGCGGCGCTCTCACCGATGCCACGTGCTATGTGCTCAGCCAGCTCCCGAATGCGGAGCGGCAGGCCGTGATGCACGATCTGTTTGCTCCCGGCGAGATGGCCATGAACGTCTGCCGCACCTGTATCGGCGCCAGCGACTACTCGCGGACCCTGTACAGCTTCGACGAGAGCCCCGAGCCCGATCCCGAGCTCAAGAAGTTCTCCATCGACCACGACAAGGCCTACATCCTACCCGTGCTCCGCGATGCGCGGAAAGTAAATCCGAAGTTGTTCCTTTTCTCCTCGCCATGGAGTCCTCCGGGATGGATGAAGCCGAATGGTTCCATGCTCGGCGGCGCAATGCGCAAGATGAACTTCGAGCCCTATGCCCGCTACTTTCTCAAGTTCCTTGAGGGCTACAAGGCCGAGGGCGTCTCCATTGACGCCGTCACCGTGCAAAACGAAGCGGACGCCGAGCAGGAAGGGCGCATGCCTGCTTGCCTTTGGGCCCAGGAACAGGAAATCGACTTCGTGCAGAATCACCTCGGCCCCGCGTTGCGCAAAGCCGGGTCCCCGGCCAAAATCTGGGTCCTGGACCATAATTACAGCTTGTGGGGCCGCGCCATCGACGAGCTCAGCGTTCCGGAAGCCAGTGAGTTTATCGACGGCATCGCCTGGCACGGCTATGTCGGCGAACCGTCGGCCATGACCCGCGTCCACGATGCCTTCCCGCAAAAGAACGCCTATTGGACTGAAGGCGGCCCGGATGTTGCCCAGCCCGATTACCAGACCGACTACACCAAGTGGGCCGAGACCTTCAACGGCGTTTTGCGCAATTGGGCGCGCTCCATCACGGCCTGGAATCTTGCCCTCGACGAAAAGGGCAATCCGAATATCGGCCCGTTTTCCTGCGGCGGCGTCGTCACCGTCGACAACGCAACCCACAAGATTACAAAGAGCGGCCAGTATTGGGCGTTTGCGCATTATTCCAGGCACGTTCGCCGCGGAGCTAAAGTTTTTCAAACCAACGGCGTCGGCGAAGGGCAGGGAACTGCGAGCCCCGTGTCTCATGCAGGCTTCCGCAATCCGGATGGCAGCTTCGTTGTGGTGTTAGCCAACCGCGGTCCCGAGAAGCGCGTTCAGTTGCTTCTCGGATCGAACGCTCTCGAACTCGATCTGCCGGCGGACTCGGTGCATACGCTGCAATGGGCTTGATTCGGTACCTTTCCTCCGCGCTATCGGGAGATAGGATTATGCCTTGCGCGCCGCGCTATTGCAGGATATATTACTGGATACAGATTGAAGGCGATCATGAGCAGCACCTCCCAAGCGCGCGCATTGAAGAATTACCGCAGTCGGCTCAACCAGCGGGGGATCGCCCGGTTCGAAGTCCTGGGACTGTCAACCGACCGCGACCTGATCCGCTCCCTGGCCAGGCGGCTTGCCGATAACAGCTCCGAAGCCCAGGAAATTCGCGCCTCCATCCATCGCAGAATCGCGGCAGACCCGCTCAAGAAGGGCGGCGTCCTCGCCGCGCTGCGCCGCTCGCCCATGGCCGGAGCGGATCTCAATCTCGTTCGTCCACGCATCCCCGGCCGCAAGGTTGACCTGTGACCCGCTACCTTCTCGACACCAATATCATCAGTAACGCCACCAAGCCAGCGCCTTCCGAATCGCTCCTTGCCTGGATGGCGGAACAGGCCGACGAGGATCTGTTCATCGCCTCTCTAACCGTTGCTGAAATCTGGGAAGGTCTGCTGGAGAAGCCGGCCGGCAAGAAGCGCGCGCAGTTGGGAAGGTGGTTCGCAGGCCCAGAAGGGCCGCAATCGCTCTTCGCCGACCGGGTTCTGCCATTTGATGAGAAGGCCAGCCTGATCTGGGGGCGTTTGATGGCCGAAGGCGCGAGGGCCGGTCGCCCGCGCAGTGCATTGGACATGATCCTTGCTGCCGTCGCCGAAGCGAACGATTGCGTCTTGGTCACCGACAACGAGAAGCACTTCGCCGGTCTGAAATTCATCAATCCGATGCGCTCGTAGGCGGGATAGGTGGAAAGAAGCTACAAGGGTGCGCCGCCCGTCACATCGATCTCTTTCGAGCGTGAGACACTACAACTCGGCCGAAATGGAAATGCTAGCCGGAGCCGTGACCATCCGCACTCTTCCGTGCCCAGGGTTCACCACTTGCTGAGAATTCACGATGCCGAATCTCTCAAGCTCCGCCACATCTCGCCGCACCGCGCTCGCGTCACGCCCCAAAGTGGCGGCAAGGTCCTTGATTGAGACCGTCTTATTCTTCACCGTCGCGAAGAGATCGAGCCTGGCCGGCGTTAGCAGTCGCACCATCTCCGCTGCATTCTCGAAAGTGATTCCTCGCGAGGCAGGGAAATCACGCCCCTCATCCATCGCCTTGGCTCGCGCCCTTGCCCGCTTTGCCCAGCCGTCGAAGCCGTCGGTATGCACCTTTATCCTCATAGCTTGCTCCGAGTCCTCAATTCATTGACCTCGCCGATAAAGCGTTCAAAGATTGCATCGTATTCACCCGGCTCAATCTCCTCGACGCTCCCCGCAAAGTGACGATGCAAGCGACAATGCGCCGTGTCGTATCCGAGTACGCGCCCGTGATCTCCGGCAAACAAGTGAGAATTGACGAAGGCCAGGTTGAAGCGGACAACTCGACCCGCTGCATCCTTCCACACTTCCTCGCGAATCAACCCATCCCCGGCAATGCAGCCGATTGCCGCAACTTCGTCGGTGACCTTCACCGGCCTTGTCGCCCGCTCTTTCGGTGCGGCCATAGAATCATCCTAACACAGATAGGATATTCATCATCTTACCTGGGGCAGCCGCCAACCCTCAGCCGACGCCAGGATTCTCGGGCAGAGCATTCAGTTTTGCGTTTCGATTCCAACCGATCGACTGGACGATCCGTTCGTCGCGTACTTAGCGGAACGCCGGTTGGCGGCATACACAAATCAGGCCCCAACATAAGCCTCAACGTCCCGCTCAATCGTCTTGCCCAATTCGAGCCGCGCTTTGGACAGGTCATGCATCTGCTGCAGATTCAGCCAGAACTCCGGGCTGTTGCCGAAGAAGCGGGCCACGCGCAGTGCTGTATCGGGCGTAATCGCCCGCTTGCCGTGGATGATTTCTCCGATTCGCGTTGTAGGCACTCGGATCTTCAGCGCCAACGCATTCTGCGTTATGCCGAGAGGAACCAGAAACTCCTCCCGCAACATCTCGCCGGGATGAGTGCTAACTCTTTGCATATTCCATCCGGACGCCGGTCTGTCGATAGCCATTTTGGCCTTCCACCGCGTTGCCGCTACCGGTAGCATCTACCGCCCGCATGACGACTGGCAACTGTCCCCGTTCCCTGATTCCTCGTCCCCAGCCCGTAACGGCACGGGTTCCCCTGCGGGCATCTGAGGGGAAAAGCCGCCCGATCCCGGGCTATAGTGAAAGCTGGCGATTCTCACGACCTTGCTCAGGCGTGACGAGACAGAACAACACAAACCGCCCATTTGCATGGGAGGATGAAGCGCCCCCGGAACCCGGCTTTCGGCGCGTGCGGGAGGGTGTGCCCCCATCGAGCCGCAACCTGCCCGGCATGCCGCTGCAAATGGCGGACCCCGACGGCGACGACGCCTATCCCTCTGGCGCAGCGCCCTTTAGCGGGTCGCGGAACCCGTGGTGGCGGCCGTCGAGCACGGTGGGGCGCGTATTTCTCTCTCTCGGCGCTCTCCTCGTTCTAGGCGGCTTTATTACGGTCAGCCTGGTTCTCAAGACCTACCTGGAACGCGATGCCCGCTTCCGCATCGCCGGAACCGAAAACATCGCGGCCACCGGGCTTACCCAGGTCAGCCGCGCGGAGATGCTGCCCGTCTTCGGCGAAGACGTCGGGCGCAACATCTTCCATGTCCCCATCAGCCTGCGGCGCAAGCAACTGGAAGAGATTCCATGGGTGGAGCGGGCCACGGTAATGCGCGTGCTTCCCGACCAGCTTCGCATCGCGTTGGTGGAGCGCAGGCCGGTGGCCTTTACCCGCCAGGGCCAGCAAATTGGACTCGTCGACGCGAGCGGCGTTCTGCTCTCCATGCCTGCGGCGGCCATGGCTAAGCACCATTACTCCTTCCCGGTTTTGACGGGGATCGATCCCGGCGACCCGCTGGCATCCCGTTCGGCGCGGATGGCTGTGTACGAGCGTCTGCTGGCCGAGTTGGACGCCAGCAATCAGCACCTTTCCGATCAGATATCAGAGATTGACCTCACCGATCCCGAGGACGCCCGCGTGCTGATGCCGGAACAGAGCGCCGACATTCTGGCTCATCTTGGCCAGGACCATTTCCTCGAGCGTTACCAGCGCTACAAGGCGCATATCGCCGAGTGGCGGCAGCAATACCCCAGACTGGCAGCAGTGGATCTGCGCTACGACCAGCAGGTGGTGCTGGAGATGGCGCATGGAGCAAACGCTGTCGAAGCCACGCCCGGTGCCGCGGATGGTGCACCCGACACGAGCAGCGTCGCCAAGCCGTCCGCCGGGGAACCAGCGGATACGGCCAATCCAGCGCCAACAAAAGCGAGTGACATGGCAACCCCGAACCACTCGGCAGAACCTGCCAAGAACGCGCCGCCTAAATCAAAGACCGCCGCGGCCAAAGACACGCCTGCAAAGGATAGAGCAGCCCTCGACAAGGCCGCGAAACAGAAGTTAATCCGAGACCTGACGGCGAAAGACAAGGCCGCGAGGGACAAGAAGAAGCGCGAAGCGGCTCAAGGCGCCGCCCTCAATGGCGTCAAAGCCAAACCACCACCACCAACCCACCCGGCCGCTGTCGTAGGGCAGGGTCAGTGAGTCCAGAACAATGAGCCGGAAACAGGACAATCTGATCGTGGTGCTGGACATTGGCAGCGCGTGGACGCGCGTGCTGGCTGCCGACCTCAACGAGAACGCGCTGCGCTATCGCGGGCACGGGATCGTGGAATCGGCGGGAATGCGCAAAGGGCTAATCGCCGAGCTTGGGCCCGCGGCCAAGGCGGTCAAGGCGGCCAACGAGCAGGCCGAGCGGGTGGCGCGCGTCAATATCGATGAATGTGTGGTGGGTGTGGGCGGCCCGCATATTCGCGGGCTCAACACCAGCGACGGAATGACCCTGGGAACGCGCATGCGGGAGATCGCCCGCGAGGATGTCCGCTATGCCGTGGAGCGAGCCCGAGCCATCGAGCGGCCTCCCGATCGCGAGATTCTGCACCTGCTGCCTCGCCAGTTCGTCCTCGACGATCAGCCCGGCATCTTCGATCCCGTGGGCATGATCGGAACCCGGCTCCAGGTGGACCTGCACATTGCCACCTGCTCCGGCAGCGCGATGCAGAGCACGGTAACCTGCGCCAACCGCGCCGGACTTGAAGTGTCCGAAGCTGTATTGGAATCGATCGCCGCCGCGGAGTCCACGCTTTCTGTCGACGAGCGCGAACTGGGCGTTTGCCTGCTGGACATCGGCGCGCACTCCAGCGATCTCGCCGTCTTCTTCGAGGGCGCCGTGGCTCACACCGCGTCGGTGCCGATCGGCGGACAGCATTTCACCAGCGACCTGGCAGTCGGCCTGCAGATGCCCATGGCCCAGGCCGAGGAGCTCAAGCGCCAGTTCGGCAACGCCGTGGTGACCGCCGTGCCGCAGCAGGCGGCCATCGAGATTGCCAATCCGCAGCCGCGCATGCTGCCGCTGCGCTCGATTGCGGAGATTCTGGAGCCACGCGCCCGTGAGCTGCTCTATTTTGTGAAGGAGAGCCTGCGCCAGGGAGGCGTGGTCGATGCACTGGGCGCCGGTTGCGTCCTCACAGGCGGCGGCGCCATGCTGCCCGGTATGCTAGATGTGACTGAAAGCCAACTGCGGGTTCCGGCGCGGACGGGAATGCCGGTGCGGCTGTCGCAAATGCCGGGAGAGCTGGTTCATCCCGGTTTTGCAACGGCCATTGGAATGCTTCTGTATGCCCACCGCACTCGGGAGACACGGGCGGCGGAAAACATCACACTGCGCGGCAAGCTGCGCGCCATGTTTGCAGCCAGTTTTTAGGGAAAAATCTGAATGAGTTGGTGATTCGAAAGGGCACGACTTTAGCAATACCGCAAATGCGGAATGAGTCGGTGATTTGAAAGGGCACGACCGGGGCACCCTCTGGGTCGCGTGCCGCAAATGCAGCAAAAGGAACGCGGGCTTTAGCCCCTGAGGGGTGACAGCCGACATGAACTGAGCCATTTTTGAAGCGGGAGCACGAGATATTTTTTCACGGGAATCAGGAGGCCGGAGCCATTATGGATCAATCGGATCAGCAGAAGAATGAAGCTGGTATGCGCATTCAGTATCACGAAGAACCCGTGCGCGGCGCACGCATCAAGGTCATCGGCGTGGGCGGAGGCGGCGGCAACGCCGTGAACCGCATGATCCAGGCCCACATGGAGGGCGTTGAGTTTATCGCCGCCAACACCGACGTGCAGGCGCTCAAGCTCTCCCAGGCCCCGGTCAAACTGCAACTGGGAGTCAGGCTGACCTCCGGCCTGGGCGCGGGCGCAAACCCCGATGTGGGCCGCCAGGCCGCTCTTGAAGACTCCGAGAAGATCATTGAAGCTCTCGAAGGAGCGGACATGGTGTTTGTCACCGCCGGACTGGGCGGCGGCACGGGCACCGGCGCCGCGCCTGTCATCGCATCGTTGGCCAGCGAAATGGGCATTTTGACCGTCGCCGTGATTACGCGGCCCTTTGGCTTTGAGGGCAAGCGGAGGCTGCAGCAGGCCGAGCGCGGCCTCAAGGAACTGCTCGAAAGCGTGGACACGATGATCGTGATTCCCAACGAGAAGCTGCTTGCAGTGGCCAAGGACGCCGGCTTCTTTGAGAGTTTCCGCATCGCCGACGACGTGCTGCGCCAGGGCGTGCAGGGCATCTCCGACATCATCACCATTCCCGGCATCATCAACCGCGACTTTGCCGACGTGAAGACGACCATGGCCGGCATGGGCCACGCGGTGATGGGCACGGCAGTTCGTTCCGGCCCGAACCGCGCCGTTGAAGCCGCGCAGGCCGCCATGGCCTCGCCGCTGCTCGAAGCTGGCGCCATTGACGGCGCGCGCGGCATCCTCATCAACATCACGGGTTCAAGCACACTCAAGCTTTCCGAGGTCAACGAGGCTTCGTCGCTGATCCAGTCTGCCGCCCACGAGGACGCCAACATCATCTTCGGCGCCGTGCAGGACGAGAACATGGGCGATGAGATCAAGATTACAGTCATCGCTACAGGCTTTCGCGACCAGATGCCGGAACGCCGCGCGCGCATGTTAAGCGTGGAACAGGCGCCGGTAGTTTCAGTGCCCGTGGTGGCGTCGGAAAGCTGGATGAAGGAACCCCCGCCTGCCAAAGAACCCGAACCGGCCCGTTTCATGAGTCAGGAGGAAGACGAACAAGAGCCGGCGGATGAGGAGGCAGACGCGGGCGCGGCGTTTTTTTTCTCGGCATCGAACCCCGCGGTAGCGACGACGGTAAACGTTGCAACCTCGCCCGCAAAGACCGAAGTGAACCCTGTCCCGGAGCCCGAGCCCGAGCGGAGACCGGAGCCAGGGACACTCAGGGCGAAGTTTGACGAGTTGAATGGCGAATCGTTGTTCACTCCTTTCGGCAGGGACTTTCCCTCGGACTTCGACGGCGGGCTGCCCGCTTTGACGTCGCTCGACGAGCACCGTGCCCAGCCGGCAGCGGCACTCTTCTCCGAGCCCGACGAAGAGTCTCTGCGGGAACTGGATACACCGACGTTCATGCGGCGATTGCAGTTCTAAGGAGGCAGGTTTCCCAGAATGGGGCGCACAGATGTATAGTTCCATTTAGCCCAAAAGACATTGGTTTAGCCATTTCGGAAGGCGGATTTCGTCGTCATTCAGGGTATTGTGTAAAGAGTCAACGGTTGCTTTTCCGGGGTATTTGAGGTCAGACTCGAATTGGAACGGTCTGACTAAGGTGGCGGGCGAGCGACCCACATCCCTGGCGAAGATTGAAAGTCGCTGCGGATTGGCCGATAAGTCCGATAAGCAAGAAATGCGCTGTCCTCGGACCGCGCAGGGTATCAAATCCATAGCTGAGAGGATGTTGACTGGATGAGAGTTTCTTGCAATTGGGCAATGGGATTGTTCCTGATCGGTTCATTGGCTGGCACCATAAGCGCAGCGGCGCTCAACGCCCCGCATACCCTCCATCGTGCGAAGGCGACAGAGCCGCGCCTGACTGAATCCCATCGCACCGGCGGCCATCGCACTACAGCGCATGTTGGCGCACCGGCGGCAAGGCAGACCACCGTCCACGCTTCAGCAACCCAAACCACGGCAAGAACGGCGCCAGCCAGGCAGTCGGCCCACCTGACCGCAAGAGGCCGGGCCAGAGCAGGCGCGCGCCGCGTCGCCCTCACTTTCCGCCGCCACCACAATTACGAGCGGTATACCGCCAACTCCTTTGCCACCAGCGACATCTTCGCGGGCGATGTGACGGCCGGCGAAGACCCGGTGGTCCGTCAGGCCGCGATCGACGCCATGGCCGGCATGAACGGCACAGCCGTGGTCATCGATCCTTCGAACGGCCGCATCCTGGCCATGGTCAACCAGAAACTGGCGCTGTCGCCGGGCGCCGAACCCTGTTCGACCATCAAGATCACAGTAGCAATGGCCGCGCTCTCAGAGGGTCTCGTGACCCGCGACACTATGGTCAAGTTGGACGGCTTCCGCATGAACATGACCCAGGCCCTGGCTAAGAGCAACAACCTCTACTTTGAAGAACTGGGCCGCGAGCTGGGCTTTGAGCGTGTGCGCCACTATGCCAATCAGTTTGGGTTGGGCGAGCTGGCTGGCTACAACATTGATGGCGAACAGCTGGGCGTCTATCCCGACACGGAGCTGTCTGCCGCAGAGGGAGGCGTGGGGCGCATGTGCAGCTTCGGCCGCGGCGTTTCCCTGACCCCGCTGCAATTGGGCGCCTATGTGGCCGCCCTCGCCAACGGCGGAACCCTCTACTACCTCCAGCACCCCACCAGCCTCGAGGAAACATTGGCTTACCAGCCGAAGGTCAAGCGGACCCTGGACATTGCCCGCTACGTTCCCGACATCGAGGATGGTATGGCCGGCGCGGTGGAGTACGGAACCGCACGCCGCCTGCGCACCAGCTTCCAGCAATTGCCGGTCTTCGGCAAGACGGGAACCTGCTCGGACAACGGAACTCGCCTCGGCTGGTTCGCTTCCTTCTCCGATTCGCCGCAGGGCAGCCTGGTGACCGTGTTTCTTCTCGAGGGAGGCCGCGCCACCTTCGGCCCGCGCGCCGCTGAGTTGACCGGCGCCTTCTACAAGAATCTCTGGGACCGCAACTACTTTGCCGACAAGGGCCAGCAGCAATCCGCGGCTCTGACTCCGGCCTCCATTTCCGAGCCTTCCAATCAGCCGGCTGCGCAATAGCGCAATCGAGCTGGTTCGAATGTTCCGCTGACAAGTCGCCCTGGGCGGCTTGTTCTTGCTTGGGCTGCCTTCTGGTGACCCTGAGGGGCTATTCTTGTCAAGACTAACCAACTAGGTTATTATTGCTTATGGAAAAACGTACGCCTCACTGTCAGCTTTCGATTGTCAAGAGGCTGATTCAGGAGTGCAAAGTACGCTCCACCTTCTCAGCACTTTCCGGGGCCGCGGCGTTGGGTCTTGACTTCGATGGAATGGTGGCCGTGGTCTTGGCCCTGACCCCAGCGGACTTCTATAAGTCCATGACCACTTATGTCGATCACCGAGTCTGGCAAGACGTCTATCGCCCCACGACAAAGGCGGGTGAAGTCTACCTGAAGTTGACTGTCATTGATGATGTGCTGATTGTCTCGTTTAAGGAGCTATGAAGATGAAATGCCCGGTATGTGCAAAGTCGGAACTGGTTGAGGATGTCCGTGACATTCCCTACACCTACAAGGGCGAGACTACGACCATTCCCGCAGTGGCCGGCGACTTCTGCCCTGCTTGCAGCGAGGCCATTCTCGGTGCTGCTGAGTCGGCACGCGCCAGTGCGTTCATGCTGGAATTCAACAAGCGGGTGAATGCCTCAATTGTCGATCCTGAATTTATATCCAGCGTTCGCAAGAAGCTCGCTCTCGATCAACGCGAAGCCGCTGAAATCTTCGGCGGCGGAGTCAATGCATTTTCGCGCTACGAAAACGGGAAGACCAAGCCGCCATTGGCGCTGGTTAAACTGCTCAAGGTATTGGAGCGGCATCCCGACTTGCTCGCCGAGATCAAGTCGGTCTAGTGGGGGTGAAAAGCGATGAAAGACCCGCCGCGCAACGAAGCCAAGACTCCGCACCAGACCAGGGACGCGCCTCACTCCTCGCCCGCGAGCTGGACCCAGAACGACGAAGACCGCGACGTCTTGGTGCAGGCTCTGCTCAACCCGCCGGAACCGAGTGCCCATAGGAAGGATGCGGTTAAGCGCTATAAGGAAGGCGCAGCGACAGAAGACCCTTGAAACCAATGAAGCGAATTCGCGGTTGAATCATCGGATAGGTTAAGGCTTTTCCGGATTTGCGCTTCCGAATGTCCTTGAGGTCGAAACCAGACGGCCCGATTCCCCGCAAGCGAAGACAGGACGCTTCCCTATGGAATTGCCGACACACATTCTGCTCGTTTACGGTTACCTGTTGCTCTTCGCCTGGGTTCTGGTGGAGCAATTCGGCATCCCTCTCCCCGCCACACCGGTGCTGCTAGCCGCCGGCGCTCTCTCCGCCCAGCGCCAGCTCAGCTTCCCTCTTGCGCTGGCCGCCGCGCTGGCCGCTTCGCTGATCGCCGACACTGCCTGGTTCTTTATCGGTCGCCGGTATGGCCATCATGTGCTGCGCCTCCTGTGCAAGCTTTCCCTCGAGCCGGCGATCTGTGTCCGCCGCACCACGGATTCGTTTGGCCGCCGCCGCCGTGTCACGCTTATGATCGCCAAATTCGTCCCAGGCCTCGCGACCCTCGCACCGCCGGTCGCTGGACAGAACGGCATGGGCTACGCCAGCTTCCTGCTCTTTGATGGCATCGGCGCAACCCTGTGGATCGGGGCGCTGCTCGCCGCAGGCCGTTTCTTCGGCGACCTGCTCAAGCGCGATCCCAGCTTGCTCGATTGGGCGGGCCGCTTTTCGGGCGCGCTGCTGGTTCTGGGCGTTCTGGGATTCTTTGTCGCCCGCCTCATTCGCCAGCGCATGGTCCTGAACAAATTGGAAGCCGCGCGCCTGGAGCCGCAAGAACTGAAGCGCCAGCTCGATGCCGGCACGGACCATTTCATCGTGGACTTGCGCCATCCGCTCGAGTTGCTGGCGGATCCGTTTACGCTCCCCGGCGCTCTCCATTTCTCGCCCGACGCCTTGGCTGCCCGCCACCACGAAATCCCCCGCGACCGCGACATCGTGCTTTTCTGCACCTGTCCCAGCGAGGCCACCGCCGCCAAAACAGCCATGACGCTGCACAAGCTGGGCATCGACCGCGTCCGCCCCTTGCGCGGCGGCTACGACGAGTGGAAGCGGCTAGGATTTCCCCTGGATGCGGTGCAATTGGCCAAACCCGCCCTCGAACCCGCCAAAACCCTTTAATGAAGTCCTGAGCAAGTCGACGCTTTGAAAGGGCACGACTTCAGTCGTGCCACAAACGCCGCAAAATCAACGTGGGCTTTAGCCCCTGAGGGAAGATTTTCTGCATGGGATAGGCATATACAAAGGTTCACGATAGCTGCTACCCCCATTTGTGCCAACTACAATCTGATCAAGGATGGTCAAATATGAATTTGTCACATCTGGATTGGCCGAGCATTCTTGTCACAGCGTTTTTTGCTAGTCTAGGGGCAATCGCTGGTATGGCGATCAAGCAATGGTTTGATCGTTCATTGGAAGAAGAAAAGGTTCATTGGGAACGGGCCTCCTGGGTGCATCAGCGGCAGGTTGAAGCGCTCACAAGACTCTTCGTGGAACTTCATCGGATGAAAGATCTGTTGCAGGGCGCAACTCGGGGAGCGAGGTTCCAAGAGGAGATGAGCCAAGAGGGCTACCTCAAAGAGTGGCAATTATCCGCAGCAAGAACCTGGCCTCAGTATATCGAACACAAACTCCTATTAAATGAAGCGATAGTTTCAAGTGTCGAGGGGTTGTTTGGCAAGTTCCAAGAGGCCGGTCTTGCAATTGGATCGGCGACAATGCTGTGGGAAGTTCAACCTGGGATGGAAGCTGCTGCAGAATGGAACAAGGCTGCCGAAATAGCCCACAAACTGATCCCTCCTTTACTTGATGCAATCGAATCAGAGGCGCGAAGAGTAGTTTACGACGAATCGCGCTAGTGAATCCTTCTTGATGAACGTTCACAGTGGCTGTTCGGCAGCCTGAATCAACTAGGAGTAAAGATGGCCTACGACGATCTGCGCGACTGGATCAAGACCCTCGAAAAACACGGCGAACTGAAGCGCATCCACGAAGAAGTTTCGCCGGAGCTTGAAATCACTGAGATCACCGACCGCGTGTCGAAAGCCGGTGGTCCCGCCTTGCTGTTTGAGAATGTAAAAGGCCATCCCGGCCACAAGGTCTTCATCAACCAATTCGGCAGCGAGAGGCGCATGGCCTTGGCTCTCGGCGTCGAACGGCTCGACCAGATTGCAGAGCGGATCAAAGGGCTGATGAACGTGAAGGCTCCCGAGGGCCTTTTCGACAAGCTCAAAATGCTGCCGCAACTAGGCGCGCTGACCAGCGCATTTCCCAAGACGGTGAACGCCAGGGACGCCCGCTGCAAGGAAGTCATCCTCAAGGACAATCTCGACCTGAACCAGTTCCCGATCCTCAAGTGCTGGCCGCACGATGGAGGCCGCTTCATCACGCTGCCCTGCGTTCACACCCGCGATCCCGGAAGGGGAGGGGGCACCGGCAAGCGCAATATCGGAATGTACCGCATGCAGGTCTACGACGGCCAGACCACCGGTATGCACTGGCAGCGGCAAAAGGTGGCCGCCGAGCACTATCGCGAGGCGTTGCGCAACGCCGCTGCCTCCGCCTCCGATGCCGATCCGCTCACCGCCCGCGTGGCGGCAATGGCTGAATCGGCCGGCGGCGCTGTCTCCATTCCCGACGGTCCCATCGGCGGTTTGCCGCAAGTGGCCATGGGCAATCTGAAAGGTTCGCGGCTTGAGGTTGCCGTGGCCATCGGCACCGATCCCGCCACAACCTTTGCCGCCATCGTTCCCGCTCCTCCCGAAGTCGAGGAGTTCATGATCGCCGGTTTCCTGCGCGGCAAGCCCGTCGAAATCGTCAAATGCGAGACGGTCGATCTTGAGGTCCCAGCCCACGCCGAGATCGTGCTTGAGGGCTACGTCGAACTGGGCGAGCTGCGCGCCGAGGGCCCCTTCGGCGACCACACCGGCTTCTACACTCTCACAGACGAGTACCCGGTCTTTCACCTCACCTGCATCACCCATCGCAAGGACCCCATTTACGCCGCCACCATCGTGGGCAAGCCGCCCATGGAAGACGCCTGGATGGGCAAGGCCGTCGAGCGCATCTTTCTCCCTGCCATGAAGATGACCATCCCCGAAATTGTCGACATTCATCTGCCCGTCGAAGGCGTGTTTCACAACCTGATGCTGGTGTCGATGAAGAAGAGTTATCCCGGTCAGGCGCGCAAGGTAATGAACGCCATCTGGTCGCTGGGCCAGGCCATGTTCACCAAGTGCATCGTCGTCGTTGACGAGGACTGCGACGTTCAGAATGTCGGCGAGGTCGTATTGCGCGCGACCAACAACATCGACCCCGAGCGCGACATCCAATTCACGCTGGGCCCGATCGACTCGCTCGATCACGCCTCGCGACTGCCCAACTACGGATCGAAGATGGGCATCGATGCCACCCGCAAATGGAAAGCCGAAGGATTCGACCGCCCGTGGCCCGCAATGATCGAAATGGACCGCGCCACCAAGGCCAAAGTCGATGCGCTGTGGGCCAAGCTGCGCCTGTAGCTTGATTTCGGATTGTGCGCTATGCTCGGCAATAGAGATTGGCATGATTCTGCACGATCTGTTCGACTGGTCGAACGCCGGAGTAGGCTGCGTGGGTCTGCTTTTGACCATCGCGGCCATTGTCCAGGCAACCGGCGCGAAGCGTGCGGCCCGAGAGGCCCGGCAAGCGGTATTTCACAAGAATTCGGCTGAAGATTTAGGCAGTATTCGCGACTTGGCCTTCGATCTCTTGAACGCTCTTCAGACCGAGCGATACGAATTGGCACTCCATATCGCAGGCAGATTTATTTCGTCCTGCAGCAATGCGCGCGAACGCCATCGTGGATTTTTGGGCGTTGAAGGCGGTAAGCTAGAGTTGGCAGTTGATTTGGTTGCCACAGTGTCCCAAAAAATACAGCCCGGAGCTGACCGAATGAGCCTGATTGCAGATTCCCAAAGGGTAGTGAGACTTGTGAGCAGCGTAAAAGGCGTCCTGGACCGTGACATCGAAGAGGAACAGCAATGAATACAGAGAATACAGAAGCAACGGCAACTCGGCTTGCGAGAAAGCTTTCCCAAATCACTTCCAGTGGAAAGATCAAATGGCTGGACGCCGGGCAACTCGGTCCCTGGGGAGAGGGCCCCGGTCAGGCATTCAAAGCTGAAGTAGAGGATGGATCATTCGCCCAGATTGCGGAGGTTCCTGTCCCAAGATCGCTGATAACCTCCTATTATTTTGGCGTGCTGGAGGGCAAGCGAGAAGTCTTCGAGGTTTTTGCTGAGGGTTTGCCAGCGGAACCTACAACAGAGCAGCGAGAACTTTGGCGCACCTTAAAGAACTTGTATCTGGCTGCCAAAGACAGTGCCAGGGGAACCTGGAAAACCATAAAGAGATTCGAGGAAGGTTTGGAGCGGCGCCTGGCTTGATCTTACGGAGACTTGGCTGGTTGATTCTCTTTTGCGGCGGTTGGGCATCCCAGGCCCAGCAAGCCCCCGACCAGTTTCGCTGGGTCAACTTCCACGCATCCACCGACCACGACGTGGTTGCCTGGATCACGCGGTCGCTCGAGCCCGAGCATTGGACCCAAATCAACGAAATCGGCGTCGAATACGATGCGGCGCTGGTGGTCACCACGCTGCGGGCCAATCCCCAGTCCCTGCCCAACTCGGACCTTTTCACCGTGTGGACCGCGTCGCTCACCACCCACTCGATTACGCCGCTGGTCTCAGGCGTGAACCTGCGTTTCGTCGACTGGTTGAAGTTTGCCGACGGCGCGGAGCGGGAGTTGGGCGCTCTCTACGACAACTGCGCCGATTGCGCGGCCGACACATATTTCACGGCCTTTCACTATGATCTGGCGCACCATGTGTGGGCAGCTCGCTGGATGCGCGGAGGGCAAACGGTCCCGATTTGGAGCGCGAACCCACCCCAGGGCGTGACCTGGAACCAGGTCTACGCCGCATTGGCCGATCCCAATGGCCGCGAGTTCATGGCCACCTGGAGCCACTTCGACTATGGCAGCCAGAAGCCGCCCGCAGACTTCGTCTACCGCTACGATCTGGACTCATACAGCGCCCTCGATCGCATCCAACCGCTCGGTGGAAAGGATGCCGAGGCCATGATGCTTCGCCTTTGCACGGGACAAGGCGCGCTGCCAGGGTTGGCCCGGGGCCAGGATTCACCCCTCTGTCAGCAACTGATAAAGCCGCGCATCGAGCGCAAGCCCGTCACCACCCCTCCTGCAAACAACCACGGCAAGTCGCTACCCCCCGGCTCCCACCATTGAAGCCAGTCCGTAGTGGTCAATAGAGGGCTGCCTGGCCCCAGCCGCCTCCAATAGCATTCGAGTCTATTGGAGTGTGAAATGAACTCAATCCGCAGATTTGGACTATTGCCGCTGCTTGCCCTCGCGACCATATTTTTCACCGCAGGATGCCGCAACAATCAAGACCAGGCCGTTGCAGCCTCCGGCCAGAACGGTGCGCAGGACTCATCGTCGGACCCGGCAACCGCCAACATGGCCCCCGCATCGGCGGACACGGGCGCCCAGCCCCCTGCGCAGTCGAGCTCTCAGCAAAGCGCACCTGCGCCATACGTTGCCCAGCAGAATTCTCCACCGCCGAATGGGGGAACCTACACCCAGGCCTCCTATCAGGCTCCGGATGATTCAGGCTACGGAGAGCAGCCGGCGTATACCGCTGACGATCCGCCTCCGCCGCTGCCCGAATACGACCAGCCGCCAGCCCCCGGCGACAACTATCTCTGGACGCCCGGCTATTGGGCCTACACCCAGCCTGGCTATTCTCAGCCAGGCTACTACTGGGTTCCCGGCGCTTGGGTTGAGGCTCCCTATCAGGGTGCCTTGTGGACGCCCGGCTACTGGGGCTTTTGGCATAACCACTACCGGTTCTATCGCGGCTATTGGGGTCAGTACATCGGCTTCTATGGCGGGGTTGACTACGGCTACGGCTATGGCGGCTACGGCTACCAGGGTGGCTATTGGGGTGGCGGCCAGTTCTACTACAACCGCTCAGTCAACAATGTGAATGTTTCAGTCGTACACAACGTCTACAACCGCTCAGTAAGCGGCAACAACCGAGGCGGCCGTGTAAGTTTCAACGGCGGATCGGGTGGCATCCAGGTGCAAGCGAGGCCCGCGGAGTTGGCGGCGATGCGTGCGCCTCACACCGCGCCCATGACGGCGCAGATGCAGAACGAGCATGTGGCCAGCACCAATCGGGCTCAGTTCGCCAGCGTGAATAAGGGCCGTCCGGCCAGTGGAGCTGCCAGCCAACCTCTAGCGGCAGATCGCAATGTAAGAGCCCCTGCGGCGTTGCAGGTGCGCAATCAAGCCGCGGCGCAGCAGCAGCGTCAAGCGACGCAGCAACAGCAACAGCAGCGCCAGGCAATGCCGCAGCAGCAACAGCGTCAAGCCGCTCCGCAACAACAACAGCGCCAGGCAACTCCCCAACAACAACAGCGCCAGGCAATGCCGCAGCGCCAGCCAGCTCCGCAACAGCAACAGCGTCAAGCGGCCCCACAACAGCAACAGCGTCAAGCGGCCCCACAACAGCAACAGCGTCAAGCGGCTCCACAACAGCAACAGCGTCAAGCGGCTCCACAACAGCAACAGCGTCAAGCGGCTC
>Ga0224559_1000580_pt1 | contig 23626 bp, 18 predicted proteins | sample 714S33034metaG_FD_180676 | JGI IMG/M metagenome (GOLD analysis project Ga0224559, IMG submission 180676) | Peat soil microbial communities from Stordalen Mire, Sweden - 717 S3 30-34 | ecosystem: Environmental > Terrestrial > Soil > Wetlands > Peat | place: Sweden: Norrbotten County, Stordalen... | reverse complement strand
GGCGGCAGTGGAGTTCTCGATGAGGATGGCTGGAGAGTCTTGACCCGCGGTATCGATATGGGTGAGGAACATCTGCGTGTAGGGCGAGCGGCTCTTGGAAGAAAAGACGAGCCAGCGGCCGTTGGGCGAGAAGCTGTGCCATGAGTTCATCAGCGGCGTGTTGCAGTTCATCAAGCGTGCCTCGCCGCCCGCGAACGGGACCATGAAGAGCTTGCTGTCAGGACGCATCAACTGGCCGTTGTGGGCTTGCACGAACACAATCCATTTGCCGTCGGGAGAGATCTTGGGAAAACTGTTGCTCATGCCGTTTTGCGAAGCGCCTTCGATGCGTTCGGGCGTGCCGCCTTTGCCATCGTTGAAGGGGATGCGATAGAGGTCGTACTGAATGGGGACTTCGAGAGCGTCGTTGGCATAGGCCGCCATCTTGCCATCGGCGGGCAAGGGATCTTTTGCCACTGCCCGTGAAAACACAAGATATTTGCCGTCGGGGCTCCAGACGGCGTTGGACTGGACATAATGCGGATCGTCTGCGCCGGGAAGAGGTTTCAACTTCTTTGCATCGCGGTCGTACCAGGCCACGATTCCGCGCGTGGGATAAAAGACCTGAAGGAAACGGTAATCCTTGAAATTGGCCACGTAGTAGAAACGTGAGCTGTCTGTGCCGGGCGGCCTGATGGTGGTTACGACGTGGCGGCCATCGGGCGATACCTGCGACATGAAGCCGACGCGAACCGGGCTGCTGTTTTCGCTGGGGAACGAAGCCCAGGAGACCATATCCTCATTGCGAATGGCCATCTTCTTCTGGATGGGAACCATGGCGTAGAGGCCCTTGTCGTTCTGGGGGCCATCCATGTCGATGCCGAGTGTCTTGCCGTTGGCCGCGAAGGAGTGGCAGTTGGCGCAGGTGTGCAAGTCGGTCATGACGATGTGGCTGCCGGAGTCGGCTACGTTTCTCATGCGCCACTCGATGAGAGGAATTGCGCCGGTGGCCAGCGGCTTGATGAATCCCTTCTCTGTCTCCGATGGCATGAGGGGCACGTCGCGATAGAAGATGGGCGCGCCGACGGGGTCAGCGGAAACATGGATCTCGACAGCCGCTTGCGAAACCGGGGCGCTTGAATCCAGAGCGGCAAATCCGCGAATGGAAATCGTAATAGATCCCGCGCCGGACTGCTTCTCGATCGCGGCCCAGGTTGCGGCATCGGGTTTCCAGGTATGCGCGGCGGCCTGCTCAGGGGTGAGTTCCGGCAGCTTGTTTGTATTTGAAATGCAACGCGGATCGATCTCGCCCACGCGCATCCGCTCGCCCTTCGACGTCAAGCGCAGGGGTTGCGCGCCATCGGCGAAGGAGACATCGATCTGCCAGGAATTGGCGCTCGAAGCGGGGTCGCGCCATTGAAACGTGGGCGCAGCAAAGTCGGGGGGGAAGATGGAGTGGTTGAGGGGGTAGTCGATCGAGATTTCTTGCGGCGAATTTCCAGCACCGGCAACGCGGCGTCCAATTCCAGATTGCAAGGCGCCCCAGAAAAAGCACAGGAGAGCCACCAACACAAGGATGCGAGCTATTGAAGCGCGCGCGGCCGAATGCATGTGCGCAGCGGAGGGAAACGCGGCGTTGTGCGGCAAGGCGACGTTCTCCAGCGGCTGCTGCCGGCCGTCAAAAAGACTCGAATTCATTCCGTAAGTTCCCCACCCCTGATTATTCTAGACAAGCCCGAGCGTCCTGGAACAGATCGTGACTGGCGTACGCATTGCTTCGCTGAAGGACGCGGGCGTGCCGATATCGAGCTTAAACGGAAGGTTTGACGGTGCTTCCCCGGCGTTGAAGAGTATACCGCCGGCCGCTTGCAAAGTGCCAGGGATTTCGGTAGTCCAAGTCGGCCTGGTTCTCTTTTGAGAGCTCGGTTGGGAGGACGCGGAGAGTGAATCTTCTGTCGGAGGAAATGGGACGACGGCCGACTGCTTACTGGATGGAGGGGGTGCGCATGGCTTCGAGGGCGGTGGTGAGGTCGGCGGCGAGGGACTGCTGATCTTCTTCGGTTAGTTTGGCGTCGTCGCGGGTTAGGTAGAAGACATCGATGGCCGTGTCGCCTTCGGTGTCGATCAGCGCCACGGTGATGCTGCACCCGTGGACGCTGAGGGTAAGAGCAATCTGGCGCAGCAGGCCGGGAACGTCCTGAGCGACGACCTGCAGCAGCGTCGAGTGGGTTGAGGACTCGGAGTCGAACTGAAGGCGGGTGGCGACTTCGACCTTTAGGTTGGAGGGGTGGTTCATGTGGCTGCGGGCCTCGAGCAATTGGTTGACGGAGACCTTTTGCGCGACCACGTCGTGGAGATTTGCTAGGAAGCGGTCTTTCTCGCTGGGGTTCAGCTCGAGCGTGTGAAAGATGTCAGTGAAATGGAAGCTGTCAACAATGACGCCGGCGTCGTTGGAGTAGGCTCCGGCCTTGACGATGTTCATGCCCCAGGCGGCCAGGGCTCCGGCAACATCGGCGAACAGCCGGGTTCGATCTCGGGTGATGACGGTGAGATCAAAGAGCTGGCGGTTGGGGCGCAGGTCGAGCTGGACGTTGTCCTTGTCAAGGTTGAGGGCCATTTGGAAGTGATTGCGGATCTGCTCTGGGAGGCGGGTTTGCAGGTAGCGCTGGGGCAGGCCCTCAAGGAATTGCTTCAGCGAATCGAACTGCGTGGGCGGCACCATGGAGCGGATGCGGTTGAGCAGGGTAGGGTCAATGGCTGCGTGGTAACGGACCTCGTCGACGCTGCGGTCCATGAAGTTGGCGGTGGCCATGTAAAACTGCCAGAGGTTCTCAGCCTTCCAGGGAGTCAGAGCGTCAGGGTTCACGGCCTTGATGTCGGCGAAGGTCATGATGGTGAGCATCTTCAGCAGCTGGGGGTTGCCGATCTTCTCGGAAAAGGCGCGAACATTTTCAAGATCGAAGATGTCGCGGCGCAGGGCGTTGGACATTTCCAGGTGAAGGCGGATGAGGTTAAGAATCGACTCGCGCTCTTCGGAGTCGAAGTCGAGGCGGGCGAGAAATGCGTCCGCCAGCTCGACGCTCTGGCCGGCGTGTTCGCCTTGGCGCCGCGCCTTGCCGGTGTCGTGCAGGAGCAAGGCAAGCAAAAACAGATCGAGGCGGTCGATCTCCGGCAGCAGTTGAGCGAGGCGATGTTCGTAGTCGTGCGCGGGCTGGCGAAGCGAGTGGACATTATGAATGGTGAGGAAAGTGTGCTCGTCGACGGTGTAGCGGTGATAACTGTCGCGGATGACCAGTGCGTCGATGCCGTGAAACTCGGGGATGAGCATTTCCAGCACGCCGAGCGCGTGCATGGTCCTCAGAGCGTGTGCCGCGTGGGGTCCGAGCAACACTTCGCGCAGAGCATTCCACAGATAGGGGCCTTCGGGGATGTGAATGGCCAGCGCGGGCAGCGCGTCGGTGATGCGATCCTCGGCGGCCTGGGAGAGGGTGTAGCCGTGGGTGGCCATGAGCGAGAAGATGCGTAGGATGGCGGCGGTGTCGTTGAACTGGGCGCCAGGGGCAATGTCGATGCGGCCCTGGTCGAGAAGGAAGTCGGTTCCGGCGATGGGGCTGCGACGGCGGCGGAACTGGCGATAAAAGCTGACCGGGGCGGGCAGGTGCTCCATGAGCAGAGCGGCGCGACGATAGATGATGCGCGCGTGGCGATAGTAGGTCCGCATCCAGTAGCTCGGGTCCGCCGTCCCGCGGGTTTCGAGGCCGATTGAGTTCGCGGCAGCTTCGTCCTGGGACTGCCAGTCGAGCGTGTTGTCGTCGCGGCCGTGGCGGAAGTGGAGAAAACATCGGGAGGCGGCAAGAAAGTCGAATGCGGCTTCGGCATCGCCGCGCGCGCTTTGGAATACGCCCCCGCGCTGGCGAGGCCATTCTTTTGTCTCTTTGAGGTGGAACAGGAGGGCGAACCAGACGGCGAGGTGGTAGTCGCGCAGGCCGCCGGGACACTCTTTCAGATTGGGCTCGAGATGGAAGATGGTGTTGCCGTACTTGGCGTGGCGACCGCGCGCCATCTCGCCCAGCTTCTGGGTGATCGTGTTCCACTCGCTGAGGACCAGGCCTGGGAGGACGGTCTGGTGGAGTTGCTGGTAGAGCGGAAACTGTCCGGCCAGAAAGCGGCGGTCGAGCGTGGCCAGTGTGAACTCGAGGTTGTCGGGATCGAAGCGGCCGATCTCCTTAACGGTACGCGAATTGGGGCTGGCGCGAAGACCTACGTCCCACATGCCTTTGACGATGGCCTGGACGGCGTCTTTGGACAGCATCTCGGTTTTTTCATCGGCAAAGGCGAAGAGGACATCGATGTCGGAGTAGGGGAAGAGATCTTTGCGGCCGTAACCGCCCAAAGCGAGAAGCGAAATGTTCTGCGCGGGTTGTTCCGAGAAGACCCGGTGCCACATTTCGATGAGAATCCGGTCGACCACGGCGGACCGGCGGCGGATTGCAGCCGTTCCGTCGCCGGTACGCTCACACGTCTGGCGGACAAGCGCCATCTCGCGAAGATACTGGTCCCGAAGATCGTCAACCGCCAAAGCGACTGGATTCATAAGAGTTTGTGCGTGGCTCGCCGCAGCAAGTAAGGATGTTTTAACAGAATAAGCGATGTTGGAGCGGAAGGCGGGATTTTGGTTCAGTTGTCTCAAAAAATAGCACGGGATGCCGACTTGTTTATGGGAACGGGACGAACTTGTCGGCACAGGAAACAGGGGTCGCGGTAGACGGGGTTCCCTGGACTGCGGAGTCGTTTCGTGAGGGGAACTGTAGGTTGGTGGGACCGGGCCCGAGACGAATATCGGTTAGCAGCCTGTGGTTAAAGTCCAAATTGCGGAAAAACATCCCTCAGGGGCTAAAGCCCATCATTTGTAATCAGGCATTTACGGCACGACTGAAGTCGTGCCCTTTCAAAACTCGACTTTCACCACATGCTTAGGGCTGCATTCATCGGCCGGATTCTCTCCAGTCGGATGGCGTGGTCTTCTCAATAGCGAACTCGACCAACGGCGACATCCTGACCGGGGAGACCATGCAGTATCCCATCTGGCGCAAAGACGTGTCCTGCCTTTGCAAGTACTCCTCGTAGAGACGCCCGAGCGCTTCCTCTTTCGAGGCGAAGACGAGCCTTTCCGGCTGTCTTACTTCCAGAAACTCGCGTACGGCCTGAAAAACCCCGCTGAAGACGCGAATGGACGCGTGGATGTTTTCCGAAGCGCTGGCTTTCGACGTCACGTCAAAAGCGACCCGCCATTCACCTCTCCGAGTCTCTGTGAAGGTGGTATCGACGCGAGTTGATACCACTTCAAACCGAGCGATGGCCTGCCCTGTTCCTTGCGTCATCCAGGTCAGTTCGGTATTTGAGTCGAACGCAGCGATGAAAGCCTCTGCGAGGATACCCATGCCAGCCTCCCTGGAAAGAGTCTAATCCAGTTCTTTCGCGAAGAGGCATGGCGGAGTCCCAATCTGCTCAGATTGGGACTACAGGGCCGTCTCGCCGCGCTCGTCGTTGCGGATGCGGATGGCCTCGTCGACCTTGCTGACGAAGATCTTTCCGTCGCCGATGCGGCCGGTTCTGGCGGCGGCGACGATGGCCTGGATTGCCTTCTCCCTTAATTCGTCGGTGATGACCAGCTCAATCTTGACCTTGGGCAGGAGGTCGACGGTGTATTCACGGCCGCGATAAAACTCAGTGTGGCCCTTTTGGCGGCCATGGCCGCGGGCTTCCAGAATGGTCATGCCTTCGATGCCGGCTTCGAGCAGGGCATCCTTCACGGCATCCAGCTTGGAGGGCTGGAGAATGGCTTCGATTTTGAGCATATGCGAAATGCCTCGTCTGACAGCGTAACAGGCGGGATGGGCAGCTTGGGCCAATTCCCGCCGAATCTTTATTGAGACCGAAGGTCAATTTGCGGCCAAGGGTCAGGAGTTGAGGTCGTAGCCTTCCTCGCCGTGCTGCGAAAGGTCGAGTCCGGCGGCTTCCTGCTCGGGCGAGACGCGCAGGCCGATGACCTTGTCGACGACGAAGAGCAGAACCAGAGTACCGACGATGGAGATGGTCCAGGCAATGGCGACGCCGGCGAACTGATTGAGCATCTGGCCCCAGTGTCCGTCGATTGCGCCCGTAGCGATATCCTTGCCGAAGATTGCATTGATGGCGCGCGTGGCGAAGAGGCCGGTGAGCAGAGCGCCCAGGGTTCCGCCGGCGCCGTGAACGCCAAAAGCGTCGAGAGAGTCGTCGTATCCGAGGCGGCTCTTTACTTCAAAGACCATAAAGGAGCAGAAGGCGCCGGCGACCAGGCCGATAGCCAGTGCGGCAAAGGGCTGGACAAAGCCGGAGGCCGGTGTAATGGCAACCAGTCCGGCAACGCAGCCGGAGATCGCGCCCAGGGCGGTGGGCTTGCCGTTGTGAATCCACTCGGCGATGACCCAGCCGATAGCAGCGGCGGCGGCGGCGAAGTGGGTGTTGACGAAGGCCGAGGTGGCCAGTGGGCTGGCAGCCAGGGCGCTGCCGGCGTTGAAGCCGAACCAGCCAACCCACAGCAGACACGCGCCGATGAAGCTGAGCACCATGGAGTGGGGCGGCATGTTGGTCTGGGGGTAGCCGATGCGCTTGCCCAGGTAGATGCAGGTGACCAGGGCGGAGACACCCGAGGTCACATGAACAACGGTGCCGCCGGCAAAGTCCAGGCTGGGAAAGTGCCCGCCGTTGGCGTTCAGCAGTCCGCCGATGCCCCAGACCATGTGAGCCATGGGGCAATAGACAAGCAGGGACCAGAGAGAAAGAAAGAGAGCCATGGCGCTGAACTTCATGCGCTCGGCAAAAGCGCCGGTGATCAGGGCCGGGGTGATGATGGCGAACATGAGCTGATAGACCATGAGGGTCTGCTCGGGAATGGTGGGAGCGTAGTCGGTGTTGGGCGTGAGGCCGACGCCGCGCAGGAAGAGGTGCTCGAAGCCGCCGACGAAGCTGTTGCCGTGCCCGAAGGCCAGCGAGTAGCCGACGACGGCCCACAGAACGGTCACCAGCCCCATCATGGCGAAGCTCTGCATCATGGTGCCGAGGATGTTCTTCTTGCGGACCAGGCCGCCGTAGAAGAGCGCCAGGCCGGGTCCGGTCATTAACAGCACCAGGGCCGCCGACACCAGCATCCAGGCGTTGTCGCCGGCGGATTGAGCATTGGCGCTGGCGGTCTGAGCATCTTTTACGGCCTGTTGGAGAGCGGCAATTTGTGCCTGTGTGCCGGCCTGGGAATCCGGTGCGGCTGCGGGGGGTTGGGCGAGCGCCAGGACCGGGATTCCAAGGACGGCGAACAGGAGCAGCAGTTTGATCCAACGACAAAACATAGCTTTCCACTCTCCAAGAAATGTCGAATTGCGATCGATACCGCGATTTGGCGAGGTTTCGGTCGCCATTCCGGATGACCTGAGTGACTTCGCACCGACAACTGGAGCCAGGATGGTTCAGGCTTCGGCCGGGGCGGGACTCCACATGAACAGACGGGCGCGGAGGCGCCGGTCCGCTTAATTGTTGGTGTTGCATCAATCCTAAATGAATTTCGTAAGGATTGAATAAGCACTATGGCTATTTCATGAATTCAGCGATATAGGGATTTCGCGATGCCGGTGACTGCGTCGGTCGCGCCGCCGAGCCTTGCTGGAACGGCTGGTTGTCGCGGGCCAATGCCGCCTGCTCCAGTGGGAAAACAGTTCCAGCCGGCGCCTAGATAGCAGTTTCGCCGCGTTCGTCGTTGCGGATGCGAATGACCTCTTCGACGCGGCTCACGAAGATTTTTCCGTCACCGATCTGGCCAGTGCGAGCGGAGGCTAGGATGGCCTGCACGGCTTTCTCTTTCATGCCATCGACGACAATCATCTCGATCTTGATCTTGGGAAGAAGATCGATCATGTACTCGCGGCCACGGTAGAACTCCGAGTGTCCCTTTTGGCGGCCATGTCCACGGGCTTCGAGAATGGTCATTCCTTCGATGCCTGCCTCGATCAGCGCATCCTTGACCGCGTCCAGCTTCGCGGGCTGGATCACTGCTTCAATCTTGATCATGTGCAGTTTCCTCGCTTGAGAGCTTGATGGGCGCGAGCCGCGCGATAAACGCGACGCCGCCAGGTTAAATCAGGAGCTAAGATCGTAGCCTTCTTCGTTGTGCTGCGTGAGATCAAGGCCAATATTCTCGTCGGTCACGGAGACGCGCAGTCCGATGAAGTGGTCAACCAGGAATAGCAGCAGAAGAGTGCCCGCGATGGAGAATCCCCATCCAAAGCCCACGCCGACAGCCTGGTTTAACACCTGATGCCAGTTGCCATCGATGGCTCCGGTGGGAAATGGGCTGCCCATGGCGTCCCTGCCGAAGACGGCGTTGATGCCGCCGGAGGCGAGCAGCCCGGTGAGCAGAGCTCCCATGGTTCCTCCGACCCCATGCACGCCAAATGCATCCAGGGAGTCGTCGTAGCCGAAGAACTTCTTGACCCTAAATACCATAAAGGGGCAAACGATGCCCGCAATGAACCCGATCAGAAGCGCCGACATGGGCTGTACGAAACCGGAGGCCTGTGTGATCGTGGCCAGCCCGGCAACCGCCCCGGAAATCGCCCCGAGAGCAGTGGGCTTGCCGTTCTGGAGCCATTCCATGACCACCCAGCCGATGGCCGCGGCGGCTGCAGCGAATTGAGTGTTGACAAAGGCGCTGGTGGCCAGCGGACCTGCATTCAGGGCGCTGCCGGCGTTGAAACCGAACCAGCCAACCCACAGCATCGCCGCGCCGATGAAGCTGAGCACCATGGAGTGGGGCGGCATATCCTGTTCGGGGTAGCCGGCGCGCTTGCCCAAATAGATTGCGGTAACCAGTGCGGCGATGCCGCTGCTGATATGGACGACCGTGCCGCCGGCAAAATCCAAAACCGGCCAGCGGCCGCCGGCGATGTTCAAAAGGCCGCCTACACCCCAGATCATGTGGGCCATTGGACAGTAAACAAGCAGCGACCAGAGAGTAAGGAAGATGGCCATGGCGCTGAACTTGACGCGCTCAGCGAAGGCCCCGGTAATGAGCGCCGGGGTGATGATGGCGAACATGAGCTGGTAGATCATGAAGGTCTGCTCGGGGATGGTGCCGCCGTAGTTGGGATTGGGCGTCAGGCCGACACCGCGCAGAAAGGCATGATCGAAGCCGCCGATGAAGGCGTTCCCAGGGCCAAAAGCCAGCGAGTAGCCGACCAGCGCCCACACGACCGTGATCAGACCCATCATGGCGAAGCTCTGCATCATGGTGGCGAGAATGTTCTTCCTGCGGACCAGGCCGCCATAGAAAAGCGCCAGGCCGGGAGCAGTCATCATGAGAACCAGCGCAGCGGAGATCAATACCCAGGCGTTGTCGCCCGCGGATTGAGCGTTTTGTACCGATTGCTGCAGGGCGGCGATCTGGGCTTGGCTGTCTGGGCTCGTCGATATGCGCGGGGCGACCGCAAAGGCCGAAGATCCCAGGATGGCGGGCAGGAACAACAGCAACAGCGTGCGAATTCGCATTTTTTCCGCTCCGAGAATGAATCCACGAATGGCGTCATGGACGAGAGATAGCGATCTGGTTCGTCGACTCGCGTCCGATCCGGTGAGATTCGGCGCCAGACAACGACTGAAGTGGGGCCGGCAAAGGCCAGCCTCATGTTAAGAAACCAAAAGAATCTCAATAGCGAGTAAGCATGATTCTCATCAAGAGAAGAGAATAATGCAAGTTTTTTGAGAGTCTTTATGGATTCATCATGGCTGTTATGCTAAGCGGCGATGGCCGCGGGCGAGGCAATAAGGCGCTGTGCATAAATGACAGCTTCATTCATGGGGGCTTCCGGTCGTGCCCTCAAACCAAGCGGATTTGCGACCGGAGGATTGGCCACTTTAAGAGCACGTGAACATCACAAGTGCGATCGAAAAGAACGAGCATTTCTGCTCATACAATCTTGACGACAATGGAGGTATATTAGAAACATGGCGGCTACAGCGGAGCGGGACCATTATCTTTTCGGAGCACTGGAGAGCAGCGCCAAGAATCGGACCAAGCTGAAGGAAGTAACCTACGGCTACGAAGAACCCGAGGGTGTGTTCCTGACGTCGATGGATTTCGCGGTTAACTGGATTCGGAAGAATTCGGTTTGGCCCATGACGTTTGGTCTTGCCTGCTGTGCAATCGAGATGATGTCGATGGGCGCGTCGCGCTTCGATATAGCGCGGTTCGGCGCCGAGGTGTTCCGGCCTTCTCCGCGCCAGTCGGATTTGATGGTGGTTGCGGGCCGGGTTTCGCAGAAGATGGCGCCGGTGCTTCGCCGGCTCTACGACCAGATGCCGGAGCCGAAATGGGTGATCTCGATGGGCGCCTGCGCCACATCGGGGGGTGTCTTCAACAACTACGCGCTCCTGCAGGGAGTCAATCAGGTGGTTCCGGTGGACGTGTATGTTCCAGGGTGTCCGCCACGCCCCGAGCAACTCTTGTACGCAATTACGCTTCTACAAGAGAAGATACAACGCGAGCCAAGGAGCCTGCTGAAGACGCTGAATGCAGAGTGAGTGGTCAGCAGCCGGCTAAGACTTTGGGCGAAGTGTTACTGAGGTAACAGGTCGAATTCGCACCGCGGGATGTACCCAAAGAGTGCATCCTTTTGAAAAATGTGCTCTGCTGGAACTGTCCTATGGTACGTTTAGTTGTGCTATTAGGACGCATTAGCGTCTGCACGCTTTGCCGGGTGTAGTTTACGGGGTCTAGTCGGTCCGAGCCGCATTCCGCGCTCGCGCGCAGCAACTATCTTTTCATTCAGCTTGATTTGCGGAGGAGAAACGCATGTACGCTCGAGTTTTGAAGTCTGTCAGCCTGGTTCTGGTGTTGGCATTTGCGGCTTTGGCGCCCATTGCCTTGTTTGCCCAGGCGGTTCCGGCTGCGAAGGGAGCCCCACCGGCTGATCCCGCGTCAAAGTGGGACATCTTTGTGGGTTACAGCTACATGTGGCCCCATGACACCGTGTACCCCATCCAGCTCTATGGCGGGACCGCCAAGTACAACTTCAGGTCGGAGTACCGAGGCATGACGGAGAGCGTAAGCTACTTCTTCAACCACAATTGGGGCTTGCAGTTTGAGTCGGGGCAGCATGACCTGTGGACCAATTCGGGGCCGAATATCGATACTAGTTCCAGTAACAGCGGCATTCTGACCCTGGAGCCGGGCTTGATCTTCCGGTACCCATATGGGCATGTCACCCCATTCGTGCATGCACTCGTCGGCGCTGCGTATGTGGACGGTCCGGACCACGAGCCGTATACCTGGGGCCCAGGAGCCACGGTTGGCGGCGGATTGGACTACTGCACCGGCTGGATGCACCATCGTTTGTCCCTTCGCGTCTTCCAGGCCGATTACGAATACATGCACGCCGACTCCGGTTTTTCCCACTTCAACTCCAGCGGAGGGTGGATTTGGGGCGACGACGAGAATGTCAACGCGGTCAAGCTGAGCGCAGGCGTTGTGATCGGCGGCTGCGGTCTTGCGCCTCCTCCGCCTCTTGCCATGGCATGCGTGGCAAGCCCGGTTACGATCTTCCCCGGCGAGCCTGTGACCGTGACCGGAACAACCTCGGACATTGAACCTAAGATGAATGTGATTTACAGCTGGTCCGGAAACGGCGTGACCGGCAACGGAACGACGGCCGCGGTGGCCACCGGTTCGCTGGCTCCCGGCACCTATACGGTGAAGGGCGAAGTGAAGGAAGGCAAGCCCGGCAAGGAAGGCCTTAAGCCCGGCCAGATGGCCGATTGCTCCGCGCTCTTTACGGTCAGGGCCTACGAGCCGCCGACCGTGAGTTGCACGCCCAACCCGATGTCGCTCCACCCAGGTGACTCGAGCACAATCACCGCAGTCGGCGTGAGCCCGCAGAACCGTCCGCTGACCTATAGCTACTCGGTACCCGCGGGCATGGGCGCCATCAACGGCAACGGCACCACGGCGACCTACAATTCGACGGGTGCTCCAACCGGCTCTGTAGGGATAACATGCAACGTTGCGGACGATAAGGGCGGTACCGCAACCAGCGGCACATCCGTGACGATCGTGGCGCCACCACCTGCGCCTCTACCGCATGCCAGTGCCCTTTGCTCGATCTCGTTCGACAAGGACCTCAAGCGTCCGACTCGTGTGGACAACGAAGCCAAGGCTTGCCTCGACCAGGTGACCAATGCCCTAAAGAACGATCCGACAGCGACCGTTGTGGTGGTTGGCGAATCGGTTGATGTGGAGAAGAACCCGCCGAAGAAGAGCAAGCACGCCAAGACCCCCGAGGACTTTGCCGCGGAGCGCGCCATCAATACGAAGGATTACCTGGTGAACGAGGAACAGAGCGGCATCGATTCCTCTCGGATCATCGTTCGCGCCGGCACTGGGAACAGCAAGTCCGTTGAAGACTACCTGGTACCCGCGGGAGCGACCTTCGACAACGATGTACCCGGAACGGCCACGGTGGACGCGAGCGGAATCAAGGTGCTATCGCGCCAACCCATCGGTGTGGTTGAACCCAAGAAGGTGCACAAAAAGAAAGCTGCCGAAGCAAAGCCATCAGCCGGGCAGTAAGTCCGCCGACTTGCCGAGACACTGAACCAATCCGTCAAGCCTTTCACGATTTGTAGAAAGGCTTGACGGACAAAAATGGACAAGCACTCCTCCTGCAATCCTCAGAGGCTGACCGGGAAGCTGGTTGGCCTCTTCACTTTTTTTGGCATCCTTTTCGCATCCGATATTCTATTGAGATCAGGGAGCTTGCTTCTTTCCATGGGCCGTTCGCGGAATTGTCTCGATCTTCTCCACCGGCGCGCAACCATCACGCATGTGATTGCAGTGATTCTGTTTGTTCTCGCCGGGCTGAAATTGGCGGCGCAGGCGCCCTGGACCACGGTTGGTCCGGCGGGAGGCGACGCACGCGCCTTTGCTCCGGTTTCTGGGCAACCCAACCATCTTTACCTGGGAACAACCAATAGTTGGGTCTACGAGTCATTGGATCAAGGCAGCACGTGGCATCGGCTGGCAAAACTGGACCCGGAGGAGGACCTGGTGGTCGACAGCATCATCGTCGATGCCGCGCATCCATCCGTCATCTTTGCGGGTGGATGGAATCCCAACCAGCGCCCTGGCGGGCTGTATGTGAGCCGGGACGTAGGCAAGCACTGGGACGCAGTGGAAGCTCTGCGTGGCCAGTCGATTTTTTCTTTGGCTCAATCGCCCTCGCAAGTCAACGTGATTTTTGCGGGAACGCTCGAAGGAGTCTATCGGAGCGCCGATTCAGGCTTGTCCTGGACGCTGATCAGCCCGCCGGGCAGCCACGAGATTCATGAGGTTGAGTCGCTTGCGGTCGATCCCAAGGACCCGGACATTGTTTACGCCGGTACGTGGCATCTGCCCTGGAAGACGAGCGACGGCGGACAGCATTGGCACAGCATCAAGAATGGCGTGATCGAAGATTCCGATGTGTTTTCGATGATCATCGATCCGGACAAGCCGCACATTATCTATCTAAGCGCGTGCAGCGGGATCTACAAGAGCGAGAACGCCGGCGAACTGTTTCACAAAATCCAGGGCATCCCTTCAACCGCGCGACGGACCCGCGTCCTGATGCAGGATCCAACCAATCATGAAGTCGTGTATGCGGGAACCACTGAGGGGCTCTACAAGACAGTCGACGCGGGCAAGACATTCCAGCGCATGACCGGGCCGGATGTGGTGGTGAACGATGTCTATGTCGATTTGGCAGACTCAAATCATGTGTTGCTTGCCATCGATCGCGGTGGCGTTCTCTCGAGCAATGATGCAGGAGTGACGTTTGTCCCCTCAAACGAGGGATTCTCAGGGCGCCGCGTCGAGGCGCTGCTGGTGGATGGCGGCAATCCGGCACGGCTCTATGCGGGAGTGGTGAACGACAAGAGCTACGGCGGGGTGTTTGTTTCAAACAATGGTGGCGCAAGCTGGGATCAGATTGGCGAAGGGCCCGGTGGCGGACTGGCCGGGCGCGATGTCTTTGCACTGGGCGAGGCACGGGATGGAACCATTGTAGCCGGGACCAATCACGGGATCTTTGTTTTGGACATGGGGGATCACAGCGGCGAAAAGAATGCGCCGCCGCCGACCCCATCGCCGGATGATTCGAGCGTCAACCGTGCCAACGATCCGGACCCGTCGTCAGGAACCCAGGTCTCCGCAAGCGACAGCCCCACATGGAAGCCGAGAAACACGATCGCGAATACGAGTACGAAAGTGGCTATCGAGAAACACCGCGGAGAACACGTTGACGTGGAGAAGCGGGTGGCCGATCCCACGATTGAGCTTGAGAGCCGCGTCAACGCAATCGATGTTTCGGGCGACGTGTGGCTTGCTTCCACCGCCTTCGGATTGCTGACCAGCCGGGACCAGGGCGCTACTTGGCAGGGAGGCCCGGTGATGGGCTCCGGCGAATACTTGTCCGTTGCGGTGCACGATGGCTTGATGGTGGCGGCGCGGGCCGACGGCGTGGTGCTGTCTGCCGACTCCGGATTGACCTGGGAACCGATGGGGATCCCGTCCACGCTCACGCGCATTCATAGCGTGATTTTTTCCGCGAATGGCACGCTTTGGCTGGGGGCGCGCGAAGGACTCTTCTTTAGTTACGATCGGGGCAAGATCTGGCGTTGGGTCGGGCGGCTTCCCCTTACCGACGTGGACGATCTTAACTATGATGCAGCCACGGACAAGGTGCTGGTGAGTTCGCGGATCAGCGAACAGATCTTTGGAATCGATCCCAAGACCTTGACTTGGAAGTGGTGGCAGACCGGATACCGCATCGGGCTGGTTCGGACCGCGGGACAGCGCGTGGTGGCAGCCACCCTCTATGACGGGGTGGTGGTTGAGCCTCAAGCGGCGGAAACGCAGACCGGGCAAAAGTGATTCAAAAACAGGGAACAGAAAGCGGGGAATGCGAGGCCGCTTTGACCGGCGGCAAGAACGAACTTCTGTATCATGGTTCTATGAAGGCTGAACCGCTCACTTCCCCGGAACAGGCCGGTTTACGGAGCCGCGCTTTTCAAACTCACGACCCGCGCCTCGAACCGATTGCCGCCAAGGTGCTGGCTGGCGAACGGCTCGACTTCAACGACGGGCTTGCGCTTTACGGCTCGCCGGATGTGCTGGCGGTGGGCTGGCTGGCCAACCATGTGCGCGAGCGGATGCATGGCGACGTGACCTATTTCAATGTCAATCGCCACATCAATCCTACGAATGTTTGTGTCGCGGCCTGCAAGCTTTGCGCCTTTGGCCGCAAGAAGGGCGACCCAGCCGGCTATACCATGGCTCTTGAAGAGGCGTGGGAGACGGCGGCCTCAGGCTACTCGGAAGCGGTGACTGAGTTCCATATCGTCGGCGGTTTGCATCCCGATTTGCCGCTTGAGTATTTTCTCGACCTGGTGCGCGGGCTCAAGCAACGGTTTCCCAAGGTACACATCAAGGCCTTCACCATGGTGGAAGTCGCCTACCTGGCGCGGCGGGCCAAGCTCGGCATTGAAGACACATTGGTGAAGTTGCGCGACTCGGGCGTGGACTCGATGCCCGGAGGCGGCGCGGAGATTTTTGCGGCACGCGTGCGTTCCATCATCTGCGACCACAAGATCGATGGCGAAGAGTGGCTCACAACCGCGCGTTTGGCACACAAGCTCGGCTTCAAGACCAATGCGACCATGCTGTACGGCCACATTGAGAACGACGAAGATCGCGTCGACCACCTGCTCAAACTGCGCGCGCTGCAGGACGAAACCGGCGGCTTTCAGACCTTCATTCCCCTGGCCTTTCATCCGGAAAACACGGTGCTCGACCACCTGCCGGTGACCACGGGCCTCACTGACATTCGCCAGATTGCGGTGAGCCGGCTGCTGCTGGATAATTTTGCGCACATCAAAGCCTACTGGCAAATGATGACACCGAAGATCGCGCAGATTTCTCTTCGCTTTGGCGCCGACGACCTTGACGGCACGGTCATCGAAGAGAAGATTTACCACGACGCCGGCGCCACCACGCCGCAGGGCATGACCCGCAAAGAGCTGTGCAGACTGATTACCGAGGCCGGCCGGATTCCGGTGGAGCGGGACACGCTGTACCACGCAGTGACGCGGACCGAAGACAGCTTTACGGTGGCGGTGTAGGTCGTCCAGTGCTAAGCTAGACTTAGCTAACCTGGAGGCGTGATGACCGTCAACATCTTCGAAGCTAAAACCCAACTCTCGAAGCTCATCCAGATGGCCGAGAACGGCGAGGATGTGGTGATCGCCCGGGCCGGAAAGCCGGTGGTACGGCTGACGCGCCTTGAACCCGTGAAAAGGCCGATCGTCTTTGGGCTTATGAAGGGGAAGATCCATGTATCCGACGACTTTGACGATCCGCTTCCACCGGAGGTGCTGGCGGAATTCGAGGCGGATCTGTGAGGTTGCTGCTGGATACGCACGTCCTGCTCTGGCTGATGGAACAGAATCCGCGGCTGAGACGCAGCGCAAGGTCCCTGATTGCGGATGCTTCCGAGGTGTACGTCTCCTCGGCCAGCCTCTGGGAGATTGCCATCAAGTGGCGGCTGGGGAAGATCGAAGAAGATCCTCAAACCGTCTTGGACCAACTGGGCGCGGCCGGATTGAGGGAACTTCAGGTCACGAATCGCCATGCGGTGGCGACCGGCAGGCTGCCGCTTCTCCATAACGATCCCTTCGACAGGTTGCTGGTGGCGCAAGCCATCACCGAGCCGATGCGGCTGTTGACTTCCGACGAGCAACTGCTCGCCTATTCGGAGTTGGTCATTCGGGTGTGAAAGTGGCAGTTTTATGAGGAGGTCGTTGCCATGAGTGCATTTGGACCGGCTGCAATCCTCGGGCTTTGTCTAGGCTTCCTGTGGGGCACTGGATGCTCGCTGGCGATCATGTACTCGATCTACCTTGGCGGCTATCGAAAGGCTGTCGAGGATTCCCTTTTGCCGGCGAAGTCGAAGCGTTTCCGCGAGACACTGAAGAGGATTGAAGCGCGGCGCGCGCAAGAGGCAGCCGCGTCCCAATCCAAGTGAGAGCTGCTACGGGCGCACAACCGCCCCGCCTTTCATCACGAAACTTACGTGCTCAACAGCGGTGATGTCGTCGAGCGGGTTGCCGGGCACAGCGACGATGTCAGCGAAGTAGCCGGGCTTGAGTTGGCCGATCTGGCCTTCCCATCCGAGAAGTTTCGCGCCATTGATAAGATCGGCCTGCAAGACGGCCAGCGGCTTCATTCCGTAGCGGACCATAAGCTCCAATTCGACCGCCTGCGTGCCGTGAGGAAACGGACCTACGTCGGAACCGACCGCGAAGGGAATGCCGGCGGCAACCTGCTTCTTGAATTCGCCGATCTTGTAGTTGAGCAAGGCTGATTCGCGCGCGGCTAAGGCCGGCGATTCGGCGTGCTGCGCGAAGTACTCGAAGATAGCGAACGTAGGCACAGCAGGGATGTGTTTTTCGCGCATCAGGCGCATGGTTTCGTCGCTGAGCTGGGTGGCGTGATCGATCGAAGCAACGCCGGCCTGCGCCGCATAGAGCGTTCCCGGCTCGCCCATGGCGTGGACTGCGACCACAGTTCCGAGACGATGCGCTTCGTCGACGGCGGCGGCCAGTTGCGCCTCGGTGTATTGGTAGGGCGTGTGGAACTCGCCGTTCACCAGCTTGTCCGGGCCGGTCTCGTAGATCTTCGCAAAGTCGGAGCCCTGCTTGTGCTGGGTGCGCATGACCTCCACGATCTGATCGATGGAGTTGGCGTAGTCCGCGTTCGAGAGCACGTGCTGGGCGGGGTTGAAGTGCAGTGCGTCTTCATGACCGCCCAGAATATCGATTGCATTGCCGCTGATGCGCAGCCTGGGCCCGGGAATAATCCCCTGGTTAATGGCGTCGCGGATGGCGGTGTCGGCGGAGCCTGCGCCTTCGGTTCCCATGTCGCGCTCGGCCGTGAAGCCCGCAAGCAGATCGGCTTTGGCGGCCTGCTCGGCGAGAATGATGCGCCAGGGGACCGATTCCTGGACTGTTTGAAGGTCTTCAGCGCCGGGATGCAGGAACAGATGCACGTGAGCGTCAATGAGTCCGGGGAGCAGAGTGACATCGCCGAGGTCGATCACCTTTGCGCCTTGCGGACGATCCACGGAGACGCCCACCTCGCGAATGCGCTCGCCTTCAACAAGGACTTCGCCGGGCTGGAGCAGGGTTCCGGTGTCGACCTGGAGCAGGCGCGCAGCGTGGAGGACGATGAGGGTCGCGGGCTGCTGCTGCGCCGGGGCAACGATTGCCGCAAGACAGCAGAATGCGCAAATTGAAAGGATGCGAATACGCACACGAGATTTCAGCATGGATAAGACTATGCCGCATCTGCGGCTCGTTGTCGATAGGCTCAAACTACCGAGCCTTTCACCAGAATGAAATGCACAGAGTCAGAATTGCCTTGAGAGCGAACGCACCGGCTATTATACGAATGGACCACGAGAGGATATGGGGAGGAAAAAGTGGATTTGAAGCAGTCGCAGAGACCGAGTTGGAAGAAGATCCGCCGCGTCATCCAATCGAGCATGCAACTTCCCGGCGCCATCGCTCTTGTTCTCGCGATCGCTGTCGCCCCGGCTCAACCGCCTTCGGCCAAAGCCGCGGCCAACGACCACCTTCGATTCACACTCATTCTCTCGCGCCACGGCGTTCGTCCGCCGCTCGTCGCTCTACCGACACTCAATCTTCATTCCTCCGATCCGTGGCCTGAGTGGGAGGTCCCGCTCGGTTATCTGACGCCGCACGGCGCGCTCGCAATCCAGAAGATGGGCGCTTATATGCGCCTCGACTTCGCGCGCCACGGCATGCTGCCCGCCTCAGGCTGCCCTGCGAAAAGTGAAATCTACCTCGAGGCCGACACCGACGAGCGCAATATTGAAAGCACGCGCGCCACGCTCGCAGGGCTTGAACCAGGCTGCGATCCACTTCCCATCAATACTGGCGCTGCGGAGGGCGGTGCGAAGGATCCACTTTACTCGGCAATTCCATTGCTCTTTCCGCTGCCTTCGCAGGGCGCAGTTGCGGCCGACCAGCGAGCAACGTTCGGAAGCGATCCGCAAGCTTTTTTTTCATCCGCGGCCAATCCCGGACTCGATGTACTTGCTCGAATTCTCGCGCCCAATCCAGCTCATCCCGCGGCCAAGCCCATCCTCGACGATCCCAGGCCTCTTGCCGCCGCTTCGACCCTCGTCGAAGACCTACTGCTCGAGTATGTCGACGACAAGCCGATGTCCGAAGTAGGCTGGGGCCGGGTTGACGAAGCAACGCTCCGCCGTCTGATCCCGCTGCATACGAAGCAATTCAGCACGTCGACGCGCTCGCCATTGACCTCTCGTACGCAAGGCTCCAACCTGATGGCGCACATGCTTTGGACGCTCGAACAAGCCGCGCAATCGGGTGGGCGCAACGCTGTTCCTGGAGCCATCGGTCCGGCCGGCGCGCGGCTGGTCTATTTGAGCGGGCACGACACGAATCTGAACTACATTGGCGGCTTGCTCAATGTGCACTGGACCGCCGATGGCCGCACCGACGACACCCCGCCAGACTCGCAGATTGTTTTTGAGCTATGGCAGAACTCGCAGTCGAAGCAATACTCCGTCCGCCTCCGATTCCGCGCGCAGACAATCGATCAGTTGCGGTCCGGTGAAGACCTCAGCCTGCGCAATCCACCAGTCGAAGTCGATTTGACTCCTCCCGGCTGCCGCGCCAATCAGACGTGTCCCTTTTCAATCTTCGATCAAGCGGTGCATGGCCTGCTCGATCCCGCTTACGTCAAGGCCGAGCTCCCGCCCATGCGCGACGTTGGGGTACGCACAATTGGAGTGAAAAATCAGTAGGCGGCGATCCCGGTGATGTGCTGGCCGAGGATGAGGGCATGAATGTCGTGCGTGCCTTCGTAGGTCTTTACCGATTCGAGGTTCATCATGTGCCGCATGATGGGGTAATCCTCTGTGATTCCATTCGCGCCGAGGATATCGCGGGCCATGCGGGCGGCTTCAAGGGCCATCCATACGTTGTTGCGCTTGGCCATGGAGATGTGCTCGTGGCCTGCTTTCCCGGCGTCTTTGAGGCGGCCGACGTGGAGCGAGAGCAACTGCGCCTTGGAGATTTCGGAGATCATCCAGACTAACTTCTCCTGAATGAGCTGGTGGCCGGCGATGGGCTGGGAGTGAAACTGCTTGCGGACCTTGGCGTACTGGAGGGCCGTGTCGTAGCAGGACATAGCCGCGCCGATGGCCCCCCAGCTGATGCCGTAGCGAGCCTGGTTGAGACACATGAGCGGGCTCTTGAGGCCGCTGGTTCCGGGCAGCAGGTTGGCGGCTGGGATGTGGACGTCCTGCAAGCTGATGCCGCTGGTGACCGAGGCGCGGAGAGACCACTTGCCGTGGACCTCGTGGGCGGAAAAGCCGGGGCGCCCGGTTTCGACGAGGAAGCCGCGGACAGTGCTATCGGCGTTGCTTTCTTCGTTGGCGACCTTTGCCCAGATCACGGCAACGTCGGCGATTGTGCCGGAGGTAATCCACATTTTTTCGCCGTTGAGTATGTACTCATCGCCGGATTTGCGGGCTGTGGTGGTCATTCCTCCGGGGTTCGATCCGAAGCCGGGTTCGGTCAATCCGAAACAGCCCAGCTTTTCTCCGGTGGCAAGGGCGGGGAGCCAGGCGCTCTTCTGCTCGTCGGAGCCGAAGGTGTAGATGGGATACATGACCAGGGCGGATTGCACGCTGACGAAACTGCGCAGGCCGGAGTCGCCGCGCTCCAGCTCCTGCATCACCAGGCCGTACTCGACGTTGGACATTCCGGCGCAGCCGTAACCCTCGAGGTTGGCGCCGTAGAAGCCGAGCTCGCCCATCATCGGGACCAGTTCGCGCGGGAAGCGGCCTTCGCGGAAGCAGTCTTCAATGATGGGGATGACGTTGTCTTCCACGAATTCGCGCGCAGTGCGGCGAACCAGAAGTTCGTCTTCGCTGAAGCTGGAGTCGAGATGAAGGAAGTCTACGTTTTGGAATTTGAAGGACATGTGTTCACCAGTGATTTGGCGGTAAGGGTAACAGGTTTCAGCTCCTGGCTTCCATCATCCCTTTCTTCGGCGAGCAATTCTAAACGGATCGCGACATCGGCCATCCGATGAGCAGAGCATCGGTCTGCTCCCGTAGGGAGCCATCGAGAATAGCCCAGGGCAAGTCCGCCGCGGCGGACGCAGCCCTGGGTAAGAGGCAAAGAGAGAGTCATCCGCCCTGGAAGGGCGGACCGAACACTTGCACCACAAATTGCGGAATCCAGAATCGGTGCTGGGCTTTCACACCGCCCCTCCAGGGCGGGAATCCCTCGGCCGAACGCTTCCCCAGGGTTTCACCCTGGGCTATTTTCGTCCCCTCCCTCCGGGAGGAACTGCGCTGGATGCCTCGCTGCTCCCCCATTCAGAATTGCTGTTCTTCGGCTACTCGGGCTACTCCAGAAACTCGCGGACGAACTGGTTCTCGCTGCGAAGCAATTCGTGGATGGAGCCGTCGAAGATCAGGCGGCCGTCTTCGAGCATGAGGAATGTGGTGTTGGGATCTGTTTGGCCGGCGGGGAGAGCGGCCATGCAGCCATGCTCCTCATCGAAACGGTGCGTGCAGAGGGTGAAGGCATCTTGAAGACGGTGGGTAACCAGCAGCGACGGGGTGCGGTAGACGTCGCGCCCTTTCATGACCAGTTCGATGATGGTGGTGGAGGTGACGGGGTCGAGGCCGCCGGTAGGCGAGTCGTAAAGGATCAGCTCGGGATGATGAATGAGGGCGCGGGCGATGGCCACGCGGCGGCGCATTCCGCCCGAGAGGCTGGCGGGATAGAGGGCAAAAGTGTCATCCAGCTCGACGAAGCGCAGAGCTTCATGGACGCGAGTATCGATCTCGTCGTCGGGGACTCCTTCACCGACCAACTGGTAGCCGACATTGTCGCGCACGGTGAGCGAATCGAAGAGCGCGCCTTCCTGGAAGACCATTCCAATGCGCGTGCGGAGGGGAAAGAGGTCGGCTTCGCGCATCTTCGAGATTTCCTGGCCGAAGAGCTGAATGCTGCCCTGCGAAGGGCGAAGCAGTCCGTTGACAAGCTTGAGCAGGACGCTCTTTCCCACGCCCGCTGGGCCGAGAAGGATGCGAGACTCCCATGGCTTGACCGAAAAGCTTATATCTTGAAGCACCGGAGGGCCGTCGAAGGCGATGGAAACGTTGTGAAAGGCCACAACCGGTCCGGCATTCGCCTCCGCAGCCGTGTCGTGGCGCGGCTCGGGTTCGGCGGCCTGGGCTGAGGGTGGGGTCTCGCTCATAGCGGGGGGAAAAGGGCGAGGAGCACCCTGGTGAGAAGGAAGTCAACAAGGATGATGAGCACCGAAGCGGTGACCACTGCCTGAATGGTGGCGCGGCCCACGCCCTCGGTTCCTCCGGTCGTTCTCATTCCGTAGAAGCAGCCGATGGAAGCGATGATGTAGCCGGAGAAGAGCGGCTTGACCAGCCCCTGAATGATGTCCGGATAGCGGAGCGACTCCCAGGCCTTTGAGAGGTACTGGGTGCCGTTCTGGTGGTTGAGGAAGACTGTAACAGCCGCGCCGCCGAGGATGCCGAAGGCGTCGGCAACGATGGTGAGAAAGAACAGCATGGTGATGCAGGCAAAAATGCGCGGAGTGACCAGCTTGCGCATGGGGTCAACGCCAAGCGCGCGCATTGCGTCGATCTGCTCGGTGACGACCATGGAGCCGAGTTCGCTGGCCATCGAGGAGGCATTCCGGCCGGCGACCATAATGCCGGTGAGCACCGGACCCAGCTCGCGGATCATGGTGATGCTGACGAACTGGCCGGTGACGGCGGTGGCGCCGAACTGGGCGAGGGTTGCCGCGGACTGAAGGGCGAGCACGCCGCCAGTGAAGAAACCGGAGAGCAACACGATGGAGGCCGAACCCACGCCGACGATGTCCGACTGTATGAGGAAGTCGGGCAAGTAACGCGGCTTGGAGAAGAGGTTGGTGAAAGCCTGCCAGGCGAACAGGGAATAGTCCTGCACGGTGAGCACGAGTTGCTTGGCAGCGCTATCGATCGTGTTGGTCGCCATAGGATGAACCGGTCTGCCGGAAAGAACTTCGTTTCCCTTTCCCGAACAGGAACTTGCATGGACAGGATAGCGCATGAGGCGGGTGGAGAGTGGACGCAGCCATGTGAGAGCGGGGCGCATCGTAAACTGGCTTGGAGAGCAAGAAAAAGTGACTCCTGAGGCGGCGGACAAGTTGGAGGAGTTTTTTCGCGGCTTTGCCGGTGAGGCAGGGCCGCTGCTGCTGCTGGATTACGATGGGACTCTGGCGCCATTCCGGGTAGACCGGTTCAAGGCGCGGCCGTGGGCGGGTGTGCGCGAGCTGCTGGGACGCATTCAGCGGCAAGGCGTGACGCGAATGGCGCTGGTCACCGGGCGGCCTGCTGCTGAGGTTGCGCCGCTGCTCACCCTTGCCCCGCCGCTTGAGGTGTGGGGCCTTCACGGGGCT
>Ga0224559_1000579_pt1 | contig 23727 bp, 13 predicted proteins | sample 714S33034metaG_FD_180676 | JGI IMG/M metagenome (GOLD analysis project Ga0224559, IMG submission 180676) | Peat soil microbial communities from Stordalen Mire, Sweden - 717 S3 30-34 | ecosystem: Environmental > Terrestrial > Soil > Wetlands > Peat | place: Sweden: Norrbotten County, Stordalen... | reverse complement strand
CCAACGGTTGTTTGCCTATGGCTGCGACGTTAGCGACTGAAGATATTTATCAGGCATTTTATAGCACGGACCGCTCCAAAACTTTCTTCCATTCGACTTCTTTCACAGGAAATCCGCTTGCCTGCGCTGCAGCTTGCGCCTCGATTGATCTATGGGAAGAAAATAACGTGGCAGAGCGTACAAAGACGCTGCATGACCATCAAGCCGCTTTGCTGCCACGGTTGGCGGCGCGGAAGGATATAGAAAATGTGAGGCATATCGGCACGATTATGGCGCTGGATGTGTGTAATGTTCGGCAAGGGTATTTGCCCGACGTTGCAACGAAGCTTTATCGCTATTTTCTGGCGCAGGGCGTGTTGTTACGCCCTATCGGGCAAACGATCTATTTGTTGCCGCCCTATTGCGTTTCACAAGAAGATTTGAACTTTATCGTTGGCATTATTTAACGGGCGCTCGATGTCCTCGGTTGTGGAGATCTTGAGCACGTTTGATTTTGTGAACATCGCCAGCTGACCTTATACAAGCTAAAAATCTTATAATTGAACAACTTTCTGAAGTGAAACCACTTTATAATCAAAGCTAGATGATCTCTTCGCGCATTACTCTCAGAGAAATACCCTGCTCTTTTTGAAGCACCTGAAAAATCCTTTTATGGCCATACAATTAATCTAATTCTCATGGATGCACAGTTTTTTAAAGTAAAATCGATGCATTTATTCAGTTTCAGCTAAAATTAGAGAACATTTGTATCTCACTTTTTGGAAAAGTCAGGGTAAAATAAAGTTTCTGTTTTTCGGCACCATACAATGCACAAAATAGGTTTACAAACCATATAAGATGTCCAGTATTAAAAGTTTTTAAAGACATTTGAGCCTATCCAGAGCAAGGTTTGCAGCCTTTTTGCCTGAAAGGAGCATCCCTCCAAAAATAGGCCCCATTCTTGGAGCGCGGGTTGCTGCATTAGCAGCCATTCCCGCAACAATCAAACCCGGGTAGATCTCCTGCGTTGCATCAACAGTAAGGCGCTCGCCAACCTCTGACCACATGGGTTTCTCCCCCAGCACCCCTAATTTCCCAATTTTTGCGTTTGGTATTTTTCGGAGAATCGTGTTGCAGACAGCTGCATCGTGCCCTGTTCCGTCTATTACGAGTTTTGTGCTGATCATGAGAGGGTCTACATGCAAGCGCTGTTCTGCAACAGGTCCCCAATTGATCACTATACCAGTAATCTGATCACTTTCCCGAATCACAACGTCTTCAAAATTCACAAGGTTAAAGACCTCAGCCCCTGCTGAAGTTGCACCTGCAATTAGCTTCCCAACTGATTCAACTGAGTTTGCCACGTAATACCCTGGCTGGTATTCCTTATACCTAATCCCAAAGTCGTCCAGGATGCAGCGAGCCTCTTCCTGCACAACTATGCGCGGGAACATCATGCCACCAGCCCACATGCCTCCCCCGAGAGATGCCTTCTTTTCATAAATAGCGACTTTTGCCCCCTTATCTGCCAGATACTTTGCAGCCACCAGATTTGCAGGCCCGCCTCCTACAAGTGCCACATCGATATCTATATAGTCAAGGAAGGTTTTAGAATACTCATCAAAAATTGCCCGTGTGATTATGACTTCATCGAGTTCCATCTCAATCTCTCATAAAGTTTCTAGTTTTTGAAATTCTGGGGAAAACACCCCCGTTTTCTTAGATACAAATCCGGGAATTGTAAAACTGACCACAGAAACCAAAATTTACATTGTGTTTAGAGATTTGATAATATTTAATACTTATGCAGTCGAACTGGGAAATCAATATATATTAAACTATTAACTATCTAATATGTGAATTAAAGCAAAAAGTCTATTGCACTTAATTTTGTACTTCAAGAGCTTAAGTCTTTGAATGATTATCGTTTTTAAACGAATTGAAAATTAGTAGGGAAGGGAAATAAGAATCTCAAAAAAGTCGAACCAAAATAGAAAAATTACTAAACAAAGAAAGGATTACTGAACGAAAAACGTTTGTTAAGAGAAAGACACAAGAATATTAGATCTCCAGAAACAAATTGATATCAAAGATGAGCAGCTTAGGATGAAAGATAAACAGATCGAGAAGCTGTCTGAAACTATGCATGCTCAAGCATTCACATTCAATCATTGATCCATCAGAAAGCAATCAAATAACCAGGAACTAAGAAGCCATGGTGGCTATTTTGATAATTCCAACTACGATTCTCTAACCATAGATAACTTATCTAGAACTTGTTTCCTAATTACATCTCTATCACGGATTATTATCTCAACATTCTCATTTTTATTCTGGGATACAACATTTGTTTTTCGATATTCACGTCTACCGAAGTCTTCCGAAAAACGTCTCTCCAAAATCCACATGCAAACTTGGCAATTACCATCTTCAGCAGCATCATTAAAACGCTCTAGACATGTTTTTGCAGCATCAGCATTGCGTTTTTGAATGTGTTTCTAAAACTGATACTACTTTCCTGATGTTGAATTTTTTCCTTTGTTCATCCAAGTATTGAATGTCTGATATGTCACACCAGCTGATTCGGCGGCAAGAGCATAGGGAAGTCCTAAAGCAATATTTTTACCGATTCGCCGTTGTATCTCATAGGTTAACTTAGTGGGCCTGGGCATGATTGCACAGATTTTTATTTATTACAGTTAATATAAATAAATCTTATATTTAATGTTTATTTAGTTTTTTCTGCATAGAAGTGGGGTTTATACATCTAAATTCAGGAACAGGCTATTCTATCGTTTTAAGACTTTTTTTGGAATGGGTAATGGTGTACCATATAACTTTAAATAAAAGTCTCCATAGTAAGCCCAAGAAAAAGTCGTTTTTAGGCCAATTGAATCCCCATAAATTTACTGAAAGATACTGATAAGTACCTTTGATATATTTTTCATACACTTTCATTACTTTGAAAATATAAAAATCAACTTATGTATATATTTACTTCCATCCCATAGCCTTCTGTTTTTCGGCGTTGTATAGAAGATTTGAATAGGTCTCAAAATGAATTAAAGAAATAGATTGCTACTCCTCTAGCTCTGTCTAATAGTTTTTTGTGGAAATGTTGTTCAGTGGTGGATGCAATAAGGACGAGATTGAACAAATTCTGAGAGACCGACGTGATGATCATATTCTAAAAGGTAGTTCTCATGCGGGACAACTTCGCTGTTGATGTGGACATCTTTTAGATATTATAATGTAGTTGAGTCTGAGCCTCTAAACTCAGGTTGAGAATTATAAGTTCGTAACTTTCGCTCTTTCAAAGACAACCCTTAGAGTTGTGATGGGTGAGATGGAACTGGATGAACTGTTTTCGGAGAAAAAAAGTATATATAAGCGAATTCAGGAACTTCTAGAATAATACATCTACCTATGTTGTATTCGGGTTAAAGAGTTATGATTCCGGATGTATCCTTATAAGGCACAATAAAAAGAGCAATTGTCAAACAGGCTGAAGCAGAAATAGATAAGCATTAAGATTTATTCCTTGAGGAAGACAATTATCAAGGAACATTTACTAGACTCGGCTTATTTTGATGAAATGTCCGGTTTTTATATGGAATAATCAAAGAAAGAAGAGAAAACGCTATTGTCTATGAGGATACCTAACAAGAATTGTCGAATTATCACAAAAGGTCAGTAATACAAATCGTGATGATTTACCTCTAAGTATTAAAACTAATGCTCAAAGAGCTCTATATCATAATCTGAATAAGAATAATCCTTAGCTGTTGAATTGGACAATACTATTAGACGAGTAAAACAAGCTGAATGGCGTGGTAATCCATCTCAGGAGAATGAAATAAAAGTAGAATTGTATAAAACCCTCAAAGATGTAAATGATGTTGAAGGGATTTTTCCTATAATCAAACAGAATAATGAGTTTTGATATGCAACAAATAATATTGGACGATATGTCTATCTTTGTTGTGCACAAAGACATAAAAAATGTGCACCTCAGTGTTTATCCATCAAATGGTAAGGTGAAAATTTCTGCACCGTTACGTATGGATCTAGATTCTATCAGAGTATTTGCTATTTCAAAAATGAGTTGGATAAAGAAACAACAGATCAAACTACAAAATCAGGAGAGTGAAACGCCGAGTCATTACATTACAATGGAAAGTCATTACTACCTGGGCAAGAGATACATGTTAAAAGTCATAGAACATAATACTCCTCCAAAAGTGGTAATTAAGCATGAAACAATCGAATTGTATATACGGCCAGATACAAATACCGTTAAAAAGAAAAAAATATTAGACGAATGGTATCGTAAAAGACTTAAAGGAATTATTCCAAAAGTAATTGCTCAATACGAAGAATCAATGAAGGTTAATGTGGTTGAATTTGCGATTAAAAAAATGAAAACAAAATGGGGAACTTGTAATCTAGAGGCAAAAAGAATCTGGCTGAACCTTGAGTTGGCAAAGAAGCCCATAGAATGTATTGAGTATGTAGTTGTGCATGAAATGACGCATCTGCTAGAAAGGCACCATAATGAAGAATTCATTGCATATTTGAGTAAATTTTTTCCTAAGTGGGAATTCTACAAGGAAATGCTAAATAAAAGTCCATTACGTCATGAAAAATGGACCCCTTGACCTAAAGTAGGTTTAAAAAATCAGTGAATATTTTATGAAAGTTGGAACGTTTGTTTGAACATACTAGTTCTATTCTAGTTGGGTATGCTAGAGTAACTTCGCTTTCAACCGCTATTAAAAAGGTTTAAACCATCGATAATAGCCTTCACTCCCCATCTCGATTTTCAAATTATGCTCATTGATATACTTTAATTCTGAATCAAAAAGCTTCATTGGAGAAGGATTAAGTGTTATAGCAACATCTGGCTTCAATCGTAAACTTTCGATATCTTTATCGACCTTATTATCTGGTGAGCCCGCAATTCATTGCGTCAACTTTCGGTATTTCTTATTGTGATAGCAACCAACATCAAGATCACTGATTCCATCAAGGCCCTCTATGCTTTTCATATTTTTCCAATAATTATCCTCGATACACACCTCAATGCAGAATTAAACTAGTAGACTATCGGGTAACTTTTGAACTTTCTCTTCTATATGAATACATATAAAGCCTTTAAATCTTGCAGATAAGCCCAGCTCCTTATTTTTCAATACAACAGTCTGTTGCGCCTTCCTGAATTCTGCTGCAATTTTGTAGCTCGATATCCTTTGATACCTTTATGCGACAAACAATGTCTGCATAAGTTACGAATCTATTCTTAAGTATTAAATAATTAAATATCATCTTCAAGAGTTATTTTCTCACACCCGAAATGCAATACTTGTTGCGACCATCTATTTATTATAGCGGAATGTAATAAGAAAATGAATAATTTGGAGGATAGCAATGAAAAACGGTAACATTGGACTTATAATGGTATCTCACAAAACATATACATCTTTTCGATCATCGACATTTCCAACATTCTGATCGAAAGGTGATCTATATGAGTAATCCAGAAAGCACACAAAATTCCTTTTTAGAGGAAACAAAGGCTAAATTCCCATTATTGGAGATTAACCCTGAATTAGCAAGGGTAATGCCTCAAGATGAAGTAATTGAGTTAGTTAATGACTGTGTTAGCCTATCAGGCTACACTAGGAACGACATAAAGAATGCATTATTTAGGGCTCTTTCACTACCGGCTTTAAATGAGTATGTCAATATAGATAAGAGATTTAGGGTAGCGATTGATATTGTAGTCAACGGACTCGAAAACCGCTTTCCTGATAAGCCAAAGATTAAGTATGAGTGGAAAGGCGAATCTTTTCATTTATCAGTACTCGAATCGATTGACAAATATGGGAATGGTCTATTTACTGAGTATTGGATGCCTGAGCCTGTAATTTCTGCATTAAATGGTGAATGGATACTCGACGAGCCAGAAGCGTCAGTTTCTGATGGATGGATTGATGCTCTAGAAGTTCATGATGCTCCAGAATTAGTGCGATCCTCTCCTTTTCCTGTAAAAAAAAAGACAACGAAGGCGTCAGAAGCTTCCAACAGTTTTATACTAGCTGAGATATTACAAGAATTGAAGGAAATCAAAGCAATTCTTAGGGATAAGAAATGAGTATGGCCTACTAGGTTCATCAATGCTTATAATCCGGTCTAATAATTAATAGTCCAATGATGAACGGAAGAATAAGTCCTTAACTCTTTCTTATCCGTCAAATAAATATATAAGGTTAGAATTTTCGTAGTTTATTGGCATCATCACAAAAAAGATTGGTACAGGCTCAATTATGCACTTTCTCGGATTCATGTACATTTTGCAGCAAATCGAAAATGAGGATTTTTAAGCCTTCAACAAATATTTTTAAAATAAACTCATTTTGATTTATAAATTTTTGTGTAATTAAGTATAGGTATATTAATGAATATATCAGATGCTATAGGGCTTAAAATAGAAATGGATCTTGTGAAAGTGGTTCTAAATGATTCGTTAGTGCTCTAGGTTCTAATGCCTAAGTAAATTCACAGATTCCCACTTATCTTCAGGCTCTTATTTATCATTTTCATAAAGTTTCCATATCGCTATGGGATTTCAGTGTATAAATCAAGTAAGTATCTATTACGTTTTTATACAATCTTAATGGTAATCATATAATTCTTTTCGTTGCCGCTGAACCAAAATATTCTCCCCCAAGAGTTATATAATTTATAAAAAGTACAACGACATGAAAAATCTTTGAAGGATATCTGATGTTGAAAAAAAGACATAATATAGAGAACTATGGAGTGAGGGAAGTTACATTGGAACTGTGAGTGATGGTACAACTTCTTATGTAATTAAAAACTATGTTAAATTAGGAAAATCAGACAGGAAAAGGAGTATATAAGCAAACGAAAGTATTTGATCTTGAATAATCTCTTTATATCCAGATCAATGGCGCATCCATTTGCTTGCAGTGGGGTACACAGCCGAAATTTGGATTTAGTTCTTGGAGATGGCTACAAACCACTCGCAACAACTGAACTAATAGCTTTAATATATTTTAACGGCAACAATATCAAGTAGATGACAAAAGGAATACTTATTGCAGGAACCCACAGCGGAGTTGGAAAAACTACAGCCTCAATGGGCATAATGGCTGCCCTCAAGCACAGAGGGTTAAAAGTCCAGCCTTACAAGGTAGGACCTGATTATATTGATCCTTCTCATCACACTGTAATCTGTGGGCGCCTTTCTAGAAATCTGGATACATATCTGATGGGTACAGATGGAGTTAGGCAGATTGTGGCCCGAACGGCTACAGATGCAGATATTGTGGTAGTAGAGGGTACAATGGGGCTTTTTGATGGAATAGATTCTACAGAAATTGCAAGCTCGGCACACATTGCAAAAACCCTTAACTTGCCTGTAATTCTGGTAATAAATGTCCATGGTATGTCCAGAAGCGTCGCAGCCTTGTTGAAAGGTTATTCAGAGTTTGATCCTGAGGTAAGGATTGTCGGCATTATCCTGAATCAATTCGGAAGTTTACGCCATGCGGAACTCTTAAAAAATGCACTTCTTGATAATATTCCTATTGTAGGGATGATTCCACGAAAGAAAGACATTGAGGTTCCCTCAAGGCACCTTGGGCTATATATGGCCCACGAAAAGGACTACAACACTAAAGAAATGGCAACATTTATTGAGGATAATGTTGATCTTGATACAGTAATTGAACTTGCAGAACCCTGTTCTTTTCCGGAAATTACGGATCTACATAGACCAGAGACTGAGGTCAAGGTAGGAATTGCTAGGGATCCAGCCTTTTGTTTTTACTATCAGGATATGTTCGATGCCTTCAGATATTCTGGAGCTGAGGTTGTATTTTTTAGCCCAATGGCAGGAGAAGTTCCAGATGTGGATGGAATTTACCTTGGAGGTGGCTATCCTGAACTTTATGCAGAAATACTTGAAAGGTCAGAGACTACTCATAAACTTAAAAGTCTTGCATCCGATGGCCTGCCAATCTATGCGGAATGCGGAGGCCTGCTATACCTATGTAAGACTTATGATATAGATGACAGGACTTATAAACTAGCTGATGTCGTGCCTGCAAATACACGAATGACAAACCGGCTTAGGGCTTTAGGCTATACTGAAGCCCTCCCTCTTAACAAAAACTTCTGTTCTCATAATATAAGAGGTCACGAATTTCACTACTCACTCACAGAATGTGACCGTGATGCAAGATTTGCATACAAGATGCTCCGCGGAAAAGGCATAACTGACGGTTTTGATGGACTCATAGAGCACAATACTCTCGCAGGGTATATGCATACTCATCCTGCCAGTTTCCCGGTAGAAAAATTCGTGCAAAAATGTAGGGAATTTAAAAGGCGATAAAATTTTATTATTCATCACTTGTTTGCTACATAAGTAAAGGTTGAATTTTTTAAATTTTTTTATCAAAGCATACTTCAACTTTTCATGTTTTATTCCAAGTGCAATTTTTTATGGGCTCATTATATATCAGGCATATATGACCAGCAACAGATGATTCAGTATTATAATCTGGTTTTAAGTTGGTTTTATTATTATAAGCGTTATATAATATACTCGTGGAACTTAAGTTCCCTTTAATGCTCAGCTCTTTGCTCTGTCTGTGATTGTATAGTGTATTGAATCAACCAAATTTTTGACTTTGTCCTTGAGTCATTGATAAAATCTTAAAAACAATAATACATCCTATTTTTTTGGAAATGTAGAACATGTCTCATATTTATGATTTCAAAAAGCTCATGAGAGTGATCCAAAATTAAGAAAAGTAAGAACATCGTCACAAAATATATTGTATTTCTACTCACCCTCATGTGCGTAAGTCCCACATTCGTGCTTAGATTCCCGTCCATATCCATGAATAGATGCGCTGATTAGAGGGTTTTTCGTAAATATCTAAGAATCTTGATAAACCTCAATCTTTGGCTGGTTGTTTATGAATCCTAAATGAACAATTTGTTGAAATCGGAAATTTATCAAAATTTTCCTCTGATTTTCACGAGTCATTTACTCAATCTATATATATCACAAAATTTAGGGGTTTATCGAAGCCCTGTATAATTTCTCTTGATTTGTGCCCTTTCAATAGTTTCCTATCTACGGTACATTCCAAATTATTATTCTAATTCAGTTATCTCAATATAGATTTTTGAGTTTTTTTATTGTCCTTATCTCCTTACAATGTAGCTTATAATGTTTCACCACCCGAGCCTATACTTTGCAGACAAAAGAACGAAATTCATAAACTTTCGGACTAAAATCATTCTGATTTTTCTATGACAAGAATAAAATATTGACTCACCTATTCTCCTTCAACAATATAAATTTAGGGATGATCTCGCCTCTCATTTAGTGATCAAAAAGATTTTTACAGGCACAGGAAAATTCCCATTTTATTTATGTTGGTATTTATTTATTTATTTATTTATTTATTTATTTTATTTAATTTTTTCAAAAGCTTAAATTTTTTTAAATCAACTATTATCATGTACAAAAGTCACGTATTTAGTATCAAGTCTGTATTTAGTTAGCCCAACTAGTATAAAGTAGGTCTTTATTTCATTACTTGGGAAAACTTATCTGAACCTGTTTCTAGAGAACAAATTTTTAGCTTTGGACAACAAACCTATCTGAGACCAAACATTGTCTCCTAGTAAAGATGCAAAAGAAGAATTTTCGACGACTAAAGAAGCTCTTTTTTCAGAAGGATTTAAATCTAATGTAGTCAAAGCCCACACCAGAACATCAACTCTATTCAATGATTCCTCAGAGGCTGAAACCAACAGATCTTTCTGTCATCAAAATTCATCCCCTATTTAGAAGATCATGGATTTACTTAAATATAAGGAGACTGTTATAGATGAAGTAAATGGCGTCCAACAAAAGTATTTGCATAGTCGGGCCTTCAAAACTTTTTTTAAGTGGCGTCAGTTATTATACTATCCGCCTGGCAAATGCCATGTCATCAGAAAAAAATGTATATGTAATTTGTTTTCGTCAACTTCTTCCTACCTTCCTTTTTCCTGGAAAGTCCCATGTTGGGAAAAATATTTCTAACATGAATTTTTCACCAGGTCTTTCAATTTTTGATGGTATGGACTATAATAACCCCTTCACTTGGATCCAAGCATACCTGTTTCTTAAAAATCAAAAGCCTGACGTCATAATATTGCAATGGTGGACCTCTTCGATTGCGCATATGCATCTTTTATTAAAATTTTTTGCAAATCTGTTACATAAACCAAAAATAATAATCGAGTTTCACGAAGTTGTGGATCCGTTTGAGGAGTCCATACTCCCGATTCGTTTATATTCTAAAATAACGGGTAAATTGCTTCGCAAAAACCTTGATGCATATATTACTCATTCCGAATCTGATAAACAACTTGTTGCCAAAAGATATTCCATTGCCCCTGAAAAAATTCATGTGATCCGACATGGTCTTTATGATCAGTACGGAAAATTGCTTGACATTGAGGAAGCAAGGAAAGAACTTTCGATACACGAAGAGTTTGTTATTCTATTCTTCGGTTTAATTAGAAAGTATAAAGGAATAACCTACCTGATCAGTGCTTTTGAACAGCTCCCTTCTACAATTCTCGAGAAAAGCAGGCTGTTGATTGTCGGGGAGATCTGGGAAAATCGCAGAGAGCTGCTTAACCAGATCAAGGTTTCTTCACATCATGATAAAATAACTCTGGTAGACGAGTACGTTCCTGATGAAAAAGTAAACCTGTATTTCAGCGCTTCGGATGTGGTAGTCCTACCCTATCTGAGGGCTTCACAGAGTGGAATTGCTCATATTGCTATGTCTTTTGGAAAACCTGTTGTAGTTTCCGAAGTTGGTGGTTTGAAGGAATCAATGGCTAATTATGAAGGCACTTTTTTTGTTTCTCCAGGTGAAATTGGTTCTCTTAGAGATGCTATCCTCAGTCAATTAGGTACTGAGGAGCATTATGAAGCTCCTGACCAAAAATGGGATAAAATTGTGAATAGTTACATCGAATTAATACAATCAGTTTGAGAATATTTCTCAACAAATTTTGTATGTCTTTCCCCATTAAGTTATTCATGCTTTTCATGATTATGTTTCCGGTGGAACTAATATCTGTATTTTTATTCACTGAGGCATATCTACTCAAAATAACTTCATTGAAGTACGGAGCAAAATAAACAGAAAAAAGACGCTATATGCATCTTGAAATTAAAATCAACCAAATAATAGAGTCTGACCAAAGATATAAGGCTTTTTATTTTTCCTGATGTTTTACAGTTTTGAAAAAACGATGAAATTTCATGCAAATTCGTTGAACTACTTTCTTCATTTTGATAAGGTAATTCACCCATACCTAAACTCATTCATTTTTTATACTTTTTTTGCGAAATTAATCGGCAGCTACTACTATAAGTTTTATATTCAGATTGAAAATTTCTATTTAAACCTTCATTATTCATCCTGGAAGCTCACTCTCATTAAAGTTGAAAATCCTGCCTATTAAACTGGGAAAGACGGAAAAAACTGTTTTCTTATTCTATTTCCTCTCTTTTTTGTGGCAAAACTTTACATTTAAATCGAATTTTGATAAATTCCTATGCTTTTGAGTATCGGAGAGTTTAATTCCCTTGACAATAATTTTTGTTCATGAAAACTCTTACTGATTTTATGGCTCTGTAGAAATCTTTAATTTAATATAAATTACTTCACTATCTTTTTATTTATGTTATAGACTATCAGTTTAAGTTTTACTTTTTTGAATTGATTATGGAACTTTCGGTACACTGCCAAATTGAGGTTATAGCATTAAATTTTATCCAAAAATATAGCGTTACAAATTTTAGTTACAAATTTTAGAAACAGTATAAGTTGTATGGTATTTTGATAAACCCTAAATTTTGTCCACTAATTTAAATATTTAACATAATTTTTTCGGGTTTATTATTCTTTGATTTTACAGATAGTTTTAGCTGTCCTCAAAATGCTTTTTTATTTTCGATATAACAAACTAATAAGAAAATATAACAAAGAATAACATTTTAAAGTAATTTAGTACGTACTCAAGAATATCACTAAATTACTGAAAAAAATGTTGTCTATATAATGTTTTCAAGTTCCAATGTTGAAAAGTTCATGCTATTGTTCTGAAATAAGTGCTTTTAAAATAATAATTACATCAGTTTCATATATGCTGATTTTAATTTTTTTATATGAATTATGGTATCAAAAAAATTTTCCAATCAATTAAATAAATTAATTTCACCAAATTTGCACTCAATTTACTGAAAAAGTTTACATTATTATTTAAAGCTGAAATTGTAAAAATTTTAATGAGTAAATTAATGCAAAAGAATTTGTTGTCAGTTATATTAATTTATATATGTTTATCTGAATTCTCTTAAGTTTATAATGTTGATTAATTGTCAGGAGAGTTAATGTATGATTATATCAGAGGATGTTAGAAAATTTTAAATTCATAGTCATCAATTCAAGCAGTTTTCAGGATTTTCTTCTAGATGTCGTGAAAAGATGGCTATGAGCTTTGTTATTTCAGAAGAGTTATCTGGTGCTGTTTTATTCCATATCAATTTTGCTGCTTATGTACTGGTATTGCGAGTTATTATATTCGCAAAATTTAAAATTGGAAACAAGCTAAATTATGCGAGACTACCCCAGGGGATCATACCCCAGCGTCCTCCTACTGCCCAAAGATTTTTAATTTGATAATCGTCCCATCCAAACATTATATTTACCTCCAAAGGTTCAACTTTTAATATTATTTTTATACGTAGGAATACATAAATTTCTAAAGTCCTGATTGCTTTTAGTTCTTAAATAAAACTTCTAATCAACCTCCAATAATTATTCCTTCACAGCAACTATTGGTTAGGAATCGTGTAGTTCTTTATTTTTGTTCATGTTGAAGCACATTTGATTGCTATAAAGTACAAATACAAATATATTGCCAAATAATATGAAATCAATAGAATATTTGATCCTTAATATTAATACGCTTATGTAAATAAGTAACTATTTTCTCAACAAAAATTTGGGTGCTTTATCCTGCTGCAATCAATGGAGTGAGACAACGCAACTTTGATTACCTGAAATCACTTTTGCGATATTCTTCTGATCCGTAGAGAAGGTTTCGGAACCGACGAAATTCGTAACTACTTCTCAGATAAGTGCAGATTTAATATAATGGTTCTCTTCATCTATCTAATAACTACAGACAAATCAATAATTCACAACTAAGGATTTTGATAGACCCCTAAATATCGTCATATTTTATGAATAGTATTTATGAATCGTGAAAACAAGAGGTTTCTCAAAATCCTCAATTATTTGATATTTCCAATCAATTTCATGAGGATTTCTTAAATGGACAAGTACGAGAAGGTATTCGAATTGGCTAAACGCCGGGGGTTTTTGTGGAACTCCTTTGAATTGTATGGCGGAAGCCGTGGATTTTATGATTATGGGCCTCTTGGGAGCACACTAAAGAGGCGGATTGAGCAGATATGGAGAGAGTTTTATATTATCCAGGAAGGGTTTATGGAGATTGAGTGCCCGACTATCGGTATCGAAGAAGTCTTTATCGCATCCGGGCACATTGGAAGTTTTTCTGATCCTCTGTGTGAGTGCATGAGCTGCAAAGAGGCATTTAGGGCTGATCATCTTGTAGAAAATGTAATTAATGTGGCAGGAACTTTGAATGCAGAAGAGCTTACCAAGATTATAAAAGAACATGAACTCAGATGTATCGAGTGTGGTGGAGAGTTAGGTGACGCCTATGAATTTAACTTAATGTTCAAGACCACAATCGGGCCTGGCACTGGAAAGCGGGGGTATCTCAGGCCGGAAACGGCCCAGGGTATGTTCGTTGATTTCCAAAGGCTTTCCAGGTTCTACCGAGGTAAGTTGCCTTTTGGAGCAGTGCAGATAGGTAAATCCTATCGAAACGAAATTGCACCCAGGCAAGGTATTATCCGGCTCAGGGAGTTCACGCAGGCAGAATGCGAGATTTTCGTTGATCCAAGGAACAAAAAACATCATAATTTCGAGCTTTTTGCAGACAAAGAACTTGTACTCTATTCGCAGGAGGCGCAGAAGAAGGGAGAATCATTCAGGATGACTGTCAGGGAAGCTGTGAAGGCTAAGGTCATTGCTCACGAAATACTTGGTTACAATATCGCACTCACACAAGAGTTCCTGAAAAAGGTAGGAATCAACCCTGCAAAACTCAGATTCAGGCAGCACCTTAAGGATGAAATGGCGCATTATGCAATCGATTGTTGGGATGCTGAGATTGAGACAGAACGCTTCGGTTGGGTTGAAATGGTGGGAATTGCCGACCGAACGGACTATGACCTCAAAGCCCATTCAAGAGTCAGTAATACCGATCTTTATGTTTACGTGGAATATAACGAGCCTAGGATGGTAAATCGCTTTGCTGTAAAGCCAAATATGTCTAAGCTAGGCCCTGTCTTTAGGGACAAAGCGAGAGCTGTCGCAGATGCCTTAAAACAGCTTTCAGAGGAGGAACTCTCCAATTTTGAGATCAAAGTTACTGTGGGTGGAGAAGAGTTGACCGTCAGTTCTGATATGGTGAGCTTTGCAGAAGAGAGCGTAAAAGTAAGCGGAGAAAGTTTTCTTCCGCATGTAATTGAACCTTCCTATGGTATTGACAGAATCTTCTATGGTGTCATGGAGCATGCTTTTGATGAAGAAAATATTGCCAAGAAGGTAGCAGAATTTGGAATTAAAGGCACAGAAGAAATTGGGAAAGAATATGAATATGTGAAAGATGATAAAGATGCCGAGTTAGAGGAGGAAGATAGACTTGTTATGCATTTCTCAAGTGCTGTTTCCCCGGTGCAGGTTGCAGTTCTCCCACTTTTGACTCGGAAAGAGCTTGCAACTCCTGCAAAGGAGATCGTTGCAAAACTCAAGGAAAATGCTCTTCTTGTCAACTATGATGATTCCGGAACAATCGGGCGCCGTTACAGAAGAAACGATGAGATCGGGACTCCTTATTCTATTACCGTGGATTATGATACCCTTGAAGACGGAACTGTTACAATAAGGGACAGAGACTCAATGCGGCAGATAAGGTATCCGATAAAAGGAATCGAAAATGTAATATTCGGACTTATTTATAGGGGTAATAGTTTCGAATCTGCAGGCAAGCCTTTTAACTTCTGATGTTCTGATACCAACGTTAAATTGCGAAATTCTTTATTATTTTCTGGTTCTTCAATTTATTATAGTTGCATAATTCGGGAAATAATAATGAATTTTTGATATCCCAGAAGACAACAAAAAGGATTTCGATAAAATTCTAAATTTCATCATATCTAACAAATTACATACAATTGATTCGTAAAAATTAGATTTTGATCAAAACACTTGACAAGTATCTAGATTGTAGCTGTTAAAAACTGAGTATAAAAGGGTATGAAGTTCACAAGATTCACTATTTCTTAGTTTACAGAATTAAAAGGCTAAAAGCATGCAGTAAAACTTTAATTTCATTATTCCTATAAACACTAAAGATCTGAAATAAATAATTATGAAGTAAATCAATCCTTAAATGAAATAATTTTGAAGCAAATTGATCCTGAAGCAAAATGAAAGACAATCTTTTTCCTGAGAAGCCATCATGCATGAAGCATCCGTTGATAAAATCAGATACCGTTGAGCAGCGGCTATATCAGTTAAACCTGGCAGAAAAAGCCCTTGAGGGATCAAGTCTAGTTGTGCTTCCCACTGGACTTGGAAAAACCATTATAGCTCTTTTTGTAATTGCTTCCAGGCTTCAGCGTTTTGGAGGGAAAGCCCTGATCCTTTCTCCTACCAAACCTCTTGTAGATCAGCATGCAGCTTTTTTTAAAAAGGTAATGACTCTTCCAGAAGAAGAAATTCTTGCTTTTACAGGCAGCATTGCTCCTATGGAGAGAGAAAAGCTATGGACACAGGGAAAATTGATAGTATCCACCCCGCAGGTAATTGAAAACGATCTTCTTACGAAACGCATAAGTCTTGAAGATGTAAGCCACATCACTTTCGATGAGGCCCATAGAGCAGTTGGAAATTATGCTTATTCCTTTATTGCAAAAAAGTACTTTGAAAGCGCTAAAGATCCTCATATACTTGGAATTACTGCAAGTCCAGGAAGCTCAGACGAGAAAATTTCTGAAGTTTGTCAAGCTTTACATGTCGAAAAAGTAGCTGTGAAAACTGAGAATGATAGGGATGTTCGCCCTTATGTTCAGGAAAAAGAAATAGAATGGATTCAGGTCCAGCTACCTGCTGAAATTGCCGAAATTAGAGGGTATCTGGAAAAGATACTCGATGATCGGCTTGGAGTTTTAAGGGACCTGGGCTTTTCGTCAGGGGTGGGGAAATATATCTCCAAAAAAGACCTCCTACTTCTCCATAAAAAACTCCAGGGTGAAATCCGTATCGGTGGAGATCAGAATGTTTATTTTGCCATCTCTGTGGTTGCTGAAATGATGAAGGTGGACCATGCTGTGGAAATTGTGGAAACGCAGGGTCTTGAGACCCTGAGGAAGTATTTGGAAAAGCTGGATGCAGAAGCTTCCTCTAGCAATGCGACTAAAGCTGCAAAAAGATTGATGGATGACTTCTACATGCGAAAAGCTCTTTATCGGGTAAAAGAGTGCGATGTCGAACATCCCAAAATAGAACATGTGAGGAGAATCTTATTCGAGCAACTGAAAAGAAGTCCTGATTCTCGGACAATTGTATTTACTAACTACAGGGACACTGCCGAAATAGTAGTAAATGCTCTTTCTGAGGTTCTTGGAATTGTGCCCATTCGTTTTGTGGGACAAGGTTCTCGCCATAAGGACAAAGGACTTACTCAGAAGCAACAGGTGGAAATCCTCGAGAAATTCAGGGCAGGAGAATACAATGTACTTGTAGCCACTTCCGTTGCTGAAGAAGGGCTTGACATTCCATCAACGGATTTGGTGCTATTTTACGAACCAATTCCTTCGGAAATCCGCAGCATTCAGCGTAAGGGCAGGACAGGCAGGCAACATAAGGGCAGAGTAATTGTGCTGATGACAAAAGGTACACGGGACGAAGCCTATTACTGGAGCAGCAAAAATAAGGAAAAAAAGATGCTTAATAGGATGCAAGAGCTTGAAGCCGTTCTTGGCATGAGGGGTTCTAAACAAAGTTCTAAACCTTTTGATTTTGGATCTGACGCATCTATTGCAGATTTAAAGGAAAAAGAAATTAAAGATGAATATGTGGCAGGAAGTAGGCCGAAAAATAGAGATTTAATAATAGATGCTCGGGATACGGCTGTAGGCTCAGAATGCAACGGGATGAATAAAGGAAAGAAAGATAAAGGGGGGAAAAAAGTAGGAGAGAAAGAGGAGGGGATCTATGAACACAAAAAAAAAAATAAGGAGACAGGAAAGGAAGGAGGGAAGGAGTTCGAGAAAGAAGAAAAGAAAAAGACAATCGATATAAACGAAAATGGGGGTATAAATGAAGGAAATAGGGATAATGATAGCCATAAAGAAGGAACTGGTATCAAACAAGAAAAAGGAAACAAAAATCAAAAAACCCTTGTAGATTTCGAAGCTCTTACTGGAAAGAAATCTGTAAATGAACTAAAAATATTCGGAAGAGAACCCGAAACCGAGTCCCTCAGGATATTTATAGACTACAGAGAAACGAAAAGTGGAGTTGCAAAAGTCCTTGATAGGTTAGGAATGGAACTTAATTTTTCAGCTCTTGAGATAGGAGATTATGTTGTAAGCGACCGCATTGCTGTAGAGAGAAAACGCACTGATGATTTTGTAACTTCTCTTATCGATGGGAAGCGTAACCTCTTTGCCCAGCTCTCGAATCTTGCAAGAGTATATCAAAAACCTGTTCTCATCATTGAAGGAGGAGACCTTTTCACTTTCAGGCAGCTCAACCCAAATTCTATTTACGGTTCTCTGGTCTCTATTGCAATTGATTTTGGAATATCAATTCTCTACTCAAGGGATGAAGAAGAGACAGCTGCAATGTTAAAAATGCTTGCTAAGCGTGAGCAAATCGAAAATAGGCGTGAAATCAATCCTCATGGAAAAAAGTTAGCCAGTACTCTTGCCGAGCAGCAGGAATATCTGATTTCTTCTATATCGAATATAGGACCACAAGCTTCAAGAAATATCCTGTTACATTTCGGCTCCGTAGAGGCCTTTATGAAGGCTAACACCGAAGAACTTAGAAAAGTAAAACTAATCGGACCAAAAACAGCAGCCAAGATTAGAGAGGTCCTTGAAAGTCCTTACAGAGGGTAAATGGACAAATACCAAGCTTTAATGGTAACTAATTTTCTTTTTCCCATTCTTTATTCTTTTCTTCTTCACTTTTCCTTCTTTATGCTTTTATATCTACCAAACTACTGTTTCTGGCTTTTTTTTCCTACATTCATCCGTCATGCTTTTTTTAGGCGCTCAATTATCCCAAGGCATTTTTCAATCAGCTCGAAATCCTCAGCAATACTCTGCGGAGCCATTTCGTCCTGAAGGGAGATTGCAATGCTGACTATTTTTTTAAAGAGAAGGCTCTTCAATACTTCCTTGTTTTCATCAACTACGGACAGCTTTGATGTCCAGGTAGGCTTTTCTGCCTTTTTTGGGGATGCACCTTGGAGTATAGTAGCTGTTTTTTTTGTTTCCCCTGTATCATAAGGTATTTTTGAAAAATCCTCTTTTACAAACTCTATAGCTTTTTCCTCTTCTTCAGTAGCTTCATCAGTTCTTAGTTCGAAACTTGGTTTTTGTCTGTGCGCCGAAACTCTTTTTTTGTTCTCAATTGAAAGCTTGTCTTTTTCAGTATACTTTTTGGCTTCAGAGAACTGGATTTCTGTGGCTGGTTTAGTAACCTCCTCTTCATCACGAACATCGCATATCGGGCAGATTACTTTGCCCTGATAACGAAATCTTGGGGCCCCGCATTCATTACAATGCTCTGCAAGCATTGTGCCCCCTAATTCCAGAAAACGTGCTATTCGCTTTACTTTTCGATCTTTTTCAGAATCCATGTACATGACCTTCTTCTATATCCAGCTTCTCGCTTATCTTATATTCTTTTTCCTGTTATTTTCTATATCTGAAACTGCCTCTACTCCATGAAACAGGAAAGAACATGGATTAAGAATCACAACTAGAAGGCGTAGGTACTGAAAACTTTTAAAATTACCGATACTATTTTATATAACTAGTCTGTGTTAAACTAATTTATTAGCTCTAATTTTACATCATAATTGACTCGAAGGTGATTCGAATGTCATCAAATGATTCAGCAGAAGTTATCCGACAATGTCTCCAGGTCCTCGAAAGCATAATCAGCGACTCTTCAGTTCCACGAAATATCAGGCGTTCCGTGAATGAAATCATGGATATACTGAATAACGAATCAGAACCTCTGTTCCTTAGAGCAGCATCAAGCATTTCCATCCTTGAAGATATAAGCAATGATCCTAACCTTCCTCTACATACAAGAACTCTTATATGGAATCTTTCAAGTCAGCTCGAGACAATTCCTGTAAATGAGTAAAATAGTGACAAAATTATTCAATGGTATTTAAAATTGAATCTTTCCGAGAGCTTATGCTGAAAAATAGATCAGCTGCCAGGAATAAATAAGCTATGTTAAGTTTTTTGAGAATACACTGTTAAAATAAAATACATTTGATCTTATTCTGAAAAATTAGCTGGAAGGGAGCAAACATTATTCTTTTGCTAGTATTTAGAGCCGATTTTGAGAATTGTAGCTAAGAGTTAGAGTTATTGGTACGGAAAATAATCTTTTTTCCTCTTTTTCTATCTTTTTTTCGCTAACTCGAATTTAAGTAGGGTTCCTGAAACAGAATTTTAAAGTAGCATATCAGATATGAGGAGTTAAATTGAGTAGAAGAGGTAATTAGAATGATAAAACACAAAAAAATCCGAAATCCAGTATAATATAGGCCAAAAAATTTCATTGACATACACAATTACACTATAAAGGGGAATTCTTAGATCAAAATTATAACTCCTTAAAAGTACCTGCACAAAATACAATGTACTATTTAGTTTTAGAGTCGAAAAACTAAATTTTATGAAAGATTGAAAAAGCATCAAAGGAGTATGAAAACAGTGCTTGAAGATATTTTGGTTCTGATAGGGGAAAATTTAGAGGCCAAAGGAGTACGATAGGAGGATGGATTAAAAATTTCCTGAGAAATTCTTAGGAAATACTGGGCATCAACATTTGCTTTGCGTGGGCAGGATTTTGAGATGGCAAATAACAGCATCAAAAAAGCGGGAAAATCTCAAGAGGAGGTTGCAGTTCTTTTCAAAGATATTCTGAGACGTATCGTGGCGAATTTTTAGAACATTGGCACAAAAATATTTATAAGTAGTCCTAACAAATAAAACTCCAATGCTGAATCTGGATCGGGCTTTAAGCATAAACTGTGTTTCAAACTAAGCAAATTAATGACTGAAGCCACAAATGCCAAAGTTATGCATTTGAGCTACGATCTGCTCATATGCAACTTGCTAATATAACATATTTAGTAGTTGTTAAACTGTTTAATATCTAAAGTGTTAAAAATATTTGAATTTTTTAAAACTTATAAACCCGAATCTCAAAATGATAAATTTAGAATTCAATAATTTGCTAAAGAGGGTATGCATGAGATTTGATCCAGAAAAAATAAAAAAAGATGCAAAAGAGAACTTCGATCTTACCTGGAACAAAGGTAAAAAACTTATCAGGACCCCTACCCTGAATGAACGTTATCCTAGAATCGCTTTTAAATTTGGAAAGGAACATCCTGTTTACGTCACCATCCAGAAACTGAGAGAAGCCTATCTCAGAATGGGTTTTGAAGAGATGATGAACCCTTTGATAGTAGATGATAGGGAGGTCCATAAACAGTTTGGAAGCGAAGCCCTAGCAGTTCTTGACCGCTGTTTCTACCTAGCAGGCCTTCCTCGTCCTAACGTTGGGATTTCCGACGAGCGTATTGCACAAGTAACTGCGATCCTCGGGAACATTGGTGACAATGGGATAGATAAAATCAGGCAAATTTTCCATGCATACAAAAAAGGAAAGGTTGATGGAGACGATCTTGTTCCCGAAATTTCTGCGGCTCTTAAAGTTTCAGACTCCATTGTTGCCAATATGATTGACAAAGTTTTCCCAGAATTTAAAGAGCTTGTGCCACAGGCAAGCACAAAGACACTCCGTAGCCATATGACAAGTGGGTGGTTCATTTCCCTTGGTGCACTTCTTGAAAGAAAAGAACCTCCATTCAATTTATTTTCTATAGACCGTTGTTTCAGGAGGGAGCAACAGGAAGATGCTTCAAGGCTAATGACCTATTATTCAGCTTCCTGCGTAATCATGGATGAAGATGTGATCCTAGATCATGGAAAGGCCGTTGCAGAAGGGCTTCTTACCCATTTTGGCTTTGAAAAATTCCTTTTCAGGCCTGATGAGAAGCGTAGCAAATACTATGTTCCTGACACCCAGACCGAAGTATTTGCCTTCCATCCGAAACTTGTAGGCTCTAACTCAAAGTATTCTGATGGCTGGATCGAAGTTGCAACTTTCGGGATTTATTCCCCAACAGCTCTTGCAGAATACGATATCTCATATCCTGTCATGAACCTTGGTCTCGGAGTGGAAAGACTGGCAATGATCCTCTACGATTCCCCAGATGTTCGTGCTCTGACTTATCCGCAGATCCCTCAGTACAGTGAGTGGGATATGTCGGATAATGAGCTTGCAAAACAAATCTTTGTAGACAAAGTGCCTGAAACTCCTGAAGGGCATGCGATTGCATCTGCAATCGTTTCACAGTGTGAATTACATGCTGAAGAGCTAAGCCCCTGTGAGTTCCCAGTTTGGGAAGGAGAAGTATGCGGCCGAAAAGTAAAAATTTCCATAATAGAGCCTGAAATAAACACGAAACTCTGCGGTCCTGCAGTTTTCAACGAAGTTATAGCTTATCAGGGAGATATCCTAGGAATCCCTAACATCAAGAAATGGCACAAAGCCTTTGAAAATCATTCTGCAAAAGCAGGCATTAGTTTCATTGAAGCTTTTGCCTCCCAGGCTGCCAGGGAAATTGAAGAAGCTGCAATTTTCGGAGCAAATGAACATATTGTGAGGGTAAGAATTGTCAAAGTTCCCTCGGAAGTCAACCTGAAAATAGGTCCTATTGCTCAACGCTATATCACTGGCAAAAAGAAAAAAATGGATATCAGAGGCCCTGTTTTCACATCTGTGAAAGCGGAATTTGTGTAAATAAACATAACTAAAAGCAATAAAAAGGGATAAAATGGATTGAATAGTAGCAAATCCCTTTTAGATCTTGTTCTTGAATTATTTACTTATACTTCGTGAATGCGTAGGTTCTCGAATACCCAGTCCTTCAATGTTGGGGATGACGTGGACCCTAGGTTCTCTTTTTTTCGTTCCACTCTCTAAATAATTGCTTCTTTGTAGAATGAGTTTGTTTTTGGTATCATTTTCAGGTAGTGCCACCAATCTCTGACAGGGCTGTGATATGCATTGTAATTGAACAGCTTTAGCAATTGCTTATAGTCAGATCCCCTATCATTTTGTGTTAATGCTCAGGTATTAATATAATACAGAGGATTCCGATAAACCTATATAAATTCGAATATTGGGGAGTTTAAGTCTCTTAAAATTGATTTTCACTCGTGATAATTCTTACTGATTTCGATCTTAAAGAGAAATATGAAAGTCTTCAGTTAGTTGGAGACAAATTTGCTGAAATTGATTTCTTAATTGATTGGAAAATTTTTCATATAATTTTTGAGTCCATATTTTTTAACAAAACAGTTTCCTAAGGTAGACATGAAGCTGATGTAATCATTATGATTAAAATTCTTTTTTACAGCAATTGCATGATCTTTCAGACTTTGAACTTGGAAAACAATGTTTTATAGTTTTCCTTTCAGGAGATTTCTTGGTTTCCTGAGTATATACCAAACAGTACTATAGTATGATCATTCAGAAAAATAATTATTGATAACTGCGCAGAAGAATAAATATGGGGACAGTTGCAAAGTCAATCTGGTTGCTTGGTTTGAAAATAAAAAAGGGGATGATTCAGATTGCTACTTTTATCCATTCAGATCCTGGACATGCAAAAGCGGATAAACCTCGAGAAAATGAAGCAAAGACAAGGAGAATCGTAGATCAAAATATACATAAACTGTAGTAAGTTACACTTAGTATATAAACTTCATAATATAATAGACAAGGATTATGAGTATATCAAAAGATTCAAAACAACTCTTGCATCGCTTTCTGATTCTCATGTAAATTTCTCAGAAAAAAATGAAATGGTTTACAGATACAGAGGATACTTTGGAGCAAAAGCAAAATTTTATGATGCAACAATGAGAAGAGCATTAAAAGAACATTCTCTGAGAATGAGTGATATATTCAGGAAAAAAGAATCAGCTCAAAAAGAGCTCAAGTAGAAAGAGTTTGTAGTAACCAAAAAGATATTCAAAGCAGGAAAAGTTCTTTTACTACTGTTCAAAGAGTGAATCTGAAGATGTCGTATAAAGCTTTTTGTTATAATCTATCAGTTGATAACATTGAGAATAAAAGGAGT
>Ga0224559_1000578_pt1 | contig 23739 bp, 18 predicted proteins | sample 714S33034metaG_FD_180676 | JGI IMG/M metagenome (GOLD analysis project Ga0224559, IMG submission 180676) | Peat soil microbial communities from Stordalen Mire, Sweden - 717 S3 30-34 | ecosystem: Environmental > Terrestrial > Soil > Wetlands > Peat | place: Sweden: Norrbotten County, Stordalen... | reverse complement strand
ATCCCCGCGCAACGGGTGTCCCTGGATGGAGTAGGACTGTTCGAACTGGAGCTTTCTGCGGCGTCTGTCGATTTTGGCCTCAATAACATCGTCGGCAAACTGAGCGCTCCTGTTTCTGTGACTCTGCGGAATCTTACCTCCAAGGCCCAAAGCTACTTGCTGTATACGAGTGTGCCCTTTGTATTCACCAATACCTGTGCGAACCCGCTGCCGGCGAAGAGCAGTTGCGCGTTCAGCGTCAGCTTCAAGCCCATGAGCGTGGGCGAATTCTTCGGCACCCTGACGGTGATCGGAAGGGGAGCGACAACCGCCAAACAAATCCCTCTGGGAGGCAGTTCCTACACCCCGCCGTCGCTCCAGATGAGCTCAAACCAGCTCGACTTCCGCACCGTCCCGGTTGGAAACAGCAGTACGATTCAACTGAGTTTAACCGATACCGGGAGCCGGCAGGCGAAGATATCCAGCTTCGCAATCACGGGAAGCGGCGCCAAGGACTTCAGAGTTGCGCCGAATGGCTGCGCGGTTGTGAAGGGAGGGGCTAGCTGTACGATCAACGTGGCCTTCAAGCCCTCTGCGGTTGGCGCCCGATCGGCCACGCTGACGATTTCCAGCAATGCGACGAACGGTCCACGGACGGTCTCCTTGTCCGGTATTGGGCAATAGAGCGTTTTCGGAAATAGTGTGGTCTAAAAATCGAGCAAGGAATCGATGATGCCATCAAGGCCGTTGCGCGCAGGTGTGGCTGGTGCCAACGGATGCTGGAGCGGAGGACGGGAACGTCATCTGGCGCTCGCTCAGAGAGCGCAGATCGAGCGATTCCTGGCCGGTTTCGCATACTTCCCCGGTACCCAAAAGCGAGGCACCGGGTGTACCCTCAACTTGAAAATTGCTGTATGAGACCAGGGCCACCCGCCCGAGTCAGTGGCTCTTGGCGGACACATCCGCGAAGTAGCCGGTGCGGAAGCAAAGATTGAAAGCTCCCGGCGCGGCTCGCGGGATGCTCACCTGTACGCGGTGAAAGGCCTTTCCCGGCTCTTGATTGTGGGGATAATAGGCCAGCAGGTACTGCGTGCGCAGGTCTTCGCTGACCCGCGCAAAGGCCTTTTCCAGGCCGCCGTCGCTGACGTAAAAGCTCTTGCCGCCGGTCTGCTCGGCCAGGGTAATCATGGCGTGCTCGCCGCCTAGGTCGCGCCCGGCGCTGGCTTCGATGGGCACATCAATGATGGTGTAGATCATCACCTCGTTGCGCAGGGCCTGCTCGACAGCCTCGGCGTAGGTGGCGCTGCTGGCCGTGTCGTCGCCATCGGAGACCAGCACCAGCGCCCGGCGGCCGTCCTTCGCGCCCAGCCGTTGCGAGGCCATAAAGATCGCATCGTAGAGCGAGGTGGCCCAGTCGCCGCGCAGTTGGCCCAGGCCGCGGTCGATCTGGCTCACCTTGTTGGTGAAGGGCGTCAGCTCGCGCACCTCGGTGGCAAACTGCATAAGGCTCATCTGGTCTTGCGGGCGCAGCAGCGCATGGGCAAAGCGGCGCGCCGCGTTCTGCTCTTCGGTCAGATCCTTGCGAACGCTGCCGCTGGTGTCGATGGCCAGGGTCAGATTCAGCGGCAGCTCGGATTGGCGCTCGAAGACGGCGATCTGCTGCGCGCGGCCATCCTCGGAGAGCGCGAAATCCTCGCGCGTGAGGCCGCCCGCAATCGCCCCGTTCTGGTCCGTCACATTCACAAAGACGTTGACCAGCTTCACGTCCACGCGCAACGTCATTTCCTGCGCTGGAAGGAGCGCCGGCAGCAGCAGCAACAGCGCCGCCAGCGCCATGAACGCCCAGCCGCCCTTACCTCCGATGATCTTCGCGCCCATCCGCTTCCCTGGCAAAAGAATACCGCCTGCTGATTAGACGCGGCAGGCGGCAATCCGTCCAAGAATTGGTGCATCAATTGAACTTGTACATGAAGCCGGTCGGCGTGCCCCACAGGTTGCGGGAGCGATCCTCGTAGAAGATGCTGAACTCGATGCCGGAGATGTCGAAGTCGAAGAGCGGCACGCGGTCGAAGGTATAGTCGCAGCGCACCGAGTACTCGTCGCCGCCGCAGTCGATCATCAGCGTGTCTTCGCTGGAGAGCCGCTCCGGGTGGGTCAGCAGGATGCAGGCGATGGAAAAGACGCCCAGACCGAACTCGTTGCCGGCCAACGAGACCCGCGCCCGGCGCGCCGAGCAGCCGCGGTGCAGCATCCCCGCCTGGATCGGGATCACCAGGAAGTCGTGGCCCTGCTGCTGATCGGCCAGAATCTTTTCCGCCAGCTTGGAGCGCTCGGTCTGGCGAAGATATGCCTCCCCCAAGCGGCCGGCAATGCGGTTCTGAAGTTTGCGTTTGGCGCCCAAAACCCCCAGCACCATCTCCACAGCCTCGTTATAGGTGGGCGCCAGCGCCTGCCAGCGCGGAATCGCAAACCATGCCTCCGCACCCTCCAGCAGCGGCTTGCGCGCCAGCTTCTCCATGCAACTGCCCAGCGTGGGAAAATGCTTCTTCATCTCCGTGACCTGCGCCTCCACCGGTCGCACCTTGTAGGTTGGTGGATAGACGCGATTCGACGGCACCTGTTCGTCCTTGAACTTGTCGCTAGTCGTATACTTATGAATGATCTGCACCACCGATTCAGCCACTTCAGCCTTCACCGTCTTGCCCAGTTCCAGCACCGTCTGCGCGCTCTGCCGGTCCAACTGTTCGATGGCCGCAAGGTAGGCCGCCTTGACGGCTGATCCAAGAAACTCCTGAAGCTGCGAATTCTGCTGCTCTGTCGTGTTTCCTGACAGATGCAACGGAGTAATGAGAGGTGCGGTCGCCATAATCACCCTTTTTTGCGCTTGCGCGCAATGGAATCCTTGACTCTTATCGGCACATCCCAGGATTTCAGCAGTCAAAAAGCCGCGAAAGTTGCTCTTATTTGGAACAACAGAGCGTGAGTCCTGCGGCACGACGGAAGTCCTGCCCTGTTACAGAGCCTTTCCGAATAAATGATTTCCGCCATCTGATCGGCTCGTGATCTGCAACCATCCAAATACGATTGGCCTGCTTTTTGACTTGATAATCCTTGCGCAATGAGTGGGCCGGAACTATATGATGGTTGCGACCGCGAAATGTTTCCCTGAGCCTTTCTGTGCTCGGCGCGGACTCGAAATTGATCGGAAAGGATCTGCCATGCCTGCTTCCACACGTTCTTCCCGCCGTGCAACGTTCGTCTTCATGTATTTCAAACTGCTTTTCCTTCCCCTCCTGCTGGTCTCCGCTGCCGGAGCGCAGAATCCTCCCGCGATGGTCTATGCCGGAGTGCAGTCAACCGTAACCACGACCGGCCTTAAGGCTCCCGCCGGAGTCGCCGTGGATAATTCCGGCAACCTGTATATTGCCGATACCGGCAACAATCGGGTGGTCAAGGTAACTCCTGCCGGCGTCCAGAGCACGGTGCTCTCAGGAACCGTTCTGGGCAAGGCGCTCAATGCCCCCAACAGCATCGCCGTGGACACCACAAATAGTATGTCCTCAGGTGACCTTTATGTCACCGACTCGGGCAACAACCGCGTCCTGCAAGTCAACACAAAGGGCGTCGCCAGTGCGCTTGGCTCAGGATTCTCCGACCCATCGGGCATTGCGGTGGATGACGGAGGGAATGTCTTTATAGCCGATACCGGAAACAATCGGATAGTGATGATCGATAATTCCGGAACCCAGACCACGATGATTGCTAGCGGAAGCGCCAATGCGCCCGGTGGAATTGCGCTCTCCAAACCAACGGGCCTGTCTGTCCGAGGCATATACGATACCCTCTATGTTGCGGATACAGGGAACAACCGGGTATTCTATGGCACGGCGGGGGGATATTCCTTCGACTACCAAGGTACGGTGGGCAGTGGTCTCAGCAAGCCCGCAGGCGTAGTCCAGACGACCAATTCCTATACAAGCAGTCCTACTCTGCAGTCTGCCCCCATTTCGAATAACACCTACATTGCGGATACAGGGAACGGTCGCGTGTTGAGCGAGTTCTTGTATACCTATAATTACCAGTCGTCGTCAACCCAGGTTCTGGCATCGGTTACCACGGGGATCTCGGCTCCCGGCGGCATGGCCGCGGACAGTTCGGGCAACATCTACATCGCCGATCCCGGCAACAATCGTATTGTGAAGCTGGCCACGGCCCCGGCGGCCAGTTTGGGAAGCGCAAACATAGGCAGCACGAGCACGGTTTCGTTGACCTTCGCCTTCACGGCTTCTACCCAGACATATAAACCGTGGGCGGTAACTCTAGGCACGAAAGGTCTGGACTTTGAGACCACCAGCGCCGGAACCTGCGTGGCTAAAACATATTCCGCTCTCTCCAACTGCACCGTGGCTGTTTCCATGAAGCCCGCGTTCGCCGGCGAGCGCGAGGGCAGCCTCAACTTCATGGGCATTGGTAACGAAAACTTCTATGGATTCGGTATATATTTGCATGGCGTCGGCATAGGTCCTCAGATCGTCTACGATCCCGGCGTGCAGACGACTTTGGCCAGTGGGCTGAGCGACCCCAGGGGCATTGCCGTGGATGGCGCGGGCAATGTGTATGTTGCGGATTTCGGGGCCAATCAGATCGTCGAGGTGACCCCGGCCGGCGTCCAGAGCACATACACCACCCTGGACGGCCCGGCGAGTTTGGCAATCGATGGCGCTGGTAATCTTTACGCCGCGTACACTTATCCAAACGGCCTAGAAAACGGCCAAGAAGAGGTTCTCGACACTGGCAACTTCTTTGACTATCCACTGGGCGTAGCTGTGGATGGCTCGGGCGACATCTTTGTAGCCGATCTCAAAGATAATGAAGTTCTAGAGAAGACGGTGACAGGGAACTACCCGGTAATCAACGGAGGTTTCACGCCCAGCGCCGTGGCCGTGGATAGCGCCGGTAACCTGTACATCGTGGATCGCGACAACTGGTTGGTGTGGAAGTATACGCCGGCCGGCAATTGGAGCACGATCGGCGCAGGCTACAACCGGCCCCAGGATGTGGCCGTGGACCAGGCTGGCAATGTCTTCGTGGCCGACTTCGGCAACAATCAGGTGGTGAAGGTGACCCCGGCCGGGGTGCAGACGACGGTGGGTACGGGGCTTTCTCTGCCTTCGGCGGTGGCCGTGGACGGCGCGGGGAATATCTACATCACCGACCTGGTTGACGGACGGCTCATCAAGATCAATCGCAGCACGCCGCCCAGCCTGAGCTTTGCCTCAACGGTGGTGGGCAAAACCAGCAGCGACAGCCCCAAGGAAGTGACGGTGGAGAACATCGGCAACGCGGCTTTGACCTTCCCCGTTCCGTCTACCGGCAAGAACGCCAGCCTCTCGGCGGGTTTCACGCTGGGTTCGGCAACCACCTGCCCGGAACTGAGCACGACTTCGAGCGCCGCCACTCTGGCCGCGGGCAGTGAATGCAGTTATCAGGTGAAATTTACGCCCACTACGTCGGGAAAGATCACCGGCTCGTTGGCCATGACCGATAACAACCTCAATGTCGCCAAGGCGAAACAGACGATCTCCCTAAGCGGAACCGCGACCGCGGCCTCGGTAGCGGTGAAGTGGACCACGCCGGCGGCCATCAAAGCCGGTACGCCGCTGAGCGCCGTACAACTGGACGCCACGGCCAGCGTTCCCGGCAAGTTCACCTACAGCCCGGTCGCCGGGACTAAACCGTCGAGAGGCACCGTCAAGCTGACGACAACCTTTACGCCGACCGACACCAGCAAGTACAAGACTGCCACCGCATCGGTTGATCTGGTCGTGAAATAGCTGGCGCCGCGGCAAAGTAGGCCAAAAAACAGCAAACAATGAGGGACATTTGCTCCGGCAACTGTTCCTCATTTGTTTTCTTGCATTTCCAAATTCTATGGTGCAAAATCATTGATACCATGGCCAACGATCTCTCTTCAGCAGTGAACGATTATCTCAACAGCAAGAACGCCGATGGTTTTCTTTTCAGCGGTCCCATCAACCGTGACAATGCCGACAGGATGGTCAAGCTGATTGATAGCCGTCCAGATAGGCGCAAGAACGTTTGTCTTTTCATTGCTACGTATGGTGGAGACCCGAATGCGGCTTACCGGATTGGACGTGCATTCACGACCAACTACAACAATGGCAATATATTGGTCGCGATTGGCGGATACTGCAAGAGCGCCGGAACGCTTCTTGCGCTCTGTGCGAGTGAACTTGCCTTTGGATGTTTTGGTGAGTTGGGTCCTCTCGATACACAGATTGAGAAGCCGAATGAGATCGTTGGAGCCGAATCAGGACTGGACCTCCTCCAAGCATTGAATCAAATAACTGATTCCGCTTTCGAGTCCTTCGAGCAACAAATGATTGGTATCATTCGTCATAGCAGTGGGGCCATTACTACAAAGGTGGCGGCGGAAATTGCTTCATCACTCACAGTTGGAATTTTCAGTCCAATATCGGAGCAGGTCGATCCGTTGCGCCTAGGTGTTGTAAAGAGAGCCATAGAAATCGCCCAGAACTATGGAAACCGATTGAGAAGCAAGAACGTCAAAAAGGGGACCGTGGAAAAACTCGTAAGCGGATACCCTGCGCACGGATTTGTCATCGACCAAAGTGAAGCCATGGAACTCTTTGATAACGTGCGAAGCTTCGAAGAAGGTGAAATTAAGATTTTCAGCGCTATCGAGATTATCCTGCGCATTCCATCCCAAGAAGGGAACGAATTCGTTTCTGACCTGCGTACGGATTTCTCGAACCAGGCAGTAGAACCAGAAGATCGCGGAATTTCAGCCGATCAGGGTACAATAGGAGGTGAAGATGCGGTGTCCAACAATGAATAACGTGGCAATCAAGAATTCTCCACTTTCGGATCAGCGGGACCGTGAAGAGAGTTCCAGGAGTCTTCATCAGCGCCTACAGGAAGCTCGCAAACGAGAAGCAGATGAAGAGCGGGCTCGCCGGGAGTCAGTGCGTCGGCGACTTCTGCGTACCGGCTAACGAGGAACCATGTGATTTTTAGGAATGGGACTCCATGATGGAGTCCCATTCCTTTTTCCCGCTGCCGCGTCCATCGAATAGAATTCATGCGGGAGAGAAATCCACTTTCCGAACCGATCTGCGTTTCTCTCAAGGAGTTTTTCATGCGTTTTTCAGCTCTTGCCGCCCTGGCATTTGGTCTGGCCGCCTTCACCGCCTTGCAAGTCTCCGCGCAAACCACACCCTGGGAGTACCAGGGCAAACGCGGCGAACTGACCTGGGGAAGGCTGGACCCTGCTTACCAGGCCTGCTCGAAAGGCCATGAGCAGTCGCCCATCGACATTCGCGGCGCTCGCCTGAACAAGTCGCTCCAGCCCATCGAGTTTCACTACATCGCCGGATCGCTCCGCCTGGAAAACGACGGCCATACCATCATTGCGCACCTAAACCCCGGCAGCTACATCGTCGCGGGCGGCGTGCGCTATGAACTGGTCGAGTTTGACTTCCACCATCCCGGCGAAGAGGCGGTGAAGGGCAAGCTGAGCGACTTGAGCGTCCATCTGGTGCATCGCAGCGCTGACGGCAAGCTGGCCATCCTAGCCGTGCGGCTGGTGGAAGATGTGAGCGCTCCAAACGCGGTGCTGGCCGCGTTGTGGCCGCATCTGCCCAGGACGGCTGGCGCAACCGAGAAGGTTGACGAGATGGTCAGCGCGGGCGGCCTGCTGCCCACCGACCGCGGCTACTGGACCTACACCGGCTCGCTGACCACTCCGCCCTGCACCGAGGGGGTGCGCTGGTTTGTCTTCGAACAGGAGTTGACCCTGAGCCGCGACCAGTTGCGCGTCTTCGCGTCGCTCTTCCGGGTCAATAGCCGCGGCTTGCAGGACACGCACGGACGGCGCATTGAGGCCAACGAGTAACCAACTGCGTGGGGCAGACTCCCGCTCTTCGCTCGCATAGAATTCGTTGCATTTTTTTCATTGGGCCAAGTCAGATTCACGGCATCCCGCCCTTTCCGCAAAACACGCGGAATGGATGGGGCACGGAGGCCGCTCTTCGCGCGAAATAGCCAGTAGCTTCCGATACCCATCCCCGGTATACTATTCGTATGCACGTTCATGCGGCGCCTGCCGGTTCGGGCGCGGATCGAACCCAATCCGTGTTGCGCTTCTCGCTGGTGGCCACGCTGGCTTACGTGGTGCTCACCTTGGTGGCCGGGTTGCGCGCTCACTCGCTGGCTCTGATCTCCGAGGCTGGCCACAACGCCAGCGATTTTCTGGCCCTGCTGCTCAGCTTTGCCGCCGTCTACTTCCAATCCCGCCCCGCCGACCCCTCGAAGACCTTTGGCTATCAGCGCGCCGGAGTGCTGGCCGCCTTCATCAACGCGGGAACTCTGATCGCCATTTCGATCTGGATCGCCATCGAGGCCGTTCATCGGCTCTACGCGCCGGTCGCCGTTCAGCCGCGCCTGATGATGATCGTGGCCGCGGCGGGCGTGGTGATGAATGGCGTGATTGCCGCTCTCTTGTGGGGCGTAGCTCGCGATGTGAACCTGCGCTCCGCATTTCTGCACATGGCCGGAGATACGCTCTCCACCGCCGCGGTCATCGCTGGCGGCGCGGGCATCCTGCTCACCGGGCGCAACTGGATAGACCCCGCACTTTCGCTGCTGATCGCCGCGCTCATCCTCTGGAGCAGCCTGGGCATCGTCCGCGAGAGCCTCAACATTCTCCTCGAAGGCGCGCCGCGCGGCGTTTCGCTCGCCGAGATTCGCGCCGCCATGGAGGCCGTCGAGGGGGCACTCAACGTACACGACCTGCACGTCTGGAGCCTTGGCTCGAACTCCAGCGCCCTGGCCTGCCATGTGACTATCGCCGACATTCCGCCCTCGGAGAGCGCCTGCATCCTGCTCCGGCTCAATCATCTGCTCCGCGAAGACTTCCGCATCTGCCACACCACCATCCAGTTCGAGAACCTGGGCTGCCCGGAGCTGGAGGGCTGCGTGGTTCCGAAGGAAGAAATGGCCGGCAGCCAAAGTTGCTCGCATCACCACGGGCACACGCATGATTGATCCGGCCCTTTAACAGAGGAATGAGTTTTCCCGACTTTGTTTCATGCGCTCGAAAGATCGCGCCACTTTCTGCGCCTCCGTGGTCTAAAATACAAGTTCATGGCAAGCAGCGCGCAGTTCGAGCTTTGGCAGGCGGAGAAGGTGGCCACGCAGGCAACGGTGGCTCAGGCTCCGAACGGGATTCACTATGCAATGTGGGGCGAGACGCGCATTACGGACGCGGATTTGGAGCGGCTGGTGGGCGCCGTCCCGGCCACGCTCTCCGGCGCGCTGGAAAATCATGCCTATTATTTTGTACCGCTGGCTCTCGCTGATACCGATGAGACGATGGTAGCTCCCGGCTATTCGGTCGATCTGGGCGACCGCGCCATCTGCCACCGCAACACGTCTTTCGGCTCGACCGAAGCGGTTTTTCTCTCCACGCGGCTGGTCGAGGACCGTTTTGGCCTGGCCTTCGAGTTTTTCATCAACGTGGCGCACAACTTTGTCGAAGCCGCCGGCGTTCCAGAGAGCTTTTCCGCTCTGGTTTGGTCGCAGGCCGAGGCTCAGGTCCGCGGGGAAACCAGTCAGGACGCCTGGGAGACCCGCCGCCGCGCCCAGGACAGCCACGGCGGCAATCAGAAGAGCATCGACGAGCGCGCCCGCAGCGCGTTTTTCGAGTCGGCCTTCTCGGACTCGCTGGCCATCTATATGTTGTCGCTGGCCGTGGACTTCGACTATCACGACCTGCGTGAGCGCGATTATCCGCTGCTGACGGCTCCGGCCTTGGCCGAGCGTCTGCGGCACGTCGCCGGCCTCTTTCCCGCCAACGCAGGCTATGAGTTTCAGGTGCTTTACCGGCGCAAGGGGTAGTCTGTTGCCCCAATTCTGAGGCATAATCCCAGATTGTGCGCATTTCCCCCCTTCCCAAGCCCCCCCCCTGCCGGTGTACTATTGTTTCAGTCAGGTGAATTTCCTCACCTGACACGCAAACGACCGCGCGAAAATGCGGTTGTTGGGGTTTTATGGACGCCAATTTATCCGGCTCTTCTCTCTCCCGCCACAAGCGATACGATCCCTATTTCCTATTGAGTGTTGTTGTCCCGTCTCTTCATGGGAGGCCCAAGCGTGTCCGGAATTTCTCCGGCCGCATTGGTGAGATCTGATGGCCGACCTGGCTACTACTGTGGACTCGCTGCCTTCTCGCGGCTCCGTGCTTGATCGCAAACTGACAAAGTCGCCCAGCCGTATGGGTATCGTGCTGTTTCTGCTGGCGTTAGCCGGCGGCCTTTGGTACATCGGCTTTCATGTTGCGCTGGACCTCGACTCGGTCACGATCACCAGTATCTGGCCCTATCTGCTACTCGGCCTGGCGCTGGTCATTGCCCTGGGCTTCGAGTTTGTCAATGGCTTCCACGATACCGCAAATGCCGTCGCCACAGTCATTTACACCCACTCTCTGGAGCCAACCATTGCCGTCGTTCTGTCGGGCATTTGCAACCTGATTGGGGTGCTGGTTTCCTCTGGAACCGTGGCCTTCGCGGTCATCACGCTGCTGCCTGTCGAACTGATTCTTCAAGTCAGCTCCGGCGCAGGCTTCGCCATGGTCTTTGCCCTGCTGATCGCCGCCATCGTCTGGAATCTGAGCACCTGGTGGTTCGGACTGCCGGCCTCCAGTTCGCACACCATGGTCGGCTCCATCATCGGCGTGGGCATCGCCAATCAGTTGATGCACGCCCGCAGCGGAACCTCTGGCCTTGATTGGGAACAAGCCACCAAAGTACTGAAAGCCCTGCTGATCTCGCCGGTTGTCGGCTTTCTCTTTGCCGGCTTGCTGGTTCTTTTGGCCAAGGGATTGACCGATACGGATTGGGCGCGGAGAATGGCTGGCATCTACCAGGCCAACTATAGAAAACCCGTTTGGGCCATGTTGCGCATTTTGGTGGCTGGGGTTATCGGGTGTTCGCTTTTGAGCCTGATGGCGTGGCTCTTCTCGATCTTTGGAATCGCCAAGTGGCTGCCCATTCTGGCGATTGAAAAGTGGAATGCTCCGTTCGGCCTGCTCTTCACTTTGCTTTCCGTTGGCTTGGTAATACACCTTACTCTCGCTGCCGTGGCGGGATTTGTCCTCAAGAATGGTGAAATTCTTTTTGAATCGCCGAAGCACAATCAGCCTCCACCGTGGCCGATTCGCGCTCTGATGGTGCTCACCTGCACCGGCGTGAGCTTCTTCCACGGCTCCAATGACGGGCAAAAGGGCATGGGCCTGATCATGCTGATCCTGATCGGCACCGTCCCCACCGCCTACGCGCTCAATCACGCTGTAACCGCCAGCGATGTTCAGGAGTTTATCGCCGCTTCTGATAAGGCTGGCCGGATTCTGGACCAGTATGTAGACAAGAACGGCGTTCTGGGCGAAGATGCGCGCGGCGAAGTGACCGATTACATCCGTACCAAGCAAATGCAGCCGGACACGATTTTGGCGCTGCGCGAATTGGTCGAGGATCTGAACCATGAAGTCGCGCTTTACAAGGTTTTCAAATCCGTCCCGGCGCAGGATCAAGCCAACGTCCGCAACGATATGTATGTGGCTGGCGAGGCGATCCGCCTGATGCAAAAGAACGACCTTAATCTGGTGAAGGAAGGCAAGCCGCCGGTCTTCAGTCGGGCTGAGAGCACGGCGCTGGCTACCTATAAAACCAAGGTGGATAAGGCCACGCGGTTCATTCCAGACTGGGTCAAAGTTGCCGTCGCCTTGGCGCTCGGCCTGGGCACCATGGTCGGCTGGAAGCGCGTCGTTGTTACGGTGGGCGAAAAAATCGGCAAGGAGCATTTGACTTACGCGCAGGGCGCCAGCGCTGGTCTGGTGGCCATGGGTACGATTTTTGCGGCCGACACCTGGGGCCTGCCGGTTTCGACCACCCACATTCTCAGCTCCGGCGTGGCCGGAACCATGACCGCCAACGGCAGCGGCCTGCGCTTTGCCACTGTGCGCAACATCGCTGCCGGGTGGGTCTTCACGCTGCCGGCCGCGGCGCTGCTCTCGGGTATGCTTTATTGGCTCTTCCGCGCAATTTCGTAAAGAACACACAACAATTTGGGTGCCCCAGGTCTCGACTTTGAGACCTGGGAATCTCAATGCTCAATCAGCATTCAAGCTGGAGATCATCGCCAGAGGCCGGTTCCGGTCGGTGCGCATCGTCGGCACCGCCGCCAGCAGACTGCGCGTGTAGGCGTGCTCGGGCCTGGTCAGAAGCCGCTCCGCCGGGCCAGTTTCCACGATTTCGCCTCTGTGCATCACGGCAACCCGGCCAGCCACCTGACCTACTACGGCTAAATCATGGGAAATAAAAAGCATGGCCAGCCCATGCTGCTGTTGCAACTGGCGCAGCAGCGCGAGCACCTGGGCCTGCACGGTCACGTCCAGCGCCGTAGTCGGCTCGTCGGCAATCAGCAGGCGCGGGCGGTTGATGAGCGCCATGGCGATCAGAATCCGCTGCCGCTGCCCGCCGGAGAACTGATGCGGGTAGTCGCCGTAGCGCCGCGCCGCCTCGGGAATCGAGACCGACTCCAGCGCGGCCATTGCCCGCCGCTTGGCCTCGCGGCCGGTCAAGGAGGAAAGATGCGCTTCGGCGGCTTCGGCCACCTGCCGGCCAATGGTCAAGCCCGGATTCAGCGCGGTCATCGGCTCCTGGAAGATCATGGCAATCTCGCTTCCCCGCAGCCGCCGCAGCGCGCCGGCAGGCTGCCGCAGCAGATCGACCGGTCCTGCCTCTCCAGCCCTGCGCCAGAGTATCTGCCCGGAAACCTGCGCGGACGGCCCCAGCAGCCCAAGAATCGCCAGCGCGGTCACGCTCTTGCCCGATCCCGATTCTCCCACCAGTCCCAGCACCTCGCCCTCATCGAGGCTCAGATTCACCCGGCGCACCGCCTCCGCCGCGCCAAAATGAATCTGCAAATTGCGAATTTCCAGAAGTGAAGCCATGAAGCCATCCTAGGGCATCGGGATCAAGAGTGAGAGACTGCGCCTTGACAATGTGGTATGCCTTTTTGGGAAAAGTGACTAATTCTACCCACAAATCATGCAATTTCTTGCACAGTAGTATTTGAAATCTCCAAAAATAAAAGATTTACATAAGATTATTTGGCGTTCAGATTGCTATATCGAATACGTTTGGCAGATGTGTCGAATTGTAGTAACCGACAGTTGTATTACCTCCAGAAATCACATCATCCTCGTCAAGCGCTCCGAACGGCTTGTCGCGGAATGGCTAAAGTTGGTGTTTTGAACCTGATTCCAGATGGAATCGCCGGGGTTGATTCATCCTTCATAGCCATTCGAAGAGAAGGGATGTCATGAACAGGAATTTACAGGCAGTGGAAGATCGGCGGGAGAGGCAGCGTTTCGGGATCAACGCGCCACTTACAGTTTTCGCTGGAACGCGGGAAATCACCGGATTTACCCGCGATTTGAGCAACCGCGGAGTCTATTTTTTTCTGGAAGTGAACGATGCCGCTCCGCTCAAAGGGGATTTTGAGTTCCTGGTAGAATTGCCGCCGGAGATCACCCTCTCCACCTGCTGCTTGATCCGATGTCAGGGCCGCGTCGTCCGCACCGACACAACTTCCCGGCAGATGACCGGGATTGCGGCGGAGATTCTTGATTATTCGATTCAGCGCGAAGCGGCCTGCGCCTGAGGGGAATCACTGGTATCCCACCCTAGCCGCAAAAACAAGTACGCGGCGAGGGTGGGGCACTCGGCCTGAGGAGAAGGTAGCCCCAGCTTTATAGTTTACGCATTCCGAGAACGCGGTGGTCCGCGAGCCAGTCTTTGCGCACATAGACGAGCCGGTTATTGCTGTCGGGATCGGTGGGCAGCAGGAAGAAGCCGGGATCCACCAGATAGCGGATCGAATTGTAGACGATTCCCTCCATCACTTCGCCATCGCGGAATTGCAGCCGCATCCAGATTCCATGAATGATAGGAGCGCGGGAGTGAAAGTTGAGAATTTCGTGCTTGGAGTCTCCCTCGAAGCTGTGGACATAGAAGACGGCTTTGATCTCCTCTGCTGAAATTTCTTCGATAATGTCCGTCTCCAAGCTGCGGACCCGAAAGCTCTCGGGAGAGCCATGAGGAGCATGGCTCAGCATCTCTTCCACAGTGCTCCAGGCGGGCGAGTCGAGGAAGCCCTTGATCGTCCGGTCTCCGAATTGGATGACAACCTTCTCCGAGCGGGGTGAATCGAAGCCTTGCATGGGTTGCGTCATGGTCTTTGTCTCGCGTATGAATTGTGCGTCTTCTGCGGCGGAAGCAGATTGTACTGCTTGATCTTGTAGAGCAGAGCCTTGTAGCTGATTTGCAGTTCGCTGGCGGCCGCTTTGCGATTCCATCCCGTACCCTCCAGGGATTTGATGATGGCTGCTGATTCGGCGCCGTCCTTCAAATTCCGCACCATATGCTTCAAGCTGCCGTTCCCTACGGCCTCCTCCTCGCTGCTTGCGGAGAGGTCAACGCTGAACCGGGGAAGCAGTTCATCAATGATCGCCCGCTCGTCGTTCAGGATCAGGTAGCGCTTGATCGTGTTCTCCAGCTCGCGGAGATTACCCGGCCAGAGACAGTTGCAAAGAGCCTGCATGAGCAAGGGAGAAATTGGCAAAGGCGCGCGCTCATACTTGGCGGCCACTTTGCGCATGAAGTGCTTGGCCAGGATGGGAATCTCTTCGACACGCTCGCGCAGTGGCGGCATCTTCAGAGTGAAGCCATTCAAACGATAGTAGAGATCCTCGCGAAAGATCTTTTGCGCAATGGCCGCTTTGATGTCAATGTTGGTGGCGGCAATCACGCGCACATCGACTTTGACGGTGGTGCGGCTGCCCAGGCGGGAAAAGCTGCCGTCCTGCAGAACTTGCAGCAGTTTGGCCTGCAGCACGGCCGGCATCTCGCCGATCTCATCCAGGAAGATGGTGCCTTTGTCGCAGACTTCAAATTTGCCCGGTTTGGATTTGACGGCGCCGGTAAATGCGCCCGGCTCATAGCCAAAGAGTTCGCTTTCCAGCAGATCGGCGGGCATGGCCGCGCAATTGACCTTCATGAAGCTGCGCTGGCTGCGGGTCGACATCTTGTGGATGAAGAGCGTGGCCACTTCCTTGCCGGTGCCGCTTTCCCCCAGGATCAGGACCGGGATGTCAGCGCGCGCCACCAGGCGGCACTGCGACTCAATCTCCTTCATGCGCTTGCAGGCCCGGACAAAGGATGTGCTCTCGTCCAGCTGGATCTCCTGGCTCTCGTCCTCCTCTTCGGCGGACTTCCGGCTCGCTTTCTGCAGGCACCGTTCCACGGCCTGATCGATGTCGGCCTTTCTGAAAGGCTTGAGAATCACCTCCGCGGCACCCATGCGCGTGGCCGCCACCACCTCGTTCAACTCGGCCGAGCAAGCCAGCAGAATCACGGGAAGAGACGGCTTGAAGGCGAGAATCTTGGTCAGCAGATCGAATGCGCTCTCTCCGGTGTTGTCCTCATCCATGTGCCAATCCATCAGGATCAATTCGGGAGCGAGAGATTCGTTCAAGCTCTCAAGAAGTTTCGCCGCCTCTGTGAAAAGGCCCAAGCTGAAGCGGTCCGAGAGAATGCGCTGCAAGTACTTCAGGATCGCAGGATCCGGATCAAGCGCCGCAATGTGAGGGTTGCGTTTATTCCTCGTCTTCAAAGTCGCTCCCGATGAGATGCTTACAGCCCTGTTAAATCAGTTGCTGCTTGCCCACGCAACAAAAGAAGCCTTTCTCGTCCCAGGGGCAAACGAGGAGAATTCCAAGGTATCTGATGAAAATTGCGGGGAAGTATTGAGTTCACTCTGCCGGCCTGGGGATCAAGGCACAATCAAAAGAGGAAACTGTCCCCCCGCCGGCAGCGAGTAAGCACCTGCCGCTTCTTCACCATAGTACCACTGGAAGTGGTAATTCTTTCGCTACAATGTGCAATAATTTTCATATATCACATCCTGAAATGGCAAGCAATGAAGAAATGGGGTGCATGGCATTACCTGCACGTGAATGACCCAGTTACGGGGGGCCGGATTGGCAAACTTTCGGGCTGGGGAACGGATTGGCTGCCAAGTTGCTTGTAGAGTAAATTGATCGGATTTTAACCGGAAAGAGCCATGCCGCTGCCACGCTCAAGAGATTCCGACGAACTGCGCGATTTGCCGCCAATCGAGCTGATTTTCGGGCAATCGCCGCTGATGGCCGCGGCTCGCGAGAAGCTGGAGCGGGTTGCGGAGACTACGGTTCCGGTGCTGATTCAAGGAGAAAGCGGAACCGGCAAAGAGATCTTTGCCAAACTGTTGCATACCTGGTCGAATCGCTCGAAGGGCGCCTGGGTTAAAGTAGCCTGTCCGGCGATTCCGCATTCCCTGATCGAGTCGGAGCTCTTCGGATATGAAAAGGGCGCCTTCACCGGAGCTTATGCCACCAAGCGCGGCCGCGTCGAGTTGGCGCAGATGGGAACCCTCTTCCTGGATGAAATTGGCGATCTGGATCTCTCCGTTCAGGCCAAGCTGCTGCAGATGCTTCAGGATGGCAGCTTCATGCGGGTTGGAGGGCAGGAGTCGAGAAAGGTCAATCTCCGCCTGGTCTCCGCCGCCAGCCAGGATCTGCGGCAAAAGACCGAGAACGGCAGCTTCCGGCTGGATTTCTTCTTCCGTATCAATGCCATCACCATCGATCTGCCGCCGCTTCGCCAGCGGATCGCCGATCTGCCCGCGCTGATTGACTACTTTCAGAAGCGGCACGCCAAGGTCTTTCACCGCATCCCCAAGCCGCTTTCCCGCGAGACCATGCGTCAGATGCAGCGCTACGAATGGCCGGGGAATATCCGCCAGTTGGAGAATATGATTCGCAGCTACATTCTGATCGGCAGCGAAGAGGCGCTGGCGGTTGAGCTGGTTCCCACTCGTCCAATCCTTCCGGTCCAGCTGAGTACAGAGATTGATCTCACCAGCCCTGTCTCGCTGAAAGAGATCACCAAATCCGCCACACAAGATCTCGAGCGGCAGATCATTCTGAAGGTACTTGAGGCCAATGGCTGGAACCGGCGCAAGGCAGCCAAGTGGCTCAACGTCAGCTACCGGTCGCTGCTCTACAAGGTACAAGAGGCGCAAGGCCACGGCTCTGCCAGCGAGCCGCCGTCCGATGAAGCTTAACCCTCCTACATCCAGCCGTGCAGTTCATAGTAGGCGATCTTTGCCGATTCCGTCGCCATGGTTTCAAAGGCGGGGAAGCGCCCGGGCCAATGTTCGGTCGCATGGAGCACATCCGGCACCGCCATCGGCGTGACATCGATCCCCAGCTTGCGGAAGGCACCGAGCGCGCGCAGCATATGAAAATCGCTGGTGAGGAGAACCTTTCGGCCGGGCAGGCTCTGAACAAGGCGCGCTGTTTCGATGGCGTTTTCGTGGGTGCTGGTGGAGCGCTTCTCCAGGACAAACACCTCGCGGGGAATGCCCTGGGCAAGAAGATAATCGAGAATGCCGGGGTCGCCAAAACCGCAAATCACGATCTTCTTGAAGCCGCCGGTCTGCCAAGCATACAGCGCCTGCCTTGCACGCCAGTAGGAGGAGTGAGAGATGCCGCCATATAAGTCGTCCCCTGCGGCGCTGAGCAGGATGAGAACGTCGCCTTTGGGCTGCTCAATCGGTCCCGCGTAGGCTTCGGCCCACCAGGTGACGACGGGGGTAAAGGAAACAAAGACCACCAGGAAGCCCAGGGCCGCGAAGAAACTGTAAAGGATTCGGCCAGCTCTACGCAGGGTCATCATACGCTGCCTCCTTTTCGTCTATCCGCAAGCGGAAGAAAGATTTCCAGCAACTCAGCCACCACCGTTCCCCAACTTCGGCTGCCGTGTGCGGAGATGGCCTCGGCCTCCCAGCTACGGTCCAAAACCGACGCCAGAGCCAGAGCGAGCGCGCCGGAGTCCCGTGGTGGAACGAGTTCTCCACAAGCGTCGCTGAGAATCTCCGGAATCCCGCCGACCCTGGTGGCCACAACCGGCCGGCCGCAGGCGAGCGCCTCCAGCACGACATTGGGGCAGCCTTCCATGTAGCTGGGGAGCGTGACCAGATCGGACGCCGCCATCCAGACGGCCACATCATCGAAGGCGCACGCGGGCAGCGCATGGATAAAATCGGCGGCGCTTTGAGTCTGAATTGCGCTCTCGATCAGCGGGCGATCCGGCCCCGCGCCCACCATATACACCTGCAGCTTGGGGCGGCTCGTCCGCAGAAGTACCGCGGCATCAATCAGTTCCCGCAATCCTTTCTTCACGTCCATGCGCCCGATGTAGACGACAGCCTCCGCCTCCGGGCTGACTCCGAGCTTGCGCCGAGCCTCGCCGCGGTCCATTGAATGAAAGACCGAAAGATCGCAGCCGTTGACGACAGCGTGGGTCGTTTGCGGAGCAGCGCCCATGGCAATCGCTGTTGCGCAAAGATGACCGCTGACCGTCAGGATAGAATCGGCTTCGCGCAGAACCGTGCGCGTCAGTCTGCCGGAGATGGGGTCGCCAATCCGGTTGAGGTCCGATCCGATGCTCATGGCCACGATGGGAACCTGAAGGGATCTGGCGATTTTGAGCGCGGCATAGCCGTCGGGATAGAGAAAGAAACTGAAGATCAGATCGGGAGCGAAGGCACGCACGTGCGGCAGCAGCGCGCGCGCAGCCATCCAGCCGTTGAATGGCCGGGAGAGCACGGGCAGGGCAGGGAAGTTGTAGTAGCTGGCCTTCACATCGGGTGGGCTGAAGGCGGGGTCCAGCCGGTCATAGCCTCGGCTGCGCGGCTTCAGCAGCGAGGGATACTGCGCGTTCGGGTAGAAGACCCGCAGATCAGCTTTACGAGCCAGCACGCGCAGTGTCTGATAGGCCGACCGCCCCTGCCAAGGCTCCGCCGAGCTGGGAAAATACCGGGTAACGACCGCAATCCTCATCGTTCAACCTACAGAATAACCGGGCTGGAAAGAATCCGGTTGCTCTCGAGGATAGCCTCAAACTCGCGGATGACAGCCTCCCAGGAGAATTCGTTTCGCACGCGCTTGAGCGCGTTGTGCGCGATGGTGTGCCGTGCTGTATCGTCGGAGAGCAAGCGAACGCAAGCTGCGGCAAAGTCGCCAGGATCGTCGGCCAGGACGATGTCCTCGCCGTCCGTATAACGCAACCCCTCTGCACCAACCGTGGTGGAGACAACAGGAACTCCTGCGGCCATGCAACCGTAAATCTTCAATCGGGTTCCTCCGCCGATGCGCATGGGTACGATGGAAATCTTCGCTCCCCAGAGATAAGGTCGCATATCTTCAACACTGCCGGTGACATATACGCCGGCGAGACCCTTCGCCGCCTTGAGCACGCTGGCGTCGGGCGCGCGTCCCGCAATGGTGAAGGTCGTGCCGGGCAGGCGATCACGGATCAGGGGAAACACCTCGGAGAGGAAATACACGACTGCATCCGCGTTTTGCAGCGCATCCATGGAACCGCTGAAGATGATGTCCGAGACAGGAGAGACGTCGCCACGGGGAGCATAGTATTCCACATCGACGCCAGTCGAGACACTGGAGACGTTCTCAATTCCAAACATGCTTTTCATTCTCGATGCATCGATCTCAGAAACCGCGATTACGTGCTTCGCCATCCGGCATATTTTTCTCTCATAAGCCTCCGTCTTTCTGGCCTGCATTTGAAAGAAGAGCTTTTTTACGAGAGAACGGCTATGCTCATAGTGCCGTTGCCAGATCGTTGTCTCAACATTGTGCTGAAAAAGCACGCACTGTCCTAGGTCTTTCAAATTCGGAGCTGAAGTCAGAAAGTCACAGACGATGGAATCGTAATGCTCGGTGGCAATCAAGGCATCGATTTGACGCTTAAGCTTTCTTGAAGAATAACGGGAGACTCCCAACGGCATTGGGCGCACGATGCTGCTCACGAGCTGGGGAATAAGACCGAGAGAGCCTCTGCGGGGCGCGGAATGCTCCGCGTAAATGTGGCGGCTAGAGTACTCCGAGCTTCGTTGCAGCCCCTCATGATTTCGCGGGTCGATAAGCGCGGCAAAATGAATCTCATGCCGTTTGTGCAGCTCCTCTAGTGTGCCAAGGGTGCGAATATGAGAGCCGCAATCGAGGGGGTGCGGAAAAAAGGGACAGATCCAAAGAATCTTCATTGTTGCGAATTGACTCCTCGGCAGAGAATTGGCGGAAAGGCTGCATAATCGACATCCACTAACACATGATAAACTACCATCGAATGAGGTCAAGTCGAACTGCATGAAAAGTAAACAAAACGTAACCGTAATGGGCCTGGGATACGTGGGCTGCGTGAGCGCCGCATGTCTGGCTGAAATCGGAAACAATGTATTCGGGGTTGACCGCGACACAAATAAAGTGGAAGCAATCTGCAAGGCGCAATCGCCGTTTTTCGAAGCTGGGCTGGAGTACCTTATCCAAAAAAATGTTGCCGCGGGGCGGTTAAAAGCCGGCGCACTCGACGAAGAATCTCTTGCTTTGGCGGATGTGGTGATGCTTTGCGTCGGCACTCCCTCGCAAGCCAATGGGAATATCGACCTCAGCCATCTCCGCCGGGTTTGCGACGATATCTCCTCCCTGCTTCGGCCCAGGACAAAACCCCTGATCATCACCGTGCGCAGCACAGTCTTTCCGGGAACCTGCGAGAGCCTTCTTGAGAGCGTCTTCGCCCACACAAAAGGTGTGGAGATTGTCTCCAATCCGGAGTTTCTCAGGGAGGGAACTGCTGTGAAGGATTTTATGGAGCCTTCTCTGCTGGTGATTGGCGGAAGTACGGAAGAAGCCGCGCAGGCCGTAGCCAACTTGTACGCCGGCCTTCCTGGCGAAGTCTCCCTCGTCTCCTTGCGCACTGCGGAAATGATCAAGTACGCCTGCAACGCCTTTCACGCTCTGAAGATCGGCTTTGCAAACGAGATTGGCTCGCTCGCCTCCAGCCTCGGCGTCAATCCTAATCAGGTAATGGCGACCATGTGCCGGGACACAAAACTGAATATCTCGCCGGCGTATCTCAAGCCGGGCTTCGCGTTTGGCGGATCGTGCCTGCCCAAAGACCTGCGCGCGCTCACTTTCCGCGCTTCCCGGCTCGATCTGAGACTGCCCCTGCTGGAGTCGGTTATGCCCTCCAACGACGAGCATCTGCGGCGCAGCATTCACGAGGTGCTTGAACTGCCTGGGAAACGGATCGGCGTCTTCGGTCTGGCCTTCAAGGAAGATACCGACGATCTTCGCGAAAGCCCGGTGATCACGATGATCGAGCATCTGATCGGCAAGGGCAGGGCGGTAAAAATCCATGACCCGCACATCCAACTTGACGCGATATATGGCAGTAACCTCAGCTTCGTGGTTTCTGCGCTGCCTCACATCGGCAGACTGCTGACGCGCAGCCTTGATGAGTTCATTGCGTCCTCCGACGTACTCGTCATCGCGCAAAATCCCACGCCCTCGGCCCGGGCTCAAATGACAGCCAGCGGCCTGACCATCCTCGATCTCACAAAGCTCCCTCTCCAAGACTCGCACAAGTGATAATGCCGCTGTCTCGCATCAATGCCTCTTCGTCCTGTTTCTTCCATGACTCGCAATACAATGCCGGTTACGCGGGACGGCTCTCCACCGGGCAGACTCGGTTCGTTGCAGTCTCCGACCCCGGGCCTGCGCTTACTTGGCCCTCAACCAATCCTGGTTGAGCATAATGGACAAGACTTGGCGAGCGCGCGTCAAATGCTTCCAACTGATGTGGCCGGATTTCAGCGCATACCAGGTTTTGATAAAGTACCCTTTGCGCAGCGAGCGGCGAACATCTTTCTCGGAGACTCCGGGCAAATTCATGGCTTTTTCACGCACGTCGCCAAAGCGGTGCAGGTCGAGCAGCAGCCCGAACCTTTGCGCCGTCCCCCAAAGACGGGAACCGGGGTAAGGCGTCGCCACCTGCCACGACATATAGTTGATCAGCTTTTCGCGCAATAAGCGGCGCGCGAAAGCGATGGTCTTGTTCACCTCGACCGGCGACTCGAAGGCCAGCGCTCCGTCTTCTTCCCAGGCGTGATACAGCATGAAAAAGCCAAAAACCTTGATGCCTTGAGACTGAAAGAGCCGGCAAGCGTTGACCACCTGATCGAGTGCAATGTGCTTCTTCAGACCGTCGATGGTACGCTGGTTGCCGCTTTCCACGCCGATATGGACCATCCACAGGTTCATCTTCCTAAACTCGATGACCAACTCCTCATTGACGTGATCCGCGCGGACATTGCACTGAAAAAATAGGTCTTTGTGGCCAAGTTTATGCAGCTCACGCGCCACCTTCACTGGCCAATCGAGATTCACGTTGAACTCGTCGGCGCTCAAGTAGACCTCGCGGATGCCGCGCTGGTAGAGCTGCTCGACCTCCGCTGCAATGGACTCAGCCCCGCGAACCCGCACCCACGGCTTGCTCTCTTTCCAGATGGGATTGGAACAGAAGCCACAATCGAACGGGCAACCCCGGCTCACCGCGATATAGGTCTGCGGCTCGGCGCGCTTGAGGTGCATGCCTTTGTACTTGGAAAAGTCGATCAGATCCCAGGCGGGAATCGGTATCGTATCCAAATCCTTGATGGGCGGGCGTTTTTCGGTGCGGAACGGCAGGCCGTCGCGCCGGAAGGCTATGCCCAAAATCTCCTCGAGAGGTTTGCCCTGACCGGCGAAGTGGGCCACCACATCGCAGAAGACGGCCTCGCCCTCGCCGATGACACAAACATCGACCTCTGTCTCCCGGATCACCTGTTCCCACGCGGCAGTTGGATGCGCGCCGCCGGCAATAATCGGCAGCTTCGGGAATCGCTCGCGCACGGCGGCAATCGTTCGGTGCGCCAGCGGCGAAGTGAACGAAGCGTAGGAGATTCCATAGAGATCCGGCTGCAAGCGCGCAATTTCATCAAGGTGGCCAGCAAGGTCATACTGGCTTTCAAGATAATCAAAGCGGATTCCAGAATCAGAGAGTTGCTTTCTTGCGGTGCCTATCAGGTAGAGAATCCCCATATTTGGATATGCAGCATCGTAATCACGCTCGCGCTGCGGCGGATCAGCCAACAAAACTTTCATAACTTCCTCCCACACCGGATCATCGTCCCGCCTGGGGCGTAATTCAGGGTTGATTCGTTTTCAATCGGTCTTTCAGTTCGTACACTTAAAGACCAATATAAGTCACTTTCCCCGGATCGCGATCATTCAAATCAGCCGGGTCAAATGTCGGCGATTGCCGCCTTCGTGAAATCTGGCTGCGCGCCTACTATGTGCAAAACTTTCATCGCGAATTTCCTTCCTCCTCTTGACCCTCATCGACTCATTTTGGAGACCTATTAGCATTCATGAATCAGCGCATTCGCCGCCTGGAACATCTGCCAGGCCGTGGCCCAGTGAATCTCAATGCCTCGCCGCTCGGCCTCCTCCGCGAGCAAACGATACAGATTCGCCAGGCCGCCATTCAGCATCGGTTCCAGATTGTACTCCTGCGCTCCATGGGAATAGAGCTTGAGAAAAATATCCCCGCCGATCCTGGGCGCCAGATCGAACCACCGGCGCACCCGCGAAGCGGTCGCCAGATCATAGCCGGCAAGCTCCCCCGTCTCCAGGCGTGGCAACAGCCGTTCGCCAAA